>OBLU010002566.1_pt1 | contig 16663 bp, 10 predicted proteins | sample 1518681 | NCBI WGS metagenome assembly OBLU01 (sample SAMEA3539304, study PRJEB22396) | soil metagenome | biome: tundra; feature: field; material: soil | place: USA | collected 2010-05 | depth 0.15 m | reverse complement strand
GAACTCCACCTCTATCCGGTCGCCGCTCTTCCAGGTGCGATCGACACGCGCAAACCTGCCCGGCTCAGGACTGGAAACAATCCGCTTCCCGTTTACCGCAACCGTCGTCTTAGGTCCGGCCCAGGCAGGGATGCGCAGATACACCGGAAACGCCGTCAGTGTGTCAACTGCAACCTCAATTTGCGTGGTCGGATGATGGGGGTAATTCGTAAGCTGCGTGAGCGCGATGCGCTTGCCGGCTCGCGTCCACTTCACCCGCGACGGCACATATAAGTTCACGTAGATGCCTTGGCCATCGCTGAAATAGGAACTGATCCCGTAATCGGCCGTGACCTGGGAAAACGTCCCCGTGCAGCAGTGCCACTTGTATGGGTGATAGAACTTCGATCCGTCTTTGTTGTAGTCGGAGTAGTAGAAACCGTGGCCGTCTTTCTCAATCGGCTTTGCGCCCAAGATGCAGTTATAGAGAACGCGCTCCATGCTGTCGCCATAATGCGAGTCGCGCGTCGCCCGCAACAGATACCGCGTGATCTTGAAATGCGCATAGGACCCGCACGGCGTCTCAAAACTTGAATGCGTCTTTGTGAGGCTAGCGCCGATTTCGCCGCTGCCCGGCTCGCGGAACTGTTCATCCGGTCCCCAGCCGCCGGTGGCAAAACTCTGCGTCGTGCGCAGGAAGTCAAAGCCATTCTTCGCCGCGCGGAGGTGCTTCTCGCTGCCCAGCACGAGATAAGCCTGCATGGCGCTGCTCATCGCGTTAACGTGGCTGTACGCGTGTTTTCCCGGCAGCACATTCTGCCCTGCTGCCAACGGATCCCAGTACCAGCTGTCCGCCAGATAGTGAATGGCGAGGTCGCGATAGCGGCCGCCCGCCCCGCGCTTCCACGCAAGAAACTGGTTCTCCGGGAGAGTGTAAGGTTCATCCCAGCAGAACGACTCATCGGTATGCGGCCGCACGTATTGCTCCGCGCGCGACAGCGGCCCCGGCGGCAGATGCGCTTTCACTGAATCGAGCGCCGCGTCCAGCGCTTTGAAGGCATGCGTATCCCCGGCAAATTCATGAGCGTCGATCATGCCGATGGAAATCTTGTCGTAGGTGTAGGCGGGAAACCGATTGCCGTCCCAGAAATGCGAGCTGATCGCGGGCGCAAATCCGCTGACAAGGCGATGTACCTTTTCCTGTGTCGCGCGGTCGCCGGTTGCCGCGTAGTCGCGCGCCAGTCCCGACAAATACTGCCCAAAGCTATGGCCCGGGGCAAAGCCGTTGTTCCCGGGCTTGTCCAGGTCGCTCAGTGGAGCCCAGCTATACCAGCCGCCCATGTCTTCGCCCGGCGCAGGAAGCCCCGCGCGTTCGCGATAGGGTTTGAGCAAGCTGTCTTCGTCGAGCGCGGCATAGAATGCGTGGTTCCTGTCGAACTGTTCGCGCAGCGGTCCATCCAACAAGGCGACATCGCCATAACCAAACTGGGTCAACGGCGAAGAACTCGCCGATTCATCGCCAGCAGTCGCGAAGCCTTTACGTGCCTTGACCAGGGAAGCGGCGGCGATCGTCGCGCCAGCCTTCAAAAATGTTCTGCGAGATTGAGTCATCACGGCCTCGTGTTGGTTGTCCCGCATCTGGATGAACACCAAGCAGTACTTGCGGAACGCGAGGCAATTCAAACACAGATCAGGCGTCTTGCAAAGGAGGTCGCGCACAGTTCCACCATGCGCCTCGTCGTTGCCCTCTAACCTATTTGACTCACCTTCAAGGGAAGCGTATCGAAATCGACGGTGCCCAGGCCGCGGTTCGCCGCCATCTGCAGATACGGGAGGTGCTCAGGGTCGAGATTCCAGTACGCTTTCGCAACATACGCATCGAGCGCCACAGGATCGGTTCCGGCCACCACGTTCTTCTTGAGGGCGACGTCTTCAAGATTGCCGCCGGTAGGCCCATTGCGGAAGAGAATGCGATAGCAGTCCATGATGGTGAGCGTAGGCAGCATGAAGCTGGCCAGGTCCGCGAGGCTCTGGTGAATCTGCTGGTGCAACCGGTTGCGCTGGCCGCCCAGAATGCCATACCAGTTCTTCATGCCCAGCGTGGCGCCGGTGAGCCCGTGGTGCTTGGCAATCGGCAGATTGATCACCTTGTCGGCTTCGAGGAAGGGCGTGAAAACGGGCCAGTTCTTCAGCACCACGCCACCCATCTCCACCTCGCGAAAGAGCTCTGGATCGGGAAGTATCACCTCGGCCCGCTCAGCGCGCGCCGCGGCCTGAATACCCGAGCGCTGAAAACAGCGGCGGGGCTCGTTGCAACTGACGTCGGTGACGATGACGCGCTTTGCACCAGCCTGCCAGCATTGCCGCACCACCTCGGCCACCACTTCCGGATTAGTATTCGCAGCCTGCTCCGGAGTGCGATCCCAGGCAATGTTCGGCTTGAGCACCACCACGTCCTGCCGGCTCACAAACCGGCCGATGCCACCGAGGTTCGCAAGTGCCTGCTGCACCAATGCGCGCGGCTCGCCACCTTGAACCACAGTCAGCTTCGACCATTGCAGGTTACCCGCAATGCGGTGGTCCCGCAGAGCTTCTTCTGCATGGGCCGCCATCGGTCGAGCGCTTCGCTCACTCAACCAAAAGCCGGCAGCCGCCGCACCCGCGGCCACGCCGCCCACCCGAAGCAGTTGCAGCATCGCTTCGCGCCGCGTCAAAGCGATCTTTGGCTCTCTTATGCTGTCGGGTTTTTGCTCAGTGTCGCCGCTCATCGTTATCCTTCCAATCAAATCTCGAGCAGCTAAATCTCAACCAGATTGATCCGCTTCGGATCGTTGGTCCCCAAACCATGTGCCGCATCCGCAGCCGTGGCAATGTAGCGCGGCGGCCTGCCCGCAACCTCCAGAGTCGGCACACCTGCCTCGGCACGTTTGCTCTCGATCATCTGCCATGCCGTGTGATCGAGCGCCACCCGATCCTCGCCCACGACGAGCGCATTGGGATACCAGAGGTGTTCGGGATGAAAGCTCGGTCCACCCTGATACACAGAGGACATGGCATCCCCTATGGTAAAGCGCACTTTGTCTCGAATTGCGGGAATGCAGTTCAAATCGGCCACACCCGGGTTGCAACCATTGGCGTGTAGTTCAAACGGCCGCTGAACTACGCCGTACATATTCTTCATCGAAAAGGTGACGCCCGACAGCTCATGATCTTTGAGAATCGGCAGATTGATCACCATGGCGCATTCGCGAGTCAGGATCTTTGAAAACTTGACACTTGCCGTTCCCCACGAGACCGGCTGCTCCTCGAACCCTGAAACGTCGGAACCATAGCAACGGATACGGCTGGGATCAGTGTTAATGCTCAAGCCGCACGCTTCGAGATCACGCGCGTTGCGATCCCACACCAGGATGTTGCCGGGCTTCACGCCCGCCTGCTGCAACCGCTCTGCAATCGCCAGCACCAGCGCCAGGTGAGTTGAAATCCCCTTCCCGCCCAGCCCGTTGGTCTTGAGGCCAATCACCCTGTCCTGGCTCCGGCCCTGCGCCACAATGTGTTTCCATGCATCCACCGGGTGGTCGCGGCCCGTGTACGCTGCAATGGCCCGGTCAAGCAGGTCAAGCACCCGCTTCTCGTCAGGCTTCGTGCTCTGTCCGTGCAGCGCGGAGTCTCGCGCAATCACGACCTTTGATTTGCCGGAATTGGCATGACGGTCCAGCATATCGGCCAGTCCCATCGCGTCCGCCGCAGCGGACGAACCCATTAGCACGGCTCCGGTTGCAGCTTCTTTCAAAAACTCGCGGCGGCTCGTCATCACATTCCTCACATTTCCTTTGGTGGCCCGCTTAGCGTCGCATCACGGACTACAGTTTCGCTTCAACGCCATGCGCCAGTGCCATCAGCGCCTGAGGCGCATCCGGAGTGGATTCATACGCAACAATGCGCACCAAATATGGGCCTTTGCGGAAAGTCACACTCTGCGCGTATTGCACGCCCTCGTCTCCCAACTGCACGGTCTTGACGTCTTGCGTGAGACCGGTTTCAAGAATCGTGCGCGCGCCTTTGGAAGCTTCCATGGTGTACACGTCCACCACCGCCTCCAACTGGCCCTGGTATTTGTAGTCGGAGGTTGAAGTGGAAACTACGCCGGCAGAGATGTACTGCTCGGCATCGCCGTCGATGTACTTCCACAGGTCGTGGGCTGCAAACACGCGCGTGTCGCTGGTCTTTTCCCAGTTCGAAACCGCACCTGTTGCCGGAAATGGGTCGGTCTTGCTCCTCTTGCATCCCGTGCCGGCGGCAACGGCCATCAGTGCGATCACTGCAGCTGCAAACATCCATCTTCTTGAGCGAAAAATCATTGCAGGGTCCCTTCAATTCCTGTTCAGCAAAATCTGGGCGCTGGGTGAGCGGCTTTCGCCAATGCTGGTCACGTAGACCGCGGGCCGCTCCTGCAGCGGGCAGGCGTATTCACATGCCCCGCACCCCACGCAACGACTCGGATCGACGCGCGGCTGCTTCAGCGTCTTGGTGTTGCCCGCTGAGTCGACCACCTGCGCCTCTTCCACATAAATTGCCTTGGGCGACACTGGGCACCACTCCTCGCACACGATGCAATCGGTAGCCTCGGCCCATGGCAGGCACCGGCCGCGATCATAAAAAGCCGTGCCCAACCGAATGGGATGGTCCGTCGCACCCATGATCCAGCCTTTTTCTTTGGGCGTGATTTGCCAGATCGCCCCGGTGGGGCACACTTCAGAACAAAGCACGCAGCTGGGCTCGCAATAGCCGATGCGCGGCACCAGCGTGGGCGTCCATAAGCCTTGAAGGCCGGCCTGTTCGAGCGTGGGATGCAGCGAGTTGTTGGGGCAGACCTTCATGCACTCGCCGCAGCGGATGCACCGCGAAAGGAAATCCGTCTCATCCAGTGCTCCCGGCGGACGCAGCAGCCGCTCGTCCCGCCCCTTCCCCAACCCGGTGTTCGCACGCATCAGCGGAACCACGACCGCCCCCGCCGCAAGACCGGTAAGCGCCTTGCGCCGCCCGATGTCCGGTGAAGCCACCTCGCGCTCGTTGCGGAAGAAACGAAAGGTGAGACTCTGATGTGGGCAACTGCCTACACAGTTGAAACACATCAGGCACTCGGATTTGCGCCACGGCGCTCCGCCGATAGGATCATCGCCGCCCTGACAATTCAGCAGGCACCGGTTGCATTTGTCGCAACTCGCCGCATCCTTGTGCAGCCCCAGAATCGACCAGCGCGATACTGCGCCGAGCAGCGCGCCCAGCGGGCAAATCGAACGGCACCACAGCCGTGTAACGCGCAGGCTCGCCGCCAGGATAACGAGAAACACAACGCCCAGCACCAATCCCTGCGCAAAGTGCACCTGGCGGAAATCGAGCACTGTGGCGCCGAGAAAAGAGTGCAGCGATTCGCCGGTGGCCTTGATCCAGGCCACATGACTGTGTTCGAGCGGCAGCAATACCGAGCGCACCGCAAAGTTCATCGCGGGCAATAATGCCAGCCCAATCGAGCGCACCAACAGGCTGAATGGATCGAGCCAGCCAATTGCCATCGAGCCAAATAACGCGGCCACCAGGCCCGCTATGAGCACCACGTATTTCAGAGTCTGCCAGCGCTTGTAGCGGTTCGATTCGATGCGCTGCTTGCCGCGCTTTGCCTCTGAAGGCATGTTGCCGGCAAAGTGCTGCAGCGTGCCCATGGGACAAATCCAGCCGCAAAAAAATCGCCCCAGCAACAACGTGGGCAGCAGGATCACCAAACACCAGAGCAGCCCGCGATAAAGTGCGTGCGAAGCCAGCGCATTGGCAATCGCCACTAGCGGGTCCCATTCGAAGAAAAGGCGCACAGGCGCTTGAACATGAATTTCAGCCGTCGTGCCGGGCATGGGGCGCAGCGAAGTGAAGATTAGAAGCGCGAGGAAGAGAAGCAGAAAGAAAATCTGCGAGATCCTGCGCCACAACGGCAGTCGGGAACGGGCCACGATTCTACTCCGCGCTCATGGGCAGGGGAGTTGTCCACGTATCAAGAATCATTGGCGCGCAGGGGTGCTACGGACAGTGATAGCCATCACTTGAGCGGGTTCCAAGGGACTATCGAGCTTTCACCCTGGCAAACACTCTGATCTCTGGGCGATCACAAGTGCCTGCAATCACAGGTGATTAATCAGCGACGCAATGCAGGCCGCGCCAAACCCATTGTCGATGTTGACCACCGAAACATTGGGTGAGCAGGAGTTCAACATGCCCAGCAGCGCCGCCACGCCTCCGAACGAAGCACCATAACCCACGCTGGTAGGAACCGCCACCACCGGCGCATTCACCAGGCCTGCCACAACCGTGGGCAACGCGCCCTCCATCCCAGCGCACACAACCAGCACGCGCGCCGTCTGCAGGGAGTGCTTTTGCGCCAGCAACCGGTGAATGCCGGCCACGCCCACATCGGCGATTAATTCAGTCGTGTTTCCCATCAGGCGCGCAGTCACCGCCGCTTCTTCCGCCACCGGCAGGTCGCTTGTGCCTGCGCAAACAACACACACGGTTCCGTTTCCCGGCTTTGCAGCAGTCTGTGAAAGGGTGATGGCGCGCGCCGTCTCGTGATACTCTGCGCGCGGCTCGACAACGGCTACCGCATCATAGGCCTCGCGCGATGCGCGTGTCGCCAGCACATTGCCGCCGGCCTGAGCCATGTGCGAGAAGATTTGCGCCACCTGTGACGCTGTTTTCCCTGCAGCAAAAATCACCTCGGGCATTCCCGTACGCAGCGCGCGATGATGATCGAGTTTTGCGAATCCCAGGTCCTCAAAGGGCATATCGCGCAGACGGTCGAGCGCTTCATCCACGCTGGCATGTCCCTGGCGCACCTCATGCAGAAGCGCCTCGATCTGATGGCGATCCATTAGTGCGACTCCTTCTCGACTTGCATGGATGAATAAATCTGAATTGCCTCCTGCATCACCCGTTTCAGAGGAACTGAATGTGTCGCCGCGAGTTGACGGCAATCCTCGTACTCAGGCGCTGCATTTGCCACATCCCCCGATGGCCACCTCGCCACTTTGATGCGCACCGCGCCCCAAGAGGTCTCCACCTCGACAAACTCCCGCGCCATCGATGCCTTGTTCTCGATCCGCCAGTGCATCCCGATCGTAGTTGTCTCGCGAAATAGCAAATCGCGCAGCGGCTGCACCAGGTCCGGACGGCAAAGCACTGTAAGCTGCACGCCCGTGCGCCCTTTCTTCATCTGCACGGCAACCCGATACACATCCCACGCGCCGGCTTCAAGCAGCAGTTCGCTCACATAAGCCAGCAACTGCGGACTGGAGTCATCAATCACCGTTTCAATGATCGCGATCGGCTCGACCGCAGCGTCCTGACTCGCATCCTCGCCGATCAGCAGGCGGAGCAAATTGGGCTGGCCAGGCGTTTCGCGCCCCCCCGCGCCATAGCCGGTCGCCGCAATCCGCATCGCCGGCAACGGCGCGTAGCGCACGTCAAGCATGCGCAGAATCGCGGCACCCGTCGGCGTTACCCGCTCCATCGGTGGCCCCGCGGCGTACACCGGTGCATCTCCGAGCAGAGCCAGCGTGGCCGGCGCCGGAACCGGCAGCGTTCCGTGCGCACACTCCACCGTTCCGCTGCCCACGTTCAAAGGCGACGCCATCCAGCGATCCACACCGAGCGACGCGCAGCCAGCCGCCGCGCACACGATGTCGACGATGGTGTCCACCGCACCCACTTCATGAAAGTGCACCATCTCGATCGGAATCGAATGAATCGCGGCTTCAGCTTCGCCCAGCAGTTTGAAAGCGCGGCTGGCTCGCTCCTTCACCGGCTCTTCAAGCGGAGCCGCGCCAATGATCGCGAGAATCGCCGACAGCGAACGATGGTGCTCATGCGTGTGCGTGGCAAGCGCAGTGTGCGGCTCGTGAGTATGCTCCGCGTGCGAATGCGGCTCATGAGTGTGTGAATGCGACTCCTGATGATCATGCGCATGCGAGACGTGGCTATGGGGTTCTTCTGACCCCTGATCACTGTTCCCTGATCCCGGCGTCACCACGTCCACCTTGGTTCCGGCCAGGCCGCCGCGGCTCACCTTGCGCATCTCCAGCCGCGCGCCCACATTCAGCGCGGTCGCAGTCGCCTGCAGGCCGTCAAAAGGGACGCCCGCATCCACAAGCGCGCCTAGTAGCATGTCCCCGCTTATGCCGGAAAAGCACTCAAGATATCCAATTCGCATCGAAGGAGATTCTACAGTGTTCCGCTATGCCCCTCGCCGCGTCAGAACTTCCGCTGGCAGCACCGCGTTCAGTGATCCCGACCGGAACCCCGCGCAATCTAGCGTCACATATTGGAACCCACACTTCCGCAAGGCCGCCGTCATCGCATCCAGCATCTCCATGGTCAGTGCTCGCGGCAACTCCGTCCGCGCAATCTCCACGCGAGCCAGTTCTCCATGGTGCCGCACGCGAAACTCGCGGAACCCCAGCTGCCGAATACTCTCCTCGGCATGCTCCACCTGTTCCAGCACCTCGCGGGTCACAGTGCGGCCATATTCCACGCGCGAAGAAAGGCACGGCGCCGCCGGACGATCCCAAAGAGTGTAGCCGGCTGCCTTGGCCAGGGAGCGGATTTCCTGCTTGGTCAGCCCCGCCTCCGCCAGAGGCGCCAACACTGCATGCTCCTCGGCCGCGCGCTGTCCGGGGCGATAATCTCGCCGGTCATCGGCATTCATGCCATAAGCAATGTGCGTAAAGCCCAGTTCGGCGCCAAGCGCCTTCATGCCCTCGAAGAGTTCCGTTTTGCAATGAAAACAGCGATCGGCATCGTTGCGCTGGTATTCGGGCTTGTCCAGTTCTTCCGTCTGAATGACCCGCAGAGGCATCTCCAGCGATTCGGCAAAGGCACCGGCCTGTTCCATGTCGCGGCGAGCCAGGCTAGGCGAGTCTGCCAGCACGGCCAGCATGCGGTCACCCAGCACGCGATGCGCCGTCGCCGCTAGAAAAGCAGAGTCCACGCCCCCGGAGTACGCCACCATCACGCTGCCCAAATCGCGCAGCCGGGTTTCGAGGGCAGTGAGCCTCGATTCCGCGTTTTCAGCACCTGGCACGGTGGTTTGCGCGTTCGCCGCCATAGGACCGATTATACCGCGCTCGCAACTCAATGAGGCCGCGCCGGGTCCGGCCAAATCACGCGACGATGCGATATACTCCGGACGCAGCCACAAATCAGGGGGGTACGGTCGATGGGTTTCAATGCAATTTGCAAGTGGGCGGGGGTCGGCGCGCTGGCGCTGGCCGTGATGGCATCTCCGGTGCGGACCATGGCGCAGGCCGGCGGCACCGTGCTGAAACCGGCGGAAACGCAAAAGCTCCTTCCGGCGTCTGTGTATTACAAGGCTCAATCGGCTAGCACCCAATTGCGCAACTCGGGCGGGGTCAAGTTCGCCGACGGCTATTATGTGCTGTCCACACTTGTCGACACAAGCGGCTACTCGAGCGATGTCCAGGCCAAGTATCAGGCTTATTTCATCACCGAGGTTCCCATCAGAATCGGCGGCGAAAACCTGCCCGCGGGCGTTTATGGCGTAGGATTTGTCACCGGAGGCAAGTTTGTGGTGACCGATGTCGGCGCTCATGACTTACTTACAGTCGAATCCACCACCGACAATGGGCTCAAGCGGCCCCTGCCCTTGCAGGTGATGGCCGATCCCGCTGGCGGTTTCCGGCTCTATGCGGGACGTAAGTACGTCGTGTTCAGCCGCTGAACCGCACCACCAATCCCACCAGAAATGTGTGTGCCCCGTCCTGGCTTCGCTAGGGCGGGATCCGCAGGCCTGCTTTTTTGACTTACTTCCAGTTTGGCGAACAGCACTACCCGAACCGCAAAGCCCTGTCATCTTGAGCAGATCGAAAACCACCGATCGCCTCGCGCCAATCAGCGGATCGCGACCCGCTATTGATACACGACACTGATCGATATCTGCTCGCCCTCGTGCCGGGTTACGTTGCAAAACGTTCTTCCGTCCCGGCGCAGAAACTCCAGCCAGATGCGGCTCTTTCCTACGCGCAATTCATCGATCGAAAGTTTGGTCAGGTAATGAGGCAAATGCGGATTCACCACTTTCAATTCACGGTTGTGCGCATCCGGCCGGATACCGAGCAGGCCCGTCAAGACGAGAAAAATGGCGCCCGAAGCCCACGCCTGCGGAGAACAGGAGACTGGATAATGAACAGGATCGTCCCCCCGCCCCCGCTGGATTCCGCAAAACAACTCCGGTAGCCGGTAGTCGCGGAAACGAATTGCCGTTTCATACAACGATGAGAGCACCTGCGCGCTCTGCGCATGGAAACCGTATAAAGCCATCCCGTATGCGGCGATTGCATTGTCGTGAGGCCACACCGATCCGCGATGATAACTCATCGGGTTAAAAGTTTTCTCGCCCTTTGAAAGAGTGCGAATACCCCAGCCGCAATTCAGATCCGGATCCATCAGGCAATTCACAACCTCCTGAGCGCGGTGGTCATCAATCGCATTTGCAAAAAGCAGATGGCCTGGATTCGACGCCTTCACCCTAACGAATTTCTTGTCGCGATCCAGGGCCAAAGCATAGAAACCCTCTTCAGGCAGCCAGAACGCCGCATCGAGCCGCTTGCGCAATTCTTGCGATTTCTTTGCCATCAACTCCGACGTAGCATGCGATCCGAGTAGAGCGAAAAGTGTGGATGCGCGCGCGAAAGCATCGATTGCATAGCCTTGCACTTCCACCAGCGCAATCGGCGGTTGAGCAATACGCCCGTCAGCATGCTCAATCGCATCTCCTGAATCCTTCCATCCCTGATTGAACAACCCCTTGGGGCTTCTTCTGCAGTATTCAATCAGCCCGTCTCCATCCAGATCGCCGTATTCGAGGAGCCAATCAACGGCCGCACGCAGATGTGGCTTCATTTCCACAAGGAAATCCATGTCCCCTGACCAGCGGAAATACTCACTCAACAAAATGACAAATAAGGGCGTCGCATCTACCGATCCATAATTCCTCCCGAATGCGACTTCGCCCGTGTTGGTCATTTCACCCGAACGCAATTCATGAAGAATCTTGCCCGGATCTTCGTCGCGCTCATCTGACGAACGGTTGCCCTGAAATGCTGCAAGAACCCGCAGCGTACCCTTGGCGAGTTCGCTATTCAGAATCAGCGTTTCAAAGGAAGCAATAAGGGAATCGCGCCCAAACAGGGTGGCAAACCACGGGATTCCAGCAGCGATCATTCTGCCAGTGGGTTGCCGGATCTGCAAGGCGTAGAAGTCTCTGATTGACGTTTGCAGCATGGCATCAAAGATGTCGTTATCTGAATGAAAGCGGCTGCACTCAGCCAGCCACACGTCAAGCCCGTCTTCCAACTCTTCGAGCGCGCCATCCAACCCTGGTCTTGCTGCTCCGGGCGCAACCTCCATCTTCGCGAACTCAGCCGCGGAAACGGTAGGCGTCTTGTCCGCGATCCGCGGAACAATTCCGATGCTGATCTGAGATCTTCCAAGCGGCGCTAGTTCGATGTTCCAGGACGAGGAGTTCTCCCGAATTTGCGCTGGAGGTGGATCGAAGCGAATCGTCGTGCTGCGAAGCTTGTTATCAAGCCCTTCATAAACAAATACCGAACTGCTTCTTTCATGCACCGGGGCAAAATACCTTCCGCTTTTCCCGCGCACGATACCTCGCACCTGAAAAATGTCCATGAAATCCGCGTCAAATGAGAACTCAATCGTCAGGCGGATGCCTTCCACATGGTAGTTATGCAGGTAAAGCACGTCGTGCAGCACGCGGCCTTCGAGTACCTGCTCTCGCCGCATGTATACCGCGTTCACGGGCAGATCGAGGCCGCTGCCGTGAATGCTGCCCTTGGGCGTCATTTCCACCCGTGTTGAAATTCCGTCCGAGGTATTGGAAGAGAGAACGACTGGCGGGTGCCCGTTGACCCTCAACTGCAAATAGCTCAAATATCGGGTGTCATCGTAGAAAAAGCCGACGTTGGGATGCCCCGGAGGCATGACGTTGCCCGCAAGATCGGAAGCAAGAAATGTCTTGCCGTGTACCAGCGCGGTCACATCCGTCGTCCAAAGATGAGGCTCCGGATAGGCGATGCGTGGCTCGGTCGGCGGCGGAATCTCCTGCAACTGAACCGGCATCGTCCCCGAGTCAAAGGCGGTCATACTGCGATCTCCCCGGGTTCCTCCCAGGTTGGACGAAGATCGGTTTCCTCTTCCTCTTCAACCATGCTGCGGTAGCACTCGAGATAGCGGCTGGCCATGACATCTGCAGAAAAATTCTTCTCTACCCATTGGCGAACCAATCGAGGTTTGAATTGCGTCCTCTGCACACTCAAAATCATATCCTCGACGGATGTGCAAATACTGCCGGACACACCCTCACAAATAATTTCGGGTACAGCCCCACGCCGAAACGCGAATACCGGAGTTCCGCAAGCCATCGCTTCGACCATGACCAGCCCAAATGGCTCCTCCCATTGGATTGGGAACAGCATTCCCATCGAGCCGCCAAGCAATTCATTTTTGATTGCGAGGTCAGCCTCGCCCACATATTCAATGAACCGCCCATCGATATGAGGCTTAACTTCGGCTTCAAAATAGTCTCGGAAAATGGGTTGAATCTCTCCGGCAATCTTCAGTGGAATGCCGGCGCCCTTCGCGACTTTGATCGCGGTATGCACCCCCTTCAGCGGTGCGATTCGGCCAAGAAAGCTCAGATACCCGCCCTTCTTCTCCTTATACCGGTACTGGCTCAGATCGATGCCGTGGTGAACCGTCGGCAGGTCCAGATCAGGATAGAGTGAGCCCTGATTCCGGCTGATTGCCACGTAAGAAACGTTCTGGTATTGGGAGTAGAGGTCGTGGAGCGCCGGATCGTAAGCATGATGTAAGGTGCACATCATCGAACTGGGTGTGTGCCTGGAAAAAGTGACCGCCAGCGCGCTGTTCACGTGCACAATATCGCAATCCTCCGCCGCGTCCTCAAGCGCCCAGGAAATCTGGTCGAGTTCCTTTGTCATCCCCGCCGATTCGTGAGCCAGGGGCCAGTCCGAGTGCGGATAGCGCCATCGGAGTTCCGCATTTACATTGGATTCCCCATTGGCATATACCACAACGTCGACGCCTTTCGCCGACAGGGCGTCGACCAGAGTGGCGATAAAGAGCTCTGTTCCTCCATAACGCAAAGGGGAAACAGGGATAAACGGAGAAGCAACTATTGCAATACGCATCGAATCCCTCACTCATAGGAAGCGTGGCCAATGGGACACACTCTCTTTGATGCGCAAAAATGAAAACCGGGACAGTCACCCACCGTGCTTCTGCACTACAGATGAGGGGAAAGGAACGGTGCCTGAATCTCTTGCAGTCGGGCCGCACAAAGACGAAGAGCGCAGACCGGAGTCCGCGCTCTTCGTCAGCTTCGAGCCGGGTTAGACTTTCGCTGGCACGGCCACGCCGAGGCGCTCCTTCACGAGTTCGTGACCGCGCGCAAGCAGTTCTTCCAGCGGTAGTTTGCCCGCATCCACATCGGCCAGAATGGCCTTCTGGGCTGCGTATTCCTTGTTCTGTATGCCGGCTTTCGACTGCAGCATACGCCATGCCTTGCGCCGCTCCACGCAGAACATCACCAGTTGGCGGGAGATGGCGCGGTGCTCGATCTTGCCATTCTCCTCATACTGGATGTAAACCCCAAAGTCGGGAATGAAGGCGCGGTGTTCCGGTTGCAGATAGCGCCGGTAAACCACGTCTTGCTGCGTGATGCGCACCAGCATGTTGTCCAGCGGAATCAGCTTGGCCGCCGCGTCGGGCTTGATCTTCTTCAGGTGATTGCGGAATCGGGCTTCAGTGGTGCACCAGTGAGCTACCGTGTACCGCATGGTCTCGCCGGTCGACTTCAACTTGGTCTCGTACCAGTCCAGATCGATCGACGGATTGCCCTTGAGGTCCAGTGCTTCCTGGTAGGTTTCGCCCAGCCGCGGGTTGAAGACGAATTCCGGTGCGCCGCGCGAGTCCCGCACGCGCTGCGCCTGGTGCAGTGCCATGTCGTCCGCTACGCCATGCTCCGGCTGGCAGGTTGTGAAGCACTGCAGGAACATCGTTCCGCGATACTCCAATCCATCCAGAATCGCCCGGTAAAGCTTGGGCGCGTTGGCCATCGAAACCTGCGCCACAAACGGCGATCCATGCCCGGCCAGGAACGTCTCGGCCACCGTCTTCTTCTCCGTGTTCTTGCCCTGGGTCGCGGACCCGAAGACATTCATGTCGTTGCCACCCAGCATCGGCGTTGAGTCGGAGTTCTGACCGCCGGTGTTCGAATAGACCTGGGTATCCAGCATCAAAGCCTTCACGTTGGGCCGGTTCTGCAGGATCACCTTCGACATGTTCTGGTAACCGATATCGCCCATGCCGCCGTCGCCGCCCACTACCCATACCTTGGGCAACTCGACAATCTCCTGGTCGGTCATCAGAGCGTCGGTAAAGTGCGTGAATTCGTAATACTCGCGATCGGTGATTCCGTTTTCGCGCGTTAGCAGCACATCTGCCAGCCGCTCGGGAAGCACCGAACGCCGCGCGTGATCGACGATGAAGCTTTCGCCCATCAGCCAGCCCACCGTGATGCCGTCCTGGAACAGTGAGTTCATCCACGGATACGGATGCGGATTATTCGGCGATGTCGATCCATACACCGTGTTGCATCCCGTGTGCGCGGCCATCGCCATCACGCTCATGCCGTTGGCCAGTCGGCCGTCAATCGGCTGCAGGCTCTTGTGGTTGAACGCCTCGGTCAGCAGCACCGCAACGATTGCTTCCACCGCCTGGGCGTCAGTGATCGCGCCGTGCTCGGCCTCATAAGCTGATATCCGCGCTTTTGTATCCTCTACGTCTTCGCCGCCGAGACCCATTACGAGATGCGAAATCGCCTGCCGCAACAGTGCATACTCGGCAGGATCTTTTTCCTTCAGCGCAGCCAGTTTCGCGGCGCCTTTCTTCTCCAATTCGCCCGCCTTGGCCACAAAGCGGTCGCTCTTGGCGTGGAACACCGGACGCATGTAGGCCTCCGTCACCGCCGCAATCGAGCGCAGCACAGACTTTTCGCCGCAGCCTGCGCAGGCGCCATCGCCCGCTACCAGCGCGTCGTAGTTCGTCCGTACCATCAGCATGTTGCGCAGGGTCGCCGTCTTCGAGTCCGCCGGATTCGCTCCGTTGTACAGGCCCAGGTACTTCTGCGAAGTATCGGGCAGCAGATCGAGGAATGCCGTCCCGCTCTCATGCTCGGCGTTGACCTCTTCGGTCTCCTGCACCATCCGCAGCGCGTTGTGGTCGCCGCAGGCAGTCACGCAAGCCGCGCAGCCCTTGCAAAGGTCACTCACAAAAATCGAGAAGATGCCGCCCGTGCCGGGGCTCTTGCGCTCCGGTGAAGAGAAGATGGCATTCACCTTCTGGTACGCCATCGGAACCTTGTCGATGATGTTGAAGAACTGCTGCTTGGCCTCAGCAGAGAAGCCATCGACCGAGTCGGTAACTTCGCGCAGAATTGTCTGCAGCGGGGTTCCCGTCTTCATCTCCGCCATCATGCGCTGGCGCGTAAGCTTTTCAATCTCCGGCAGCTTGTGCATCAGTTTGGTGCGCTCGGTGGCGTCGCCAATGTAATACGAAATTGCAGTCGAGAGCACCGTCGACAGATCCTGCGACGTATTAGGCAGCGCAGTATCCGGGCAAACAGAAATGCACTCCATGCACTGCGTGCAATTCTCCGGAATGTAGAGTGGAGTTTCGCGGCGCGCCACGTACTTCGACGCCGTGTCGCCCGTCGCAGCGGCAATCACGCCCATTGCAGACAGTGGCGTGGCCGGCTGGTCGTAGCCGAAGTGCGAGCGAAACTCCGCATCGAACGCCGTAATGGTGCTGATCGGCGTGCGCGGACCCTGCCCGGCAGGAATTGCCGTGGAACGGCAGCCTGTGCCACAGGAGCCGCCTGCCGTGGCCAGTTCAAGAATCGGCAGCAGCGCTGCTCCGCGCAAGCTCGAGCGATCGGCCGCAGTCAGTGCGCCAATCTTGATCTCCTTCACCTGGTCGTAGCCCTGCAGCATTACTTCCATGTTCGACTGCACCACGGCATCGCCCAGCTTGCCGAACTTCTTCACATACTGCTTGTGCACTACCTCGCGATACTGCTCCTGGGTAATCCCGAACTCTTGCAGCAAACTGCTGACCGCGAAGAACGCGCCTAGAAATGCATTGCCCTGCATGCGAAGTTGCAGATCGGCGCGGTCTGTCGCCTTGCGCGCGATGTTGAAGCCGGGCAACGTAAACACGCGGATGTTTTTCTCGATGATCTGGTTGCGTGCCCACAGAGGCAACTGCTCCCATGCGCGCTCGCCTTCCTGATCCGACTCCCACACTAGGCTGCCGCCCTCTTGAATGCCGTCGAGGGGATTGGTGTGCGTAAACGCCTTGGGGTCGCAGCACAAGACCACCGTCACGTGGCGCAGATCGCAGTTCACGCGAATGCGATCCTTTGCTGCCACCATGAAGTAGCTCGTCGGCGCGCCCTTCTTTTCTGACCCGTACTTGGGATTGGCGCTGACGTGAATTACTTCCTTGGGATTGCCGAGGTCGT
>OBLU010002560.1_pt1 | contig 16699 bp, 14 predicted proteins | sample 1518681 | NCBI WGS metagenome assembly OBLU01 (sample SAMEA3539304, study PRJEB22396) | soil metagenome | biome: tundra; feature: field; material: soil | place: USA | collected 2010-05 | depth 0.15 m | reverse complement strand
TACATTTTAGGCCTGCTCTGTGCGGTGGTGGCGTTGAGCACGCTGAAGATTCGGTGATATGAAGAACTGGAAAACAAAGAGACCGTGCAAGCGAATGAACGCCAAATGGAATCTTTTTACTCCTTGCACCATCGCGGGTTCGTTGCTAGAAGCAGTGGCAGAAGCGGCGATAAATGCGACTTCAGGCGACGTAGTTTTGCTTGCACCGGCTTATTCGAGCTGGGACCAGTTTCAAAACCATCAATATCGCAGTGAAGTCCTTTGCCAGGCAGTTAGATCAATAGGTAGGGGTCTCGGCGGCGGCACCCCCAATATAAGTGGTAAAACAGTGACAGCGCAGCAGTGAAGCGAAGCGAGAGACATGAGAATTTTGCTCCGGGTTTTTTTGAGGGAAAACCCCGGAGCGAAGCAAACAAATTCAACCAATACCTCAATAGACAGACGCAATAGCGCCATTTGAAAATGAACAACCATACTCCAGTTACTCCACAGGGCTCCGTTATGGAGCAGAAAAACAAAGGTCGTACCCGCGTGAAGATCGCGGTCTTCTTCGTTCTGGCCGTCCATGGCATCGGGCTAATGGCCTTGCTTATGCAGGGCTGCGGGCAATCGAAAGAGACGGTGGCACCGACGGAGCCCGCGGTGACCAACACGCCGCCGGTGTTTGTTGACACGAACCCTCCACCAGTCACAACCAGCAGCCCGCCAGTTGTCGTCACCGCCCCGGTGCCGATCGAGACACCCACGCTGCCGACCGTGCCTGCCGGTGCCACCGAATACGCCATCGTCAAAGGAGATAACTTCAGCACGCTCGCCAAGAAGTTTCACGTTTCGGCCAAGGCGATCGCCGACGCGAATCCCGGCGTGGAACCGACGAAACTGAAGATCGGCCAGAAGATTCACATACCCGCGCCTGCCGCGCCGTCTGCGCCGGTGGTAAACGGAACCGCGCTTGCTGAAAGCACCGGCGCCGGTGGCGAACAAACTTACACGGTGAAATCCGGCGATAATCTGACCAAGATTGCCGGACATTTGGGCACTACCGTCAAGGCCCTCCGCGCGGCAAACGGCTTGAAGATCGACAGCATCAAAGTCGGGCAGAAGCTGAAGATCCCCGCAAAGGCCTCAGGCCCGGCGGCTGTTCCGACTGCGCCGATGGAAACCGCGCCAACGACTCCGCCCACTTCGACCCCAACCGCGCCGCCCGGCCGGTAGAGGCTTCGCCGGACGCCGGGTGACCTCAGCCCGGCGTCCGGCGCGTATTCCAGCAAATGAAAGTGGCCGTCACCATTCTGGTTTTCTGCGTCGCCGCCCTGCTGGCTCTGGGGATGGTGATGCTTTACAGCTCCAGCATGGCGCAGGTCGGCGCGCATTATCTGGCGATGCAGCTGGTCTGGTGCGTGCTCGGCCTGGTGGCTTGCGTGGTGACAACAATGGTGGATTATCGCCAACTCAAGAGGATTTGGTGGGTGCCGCTGGGCATTGCCGTGTTGATGCTGGCTTTGGTGTTGAACAAGCACATCGGGTCAAGGATTAACGGGGCGCGGCGCTGGTTCAGCTTTGGCGGCATGCACTTCCAGCCGTCGGAGTTTGCCAAGATCGCGCTGATCATTGCCCTGGCGTGGTACGGCGAACATTTCCAGCGCCAGATGCCCCTGTGGAAACGGGGAATCCTCATTCCAGGCCTGCTGATCGGACTAACGGTGGGGCTGATCTTCAAAGAGCCAGATGTCGGCAACGCTTTGGTGCTGGCAACTGTGAGCGGCATTCTGCTGCTGATTGCCGGCATTCGCCTCAATTATTTCCTGCCGCCGGTCATCGCCGCAGCCATCGGTGTCGGGGTTTTCATCTACTATAATCCCATGCGCTCCGACCGCATCCACTCGTGGCTGCACGTCGAGGAGACCAGGCGAGATACGGGTCTCCAGGCCTATGAGGCGATGGTCGCCCTCGGCAGCGGCGGCCTGACGGGCAAGGGTTTGGGCGATGGCCGCCAGAAGCTCGGCTTCGTGCCGGAGCACCACACGGACTTCATCTTGTCCATTATCGGCGAGGAGCTCGGGCTGATCGCGACTCTGTTGGTGATCGCAGCCTTCGTGGCGATTGTCTTTTGCGGAATCTACATTGCGCTGAGCTCGATCGACACTTTTGGCTTGTTGCTCGGCTCGGGGATTACATTTCTGATTGGCTTGCAGGCGTTTATTAACATCGGTGTGGTGACCAGCGCGTTGCCCAATAAGGGCTTGCCGCTCCCGTTCATCAGTTACGGCGGATCCAATTTGCTGATCATGTTGGCGAGCGTCGGAGTTCTGCTAAGCATCGCGCGGCAGGCACGAGAGGCCGAAGGCCTGATGAAAGGTATGATGGCGGGCGGTGAGGTGGCGAATCCGTTTGCCAAACGGACACAACCTCAACCATGACCCCTTCAACCAAAGCGGCGTTCCGAGTGGCCATCGCTTGCGGTGGAACGGGCGGACATCTCTTTCCCGGTTTGGCGGTGGCCGAGCAGCTTGTGCGACGAGGTTGTACGGCAACGCTGCTCATCTCCCCCAAGGAAGTGGACCAGGAAGCCGTAAGAACTATTTCGGGCATGGAGATTGTTACCTTGCCGGCGGTGGCCTTGAAGCGTGGTGGTGAAATCGCTTTCGTCCGCGGCTGCATCCGATCCTACCGCGCAGCGACGAAGCTTTTCAAATCTCATCCGCCGCATGCCGCGCTGGCGATGGGGGGATTTACGAGCGCGCCGCCCATTCTGGCGGCGAAACGCGCCGGCGCGAGGACGTTCCTTCACGAGTCAAACACCATCCCAGGCCGTGCCAATCGATGGCTGTCGCGAATCGTGTACTGCGCCTTCATTGGTTTCCCGACGGCTGCTGGGCGTCTGCGCAACCGTAACGTGGCGGTCACCGGGACGCCAGTGCGCTCGCAGTTTCAGGCTCGTGCGGCAGCAGATTGTCGAGCTGAATTAGGTTTTGATCCGGCGCGCCCCGTCCTGCTCGTAATGGGCGGCAGCCAGGGCGCCAGCGGAATCAACGAGTTGGTGCTCCAGTCCTTGCCGCTGCTCGCCAGCCGCGCGCCCGTGTGGCAGTGGTTCCATCTAACTGGTCCCCGTGACGCTGAGAAGGTGAGCCAGGCTTATGCGGCGTTAAAGCTGAGGGCCGTCGTACGTCCATTCTTCGCCCAGATGGAGCTGGCCTTGGGCGCGGCGACGGTGGCAGTTTCCCGCGCGGGCGCGTCCTCGCTCGCTGAACTCGCCGCCATGCGCGTGCCCGCCGTCCTCGTCCCCTATCCGGCAGCCACGGACAATCACCAGTTTCACAATGCGCGAGCCTTCGAGGCCACCGGCGCGGCTCGCTTGCTGGAGCAGCAGAGCGCCACGCCGGAGACGTTAGTCCAATTGTTGCTGGACGTGATTGAGAAGCCCGCGGTGCATGAGAAGATGCAAAGCGCCCTCGTGCAATGGCACTCACCGCACGCGGCGGAGCGGATTGCTGAAGCCATGCTGGCGCCCGCAGGCGCAGGCGCCGGAGAAGGTTATCCTCGCGCTGACTCGCAACCGGTCGCAAGGCCAGCCTTCCGGAACGTGGACAGCGAGATCAATCCAAAGTCTTCCGTACTGCCGCGCGCCAACCATTTGCGGACCAGCGCTGCTGGTGGCTACAGGGTGGTGCTACACCGAGAGGGGGTCGCATGAATCCGCACAATGCCATTCTGCAACGACCGGTACCGAGCGGAGCGGAGCCAGCGGATGAGCTGGCGCGACGGCTCTCTCCGGCAACGGTTATTCGCCGAGATGAACCGTTGGCGAGGCATACCACGCTGCGGGTTGGCGGGCCAGCGGATATTTACGTTGAACCGGTTTCGGAAGATGACCTGGCGGGAGTTCTGGCGTATTGCCAGGAATACAACCGGCCGTTCCTCGTTCTCGGGCGCGGATCGAATCTGCTGGTCAAGGATGGCGGCTTTCGTGGCGTGGTGGTGTGCCTGGTCCACTCGTATTTCAGCCGAATCGAACCAACAAGCCAGCGTCTGCGCTGCGGGGCGGGCGCGAAGCTCAAAGCAGTAGCCGTCGAAGCCAGGCGAAACAGTCTGGCGGGACTGGAATTTCTGGAAGGCATTCCCGGTAGCGTCGGTGGCGCCTTGCGCATGAACGCCGGGGCAATGGGCGGGGCAATGTTCGACGTGGTAGAATCCGTTCGCCTTATGAGCTTCGATGGGAAGGTGCAGGAGCAACCGGCCCGGGAGATGACGACTGCTTATCGCAGTTGCCCGGCCCTGAAGACGCACATTGCTCTGGCGGCCGTGCTGTGCGGCCAGCCCGGCTCGCGGGAGGCAATCGAGCAGCGTATGAATGAGTACAGCCGGAAGCGATGGGAATCACAACCCGCCGCGCCGAGCGCTGGGTGCATGTTCAAGAACCCGTCCTCGATTCCCGCTGGCAAGCTGATCGATGAGCTGGGTTTGAAAGGTGCGCGCTCCGGGGGAGCGGTGGTTTCGGCCGAGCACGGCAATTTCATTGTTAACGATGCTAGCGCAACCGCCCGGGACATCCTGGAATTGATCGAGGTCATCAGGCAGCGCGTTCGGGCGGAGCGCGGCATTGAATTGGAAACGGAAGTTGAAATAGTCGGAGAATGAATGCCGGGCTTAAGAAACTCAACATCACCGTGATGCTTGGCGGGCCGAGCGCGGAACGTGAAGTCTCGCTGCGCTCCGGCGCGGGGGTGGCCAAGGCGCTCCGTTCACTCGGGCACCAGGTAAGCGAAGTGGATCCAAGGAACGAGAAATGGAAGCTGCCCAAAGCCACGGACGTGGTGTTCCTTGCGCTGCATGGAACGTACGGGGAAGACGGCACGGTGCAGCGTCGGTTGGAAGAATTGGGCGTGACCTACACCGGCTGCGACCCCGAAGCGAGCCGGGTCGGTTTTGACAAGTTCCTCACAAAGCAGCGCTGCGTGGCGGCGGGTGTTCCGACCGCGCGCTTTCTCCTCATCGAGTCGCCCGCGGCAAGCTGGCCGATGGGCTGGGATCCGCCCGTTGTGCTGAAGCCTGCCCGCCAGGGTTCAAGCGTCGGCCTGCAATTCGTCGAGCGAGTGGCCGATTGGAGCAAGTCTCTGGAGGAAGCGATGCGCCACGACTCGCAAGTTCTGATGGAAGAGAAGATTATCGGCCGCGAATGCACCGTCGGCATTCTCGCCGACGAGCCAATGCCGATTGTCGAGGTCTGCCCCAAGACAGGCATCTACGACTACCAGACCAAGTACAGTGTCGGCACGACGGAATATTTTTGCCCCGCGCCATTTGACGAGGCGACGACCGCGCGGGTCCAAGCAGCGGCGCTGGGCGCCTTCAAGGCGATTGGCGGTCGCGATTATTCGCGAGTGGACGTAATTGTGCGACCGGACGGCGAACCGGTGGTGCTGGAAGTGAACACGCTGCCGGGCATGACCGAAACCAGTTTGCTTCCCAAAGCGGCAGCAGCGGCGGGAATCGCCTACCCGGACCTTTGCCAGCGCATGGTGGACTTGGCGCTGAAGCGCGCGAAAGGGTGAATCGGAATACTGACTGAGATGTGGTTCAAACGTAAACCCAAAAACCGGCGGCTGGGGCGCGAGCAGGTGCTGGACGTAAAGCTGCGCTCCAGCCAGGTTCGTGCCGTGCGAACCCGCATGGGCGCGATTGGCTTGGGGGCGGTCTTTGCGACCGTTTTCGGCCTGTACCTGGCCTATCGCACCGGGGATTGGGCCCTCAACCGGTTGGTTTATGAAAACAAAGCGTTCGCCGTCCAGGAACTCGACGTGCAGACCGACGGCGTCATATCGCTGGACGAATTACGCCGGTGGACCGGAGTCAAGCTGGGGGAGAACTTGCTTGCGCTCGACCTCGCGCGCGTGAAGCGGGACCTGGAACTGGTTCCTCTCTTGCAGTCCGTCTCGATCGAACGCATTCTACCCCACACCTTACGCATTTGTGTTACCGAACGCGAGCCGATAGCGCAAGTCAACGTCCCCCGGCCGCGCCGTGGCGGAGACGGCGTTGAACTGGCGGTGTATCAGCTCGATGCGGAAGGGTATGTCATGGTGCCGCTGGAGCCGCGCCAGCGAGCCACACCCCTCAACCAGCAGCCGGATATGCTGCCGGTCGTTTGCGGCATTAACGCCAACGATCTGCAGCCGGGCCGGCGTATCGGCGCCCCGCAGGTTCAGGCCGCTCTGCGACTAATCATGGCCTTCCAAGAATCGCCCATGGCCGGGTTGGTGGACCTAAGACGGATTGACGTGTCGTCGCCTGAGATTCTGATCGTGACGACGGGGCAGGGGAGCGAGGTGACTTTTGGCTTGTCTGAGTTGGACCAGCAACTGCGCCGGTGGCGCGATATTTTTGACTTGGGCCAGAACATGAGCAAAGCAATTGGCACGCTCGATCTCGCGGTTACCAATAACATTCCCGCGCGGTGGCTGGAGGCCAGTGCGGTTCCGCCCGCTGCCCCAAAGTCAGCCAAACCCCTCCGCCCCAGAAAAAAACATGTTTAATGCTTCTCCGATCATCGTGGGACTGGAAATCGGCACGTCCAAAGTCTGCGCCGTGGTCGGCGAACTTGGCGCCGACGGAACCCTGAATATCGTCGGGCTGGGCCAATCGCGCTCCCGGGGCGTGCGCAAGGGCGAAATCGCCGACGCGCAACTAGCCGAAGAGGACGTGCGCCACGCTATTGTCGAAGCCGAGCAAATGGCCGACGTCGAGATCCGCAGCGTGTATCTCGGGGTGACGGGCGGCCATTTGCGCGGCTTCAACAATCGCGGCGTTCACCCCGTGGTGTCCGCCGACCGCGAGATTTCTGAAGATGACGTGCAGGACGTGATCAAGAACGCCAAAGCGATCAACCTCCCTACCCAGAACTACGTCATTCACGCCATTCGCCAGCACTTTCTGGTGGACGGGCAGGACGGCATCACCAATCCGGTGGGCATGTTCGGGTCGCGCATCGAGGTGGACGTGCATGTCGTGCACGGCATTCTGAACCGCTTGCAGAATGCCATTCGCGTGGTCAAGGGGCTGCAACTGGAAGTGGACGAGATCGTCTTCACCGGCCTCGCCTCTTCGCTGGCGCTGCTGACGAACGAGCAGAAGGAACTCGGCTCCTTGGTCATCGATATCGGCGGCGGCACGACGGAATATGTCGTTTATGCCAACGGGATCATCAAGCACACGGGTGTGCTCGCGGTCGGCGGCGATCATGTCTCGAATGACCTGGCGTACGGTTTGAAGGTGTCCCTCAGCCGCGCCGAGCAGCTCAAGATCCACCACGGCTCCAGCTTTCTCGAGGGGGCCGCCAAGGGGCAGACCATTACGATCTCCAACGAGCTGGGCCTGCCGCTCAAGACCGTCAACCTCGAACATCTGCGCCGCATCATGTCGCTGCGGCTCGAAGAGATGTTCCAGCTTATCGGCCAGGACCTCGAGCAAGCCGGTGCGCTAGATTACCTGCGGGCGGGAGTGTTCATTTGCGGCGGCGGGGCGCGCATCCCGCAGATCGCCAAACTTGCCGAGCAGGTCTTGCAGATGCCCGTCTCTCTTGGCAAGACTAACTCGATCAGCGGTCTCAAGTCGGCCCTCGACCAGCCGGAGTTTGCGGCGGCGATTGGGCTGGTGAAATTCGGCTCCTTTCAGCAGCGGAAGCGCGCCGCCACGTCGTCCCTGAGGGACGGAATCAAGAGCACCCTCGGCCAGTTCTTCCGGCGGGCTTAAACTGTCGCCTAACAACTTTATCCTGCCCATGATTACGACTGCACAAAACGAAGCGTTAATGGAAACGCCGAAAAAGAGGTTCTCTCTCAAAGTAGTTGGCGTCGGCGGCGCCGGTGTCAACGTGATGGAGTTGATGCTTAAGAGCGCCCCGCCGGGTGTGGACTTCGTGGCGGTCAACACGGATGCCCAATCGCTCGCGGCCTCCTCCGCTTCGGTGAAGCTCCACCTTGAAACGCAACTCCTGCGCGGGATGGGCACTGGCGGCGACCCCGACCGCGGTCGTGAACTGGCTGAGCAGCAGTTGCCGAAGCTCAAGTCGCTCTGCGAGGGCGCCGAGGTGGTTTTCATCCTCGCCGGGTTGGGCGGCGGAGCGGGCACGGGCATCAGCCCGGTGCTGGCGCGCGCGGCCAAGGAGGCGGGCGCCCTGGTGCTGGGGTTTGTGACGACGCCGTTTACGTGTGAAGGCGCCCGGCGGCAGCGCCTGGCCCAGCAGGGCTTGGCCGAACTCAGGTCCTCCGCCGATGGCGTAATTTGTCTCCCCAATCAGAAAGTGCTCAAGATGATTGATGAGAACACCAGCGTGCTGGAGACGTTCAAGATCACCAACGAGTTCCTCGCCGATGGCGTGCGCGGCATCTGGCGATTGCTGGTGCACAAGGGGTTGATTGAAATCCATTTCCCCGATCTTGCCGCCCTCCTCCGGGATCGCCACGTGGAGAGTGCGTTCGCCGTGGCGGAGGCCATGGGCGCGACACGGTCGCGCGAGGTCATGGACAAGTTGCTCGCGCATCCGATGCTCGACGGCGGCCAGATGCTGAGCGAATCCGAGGCCGTGCTGGTGAGCTTGATCGGCGGGCCGGACTTGACGATGGCGGAGGTCAATCGCGTCATGGAGCAGGTCAACCGCCAATGCGAGCACGCGCAGGTCATCATGGGCGCCGCGATTGATGAGACTTTCTCCGAGCGCCTGGCCGTAGCGATCATTGCCACACGGAGCGACCGGGAGCATGAAGCCGAGGAAGCTTCGGGAAGCGGAGAAGAACTTGGTCAGCAACTGCTGCCCCGCTCGACCACCATGCGGCCCGGGTCAAGATTTGTGCCGCCGGCCCCGGCTTTGGGATCGGACCAGGTCCAGCAACTCCTGGCGAGGCAGGGCCGGGGCGGCTCACGCCAGCGCAAGAGTCAGTCCAAGCTTAGGCAGAGCCAGTTGCCGCTTGAAATCGTCTCCAAAGGCCGGTTCGATAAGAGTGAGCCGACCATTCACAAAGGCGAAGACCTCGACGTGCCAACCTATATCCGCCGCGGTGTGGCGCTGAACTGAGCAGGGTCAGCCATACACACCGCTGCACGGCGCCGCCGAAGGGCCGATCCACCAATCCACGAAGTGGTAGCCGCCGACGGCAGTCGGAGCATTTCTCAATCACAGACATCAGCGCCGACTGCCGTCGGTGGCCACGGTTTCTTAAACCCGCCCCGGCACGGCCGGCCCTTGACAAAGGCGGCAGCCGGGCAACGTTAATACTAGTCAGGTGTTCGATGACATAATTCACAGGAACCGCGACTATGAAACAGAACGTTCTCCGCAAATGGCTCGTAGCAGGCGTGCTGGTGGGGCTACCGGGTTTGTCGGCGCCGGCTCAAAATGGGCAGACAGTTACTTCTACTCCGTCGGAGTCAGCGACCTCGCAATCAACTGGTGGCGCTTCAATGAAGCCGGTTGTTATTAACACCGGGCGAAGTGAAACTTCCGATCCGGGCACACGAACGGTCACCCAATACCCAACCGGCGTGGACGAGATTCTGAAGATGGTTGATGCCGGCGTCTCCAAGGACGTCATGACAACGTATATTGCAACCGCTCAGGTCGCTCCTCATCTGAGCGCGGCAGACCTGGTTACTCTGAAGGAGCATCGCGTCCCGGATGACCTCACGGTGGCCTTAATGAAACGGGGGACCGAACTGGCCGCTCAGGCCAGGCAGACTGGCGCTAGTAATGAGGTCCCTGCAAAAGTCTCCGGTACGATAAGTCTCAACGAACTGGTTGCCATGCTCCGGAGCGGCCAATCCAGTCCCGGTCATCTTGATCCTGAAGGCTACGACTACTTCAGGTATTACTATCTCTATCCCAGAACGCTCGCCTCGGCCAACGAACGGATATTCTCCTCGTACCCCTACCCGTTGTACCCGGCATATTCTCCTGGCTACGGTTCGCCCTGGGGCTTCCGCCCGCGTGCCTTTGCTCCCCAGTTTCCGGGCCCTTAGGCCCCAAGCCGAATCGCTGCCGGCATCCCTCCCCGTCCCAAGCGGCAAGGGTTAGCAGTATTGTCATAGAAGGCTCGACCGCCAAAGATCTGGCTCCATCAGCCACCGTAAAGACCACAAATCCCGCCGAAAGTTACGCTAAATAAGCTGGAATATTCGGCTATTCCCTCGAACAACCCGGGCTCCCATTCGTCAATACAGGCAGGATGAACAAATTATGAACACTGGATTATTGACCCGGAAGCGGACTTGGCACAATCGGGCGGTGGGGCAAGCTGGACGACTCATGAAACACGCCTTGCTTATCGTTTCCTGCCTGGTGCTCGGCACTTGGGCAACGCCCGCACAGGACAAGACCAACATTGCCCCGCAGGCCGAAAAATGCTTCCGTGCGGCCTGCCAATACCTTGCCGAGGCCCCCTTTTTCTGTCTGACCGCCGAAATCTGGCGGGAGCACGTAACCGCATCAGCCCAGAAGATACAGTTTTCCCGGACGGTTACATTCGAGGTCAAACGCCCGAACCGGCTGCATGTTGAGATACGCTCTCCACACTCGGAGCGCGGGTTCTGGTATGACGGCAAGTCGCTGACGATATTCGACCGTAAACGCAATCTCTTCAGCGCGGCCCCCATGCCGGGCACCTTGGATGCGGCGTTGGACAATATGCATGGCCAATTCGGTATCGACCTGCCGCTCATCGATCTGGCGGTCAGCGATCCCTATCAAAATGCAACCTCCAACGTGCTGAAGGGCACGGATTACGGGCTGGCACCCGTCCTGGGCGTCGATTGCCATCACCTGGCCTTCACGCAGGCGAATGTCGATTGGCAAGTCTGGATACAGGACGGGCCACAACCGCTGATCCGGAAGCTTGTCATTACGCACAAGAACGAGGAGGGGGCACCCGATTTCACGGCGCTCATCACCCGATGGGATTTGACGCAGCGAATCTCCGACTCTGCTTTTGTGTTCGATCCGCCGCCTGGAGCAACAAAAATTGAGATGCGGCAAGACCGCCCTGAAGGCAGGGAAGGCCGCAGTTCCGGCCCTTCGATGCCCCTGACCACTCCAACAGCCAAGTAGCCAATGCCTATGAAACTGAGATTCAAGACTCGTCCGTGGCTCCTGTCCGTAGCCACACTCACAGCCGTCGTCACCTTCTCCCCCGCTCTTCGAGCCGACTGGGGCAGCCTTCACGCCAACAATCTCAGCCCGTCGCAGCGGGCGGAGATCGATCATCGTGAAAGCGAACGGCGCGTTCACGAACGGCGGCATGTGGACATCGAGGCAGATCGCCACCACGCCTTCTATTGGTCGGGTTTCTACGCGGGCATGGCCGTGGCGGTCTTGCCTCCCGGGTACGTGCAGGTTTCGGTGGGGGCCACCGGCTATTACTATTATGACGGTGTTTACTACCAGCCAACGACTTCAGGCAACTACGTCGTGGTTGCGCCCCCTGTGGGAGTCATCATCCCCCAACTGCCTTCGGGGGTGGAACCGATTTCGGTCGGCCCGACCACCTACTATTACGCGGGTGGCGCATTTTATGTGCAGCAACCGACCGGCTTTGCGGTTATGCCAGCCCCATTGGGAGTAACCGTGACGACGCTCCCGCCTGGCGCGGCTCCATCGGTCGTCAAAGGGGTGCTCTACTACCTGGCCAACTATGTTTATTACCTGCCGGTTATGCAGGGAGGCGTAACGGTCTATGTCACTGCGAACCCGTGAGCATCAAGGTGTCGTACGGCCAGGAGGGGATGTGAGGGGAGGTTTTCTCATTTGTAAGAAAACCCAAGGCAGACTGGTGGTCAAAAAGCTACCCTTGGGGGTCGCATCATCGCCCTTGTAAGTTGAACAATATCAGCTAGTTGCACGACCCACATCGGAGCACCTCCACACCCCCTCCATACCTCCTCCAAGCCCCCACGCTTGGTGGTGGCTGGCTAGACTGCAAGGGCTTCGGCGTTGACTGGGGGGCGCGAGTCGATCAGGCTCATGACGAAGCGAACATGCAACCACGCGGCGACTAATCGACGGAGGCGCAACAATCATGGACGACGCTGGATATTCCCGAAGGCAGGCACTCGGACGTTTGGGACTTATGGCTGCGGGGACGGTGGCGGCAACGCCGCTCAGGGGCAGCGCCAAGGAGGAGAACGCCACCGAGGCAGGCATGGTCTGCAACGTGCGCGACTTCAAGGCCGTCGGCGATGGGCGAGCGAAAGATACGGGGGCGATACAGAAGGCGATTGACGCAGCCAGTGCGGCGGGCGGCGGGACCGTCTTTGTGCCCAATGGCGTCTATCTCTGCGGCACCATTCAGCTTAAGGACAACGTCACGCTGCATCTGGCTGAGGGGGCAACGCTCCTCGGGAGCACGTCAGGAGACGACTATCTGAACTTTGCGGCCAGCGGCTTCAACAAGGCCCCGCTGGCCCTGGTCCTGGCGCAAAAGGCGCGCAACATCGCCGTCACAGGGCGGGGGAAGATTAACGGCCAAGGCGGCAGTTTCCCCCTCAAAGACAATGCGCCCGGACGGCCGTTCGGCATCAAGCTGGTGGAATGCCAGGACGTGCTCATTGCCGACGTGTGCGTGCAGGACGCGGCGGCCTGGGTCATTCACTTGCTCGCCTGCGAGCGGGTGGTGGTGCGGGGCGTGCGCGTTTGGAGCCATGCGAACTACAATAATGACGGCCTCGACATCGACGGGTGCACCGACGTAGCCGTCTCCCAATGCCACTTCGATTGCCAGGACGACGCGATCTGCCTCAAGAGCACCCCGGCTCGGATCTGCGAGAATATTGTGATCAGCGACTGCATTGCCAGCAGCCACTGCAATCTGATCAAGATGGGGACAAGCTCCTCCGGCGGATTCCGGAACGTGGCCATCACCAACTGCGTTCTGGTGGCGCCGCGCTATTCCAAGAAGGTCAACGGCGCGGACCGCGGCATTGGCGGCATCAACCTGGAGCTCGTCGATGGAGGCGTCATGGACCGCATCGCCATCTCGAATATCACGATGGATGGGATCACCCTGCCGCTCTTCATCCGCTTGGGGAGTCGCAAGCGCAGGGACAACCAACCTGCCAGCGCGCTGCGCGATGTTAACATTAGCAATGTGGTGGCGACTAACCTGGGCGTGGTCGGCAGCTCAATTACTGGTCTGCCCAGTCAGAGCGTCGAGAACGTCACGTTGAGCAACCTCCTATTCTCCTATGAAGGCGGCGGGACGGCGGAAGATGCGCAGCGCGCCGTCCCCGAGCGTGCGAACGCCTATCCCGAAGGCTGGATGTTCGGCACGCTGCCGTCCTGGGGGCTCTACTGCCGTCATGTCAAAGGACTGAAGCTGCACAACGTCAAGCTGCTTCTGACTGCGCCGGATGCCCGCCATGCCATGGTCTTCGACGACGTGGAGGATCTCGACCTGGATGGGCTTGACTGCGCCTTCTCACCGGGGGCCGCGCCGCTGGTGAAGATGACCAGGACACGCGTCGCCACGATCCGAGGCTGCCGTCCCCAGGCGCCCAAGGGTGTGTTTCTCAAACTCGAGGGCCAGGAAAATGCCGGGATTGCGCTGCTTGCGAATGATCTGCGGCAAACCGGCAAGTGGCTTGAGGCCGACCCGGACGCGGCGAGGGACGCCGTGGCCCAGGCGGGGAACCTCATTGCGTAAGCGGCCCGGCCCTAGCGGAATGGCGCATCTACCAAACTGAATGGGTCTGGCAGAGCCGTAAGAGATGCGCCACCATAGTAACCAATGAAGCCGACTCTTTATTCAAGCCCGAACAGATGTGCCCTTGTCATTTGCATCGCCGTGGTGTGCGGGATGCTCAACCTTTTCTCCGCTGCCCGGGCAGCGGAGAAGGCAAAGCCCAATGTCATCATCATAATGGCGGACGATCAGGGCAGCGTTGACGCAGGCTGTTACGGCGCCAAGGACCTCGTTACCCCCGCGATCGATGCATTGGCGGCGCAGGGAGTGCGTTTCACACAGTTCTATTCGGCGGCACCGGTCTGTTCGCCCTCGCGCGCGGGCCTGCTGACGGGCCGCTATCCGTGGCTTGTCGGGATGCCCAATAACGGCGCCGCGCCGCCTACGGAGGCCGACGACCAATTGGATACCCTTACGGGTCCAGGCTTGCTGGCCAGTGAGCGCACGCTGGCGGATATGTTCCGAGCCGCGGGCTATGCGACCGCGCACCTCGGCAAGTGGCATCTTGGATCGGGCGTTGGCCACAAGCCACTCGATCACGGCTTCGACTATTCGTTCGGCTTCATGGGCGGGTGCATCGACAACTATACGCACTTTTTCTACTGGGCCGGCCCCAACCGCCACGATCTTTGGGAAAATAACCAGCGCGTGCGGTTGCCGGGACATTATTTCCCGGACCTGATGGTGGAGAAGGCCAAGGCGTTCATCGAGCAGCACCGGGAGCGGCCGTTCTTCATGTATTTCGCCATAAACATGCCGCACTATCCTTACCAGGGGGACGAGAAATGGCTGCAATACTACCGGCAGTTGCCGTATCCGAGAAGACTCTATGCCGCGTTTGTTTCGACCTTGGACGAGCGGGTGCAGCGGCTGGTGCAGTATCTTCAAGACTCGGGTTTGCGGGAACGGACGATCATTGTGTATCAATCAGACAACGGCCATTCGGTTGAGGAACGGGCCCATTTCGGCGGCGGCAGCAGTGGTCCGTATCGCGGCGCGAAGTTCAGCCTGTTTGAGGGCGGCATTCGGCTGCCCGCCATCATCTCGTGGCCAGGCCATTTGCCCGAGGGCCAGGTTCGGGGGCAGGTCGCGCATGGCTGCGATTGGATGCCCACGCTGGCGGAGTTGTGCGGTGTGGATCTCCCCAAGGCGGAGTTGACCGGGCGCAGCCTGATGCCGGTGATTCGGTCGGCCAACGCTCCCAGCCCGCACGATGTGCTGCAATGGCGGCTGGGCGACCAGTGGGCCGTGCGCCAGGGCCCCTGGAAGCTGCTCCATAATCCAAACGATCAAGCCGACACTCGAAAACTTGCCCCGCCGGACAAGGAATGGTTCCTGGCCAATATGGATGAGGATGTGGGCGAACGAACGAACCTCGCGCCTCGCAACGCGGAGATTGTCGAGCGTCTGCGCAAACTGGCGCCGGCGGGAGCCGAGTGAGCAGCTAAACCCGAAATGGGGTTAGTGGCCTAGATGCTCCAGTGCGTTGCGCAAAGGAGCGCTAGAAACTTTGATGACTCCGTCTAGTGGACGGTTCATCTCCAGGATGAGAAAGACCGCGGCGGACATCGAGCAGGCACACACGAATAGCACGGAGAGCACCGTGGCATTGCGCGGCGCGAAGAGGCCGAAGCTGACGAAGAGGATCGCGAGCCAGCAGACCAAGATGACGAGCAGCGGAACCGGGAGCTCGTTTTGCGCCTCCTCCATCAGCAGCCAGCGTGTTTGCGACATGTCGCCGGAGACCTGTTGAGCCTGCGCGAGCAATTGGCGTTGGCCGTCGGTTTGCGGCGTCAGGACACGCAGCAAGCCTTGCACTCCTTCCACCCGATTCGTGAACTGAGCGGCCGGCTGTCCCGGCGCGCCAGCCGGCTTCCGCAGCTTGGCAGCCTCTAAGCTCGCGGCAAGCGACCGCTTCATTTGATCACGGATGCCGTGGGCCTCCGGGCCATACTGGGCCAGAATTCGGTCCAGCAGGATGAGCTTGGCGCTCGACTGCTTGATCCCATCGTTGATCGTGTCAAAGGTGCCTTTCGCCGAGCTGACCAGCAAGCCGAGCACCAGCGCGGTGATCGTTGCGATCATCCCAGCGCCTAGCTTCACAACCTCCTGGGAATCCTTGTCCAGATGGTGGCGGGGCAACCGGTTTTGCAGCCATAAACCGACCAGTGCGCCGCCGAACGTGCATCCAGCGGTGATTAATCCGATGGTGATCGAACCCATAATTCAATACCGCGTCACGGCGACTGACACATGGTGGCCCAGCGGCGCTCCAATACCGGCGATCTTCGCCTGCATCGCGGGGCTCAATGGCTTGACCAGTTCCGCATTATAGGCATGGGACGTCGTATCGGTGAGGTGCGTGTTGCCGAATATCCGCGAGGCGCCGATGGCATCCCCGCGCGAATCCGCCGCGAGCGACCCGTCCTCGACCTGGGGATCGACATCGGTCGTCACGATGGAAATGGTATTGTCGCTGTTGCGGAGGATCTCCCAGGTGCGGAACTGCTGTGGAAAGTCCCGCAGCGAGGGGGTTTCGACCTCCCAGAAGCCCTTTTCCGGATGCGCCAGGTCAGGCGACGGTTGCGGGGTCACCGTGTTCATATGGCGATGCCCCGCCATCAACAGGATGAGATTCGGATAGTTGTGAAGCGTGGCGAGCATTTGCGCTTCGGTCTTATAAGCGGAAAACTGCGCCTTGGATTGATTCTTGGGGGTGACGTAGAATTGCTGGGGGGCGCTGTTCGTATCGAAGAGGTCCGCTTGCGGATTGATGGGGATATGGCACGCGAGGATCATAAGCTGGCCCGCGTCCTGACCCTGCTGAAGTTCGTTGGTGAGCCAGGCGTAACGTGCCGCGTCCACCCAGCCGCCGCCGTAAAACATAGGGCCACCGGAAGGGCCGATCAATTTGCAGGTATCGTCGAACACGATCACCTTGATCGGCAGGTTCGTCATCGGCTCGAAGGTATAGC
>OBLU010002558.1_pt1 | contig 16708 bp, 14 predicted proteins | sample 1518681 | NCBI WGS metagenome assembly OBLU01 (sample SAMEA3539304, study PRJEB22396) | soil metagenome | biome: tundra; feature: field; material: soil | place: USA | collected 2010-05 | depth 0.15 m | reverse complement strand
GATGTGCGAGGGATTAGAAACCTTAAGCGCAGGGTGAAAAAGATGTGTACAATGACAAGCCTTCGGGGGCCGGCTACGCACGACTCAATTTTTGGGACTCGGCCAACGTCGCGGCTTATGCCAAAGCATCCGGTCCCTACCTTCAACGCAGCGGCATGCAGATCATCACCGTATGGGTAACGGTGTTCAGAGCGACGGCCTACTTCTTTGCCGCAAATTGCCCGACGTTGCTGGGCGTGAACGATTTTGGGGGCGGCAACTACACTACAAATTACGGAACGCTTCCCATCGTCGGATTTCCAGCAAGCGCAAACTATTCTTCGACTGCCGCCCAATTGATCACTGGCATCACCAACGCCGCCGTGACCTGGAATGGTTCCAGGCCGATGTTTATTGCCGTGGAGGGCAGCGGTTGGAACATCACCCCGGCGGATTGCCAGACGATCGCAAATTCGCTGAACACGAATGAATATGTCGTCGTGCGACCTGATCATTTATTCCTGCTCTACCGGCAGGCGGTGGGTTTGGTTGATTCCGGCGCTCCATGACTTTTCGAAGATTTACCTCCAACGTTGAAGCTGCCGGCCGGCTTCCCGTTGACACTGACGATTTATCCGATCGGCTCGCAGCCAATGAGTTATCAATGGCAGTTCAATGGCGCAAACCTGACGAACAGTGCCCGTGTCGCCGGCTCTCAAACCGCAAGTCTCAGCATCGCTCCGGCCTTCTCGGGCGATGCCGGACAGTGCCAGGTTATTGTTTCCAATTCGTTGGGTTCCGCCACAAGCGTCCTTTGCACTGTGACGGTCGGGCGCGACGCATTCAGCGCAGCAGCGGGCTGGACTCTAAATGGCAATGCTGGTCTCCTGACGAACAATTCCGCGAAATTGACAGACGGCAGCAGCGGCGAGGCGTCGTCGGTCTTCCTGAACTATCCGCAATACGTGGGCGCGTTTGTGGCCTCCTCTACCTACCAGGACGTTGGTGGAGGAGGCGCGGATGGCTGCGTCTTTGTGTTGCACAACGCTGGGGCTGGGCCGTCGGCACTCGGCGCTGCGGGCGGCGGTCTGGGCTGTAACGGCATTAGTCCCAGCGTGGTGGTTGAGTTCAATATCTATTCTCCCTACGGTGTGGGCCTGGCACTGCGTGCCAATAGCCAAACCGGCGCTCCCTATGGCAGCACCGCGCCGGTGAACCTGGCCGGCGGTAATCCTGTCGGCGTGTCGATGGCCTACGATGGCACAACGCTGTCGATGACCCTGACGGACAAGGTGACCCACGCCAGGTTCGTCACGAACGCAGTAGTGAACATCGTCGGCCTTCTTGGGACCAACACGGCGTATGTCGGCATGACGGGCGCAGATGGAGGAATCAGCTCAACGCAGGTCATCAGTAACTTCCAGTTCGCGAGCTCAATCTCTCTTTCACATCAAACAGCCGGAACCAACACCGTTGTGTTGACCTGGCCAAATTCTGCCGCCGGGCTCGTGTTGCAGCAGACGCCGGCGCTCGGCTCCGCTTGGGCGGCCGTCACCAATTCCGTAGTGTTAGACGGCAACGGCAACAACCAAGTGATCATTCCGGTGTCAGCCGGGACCAGATTCTATCGCTTGGCCACGCCTTAGTTTACTAATCGCGTTTTTGGGGTTGGACGGCATTTGTCCACCCCGTACTGTCATTACAGGCTCCTGGCGGTGTTGCGCTGGGGCGTGAGGGCTGCCATCCCGCAAATGCGGGATGGCAGCGGCACGCAGGCAGCGCTACAATTAGTGAAGCAAAAGCTTATGCAAGAACGACAACAGAACAAAGGGCCGGTCGGCCAGAGCCCCCGGGCATTCACGTTGATCGAGTTGCTGGTAGTCATAGCGATCATTGCGATTTTGGCGGCATTGCTCTTGCCGTCTTTGGCCAAAGCGAAGGAAACGTCTAAGGCGGCCAGTTGCCTAAGCAACATGAAGCAGGTTTCGCTGGCGACCAAGATGTACATCGACGACAACAGCCAGGGCAAACTGATGCCGCTATGGCGGCAACCTGGCAATCCGGCGTTCGATCCCTATGTCTATGATCCGGCCACGTATATCGTTCAGAATGCCGCCGGCCTGTTCTGGGAAGATGCCTTGCGGCTGGGGGGATATGCAAAGAATGCAAACGTTTTTGACTGCCCTTCGATGCGTTTTCTGGCCGGCAAGTCGATCGGCGGTTCGATCAGTACGAATCACACCCTGGGCATTGGGATGAACTATCCCGAATATGGCATGACTGTCCTGCAGAGTGATACCAGTCCAAATCTGCGCAAGGAAACTCAGGTTCAAAAACCCAGCGATTCAATCATTTATGCGGATGCGGGATCCGTGACGACAGGTACCATGGCTTTAGGGGCAGATGACTGGGTCCCGGACGTCGAGTACGATGCTGCCACGATGCAATGGTTCGGAGGCGGTGTGAGCTATTTCCGGGTGCCCAGCGACTCCGGTGGCTATGCGACCGGGGATTCCCGGTCTCTGGGGCGCCACAACAAGCGCTGCAATTTTGGCTTTTTTGATGGGCATGCCAGGATGTTGAGGAACAGCGCGGCTGGTTACTAGTACCCGCGGATTTACGACGCGGCGCTCTGGGCCCGGGACCACAAGTCGATGAACCCTTAACCGACATTCGTTCGATGTGTAGGTCTTTTTGTCTCTGCGTTCTGGTTGCCGCCGTGGCTGCCGGCTGTTCCAAAGGCCCATCCGGCCAGAAGGGTCCGGAAGCGAGTCTGCCGGAGCTGTCCCGGGCGCTGCGAACTTGGGTCATGGCCAAAGGGGCTTATCCCAGCGACCTCAACGAGTTGACCAATTTCCCCACCCTTCGAGGCAAACGGTTGCCGGTCGCCCCGCCAGGAAAGAAGCTCTCGATTGACCCGGCGACACGCGAAGTCGTGTTCGCCGACCAGTGAAACTCGGGCCGGTGTGCTCCAAACGGCTAGCGGGCCCCAATGACCTTGAGCGTGCCACAAAACGATACGTCCGGCGCAGCCGATGCTGCAGCGCTCGGCAGGACCCTGCACGCCGCCCGGCGCGAATCGCGATGCGACGACCCTGAATTGCTTTTATGAGACGTGACCTTGCAAGGCTGGTGGCTTTGGCCAACCTGATTTTGCTGTTCGTGGCCGTCCGGCCCCTTTCAGCCGCGACCTTCACGTGGATCAAGAACTCGGGCGGCAACGGCTCGGGCAGTTGGACGAATCAGGCCAACTGGTCCGGGGCGACGCTAGCCACCACGACCAGCGATGCGGTTAATTTCAACACGCTGGACATTACCGCCGACTCCACCGTCACGCTGGACGGCAACCAGTCGGCCAACGTCCTTAACTTCGGCGACACGAACACCAGCACGGCGGGAAGCTGGATCATCAACGCCGGCTCGCCCTCCAGCTCCACGCTAACGCTCGGCGGAGCAAGCCCCACGATTAACGTGACCAGCCTGGGCGGCGGCAAGGCCGCGGCCATCAATGCCATCATCACCGGCACTGCTGGTTTCACCAAAACCGGCACGAGCTTTCTGCAATTGAATGGCGTGAATACTTACAGCGGTGGCACCATTTTGAGCGGCAGCGATTGCCGCACCTCCATTGGCAACGACCTCGCGCTGGGCACGGAACTGGTGACGGTCGGCGGCACGGTGGGCGACGGCCAGAACTGGTTCAACGCGGCGGGCAGTCGCACACTGACCAATGCCTTTGAAATCCGTACCATTCGTTGGATCATTGACAACACTGCGGTCAATGGGGTGGCGGCGGGCAATTTGACGCTCGGTGGAAATGTCCTGATTAATACCGGCTCGAGCAATGTGCGCGACATCTATTGCAGCATGAATTTGACGATCAATGGCAATGTCTCCGTCACGCCGACGAACAATCCGATGAACAAGAATGGCGGTTACACGCTCACTTTGAACGGCACGAACACCGTCGGCGGCGCGTCGGCGGTCAATGGTGGCACGCTCATCGTGAATGGCCCGATGAACGGCGGGGCAACGTTCACGGTGAATTCCGGCTCTGCTCTCGGCGGCACGGGTGTTTTCTCAGGCCCGATTGTTGTGGCCAACGGGGGCAATTTGGTGGCGGGAAATTCCAGCGGCGGCACATTGACGTGCCGCGGGTTGACGGCCAACGCCACGTCGCAACTCAGCCTCGCGCTCGGCGCGACCAACAATCCGGCCAACAGCATGTTCGTGGTCAACGGCAACCTGACACTGGCCGGGACATTGAGCCTGTCTGATCTCGGTTTCTCGAGCGCGGGCGCCTACACCAATTTCTATTACTCCGGAACGCTTGTGAACAATGGTCTCACCGTCATGGGTGGACCGCTGGGCAACACTGCGGTCGTAGATACCAGCATACCCCATTACGTGCTGCTGCGGATTCTGGCCGGGCAATTATCCCCGGGGGCCGGCGACGGCGTGCCGATGGACAGTGTCAGTCCGTTGACGCTGACCTGGGTTCAGGTGCTTGGCGCGGCAAATTACGAGGTGTATTTCGGCACCGTTTCCAACGCGGTTGCGGCGGCGGAGACGAATACGGCGGGAATTTATCTGGGCCGCACCAACGCGCTTGCTTTGAACGTCGCCAACCTCCAGCCCAACACCACTTACTACTGACGCGTGGACGGCGTGGCCGCCAATGGCACGGTGACGCCGGGCACGGTGCTGTCGTTCACCACCGAAGCGCCGATGGCGGACTTGATGCAGGACACGTGGGTGGCGACCGATGCGTTGAACCGGTCGCTGCCGGGACTCGCGGAGTGAGGTTCGCCGCGCACGAACCAGCCGATTGGAATCTTCTATTTCCTTGTGGCATACGACAAACAGCCTCGGCACCGATGGCCCGCGCGACAACACCCAGGAGATTTTGCGTCTGGGCGGTTACGCCGATCCGCACAATCCGTGAGCCAGCAATCCGCTCTGGATGACGGGCGGCAACGGGCGATCGTGGTATTGGAGCCAGCCGCAAAACGGGTATTACTCGGGTGACGACGAATGGGTCATCCGCCGGCACATCGCCTTGCTGGAGGCGGCGGGCGTTGATGTGATTGGCTTCGACACGACCAACGGACATCCTGAAACCCAAGCGCCAATTTATCTGAAGATCATGGCCGTTATCCGCAGGATACGCATGGAAGGCACGCCGGTGCACATCAAAACATTTCACTACACCCACGCCACCAGCCCTGCCACCGTCAACTGGCTCTACACCCTTTTTACCAACCCGGTCTCTACCGAGACCTCTGGTACATGTGGCAGGGCAAGCCGTTCATCATCGGCTACCCCGACGCCACGGTTTCGAGCGAGGTGTTGAATTTCTTCACTTGGCGGATCGGGTGGGCGAACGCGAGCAATTTGCCTGCGCATGAATGGCAGTTGGTGGACACGCCAACCCGGCAGGACTATGGCTTCGACGTTCGGACGGACATTGCCGAGCAGACCCCCGTGACGTGCGGCGGTTGGACCAACGGCAATCTGGGCCGCAGCTACGCCAACGGCAGCCAGTCCAGCTACAACAATTTCCATCTCACCACCGGTCGCACCGAAGGCCTGGGCATCCAGTTCAACGAGCAGGCGTTTCAAGGCCTAAAGGTGGACCCGCAATTCCTGTGGATAGTTGGCTGGAACGAATGGTGGGCGGGCGCGTGGACTGCTTCCTCGTCCTGCTACACGTATCTGCTCGCGGATTGCTGCAACACCGGCAATCGTTATTTCGTGGACAACTACAACGCCGAATACAGCCATGACATCGAGCCGGTGACCGGCGGTTTCACCGACAATTACTATTACCAGTTGGTTCGCTACGCCCGGCAACGCAAAGGCGTGCGGCCCGTCCCGGCGGCTTCCGTGCCCAAGACCATCAATCTCGCCGGCGACTTCAGCGACTGGTCGGCCGTCGGCCCGGAATTTCGCGATTTGCCCGGCGACACGCTGGCGCGGAACTGGCCGAGCACGTTTGGCAATCTGCCCAATTACACCAACAACACCGGGCGTAACGATTTGACGCTGATGAAAGTTGCGCGCGATGCGAACAACATTTATTTCCTCGCGCAATGCAACTCCAATCTCGCAAGCTACACCGGCTCGAACTGGATGGTGCTCTTCATTGACATCGACCAAAACCACATGACCGGCTGGGAAGGTTATGATTACGCCGTCAACCTCGGCCCGCGCACCGCCACGACCACAACCCTGAGTCAGAACACAACCCTCACTAACGGCTGGGCGTGGGCGACGATCCACAGCGACATCACCTACACGGTGAGCGGCAACCAGCTCATGCTCGCCATTCCGCGCGCGTCGCTCGGCCTCGGCGCGGATCCGATCAAATTTGATTTTCACTGGGCGGATAATTTTCAGACCAACGACATCGCCGATTTTGGCGTGGACGGCGATAGTGCGCCCGACCGCCGTTTTAATTATCGCTACAGCACGACGATGAACACGGAAGTGGTTTTGCTGTCCGACGATTTCGAGTCCGGCAAGCAAGGCGTCTGGGCCGAGACGTGGGCGAACGGCAGTCTGTGGAATTTGACGTCGGCCAGTCCGTATTCGGGCAACAATTGCGCGGTGGGAAGTTATGCCGCCAGCGGCCAGAGCAATCTCATCGCCCGGGTCGGCACGCTCGGCTATGGCAGCTTCCGTTTGAACTTCCACTACAAACTAACCAACGTCCTCAATGCGCAAAGTCTGCAAATCTCCTATCTCGCCACCAATGGCTGGGTCCCCATCCGCCAGTTGAGCCGGGATGAATTCTATCCCACGGGCCAAGCCTGGACTTATGACGAGCGGCAGAACGTCTGGTTGAATTTCACCGACACGCGCTTCAACGCCGGCCCGGACGCGCGCTTTTTCACGACGAACTTCGCCTTCCGCATTGACGCCAGCGCGCTCACCGCCGTCGGGCAACGTGTCTTTATTGATGCCGTGACACTCGCCGCCGACACCCAGATGCCCGATCCGGTCTCAACACAAGCGTGGCAGACACAGGACATGGGCAACGCAGGTAATACGGGCTATGTCACGACGAACGGCACCACGTTCACCGTTTCCGGCAGCGGGCTCGACATTTGGAACAATGGCGATGCGTTCCGTTTCCTTTACCAGACCCATAGCAGCGACGGCCAATTCATCGCGCGCGTCATCGGCATTACACCCACCGACCCGTGGGCCAAGGCTGGCGTGATGATCCGTGAGTCGCTCGATTCCGGCTCGCGCCATGCGATGATGGTGTTGACGCCCAGCAACGGGCTGGCTTTCCAGCAACGAGTCATGCCGTTAGACGCCAGTGCTACGACCACTCTGGGGCCGAGTGTTGCACCCCCGTATTGGGTTCGCATCATCCGCGGCGCAAACACATTGACCGGTTACGCTTCCACGAACGGCGCGAGTTGGACGCAGGTGGGCACGGTCAGTATTTCAGGTTTCAATAGCACCGCACTGTGGGGGATGGCCGTAACCGCGCATAACAATACGCTGACCAATGTTGCCACCTTCGATAGCGTGGCACTCAACACGCCGGCTCTGACGCTCTCCAGCGTGCCCAATCAAACCAACCTTTGGAACCAGCCGACACCGCCGATTCCCTTCATTGTCAGCAGCGCCACCGTGGCGGCCTCCAACCTGGTCGTCACTGCCAACTCCTCGAATCAAGCGCTGGTTCCCAATGTCAACCTCGTGCTCAGCGGCACCGACTCCAATCGCTTTGTGACCGTTGCGCCCGCCACGAACGAAGTAGGCAGCGCCACCATCACCCTCACCGTGAACGACGGCATGTATAACAGTGCGAGCACGAATTTCCTGGTCACTTTCATTCAAAGCAACCTCAATCATCCGCCCATCCTGTCAACCAATGCCAACCGCGTCATCGTTGCGGGTTTGGGGCTCATCGTGACCAACACCGCCATCGATCCAGATTCCCCGCCGCAAGTGCTGACTTTCAGCCTGCTGAGCGCGCCGACTAACGCCACGATCAACCCCAGCACCGGAGTCCTGACCTGGCGTCCGCTGATTTCCCAGGCGCCGCTGGTCACCTCGATCCGGGTCATGGTTTCGGACAACGGCTCACCCGTCATGAGTGTGACGCAGAGTTTTTGGGTCACCGTAAACCGACCAGTCAAGCCACAACTTGCCGGAGTGGCTTCGACCAACGGCAAGTTTGGCCTGAGTGTCTCAGGTGATCCCGGCCCGGACTACGCCCTCCAGGGGACGACCAACCTTGGGCAACCCAATGCGTGGGTCACGCTCTTTACCACCAATTCGCCGGCCGTGCCGTTTTGGTGGACCGATCCGCAGACGAATCTCGCGCAACGGTTTTACCGCGTCCTGCTGGAACCTTGACGGGATGATGCCTGGAGAAGAACTCATGAACAAATCCATACTCCTGTCCTCAACGCTATCGGCATTGCTAGGTCTTCTGCTGGGCTTTACCGCCTCCGGACAAACTCCAGAGGCCTTCAATCCAGGCACGCCCTGGCCGGCCACGGACGCTCTCGGCCGCGCTTTGCCGCTAGAATTGAGGGCACTTCCAACATTCACGGCTGGCAAGCGGAAAGCTCTTTCCTTGACGGGTTCCTGGAAGTCGGACCCGGCTTTCCAGTCGAACCAGGACAGACCTTAAAACCAGGTCCAGTTCAGGCACAGGCGGAGGCGTTCATCGACATCCTCTCCCTTAAAAGTGTCGAAAAGGACGGCAGACCATACAGTGACAAAATGGACCAGATCATGTATGAGAGCCTGAGGGAACGGCAGAATCCCAGAATCCGTTATCGTTTGGTCGAGATGTCATTCAAAGGAGCTACCAACTATAACGATGTTTTCCAGTATGAATTTGAGTCCCACGGCAAACTGGTGGTAGCAGGGATTACAAACGAAATCACCATGCCGATTTTCGTTCTGCCGCTGGATAATGGCAAACTCAGAATCTCTGGCGGAATATCTCTGAAAATGACCTCGTTCCAGATTGATCCGCCTGATCCGAGAATTGCCCTGGGGTTAATCAAGACCGGAGACGATGTGAGCCTCCTGTTTGACTGGGTGGTTGCACCGAGGAGCATCCCCTCCAGGCTAACCCAAAATGGAATGGTGCCGCTCATCCTGGACTTGCCCGCTCCGCGTTCAAGGGCACCCCCAAAGATCTGCAACTCGGACCCAACGTCGAGCCGCTCTCGGACAAGCCCCGTGCGCCAATGATGGTCCCGTCCGACCTGAAGAACCTCGCGCCCGGCAGCAAGCTCATGTCCAGCGATAAGAATGTCACCGCCGATAACTTGGCCAAGATCACCGACGGCGACAAAGACGCATCCGACCAGAGCATCCTCTTCCTGCGCAAAGGCGCGCAATGGGTGCAAATGGATTTGGGCAGTCCCTCAGAGATCTTCGCCCTCGTGATTTGGCACGCCCATAACATGGCCCAGGTCTATCACGACATCATCGTGCAGGTTACCGATGGCGCGGACTTCATCGAGAACGTCCGCACGGTCTTCAATAACGACTCAGAGAACACTTCCGGCATAGGTGTTGGCACCGATCGCGAAAACTTCGAGACCTGCGAAGGCAAGCTGATCAACGCCAAAGGTGCCAAAGCCCGCTACATGCGTTTTTACTCCAAAGGCAGCACCGAGAGCGCCCTCAACGAATATACCGAAATCGAGGTCTACGGACGGCAGGCGCAGTGACGATCCAGACTGCAGGCATCGAGCCTCGAAATCTCGAAATCTCCCCACTTTAAAAGAAGGTGGTGAGCCTATTATAGAGAGGCTTTGCGCCCGCACGTGTCCAGACGGATGATTGAGAGCCAATGATTGCCATTCGCACTTTCAACGCGGAGGCGGCGTTGCCGACTCTTGACGAGGCGCGGCGGCTGGTCATCGAGGAAATCAAACGCGGGCCAAGCGCGAGGGAGTGAAGGTGCTGAAGGTGATCCACGGCTACGGTTCATCGGGCAAGGGCGGGGCGCTGTGTGTCGGGCTGCGCAAATCCTTCCGGCTTCGCAAGAAGGAATGGGTCATCAAGGATTTTGTGGCTGGCGAAGACCTTTCCATCTTCAACGACACGGTGATGGCCCTGCTGGAACGGGGTGCCGGATTTACGTGGCGACCCGGACTTGGGCGCAACTAACGAGGGGGTCACCATCCTCTGGCTGAAGTAAGGCCCGGAGGATGCCGAATGAAGCGTCGAACGCCCCAAAGAGACCACCCCGAAAAACGGCCGGAGCACCATCACAATGTTTGCGTCGTGCTGCTCGACCCCCTTGCTTGAACTTTGGCGCCGCTTAGCCGAATAGTTTGGAGTGACTGCCGACCCGAACCAAGATCCTCGCTCGCTGCCGGACTCCGCGCCGGTTCAAGACCCCGCTCCGCGCGAGGCAGAGGGTGAGCACTGGCGCTGATGCCCGCGCTGCGGTCATGAACTTCACAATGAGAAATGCAAGCTACGCTGCCCGCGCTGTCATTATTTCCTCAGCTGCTCGGATTTTGATTGAGACTACGGTATCGCCGGTCAGGTTTTCTTTAACATCTCCAGCCAGCGCTGCCAGGCGGCATCTCGTGCCTGTTGGTTGGCGGAGCTTGCGTCCGGCGCCTCGCCGGCGCGCATAAAGCCATGTCCGGCACCCTCATAGGTCTTTGGCTCATAAACCTTCCCGACCTTCTTCATCATCTCGGTTGTCTGGGGAACGGTGGCGCTGACCCGCGCATCGTTGCCGGCGTAAAACCCATAGACCGGACAGGCGATGCGGGCCAGGTCCTGTTCGGAATCCGGGGCAGTGCCGTAGAAAACGAAGGCTGCCTTCAGTCGCTTATCGTTTGTAGCAAAGCGGAAGGTCTGACTGCCGCCCCAGCAAAAGCCAGCCACCGCCAGTTTGCCGTTGCAGGCCGGCAATTGAGTTACGTAATTGGCCACAGCATTCAAGTCGGCAGTAATTTGCTCGGGCGGGAGTGAGGAAATGGCCTTGCGCACGGCATCACTACTACCAAGCTCAGCCGTGCCGCCGCCACCTGGAGCCGTGCCGGAGAGCAGGTCGGGCGCGATGGCAATGTAACCGGCTTCGGCCAGCCGGTCGGCTACCTCCCGGACCCAGTCGGTGAGGCCGAATATCTCGTGGATGAGAATAACTGCCGTGGCTTTGTCTTTTACTTCGGGATAGGCCACGAAGCAATTGACCTCCCGCTGGTCGTGTTTGACCTTCACCCACTCCAGGTGGCGCGGGGATTTTTCGAGGCGGGCCTTGGCCCAATCCTGGGCTGAGGCGGTGACGACCGGCAGCAACGCTGCCACGCAAAGGGTAAGTGATCGATTCATAGGCTTTTTCGGGCTTTCGGAGAATATAGCCGAATTCTGCCGTTTGAAAAGCCGGAGTGACTTAAAGACGCGGCAAGTTGGCTGAGGCGGTTTCGTATGTGTTGCGGGGAAGGCGACAGCGGCTACAAACCCGTTGGCCCGTTGGCATCAAAGAAATTGCGCCCCCTACGCGGATGGACTGGAGCGCTTCGGATATCGGGGAAGTCCGCTGGAAGTCAGGGCTTATGGTTTGATGTTGCAGCAGAAGTTGAGGCTCAATTACCGAGATAGCCGCATTCAAGCTGGCTAATCACGAAACCGACACAATATGATAATTCACCGTCAAACCGCCAAGTTTCGCCGCCCAACGCGTGCCCGCTTTCCTGCCCATTGAATTTTGCCCCAGGGGCGACTGGGGCGTAATCACCATGATCTCCGTGCGCTGATGCTTGATTTCCACGCCACCGTTCTTCGGGCAGATGAAATAGATTGAGTGTGTGCCATCAGTATCCAGTTCCACCAAGGCAGTCAAATCAATCGGCTCACCGGGGGCGAATTCCCTGGTCGCCAGCACTTCGTAAGCCTTAATGGAGTCCAGGATATCCCTGGCCTGCCTGGCTTGACCGCCAGCGAGATAGGCCGCTTCGAGTCCACGGGTGTCGTATTTGCTTTCCGCCTTGCTGCTTTCGTGCGTTGCCTCCTCATGCGATGCTCGGGAGGCTTTTTCCAGAACGCCGAGGCTTTCGGTCAGACTGGCGATAATCTGCTTTATTAACTGGGCTTTCTTCATTTTGCGGCGGGGTATCGAGCGGGGATGCTAAACCAATGCTTTGAGGGGGGAGTCATCCTTGCTTGCAAGTGAAAAGACCACCCGTTCCGGCAGCGGCTGTTGGTCCAAGCCTGTTGTAGGCCGTCGTCATAATACCTTGCGTCGGATGAGACCCTATGAGGAGCAGCGAAGTAATCGCAGGGTTCGCAGGATCCGGTTTGTTGGGCAGTTCAACCTGGTTCATTGGTTCTTTGGAATGACGACAGCTCCCGTGCATGCCGGGGACCATCGGTCGCGGTCCGCCGGCAACTGCCTTCCGTAATTACTCTCTGGGCAGATGCTCACCTCGCCAGCTTGGCAAGGTCTTGCCCGGCGGCAAACGGCCGCAGGCGAAAACTGTAAGTGTATTCCTGGCAGGGGATGAGGAATTCGTCGTGCGGCCAGGCGCCCCAACTGTTGTCGCCGCCGACGCCCTGTTGCTTAAGGTCGAGGTTCAGGGTGACGAAGTCGCGGCGCGGCAACTCGAAAGCGTGCTTCCCGGCATTCAGATCCGCGGTGCCGTAATGCAGCGCGTTGGCGCTGAGTAACCCAGGTCGTTCGGGAATTGCCAGCAAACCGATCTTGCCGTTGGCCAGGGCGAACCAGCGCAAGTCCACTTTGTTGCCGCTCTCGCCGGGCTCGGTATAACCAGCATAAAACTGGCCCTCAACTCTTCCGGTATAGAGGCCGAATTTCGCGTCCTTGCGGTCGCAGTATGTCTCCTGTGGGCCGGGACCCAGCCAGGTAATGCGCTCGAAACCGGCTGGCAGCGACATCTGCATGCCGAGGCGAACGAGCTTGGGCAAATCGCTCTTGTTTGGCTTGAAGTGGGCCTCGACGACGACATCGCCGCTCCCACATACCGTGTAGTCCGTCTCCCATGCAGCGTCCACTTTCGGCAGCACCGTCATCACCTTGACCACCACGGTATGCGACTGGGGCTGCTCCTGGACGGTAACCGAGCGGACTTCCGCGCCTTCGTGCGCGTCGCGCCAGACACCCTGGGATTTGAGCATATTGCGCCCGCGATCATTGTCGATTTGGCCGCGCCAGAAATCGGGCCGCAGCGGGCTGTTGATCAACTGGTGTCCCCGAAAGCGCCAGGAGGTGAGCGCGCCGGCCTTTTTGTTGAAGACGACCTCGAAGTTCTGCCCGTTGACGGTGATTGTCGCCCCACCCTCCGCCAGCCTGGGCGGCGCCGATTTGTCCGTCGGCGCTGATAGAGCCGGCGCGAAGTCCGGCAACTTGAATTCGTCCCAGGCGATTTCATGGCCGGCCTTGATCCAGGGCTGGTCGTGCTGAAGAGTGAAAGCCAACTCAAGGAAGTACTCGACGCCCGGCTGGGGCTTGAACGCTTTGGTTGGAATGGGGATGCGTGTGCTGGCACCCGCAGCGAGGTCCAACACAGGCAGGCGTCCGCTCTGGATCACTTTGCCGTCCGCCTTGAGCTGCCACCGGCCGGCGGCAAAGCCCTTCAGGTTGGTAAAGTCATACCAGTTCTTCACATCGATGACGCGGTTGGCGAGGTTCCCGGGCTGGCAGTGGATGTATTGATAGACATGTTTGACCTGGTGCAGACCGGGATGCGGTTCGCGATCGGGCGTGACCAGGCCGTTGCAGCAAAAGTTGTCATCGCTCGGCGTGCCAGCCGGACCGAAGTCGCCGCCGTAGGCCCAGAAGGTTTTGTCGCCGGGCTTGACCTTCTCAAAGTGCGCCAGCGGGAGGGGTTGCTGCCGTTGCCGCAAACCCTGGTCCACCCAATCCCAAATGAAGCCGCCCTGCAGGTGGGGCTTGCTGTAGATCTGGCCCCAATAAGACCAGAAGTCGCCGGAGCCGTTGCCCATGGCGTGCTCATACTCGCACATGATGAAGGGACGCGTCTGCGCCTTGGAGGCGTATGTCGCCAGCGTGCGCGGAGAGGGGTACATCGGGCAGACGATGTCGGTGTGCGGCTTGCGCGCGGCCGGTTCGTAGTGGACGGGGCGGCTGGCGTCGCGCTGGTGAATCCAGTTCGAGGTGGCCTCGAAGTTCGGGCCGTCGCCCGCTTCGTTGCCGAGCGACCAGATGATGACGGCGGGATGGTTCTTGTCGCGCTCGACCATGCGGACGGTGCGGTTCAGGTGGGCTGCGGCCCAATCCAGGTTCTTGGCCAGCGTTTCGGGGCCGTAACCCATACCATGGCTTTCGATATCGGCCTCGTCGATGAGGTAAATGCCGTAGCGGTCGCAGAGATCATACCAGGCGGTCTGGTTCGGGTAATGGCAGCAGCGCACGGCGTTAATGTTGAATTGCTTCATCACCTGGATGTCCTTCTCCATGCTCGCGACCGTGATGGCCTGTCCGCGGTCCGGCTCGAACTCGTGGCGATTGACGCCTTTGATGAGGATGCGCCGGCCGTTGACCAGGAGGTTGCCGTCGCGAATCTCGACCTTGCGGAACCCGACGTTGGCGGGAATCACTTCGAGGACGGTGCCCCGTGCATCCTTAAGCGTGAGCAGCAGCTTGTAGAGGTTGGGTGCTTCAGCCGACCATTTGAGCGGGTTGGCAATGGTTGTCGAGAGCCTCGCCTGCCCGTTAGTAGCGCCCGGGTCCACTCGCATCTCCGCGCGCGGCGTAGCGACGCTCTTGCCGGTGGCGTCAAGCAGCGCGCCCTCAATACTGACCGACGCCGGTTGCGGGCCTGCGTTTTCCAGGGTGACCAACAAGCCGAGCGTGGCATCGCGATATTGCGCGTCCAACTCCGTCTTCACCTCCAAGTCGCGAACATGCACTTTGGGCGGGGACCAGAGATAGACATCTCGGAATATGCCGCTCAAGCGCCACATATCCTGGTCCTCCAGATAAGAGCCGTCGCACCAGCGGAAGTTCTCCACCGCGAGCAGGTTCTCGCCCGGCACGAGATATGGCGTGATGTCGAACTCGACTGGCGTCCGGCTATCCTTGCCAAGGCCGACTTTTTGGCCGTTGATCCAGAGGTAGAAGAAGGAGTTGACCCCGTCGAAGGTCAGGAAGACACGGTGGCCTGCCCAATCCGCGGGCACCGTGAACTTGCTGCGATAGGAATTGACTGTGTTGTTCGGGTCATCCTCCGGCACGAACGGCGGATTCGGTTTCACCCCGTGCCACGTCCACGGATACCGAATGTTGACGTAAATGGGGATGCCGTAACCGGAAAGCTCGACATTCGACGGCACCGGAATGGTCCCCCAGCTTCGGTCATCGAAGTCTGGGGTCCAGAACGCGGGGATGCGCCCGGCGTGGTTGGCCGCGTAATGGTATTTCCAATCGCCATTGAGCGAGCGATAGAACGGCGATTTGACTCGCTCACTGTTGGCAACGAACTTGATGCGCCGGGCCGTTTGCGCATTGGGACACACCACCATAGTGGCGTGGGGTGGTTGGTTGCCAAGGCCGGTGAGCTTTGGGTTTTGCCAGTCCTTGAACTCTTCGCCGAGGGCGGAAGCCGCTGAAGCAGTACCGAAGACCGCCAGGGCCGCCGCGAAACCTTGGCTGCGCTGCAATATACTCAGATTCATTTCGCCGTCAGATTGATTGAGACCAATCCCGAGCGCAAGCTCGCGGGAGCAAGTCCGGGGCAGGGCAGGTTGACTTTACTTCCTTCACGGTCAAGGGTATTGGCCATACACGAGAAAACCCTATGCGGCAGCCTGTCGGTGATGATCCTACTGCTGACTTTCAATGCTTCCGGCGCAGAGTCCGCCCTGAATGCCGCAGTATCGGGTGGCACGGTTGGAGGCGGGCTGCTCCTGGTCGCCAACAAGGGAAACCAAACGCTCGGGATCATTGATCCAGCGGCGGGCCGCCAGATCGCCACAGTCGCGGAGGATGGCGTAACCGGTCATGAAGTGGCGGCGTCGCCCGACGGGAAACAGGCCTTTGTGCCTATTTATGGGAACGCGGGAGTTGGCAAGGCGGGCACGGACGGTCGCCTGCTGCGGGTCATTGACCTCACAACTCGGCAAGTGGTGAACACCCTCGATTTCGGCAAGGGTGTGCGGCCCCATTGCGCGGTATTTGGTCCCAGGAACGGCTTGCTCTACGTGACCACGGAACTCGATAACTCAGTGACGGTGATCGATCCACAGGCATTGAAAGTCGTCGGGACCATCCCCACCGGCCAGACCGAGTCGCACATGCTGGCCATCACGCGCGATGGCCGTCGCGGCTACACCTCGAACGTCGGTCCTGGCACTGTCTCCGTCCTCGATCTCGCGGCGAAGAAACTCCTCGCCGTGATCCCCGTGTCAGCCACCGCGCAACGCATCACGCTTTCTGTGGATGACCGTTGGGTCTTCACTGCGGACCAGACCAAACCGCAACTAGCCATTATCGACACGGCCACGAATGCGGTCAAGACCTGGGCCGTCCCCCAAATCCTCGCCTTAGCGCAAGGCGGCAAAAAAGCTCCGGAACCCCCCGCGACGCGGTGATCAATTCATCGCGCGCTTGCTCAAAATCCACGCCCTAACCGGCCCAGATCTTTGCAACCCACTGGTTTACACACACTTCCTCCATCCCGCATTCTATAGTGCAGGCTCTCAAAAACAGCTTGGCCGCAGCTCCCTAACCCCCTCGCCGCCC
>OBLU010002557.1_pt1 | contig 16713 bp, 7 predicted proteins | sample 1518681 | NCBI WGS metagenome assembly OBLU01 (sample SAMEA3539304, study PRJEB22396) | soil metagenome | biome: tundra; feature: field; material: soil | place: USA | collected 2010-05 | depth 0.15 m | reverse complement strand
TTTCAATGCCGGCAATGGTAATCATGGTGCGAGGCAACGTGAGGCACATGCGCCCGTTGCCCTCCGACTCGACCACTGCAACGGAGCCCGTCTCGGCGATGAGGAAGTTGGCGCCGCCAATGGCGGTGGGAATCTTCAGGAACTTCTGGCGGAGATACGTACGCGCGGCGGCGGTGAGGGCCTGGGGATCGTCGGACAGATTTTCAAGGCCCATGCGGCGCGCAAAGATCTCGCGCACCTGGCTGCGATTCACGTGCAGGGCCGGAACGACGATATGGGAAGGCTCGTCGTCTCCGAGCTGGAGGATGATTTCAGCCAGGTCGGTCTCAAAGACGCTGACGCCCGAGGCCTCGAGGAAGGGATTCAACTGGATCTCGGCCGACGTCATGGTCTTGATCTTGATCACTTCGCTGGCGTTTTCCTGGCGCAGCAGGTCGAGGATAATCTGACGGGCCTCCGCGGCGTCAGCGGCCCAATGAACCGTGCCTCCGGCAGAGGTGCAGCGCGTTTCAAATTGCTCGAGGTAGAAGCCGAGGTTCGCGAGTGCCTCTGCGCGGATGGCAGATGCCGCGTCGCGGAGTTCTTTCCAGTCGGCCTTTTCGCGAACCAGTTTGTCCCGCTTCGCCTGGATGACATCGATGGCGTGAGCGACGTTGTTCCGCAGTTGCGGATTGCGCAGCATGGGCAGTGCAGCCTGGGGGAACGGCGGCGCGAGCAGCGGATCGAGCACGGGATGACCCGCGACCGACTGGGACAGACTCATTGCGTCGCCTCCCAGGGAGAGGCTTCAGTACTGGCCAGAATCTGAGCCAGGTGAATGGTCTTCATCCCCGCATATTGGCGATGCATAGCGCCGCCGAGGTGCATGAGGCAGCTATTGTCGAGAGCAGTGCAGTATTCTGCGCCTGTTGCGACCACATCCTGCAGCTTCACTGCCAACATCGCGGAGGAGACTTCAGCGTTCTTGATCGAGAATGTCCCGCCGAATCCGCAGCAGCGGTCCACATTCGGGAGCGGCGCCTGCGTGAGAGAGCGGACCTTCGAGAGCAATCGGTAGGGGCGGTCGCCCAGCTGCAGCGCGCGCACGCCATGGCAGCTGGCGTGATAGGTCACGCGATGGGGAAACGTGGCGCCCACATCTTCCACGCAAAGGCGGTCGATGAGGAACTCGCTGAGCTCGTACACGCGTGGCAGCAGGGCAGCGAATTCGCGCCGCAGCGTTTCATTGCCCATCTCGTCAAACAGGCCGGGATACTGGTCGCGAACCATGGCAACGCAGGAGGAGGATGGAATGACAACGGTCTCAGCGTCCTGGTAGAGGCGGACAAATCGCTTGGCCTGTGAGAATGCCTCGCCGCGGAAGCCGGTATTGGCGTGCATCTGGCCGCAGCAGGTTTGTTTTGGATGAAAGTCGAGCGAAACCCCGAGCCCTTCGAGCAGACTGACCACGGCACGGCCTGTCTCCGGGAACAGCGTATCGTTATAGCACGTGATGAAAAGCGACGCGCGCATAGGTAGCTCAATCAGAAAAGCAACTCGAAAGACGTATCGTATTCGATAGAGACACGAGTTGTCTATTGCATTTGTGATTTTGGAAAAGCAATGGGTTTAGTCCGGCTCCACAGACCGGCAGGCTCGCTTCCAACCCATCCTCAACACTTGATTTTACAGTCCCACCAAGGGCGGACGCACCAACCTGCTTGGTCAAAATCAAATGCGGCCGGGAGGCCGGGCTAAGTGTCTTATCTCGATTGAAATCGGAATATAGATCAAGATCATCTTTCAGAGCTTGCCGCGCGGCAGACTCCCGAGCGACGCGTAGTCTAGCGGGACCGGCAGGGCCAACCAGAGCCCCGGTCAGTGCAATAGAATGATCGGGTTCCAACTCCAGGAGGCAACATGCAGCAAGCTATGAAAGCGGTGAGGACGCGGAGCTTCTCACTGAGCCTGTTTCTGTTCTTAGCCATAGTGTTTTGCACCGCGCTGTTAGGCGGGGCGGTTGGCCGCGCACAAAGTGCGGACGACGAAAAGAAGATCAACGACACCATCTCGAAGATGACGCTGGAAGAAAAGATCTCGATGCTCTCAGGCTCCAGCATGATGGCCTCGACGGGGTTGCAGCGGCTTGGCATTCCGGCCTTCAGGATGAGCGACGGCCCGGTCGGGGCGCATGTTCCGCCGCCCTCGACGGCCTACGCGGCAGGCATTGGCCTGGCGGCCAGTTGGGACCGCGACCTGGCCGTCGAAATCGGCACGCAGATTGGGCGCGATGCGCGCTCGCGCGGGGCCAGTTTTCTGCTCGGCCCTGGGGTGAACATCTATCGCGCCCCTCTGAATGGCCGCAACTTCGAGTACTTTGGCGAAGACCCATTTCTGGCCGGGGAGACCGCGGTGGGCTACATCAACGGCGTGCAATCGCAGGGTGTGAGCGCCACCATCAAGCACTATGCGGCCAACAACTCGGAGTATTTCCGGTTTACCGAGGATTCGGTGGTAAGCGAGCGGGCGCTGCGGGAGATTTATCTGCCGGCCTTTGAGGCCGCGGTTCACAAGGCGCACGTGGGTTCGATCATGGATTCCTACAACCTGTTGAACGGCGAACACGCCACCTCCAATTACCACCTGAACGTCGAGATCGCCAAGCAGCAATGGGGATTTGACGGAGTGATGATGTCCGATTGGACAGCCACGCATGACGGCGTAGCCTCCGCAAACGCCGGACTGGATCTGGAGATGCCGTTCGGCATTTTCATGAACGCAAAAGCCCTGCTGCCGGCGGTGAAGGAGGGCAAAGTCAAGGAGTCGGATATCGACGGCAAGATTCGCCGCCTGCTGCGTGCAGGATACCGCTTCGGCTGGATCGGCCACGATCCGCTCGACGAGAGCATTCCACGCTACAACCAGCAGGGAAGACTGGCAGCGTTGCAAGGCGCGCGCGAGGGGATTGTCTTGCTCAAGAATCAGGGCAACCTGTTGCCGCTCGATCCGGCGAAGGTGAAGACTATCGCGGTCATCGGACCGGACGCCTTTCCGGCGATCCTGACGGCCGGTGGCAGCGGCATGGTTCCCAGCTTCTCTGAGGTCAGTGACTTGAAGGGCATCAGCGACCGATTGGGCGTGAAAGCAAACGTCCTGTATGACCGCGGCATACCCAAGCTGTCGGTACTGGCGATGCGTTCGGGTTTCAGCATGTCGGGTGAGAAGTTTGCTCCCGGCCTCACCGTGGAGACCTATGACAATCCCGAGTTCACCGGCAAGCCGGTGGCCACGCGGACAGAGATGATGGCCAACACCGGGCAGAATATGTTGGATAACCCGGATCTGGCGGAGTTGATCAACAACGTGACTGTCGACCAGATGGCGGCCTTCATGAACATGGGAGGCCCGCCGCGCTTTACTCGCTGGACGGCCTACTACTTTGCTCGCGCGCCCGGCAACTTTGTCGTGTTTGTTGAGAACCAGGGCAAGTACCGGCTGACCATCGATGGGCAGGCCGTCATCGACTATTCGGAGATTCCGAAGTCCGCACTGGCGCAGCGGGTTCTGCCGCTCACTCCGGGTCCGCACAAGGTGGTGCTCGACATTCTGGGCGCTCCGCAGTTCGGCGAGGGATCGCTAAAGATCGGAATCGTGCAAGAAGGGACATTTGTAAATCAGTCGGCGATCGATCTGGCCAAGCAGGCGGATGCAGTGATTGTGGCTGTTGGCTATAACGCCGACATTGAAACCGAAGGCGCCGATCGCGAGTTCCAGCTGCCTCCGGGGCAGGATGAACTGATTGAGAAGATTGCAGCCGCAAATCCAAACACAATCGTCACCGTGACGGCGGGCGGAAGCGTGGATGCTTCACGTTGGGTCGACAAGGTTGCTGCGCTGCTCGAGAACTGGTATCCCGGCCAGGAAGGCGGGACGGCGCTGGCCGAAGTGTTGTTCGGCGACGTGAACCCTTCGGGTCGCTTGCCCATCAGCTGGGAGAAGAGTCTCAAAGACAACCCGTCGTACGCGTATTACTATCCGACGCCAGGGACCCTGACGATTCCCTACAAAGAGGATGTCTTCGTTGGCTATCGCGGCTACGAACATAACGGCGTGAAGCCGCTGTTCCCGTTCGGCTTCGGGCTTTCGTATACGAGCTTTAAATATTCCGGGCTGGAGATTCATCCGGCTGCCGGGGTGGGCCCTTACGAAGTCAGCTTCGATGTGACCAACACGGGCTCAAGGGCTGGGGCCGACGTGGCCCAGGTCTACATCAGCGAAGATCATCCGCAGGTTCCCCGGCCTCCGCAGGAACTGAAGGGTTTTGCACGCGTGGTGCTCGACCCGGGCCAGACCCGCCATGTGACTGTTCCTCTCGATGCGCGGTCCTTCACCTGGTACGACGAAAAGGCCGCTGCCTGGCATGGCAATGCTGGTTCCTATACGGTCCACGTGAGCCGTTCATCGTCTGATCCGCAACTGGGGGGAAAGATCACTCTTGCACAGGCGATTGTGCTGCCTGTGAAGTAGTGTCTTCGGTGGCCTCATCCTCCGGCGGACTCATTCGTCTTTGCAGTCCGCTGGAGGCGCTTCCTGGTTTCGTTGTCACCGTCAACCTTTTTTTCTTGTTGGCGTCTAACGAGATTGATTCCCTCTAGTACTTTTACTGGAAGGACCTGAATCCTCTTTTAGCTTCTTCTTCATTCGGATTCAATCTTGTTTTCAAGTTTCTGAAAGATCCGCAGGCCTGAATTGGGGCTGAGGTATTCCGCCATTCAGAGCTTCCCCGCCGCTTTCGGATTTTGCGAAGTTCGCAAGTTGTTTGTAACTTGCATTTCCTGGGCTGAGATGACGAAATTGTCATTGAAGTTGAGTTCTGGATGACGTCGAATGATGGGTAGAATACTCACATTTTGTTGATTGGAACCGCAACTTTTTGTTGGATCGGGGGTTTTTCCCCCGTAGGAAGGGTTTAGGCAAACCAATATGCGTCCCCTGCATTCGCTCCCCCTTTGCGTTTTGGCCAGTGCATTACTCTGCGGAACAGCCGCCATGTCTCAACAATTCGCACCCACGGTACGGATTGTTGATCGGATCGATGAGAACCAGCTTGTCACACTCAAGGGCAACACCCATCCCTTGGCAAATTCCGCAAACGATCTTGGTCGTGTGAGCCCCAGCCTGCCCATGACCGACCTCATTCTGGTGTTGAGCCGGAGTCCGGAGCAGCAGGCGGCATTCGATCAATTTGTGGCCAGCGAGTACGACTCGACTTCGCCCAACTTCCATCAGTGGCTCACGCCAGATCAGGTGGGCGCGAACTTCGGCCCGGCCGAGACCGACATTGCGACCATCTCGAATTGGCTCACCGGGCATGGTTTTTCGATCACTGAAGTGTCGAAGGACCGCATGTCGATCCGCTTCAATGGGACCGCGGGACTGGTCGAGAGCGCGTTCCACACCGAGATTCACAATCTGAGCGTGAAGGGCGAAGCGCACATCGGCAACATGGCCGACCCGCAGATTCCGGCAGCGCTTTCTACCACGGTGGTGGGCGTCAAGGCTTTGCACAACTTCTTCCCGCGGCCACTGCACCGGATGGGCAGCCAGGTTCAGAAGGACGCCGCATCAGGAAAATGGCAACGAATTTCGAGCGCCACCGTTGCAGGTACCGCGGGCCTGGGCGCCAATCTTGTGCGCCCCACGCCGAGCGGCGCGGCAACGGGTTCCGCTCTTGGCGCGGGGGCCCTGGCGGCGACGGCCCGGCCGCAGTTTGGCATCAACGTGGGCGGAACATCCCCCTACCTGGTTGAGGACGTGGCGCCCTACGACTTTGCCACCATCTACGACATTCTTCCGCTGTGGAATGCCGGCATTGACGGCACCGGGCAGACGATCGCCATTGCGGGAACAAGCGACATTGACGTTGGACAAACTGGGGAAGCCGGGGCCAACGGTAGCAACGATGTTGCCACTTTCCGCACCTTCTTCGGGTTGCCGACCAATAATCCGGCCAACACTCCCATCCGCATTTCCGGGAACAGTTCACCACTCACAGTCTGCAGCAGCACCACGAACACGCTTTGCAGCCAAGGCGACCAGGTCGAGAACTCGCTTGACGTGGAGTGGTCGGGCGCCATTGCCAAGAACGCGCAGATCATCCTGGTCGCTTCGTATCCCACATCGGCATCGGACGACAATCTTTACGATTCGGAGAGTTATATCGTCAACCACCTGACGGCTCGCATCATGAATGTTAGCTATGGCGAATGCGAGTGGTTCAACGGCACAGCAGGCAATGTGCAGTACTATGACCTCTGGCAGCAAGCTGCGGCAGAGGGAATCGCTGTCTTTGTGGCCACTGGGGACTCGGGTGCTGCGAGCTGCGATCAGGGTGGAGACTCGCGGTACCCTGTGCCATATCCTGCTGAATACGGGCTTTCAGTGAGCGGGCTTGCCTCCACGCCCTGGAACACCGCAGTCGGTGGCACCGATTTCAACTGGTGCCCCTTGCCAACGTCAAACAATTCGCCGGTATGCACGGCCGGCCCCTATTGGAGCACGACGAACAACGCCAGCGCTGGGCAGAGCACCGCCCTTGGCTACGTGCCGGAAGTTCCCTGGAACGACACCTGTACCAGCCCTGTGGCGCTTCCATTTTTGGAGTACTTTTGGAATGGGGGAGCCACTGTCACGGACGCCGAGACCGGCTGCAACGCTTTTGTCGTTAACGCCCAGCTCCTTTCCAACCAAGGGCTGGGCGTGGATCTCTATCTTGTCGATACCGTTGGCGGTAGCGGTGGTGCTAGCGGTTGCATTGTGAGCACATCCACCCTTACCACGAACGGGACGTGCACCTCCGGGTCGACGAGCACCGGCGCCACAACCAACCCAGACACAGGCGCCGCCCAGGCCTCACTGACGCTTGTGAACAACGGATGGCCGAAGCCAAGTTGGCAGACGAACGCCAGCATCCCAGGACTTCCAAGCGATGGCGTACGCGACATTCCGGACGTGTCGTTCTTCGCCTCCGACGGCTTCCTGTCAAGCAGCTCATACCTGATATGCGTCTCCGACGTTGCGGCGTGCAGCTATTCGTCGAAGTCTGAGCCTACAGCGCAGGAGGTGGGCGGGACCTCGGTTGCCACACCATCCATGGCCGGCGTGATGGCGCTGATCAACCAGAAAGCCGGCGTAACACAAGGGAGCCCCAACGCCGAACTCTATGCGCTGGCCGCCAAGCAGACCTACTCAAATTGCAGCGCGGAGCATGCGACAACAGGCAATGGCTGCTACTTCAATGACATCGATACAGGCACCAATGCGATGGCCTGCGATTACAGCGCCTACGTAACGACCCCATCGCTTAACTGCAGCCGGATTCACTCCAGCGATTTGGTCGGGATTCTGCCCGGCTACAGCGCCACTACGGGGTACGACCAGGCTACCGGGCTGGGATCGTTGAACGTGACCAATGTCGTGAAAGCCTGGGTTCCGGCCCTGGGCGGCTCAGAAGTGACGGTGACGGTAACCCCGGCGCAGACCAACCTGAATTTGTCTCAGTCACTGCTTGTTTCGGGCACTGTGGCAAGCTCGCCCAGCGGAGGGGCAACGCCAACCGGAGCGGTGACGCTGACCGCCGGCAGTTACGTGTCACCCGCTACGACGCTTTCAAACACCGGAGGCTACTCCCTGACCATTCCTGCCAACAGCCTCGGTGTCGGAACAGACACGATCAATGTGGGGTATGGCGGCAGTGGAACCTACAACTCCGGGAGTGGTCAAGCCGTGGTTACCGTATCAGGGTCGGGGGCGACATTTAGCCTGAACCAGACTCCGATTGTGGTCACTCCAGCCTCCATCGTGCCCGGAGGAACTGCCACAGCGGTGATTAACCTTACAGCTGTGGCCGGTTACACAGGCACCGTCACGCTGACCTGCCAGGAGTCGAACACTACGGCCGTGGGTGGGGATGGTGCCACATGCTCCATTCCAAGCACAGCCGTGGGCATGGGCGGAACGGCAACTGCAACGATCGGCACAACGGCGGCCATCGCAAAGCTGGTCTATCCAAACGTGCACGGCAAAGGAAGTGGATGGGCCGGTGTAGGTGGCGGAGCGGTTCTGGCGTTCCTGGTGTTCCTGGGGATTCCGGCGCGGCGGCGCAGTTGGCAAGCGATGCTGGGCGTGCTGGTGCTGATGGCGACGCTGGGAAGCCTTGCCGCCTGCGGTGGTAGCGGAGGTAGCAGCGGCGGCGGCGGTGGTGGCCCTCCACCTGATCCAGGGACAACTGCCGGCGTCTACACCTTCACGGTGCAGGCGACCGGAAACCCCTCTGTCACGCCTTCTGTCTCCACCACGTTTACAGTGACCGTGAATTAGGTCGGTTCAAATGATTGCTGCGCGCTGGCCCTTCCTTTGGGAAGGGCCAACGTGTTTATGGGAGGGTAAAAGGGGGGCAAGGCGGGGATCGGACCAATTCTCCCAAAATGAAACCCGTTGAGCGACCTCGAACCTTGCTCGAAGTCAATTTCAGGCACGCAGTCCTGGTACAGGATAGGATGATAGGCAAACTGTAGGAACGGGTGTCGGAGCCAGGGGCAAATACTCCGCATGGCAAAGAAAAGGCAGCGACTTACCCCTACCTCATGGCAAGAAAGTGGTAGCAGCGAAGGCGTGCAAGTGTTATTGTTCTGACAACATCTGTGCGACTACGATTCCAGCTGAGAACACCTTCAGTTTGTATGCGCTACAGCATTTTCACTTCTGGTGTTTGCAGAATCCACGCAGCGGAGTGGCTTTTTCCTTAAGAAAAAGCCACCCTTCATGCCAATGCAATGTCAGCACGTGAAGTGAAAATGCTCTAAGGCTAATTACCCCCAGATCGGCCAGCGGGCGGCGGAAGGTCAAAGGGTGTGCCATGTCAGATCACAAAGGGCTGGGTGATCAGAATCAAACTCCGGAAGACGTCGCGACCCTTTATTCCTGGGCGAATCTTCATGGAGCAAAGTACAGGGACTTTTCTGCGTCGCGAGCGCAGACAAGGGAAAGCGCTCGTCTGCGGGTCGAGGCAGCCACTGACGCGGAACATCAGCCGGTGAGCGCAGAGAGCAAGCCAGTAACGAAGGTCGACACGCTGCGAATAAGCGAAGCCGAAGGCACCGTGCAGGCAGAGCATGAGGTGGCGTGGGCTGCACAGCAGTCGGCACAATTCGAGGCGCAACTGGCCGCGCGGCAGGCCGCAGAAGATGCCGCATACAGGGCGGCTCAATTGGCGGAAGAGAAAGCTCAACGAGAAGCCGCACAAGCGGCATATGAAGCGGCAGAAAAACGAGCCGCGCATGATGCCGCCCAGCGAGCAGCGCAAGAGGCTGAACATCAAGCCGCACAGCATGCCGCGCGATTGGCTGCCGTGGCGGTGGAGCTGAAGGCTGCGCAATTTGCCGCGCAAATCACCGCCGAACAGGCCGCCCATCGAACGGCGCACCAACCCATCTGGCAGCACGTACAAGCAGAACGTCCCTGTCCAATTCCCCCGTCAATCCCAGGATCGCCGACTGCGCAGTATGAGCCCCCGCCGCCCCAGCCACCGTTCCAGCATTTCGACAGTTCAAGATTCGAGAGGCTGCCGCAGGGCCAAGCTGCGCCGCAGCCAAGGTTCTTTGGCGGACCCGAGCAGCCTGCAATTCCGGCGTCAAGCCCGGCTCCGATTGAGGCTCCCTTTCCGCCGCACCATGAGGCAGTACGCCATGAGGCGGTCGCGCAGACCAGCAAACCCTGGACTCCGCCGCATTCTCGTGAGTCAACCGCTCGCCCTGCCTGGCTGACGCCCGAGCGCCCGGAGACCCCTGTTCAACCTCCGGCCCAGACCTCTCCGCCTGCTGCTCCAGCGGCGCACAGTTCCGAAGACTCGCTACAGAGCTCTCGCGATCGCCTCGCCTCCCGCTGGTTCGCGTTGCGGGGTGTTTTCTCCCCAGGCCCCGCGCCGGTGGAAGTGGCTCCGGCTCCTGTCGCCTCGCGCGCCCCGGTAATGGCTGTCTTTTCACTTGCCGGCGGAGTGGGCAAGACCAGCCTGGTCGCAACGCTTGGCCGTGCCCTGGCCGCCCGCGGCGAGCGGGTATTGCTGGTGGATACTGCCTCCTTTGGTTTGCTCCCATTCTTCTTCGGCGCACGCGATCAGCGTCCTGGCTTGTTAAGGACCTTCAGTTCTCCGGGCGTCAACAGCGACGCACCAATCCAGATGGTCGCCATCGATCCAGAGTCCCTGGGGCCTGAGGCGCCGGGCACTGAGGCGGGCGGCCAGAGCGGGCTTAGCGGAGAGATTGTCCGGCATGCAAGCGGCGGGGTTAGCCGTGTGATTATCGATCTGGCAACCGCATCGGGCGCCACCACAAGGCGAGTGATGCGCATGGCTCCATTGGTTTTGGTGCCTGTGCTTCCTGACATGAATTCCGTGGTCAGCGTGAGCTCGATCGAGGACTTCTTTCAGCACAACAGCGCGGGCGGCAGCGTGCCGCCTCTTTATTATGTGCTCAATCAGTTTGATCCCGCCTTGCCGTTGCATCTCGACGTGCGCGAGGTGCTTCGCGAGCAACTCGGCGACCGGTTGCTGCCGTTCGCACTGCGGCGCACCCCCGCAGTGAGCGAGGCGCTGGCTGAAGGGATGACGGTGATGGATTACGCTCCCAACTCCGGTGTGGCCGAGGATTTTGGTACGCTTGCGAGCTGGGTGAAGAGCCTTTCAGCTCCTGCGAATGCAACCTACCGCGGCGTGCGCTGGAGTGAACGATGACCGCATCGGGCCTGTGGCAGGATATCGGGGCAGGAGAGAATATTTTCACTAAATTCCTCCGCTTCGTTTTTCTGCTTGTTGCGGCTCTCCTCTTCTACTTCATGGCGGTTCTTCCCCTAACCTGGCCGCAACAGGTGGTTCTGGGGCTGCTCACACTGCTGCTGTCCATGGCCATGTCGCGCAGTTCTGACTCCTACCTCATCACGCTGTCGCTGATGATGATGTCGATCTTCTGCACCTTCCGCTACGGGTTCTGGCGTATCTCAGAGACCGTGCGGTTTTTTCACGATCCGGCCAACCATTGGGGAGCTCTCGACGCATTCTTCATCCTCAGCCTGCTGCTGGCTGAGGTATATGCGTTCATGATTCTTTTTCTGGGATATTTTCAGACGGTCTGGCCTCTGCGCAGGGCGCCGGTGGCCTTGCCCGATTCGACCGAGGAATGGCCGCACATCGATGTTCTGATTCCCACGTTCAACGAGCCGCTGGATGTGCTGCGCTACACCGCACTGGGCGCGCTCAACATGGATTGGCCTGCCGACAAGCTGCACGTGTACATCCTGGACGACGGACGGCGCAAGGAGTTTGAGCAATTCGCCTTTGAAGCCGGCATCGGCTACAGGACGCGCAGCGACAACAAGCACGCCAAGGCGGGCAACATCAACGCGGCGCTGAAGAGCATGAACTCACCGTTTGTGGCTGTGTTCGACTGCGACCACGTGCCGACGCGCAGCTTTCTGCAAATGACGATGGGCTGGATGTTGCGCGATCCCAAGCTGGCCATGCTGCAGACCCCTCATCACTTCTATTCGCCGGACCCATTTGAGCGAAACCTCAGGCAGTTCCACGTCATTCCTAACGAAGGCGAACTGTTTTATGGCGTTGTGCAGGATGGCAACGACTTCTGGAACGCGACCTTCTTCTGCGGTTCCTGCGCCGTGTTGCGCCGCAAGGCTTTGGACGAGGTTGGCGGCATCGCCGTAGAGACCGTGACCGAAGACGCGCACACGTCGCTGCGCATGCAGATGAAGGGCTGGGGTACGGCGTATATCAACATTCCCCAGGCTGCGGGGTTGGCCACGGAGCGGCTCTCGGCCCATGTTGGGCAGCGCATTCGCTGGGCCCGGGGCATGATCCAGATCCTGCGCACCGACAATCCTCTTTTTGCCCCAGGGCTCAAGTTTCCTCAGCGGTTGTGTTACTTCAACGCGATGAGCCACTTCCTCTATGCGATTCCACGGCTGATCTTTCTCAGTGCGCCCTTGATTTTTCTGCTCCTGAATCACACCAACATTCCCGGCTATTGGGCAGCCATTCTGGCTTACGCTTTGCCGCATCTTGCGCTTTCAAACGTCACCAACTCGCGCATTCAGGGCGAGCATCGGCATTCGTTCTGGAACGAAATCTACGAGACGGTGCTCTCGCCCTACATTCTGCTTCCCACTGTCATGGCGCTCATCAATCCCAAGCTGGGCAAGTTCAATGTGACTGCCAAGGGTGGCGTGGTGAAGAATACGTTCTTTGATTCCCGGATAGCGCAGCCATTTTTGGTGATGCTGTTCTTCAACGTAGCCGGGCTCCTGTGGGCGATTCCGCGCTTTTTCATATGGGATAGAGACAGACCCGGCACAGTGCTCATGAACGTGCTCTGGTGCTGCTTCAATATCGTCATCCTGGGCGTCTGCATCTCGGTCGCGCGCGAGATGAGGCAGTTGCGGACCACGGTCCGCATCAACATCGCGACCTCGGTGGTGGCCAGGCTGCCTGATGGACGGCCGATTGCCGGAGAGACCATCAACATCGTGACCCCGTCCAAGGCCAGGCAACCGGGCGACCAGCCAGTCCCCGGAGAAACCATCGACCTGTCATCGGGCGGCACCAGCATCCGCTTTCCCGAGCCGGTGAATTTGGCGCCCCAGACGCCGGTTCGGCTCACCTTTCCGCACCCGGCTCCGACTACCGAAATTCCCGCCTACGTGGTGTCGTCGGAAGGCTCGGTGTTGCGTGTGCGCTTTGCTGCCTTGACCATTGCCGAGCAGGAAGTGTTGACCATGGTGCTATACTCGCGAGCGGACTCCTGGCTGGGCTGGGGTGAGTCGCGCAAGAACGACAATGTGTTGCGCAGCATGGGCAGCATCTTCAAGATTTCGATGAGCGGGCTAGGCGCGACATTCAAAAGCATGATTCACCGCGAGGACAAGAAAGTCAGAAAGGCGACGGCACTCTCCGTGGTTCGCTCTGCCATCATTCTTGCGTTGGGCGGCCTGCTCATGGGCGGCGTGTACATTGCCCGCGGGCAAGCCCGCACTCAATCTTCTTCCCAGGCGTTAACGCCGATCCCCACAAATGTCCAAACTGCGTTACAGGGTGAAGCACGCCTCAATCCCGGGCTCCAGCAGCCCGTTTCCCCAGCGGGAAGCACGCTGCCTCCAGCGTCACCCGGTCATTTCCGCGATGCTTTCACGCTCAACGATGCAGGGTCGCCGCAGATCGAATTGCACGGCATCGACAGCAGTCACACCGTTTATTTCACGCTTCCCCAGACACACGTGGTGCGCTCAGCCAAGATCCATATCTATTACGTTTTTTCGCCGAGCTTGCTTCCGCAGTTGAGCCACATCAAGCTGATCATGAATGGAACGTTGTTCGCCACGGTCCAGCCCACGCCGGGGCAGTTGGGGGGCTCGTCCAGCCAGGATGCTGACGTGGAACTCAACATTCCGCCCGAGCTGCTGGTGCACGACAACGCGCTGACCATCCAGTTTATCGGCCACTACACCATGGTCTGCGAGGACCCGGCGAACACCACGTTGTGGTCGCGCGTGCATCGCAACACGTCTCTCGACCTCGAAGGCGATCTTCTGCCGCTGGCCGACGACGTGAAGCAGTTGCCCATGCCCTTCCTTGATCCGGCCGTCATCCAACCCCCGGCCATTCCCATCGTCTTTGAATCCGTGCCGTCCTACAAGGCGATTCAAGCCGCCGGCGTGGTCTCAAGCTACTTTGGCCTTGTCTCCGAGAGCCGGCCCATGCGCTTCCCGGTCTTCATCGGGACGATTCCCCAGGGCAATGTCATCGTCATCGCGGAGACCCCTTCCAATTTACCGGCTGGCGTGGATCTGCCCGCCGTGGATGCGCCCACCGTGGCCATGCGCACCAATCCCAACGATCCGTACGGCAAAATCCTGGTGATTGCCGGCGCTAACCCGGACGATTTGCTGGTGGCAGCCCAGGCCGTGGCCATGCATGGCGACCTGCTTTCCGGAGCGCAGGCCAGTATCAACTCGTTCAAGCGGCCGGCCAAGCAGTTGCCCGATGGTGCCCCGCGCTGGGCGCGTACCGACCGGACCGTCGCTTTGTGGGACTACGCCACAGCGGAGCAATTGCAAGGGGACGGAACCGCACCCCTGAATGTTTATTTCCGCATTCCGCCCGACCTCTATTACAACGCCAGGGAATCCAATGCCATCCTCAGGCTCGACTATCGGTACAACTCGATTCCCATCGGTCCCATCTCCAGCATGCAGGTGCGGGTCAACAACGCTTTTCTTGATTCGGTTCCGCTGATTCCAGGGCAGGAGGACTCGCGGAAGACGGAGAAGGATCTTCCAGTTCCTGTGGTCAATCTGCGTCCGTTCTCAAACTCACTGTCTTTCGATTTCACCTTTCAGTTGCTGAAGAAAAGCCACTGCGAGGACACGACCCCCATCAACATGCAGGGCGCGATCCTGCGCGACAGTTACCTGGATTTGCGCGGCTATCCGCACTACGCGCCGCTGCCCAACCTGGAGATCTTCGCCAACGCCGGCTTTCCGTTCACGCGCCTTGCCGACCTGAGCGAAACCACTGTGGTTCTGCCGCCGCAGCCCACCGAGCAGGAGATTGAAACCTTTGTCACGCTGATGGGCCACTTCGGCCGGCAGACAGGCTTCCCGGTGTTGCAGGTAACTGTGGCGGGGCCCGATGCGATGCAGCAGGGCGCCACGAACGATTTCCTTGTCATCGGCACCGGCGACGACCAGCCTGGTTTAGACAAAATCAACGACAAGCTGCCTGTTGCGCTGCGCAACGGCAAAATCGAGGTGCGCGACACGCAGGGATTCTTCATCCAGGTTCTGCACCACGCGTGGTGGAAGCTGAAGAGCGATGACCGCTCGGAGTCTGGCGAACTCACAGCCGGCGGCATACCCGACTCAATGATCGAGGGAATCAAGTCCCCGTTCGACCTTGTGGGCAATCGCAGCATTGTGGCCATCCATCTCAAGGACGCCAACTCCTTTGAACCCTTCATGGCCTCGTTCCTCCAGGTGCAGCAGTCCAGCGAAATCTCCGGCTCTGTTGCGGTTCTCCATGGAAGCCAATTTCAATCGTTCCGCATCGGCGCCGGGGTCTATCATGTGGGTGTATTGCCGTGGTGGACATGGTTGACGCTGTGGTTCATGGAAGTGCCCTGGCTGGCCGCGATCATCGTTTTTGTTCTGGTCCTGTTGCTGGCTGTCTGGTTCAGACACTGGCTGCGCGGCAAGGCCAGGACACGCCTGAACATGATCCAGGAATAAAGACCAGGGTAAAGGGAACAGGGAACCGGAATCTGGGGACAGTCAACCCTGGTCGCGCGCAGCCCTGTACTTTGCGGTCGATTGCAAGCATGATGGAACAATGCTCGCAAGGCCTGATTGCGGCTGCAAATCCTGGCATCACGCTTCCACCCCTTCTTTGAGGACTCGTGCGATGGGCCTTCAGACATCTCGGGCAGGGAAGCGTTCGATACTGATCTTATTCTTGATCTTGTTCAGCGGTGCCGGTGGTTGCAAGCAGGGCCCGTGGTCGCTTTGGAGCGCCTATTCTGCGCACTTCATTGACGGGCAGGGCCGGGTCATCGATCACACGGCGGGCGATCGCTCCACGTCTGAGGGCCAGGCCTACGCCATGTTTTTTGCGCTGGCCGACAATGACCGCGCCACCTTTGACAGGGTGCTGACCTGGACCCAGACCAATCTGGCCGGCGGCGATCTCGGAACCCATCTGCCCGCGTGGCTGTGGGGAAAGACCGATAAAGGCGAATGGAAAGCGCTCGATCCGAACCCGGCTTCGGACGCAGATGTCTGGATGGCCTACACGCTGGTTGAGGCGGGCCGGCTTTGGAATACTCCCACCTATACGAATCTGGGCCTGAAGATGATGGGAATCATCGCCAAGACCGAGGTGGCCGACCTTCCTTCTTTTGGCTCATTGTTGTTGCCCGGCCCTACTGGCTTCCAACATGGCCAGGTTTGGACGTTGAATCCCAGCTACATGCCGCTGTTTCTATTTCAACGTCTGGCCGTTGTTGACCCTGCAGGTCCATGGGGACAGATCGCTCAGAACATTCCCATCTTTCTCGACCAGAGTGTTCGCCACGGGTTTGCCATGGATTGGGTGGATTATATCCCCGGGGACGGCTTTTACCCGGCCACCGAACAGCCAACGGACAGCAAGGCAACCGTAGCGCCCGGGGGCGGCTACGAAGCCATCCGCGTGTACTTGTGGGCTGGCATGCTCGATGGCAGCGGCCAAACGCGCACTCAGTTGCTCAACGCCTTGCCCGCCATGAGCGTTTACCTTGCTAATCATGATGCTCCACCGCAGATGGTGAACGACCAGGGAATTCCCTTGGCGCAGGACGGGCCTGTGGGATTCTCTGCCGCCATGGTGCCGTATCTGAGGGCCTTCCCCGACCTCTCAAGGTTGAGCGCAAAGCAGACGATTCGCATGAGCGTGCTGAGGGACGAGTCTTCAGGTCTGTACGGGAAAGACCGGTCGTATTACGATCAGAACCTTGCCCTCTTTGAAACCGGCTATGTTGAAGGCAGATTTCGGTTTGGCGCGAACGGGGAACTGAACGTAGAATGGACACGCTGATGAACGCCGGCTGCGTGGCTCTCAGAAAGGTTGCGATCGTTGCG
>OBLU010002556.1_pt1 | contig 16717 bp, 11 predicted proteins | sample 1518681 | NCBI WGS metagenome assembly OBLU01 (sample SAMEA3539304, study PRJEB22396) | soil metagenome | biome: tundra; feature: field; material: soil | place: USA | collected 2010-05 | depth 0.15 m | reverse complement strand
CAATAAGGGACAGGACCACAGGGCAATCAAGCCATCCACAAACAAAAAGGGCGGCTCACCTTGCGGTGGGCCGCCCCGGAATCGAACAAGCCAGGCGCTTACGGCTGGTACCACACCGACGTCGTCGCCTCGTTGCCATTCAAATCCTGGACCTGAATCGACCAGTTGTATGTTGTCGCTCCGGTGCCGTCCAGGCTGCCCGTCGGCGTGCTGCCTCCGCCGGTTGGATCGTCGCCCCATGGCAGCGATCCGTTAGTCGCAGTACCGTTGAAAGGATTCACTTCGTCCTCGGCAACGGTGAATCCGTTGGTCTTGGAGTTGTTGCCCGGTATCTGCCAAATGTTGCCGTTGCAGCTACCCGAACAGTTGTTGCTTTGATAGATATAGAACTGGTAGGTGAAATCGCTGGCATTAGCCGGATAGGTCCAGGTGAATGTGGGCGTTGTGCTGGTGCTGTTGTTCTGTTGGGGCGCAAGGCTGGTTGGCGCATCGCTGGGGCCTACCACCGAAGTTCCGCCATTGGCGCTATCCCAGGCGGTGACCACGCCGTTTACGGTGGTTCCGGTGTCCTGGGTTCCGTCGCTGTAGGTGACCGTGAAGCCGTACGGGTCTCCCACATTCGGCGTTTCCCCAAGAAGCGTGACGGAGTACTGGAATTTAGAGTTGCCGCAATCCTTGCAAAGGCTCATATCCAGGGCCACGGTCCCGCTGGTGTTGATCATATTCGGGCCCGAGTTCAAGGTTACGGCTACCGGCACCTTGTCCGACTCGTCCACTTCAAAATCAAGCTGGTAGCTGGTCGTGGCCGGACCGCAGCCCTGGCAAGTGGAGGATGACCACTGCGTACTTATGGTCGCCGTGGCGTTCGCCGGGGACAGCGTGATGCCTTTTACGCTCGTCGTGCTGGCCGTTATGGTCAGGTTTCCATTGAGGTTGTTATTGGTATTGCTTATGGCCCCGGCGCCGAATCCGCCGTTTTTGTCCTGGTCCAGGATTCCGATGACCGCATAGTATGAGCCGATCGGAACGGTGACCGTAAAGGCATTCGCGCCGTTCACCGGGTTGAGAGTCTCGGTGACGTAGAATCCAATCGGGTCGCCGCCGTTGCTGTCAAACTGGATCATGCCCAGATACAACGGCGCGCCCGTGTTAATGGTGATGCCTGCCGGGATGGTCACCGAGCTGGAAACCGTGGCGCATGTCCCGGTGCAAGCGGGCGTGCCGATGACCACCCCTGTAAAGCCGGTGGTCCCGCTGCACCCCGTCGATGTGTAGTTGCACCAGCCCGATGGATGCGGATTGGCAGTGTCCAGCGTGTCGAAGGACCGGGCCTGGAAGTAGTACGTTTGGCCGAGGGTGAAAGTACCGGCGCCAACCACCGCATTGTTGAGGACCCAGATGCCTTTATCTCCAGTCGCCGTGAACGTGTGGCTGCCGGCGAGGGTGGCGAATTGGAAGCCGCCGGAACCGCCGCCAAGCGTGGGACTGGTGCTCCATTCCACCGTGTATTGATTTGCGTCCTCCACGCCATTGCTGTTCTTGCTATCGCCGAATTCAACCCACACGCCTTGCGCGTTGGGGATAATGACGCTGATCGTGGGATTCTCGGTCGGTGTCGTGAACGTGGGATCGGCCAGCGTGACGGCTTGGCCAACATTCGCGTTTGATACCTGCACAGTGGGTTGAGTGGCGCTGTTCGTCGGGTCGATGGCGTTCTGCGCTTGCTGGCCGATCGTATCCATCCATGCCTGCAAGGTGTAACTGCCCGGCGGCACGCCGCGGATGGTAAAGGCTCCTCCCGAAGTCAGCACGGCCTCGGTAATGCTGGTGCCCGGTCCGCCATTCCCGCCGCCGCAACCGCCGGACAGATACAGATACGTCTGCCCGGTCTGCGCGCCGCTGTAGCTCACGTTGCCGGAGACCGTGTAACCCAGCGCGGCGTTGAAGTTTTCATTATTCACGTTACTGCCACTCAAAGTGACGCCGGTAATGCTGGCGGGATAGAACAACGAAGCAGCTCCCGTAATCGAGGGAGTAATCGTGTACGTCCCGGCGGGAATGCTCGCGAACGAGTAATTCCCATTGCTGTCGGTGGTCGTGGTCTGGACGGGGCTCGTGTTGATGCTGACTGTGATCGCAGGAACACTCGAACCGCAGTTGTTGTTGAGACTGATCGTGCCGCTCACCTGGGCGCCCGGGGTGTTGACCGTGAAGCTCTGCGAGACCGGCGTAGCTGCCGCGTACGTGGAGTTGCCGGCCTGCGTGGCCTGGATGGTGCAGGTGCCGGAGGCGATAAAGGTCGCTGCCGTGCCGGAGACCGTGCAGACGCTTGTCGTGGTTGAGGCGAAGGCGACTGTCAGGCCAGTGGCCGTGGTCGTGGCCGAGAGCGTCAGCGGTGTTCCCACAGTCTGGGCGCCGGGGTTGGCGAAGGTGATGGTCTGCAATACGCCGTTGACGGTAAAGCTCTGCGAGACCGGCGTGGCCGCCGCATAGCTTGCGTTTCCGGCCTGCGTCGCCTGAATGGTGCAGGTTCCAGTGGTGAGCATCGTGGCTGACGTGCCGGAGACCGTGCAGACTGAGAGCGTATTCGATGCAAAGCTGACCGATAGCCCGGAACTGGCCGAGGCCACAAGCGTCAGCGGCGTTCCCACATTTTGGGCGCCGGGGTTGGTGAAGGTGATGCTCTGCGCTCCGACGTTGACCGTGAAGCTCTGCGAGACCGGCGTGGCCGCCGCATAGCTTATGTTTCCGGCCTGCGTCGCCTGAATGGTGCAGGTTCCAGTGGTGAGCATCGTGGCTGACGTGCCGGAGACCGTGCAGACTGAGAGCGTATTCGATGCAAAGCTGACCGATAGCCCGGAGCTGGCCGAAGCGGAAAGCGTCAGCGGCGTTCCTACAGTCTGGGTGCCGGGGTTGGTGAAGGTGATATTCTGCGCTTCGACGTTGACCGTGAAGCTCCGCGAGACCGGCGTGGCCACAGCATAAGTGGAGTTGCCTGCCTGGGTCGCCTGAATGGTGCAGGTCCCGGAGGTAAGCATCGTGGCTGTCGTGCCGGAGACCGTGCAGACCGAGAGCGTCGTCGATGCAAAGCTGACCGCCAGCGTGGAACTGGCCGAGGCCACAAGCGTTAGCGGCGTTCCCACCGTCTGCGTGCCGGGGTTGGCGAAGGTGATGGTCTGCGCTTCCCCGTTGGTGGAGAAGCTCTGCGAGACCGGCGTGGCAGCGGCATAGGTGGAATTACCGGCCTGCGTGGCTTGAATCGTGCAGGTGCCGGTGGTAAGTATCGTGGCTGTCGTGCCGGAGACCGTGCAAACCGAGGAAGTCGTCGAGGCAAAGCTGACCGTCAAACTGGAGCTGGCCGTGGCCACAAGCGTCAGCGGCGTTCCCACAGCCTGGGTGCCGGGGTTGGCGAAGGTAATGGTCTGCGCTTCCCCGTTGACGGTGAAGCTCTGCGGGACCATCGTGGCTGCCGAATAATCTGCGTTCCCGGCCTGCGTGGCTTGAACAGTGCAGGTTCCGGTGGCGATAAACGTGGCTGTCGTACCGGAGACCGTGCAAACCGAGGAGGTCGTCGAGGCAAAGCTGACCGCCAAACCGGAGCTGGCCGTGGCCACAAGCGTCAGCGGCGTTGCCACGGTCTGGGCGCCGGGGTTGGCGAAGGTGATGCTCTGCGCCGCGCTGCCGACCGTGATCGTGTAGCCCTGAGTATTCGAGTCCCCGTAGGCGTCGGTGGCCTTGACTGTGAAGGGGAAGGCGCCGACCGCTGTCGGCTTGCCGGTGATCGCGCCGGTGCTTGTGTTGATTGGATTCAGCCCCGTGGGCAGGGCGCCGACGGAGACGCTGTAGGTCAGCGCGCCCACGCCACCGCCGGCTGTCGCGCTGCCGGTATAGGCGACGTTATAGGTCGCGGTGGCCGGCACTGTGCCGGTAAAGGCGATCACAGGAGCCGGATTGATGGTCAGGGCCAGTGTCTCGCTGGCGGTCATGGGCGTGGGCGTGCCGGAGTCGGTCACATCGAAGATGAGGTTGAGTGTCCCCGCCTGCCCGGCCACGGGGGCAGGACCCGTCAGCAAGCCGCCCGAGGTGAGGTTCCAGCCCGTCGGCAGCGCCGCGCTATTGGCGTCCAGGCTCCATTTATAAGGAGAAATACCAGCGCTGGTGTTCAGTTGCACCGAATACACCGTCCCCACCGTGCCCACCAACTGCGCGGCGGTCGTGGTGACAGTCAGCTTGGCCGGCACGGTCAGCGTCGCGGTCGCGGTCTTGGTCGTGTCGGCCACCGAGGTGGCCGTCACGGTCACCGTCTGCGCTGAACTGGTGGCCGCGGGCGCCGTGTAGGTCGCCCCTGTGGTCGTCTGGCTGGACAGCGTTCCGCCGCCGCTCACGCTCCACGTCACACCGTCGGCCACGCCGTTGGTGCTCTGGTCGTTCGTTATGGTCGCGGTCAGCGTCACCTTATCCGTTGCATCCACCGTCGCGGCCGAGGCCGTCACGGCAACGCTCGGCGGCGTGGAACTACCGCCGCAACCGGAAAGGCTGAAAGCGGCAATCATTGTGACGACAAACAGGCATACAGCCGCATTGATCCTAAGACCAGAAAGAACGAAACTTTTCCTGAACACAGACGCCTCCATTGTGAAACAAATCCGGAACTCAATTTTCGACGCGCGGAGCGGAAAAGTCAATCGGAACCTTTTTTGTCTTTACAACGAAAGTTGTAGGATGCTATGGGCGCAGCCCGCTACGCCCACGTACGAGTTCAACGGAAGGCAATCGCGGCAGAGCAGCCACGGCTTTTCCACAATTCCCCTTTTTCACAATTCCCCTTTTCCACAATTCAGGACCGGACCTGCACCGGCCCGTCCCCGCGCCGCTTGCGCTACGCTTGAATCCAGATGAGCGTTTGCGCGATCTGCGATGGTGTCGGGCTGGTGCGGGTGGTCAACGAAGCAGGGCAGTGGGTTTCCCGCGCCTGCGAGTGCCAGGAGATGGTCCGCGAAGAGCGCCGCCTGGCCGCAGCGCACATTCCCGAGCGCTACCGGCACTGCTCCCTGGACGCCTACTCAACAGACTTTCGCGGGTTCGGCGCATCATCTTTCAAGAATAGGCATGCAGTTGACAAGCCTCAGGCCGACCCTTCGCTGGGCCGTGCCCTCATGATGGCGCGCTCGTTTGTCAAGGAATACCACACAGATAAAGAGCGTAAGGGGCTGCTCTTCACCGGCTCCATCGGCGTGGGCAAGACCCACCTGGCAGTGGGCGTACTCAGCCGGCTGGTGCAGGAGTATGGCGTCAAGGGTCTCTTCTGCGACTACCGCGAGCTGCTCAAAAGCATCCAGAACAGCTACAACCCCCAGGTGAACACCACCGAGCTCGAACTGCTCAAGCCGGTCTTTGCCGCCGAGGTGCTGGTGCTGGACGATCTGGGCGCGCAGAAGCCAAGCGAGTGGATGTGGGATACGGTCGCCCTCATCCTCAACACTCGCTACAATGACAAACAGAGAACCATCATCACCACCAACTACCCCAACAGACCTGCGGGCGGAGGGGAAAAAAGCGACGCCGAACGCGCCGCCCGCGAACTCACCCTCGGCGACCGCATTGGCGACCGCATGCGCTCCCGCCTGGCCGAGATGTGCATCCCTATCGAAATCACAGGTGAAGACTTCCGGCAATTGGTCAAGGGCAAGCGCCCCGAGTGACTCCAACTCTCAGTCAGCTGTATCGTTTCGATACACTCCCAACGGAAAGAACTCCATCGCCCCGAACCGCGCCGAAGCGCTGGTCAGTTGCCGTTGAAGGTCTTCCTCACCTCTTGTCTTAGCGTCTGAGGACCGCGAGCGTCGCCATTGGGGAAAAGCGCCTGAAATCGAGCGATCTGCTGCTCGGACATCTGGATAGTCTCTTTAAGCACCACCCATGACACCACCTCCGGCAAGTAACCGGAGGCCAACTGCTGGTTGGGGTTGCCGGGCGGGTAACTACAGCCTAGTTCAGCCGGCGCCGTCAGAGAGCCGGCATAACGGTAAGAATCCGGAAGGCCGTTTAACACGTTGCCGATTATGAAGTTATTGACTGTGGCGGGGGGACTGGAATAGCTCGTCGGCAAAGGGACGAGCGGACCGAATATCTTTTCCAACTCCGGGTTCGGCTGGCCCTTCATGATCCTCTCTCCAATCACGAGATACCCGTCGGGACCACAGTCCGGCGCCAGGTCTTTTTTGAACACGAAATGCACTTCCATCTCGGTAAGCTTGCCGTTGACCAGGTGTTCGGCAGGGGCGTGAAAGTGAAACTCCTTGAGGGTGTAGCGGAAGCCGCCGAATAGGATACGCGGCGCGGAAGCCGGGTACGCCTTCAGGCTTCCCCAGCGCTGGTCCACAAATCCCGCGCACGTATCGCACCAATGGCTCCCAATGGTGTTTTTAAGCGTGAAAGTCACCGCCTTCCCCAGCTCGCTGGTATCTCCGAACTTCGGCGCATTCGGATCGAACCGGACCAGAGCATCGATAATATCGATCGGTGACTGGTGGTCTCCGTAAGCCGCAGGCGAGCCGCCTTGCGCGCTGGCCGCATTCGTCGCCAGCACCGGCGCCAGCACCAATGCGATCGGCAGGATGCGGCGTGCCGCGATGTTGAGAACGCTCATGGTCATGTCATTTCTCCTTGGAACCTGTCCAGGAACGATGGAAAGTGAGGGGGACGGTCTTTAGCCCATCTGTCAGGAACGAGCCTCAATCCGCGGCCTGTAAAGCCCATACCCTTCACGCCAAGCCGGGCAATTGGACAGGTTCTTACGACGATGGCGTGAACGATCTTAGCCACGCAACGAGGGAGGCATTCCTGGCGACGGCGTCTCTGTTCGAAATTGCAAGCGTTGGCGGGGAAAAAGCCGGAACTGGAATCCAGCGGGCGGCCCAAATCCACCGCTTAATGGCGCACACCATCCTGTATCGTTTCTATATAGTAAAACCCAAAGCTGTCAACGTCGCTCGGCGGAAAATGTATCGTTTTGATACAGCCCGCCTCGCCGGAAAGGACCCCATGCGGAAGACCTTGGAAGCGATCAGCCTGGGAGCATTGGCGGTGTTGTTTTGGGTTACGTACCACGCCCTCCATGGCCCAGACCCCCTGCCAGACAGAATTCCCACTCACTTCGACGCAGCGGGCAACCCCAACGGCTGGGGTTCGCCCTCCTCGCTGCTGCTGTTGCCGGCCGTAGCCCTGGCTATCTACCTGAGCATTACGCTGGTCTCGCGGTTCCCCTCGGCTTTCAACTACCCGGTACGCGTCACCCCGGAAAACCATGCCCGGCTCGAGGCGCTCGCCCTCGGCATGGTCTCCTGGCTCAAGATGGAAATGGTCTGCTTGTTCACCTGGATTCAATGGTCCATCCTTGAGGACGTACGGCAAGGCCAAGGCGGTCTTTCTCCGGCCCTGTTGCCGGTCTCCATCGTGGCTGTCTTCGGGACCGTCGGTTGGCACATTGTGGCCATGTTCCGTGCAGCGCGGACCGGATAAAGTTCCTGGCCCCCGATCGGGCTCCCACGCGCCGGCCATCTCTGCCTGTCAGGCGCGCCGGGCGCTCAAAGCGGTTCTCCAATCGATATACCCCGAAACCACGACCGCCGAGCGGCTTTTTCCTTAAGAAAAAGCCGCCTTGCATGGGGCTCGCAAGGGCACGTGAATTGGAGAACCGCTCAGAACACCCAAAGGCTTCCCAGCAGCAGCAGGATGGCGGCGACCGTCACGGCCTGGTAAGTCAGGTCCTCTGCCTTGCGGGACTGCGTGGAACCTGCGGCGGGCGCGGGCATGGAGGTGGATGCGGTTTTTGGGGAGGACTGCATCGTGGGCCTGCCTTTCTGTGCCTTTCGGCACGAACTGCGGATGAGGTACGGTCCCGGTTTCGAGCAAGCTTGAATTCTTAGACGCCGTTTGCGCGCCGGCGATGCTCAACAAAACAGCGGAACCCCCGACAAAATTGTGACGCTGCTTTGCCTATCGTCCCTATGGCGCAGAATCTTATGCCTATCAAGCAAAACGCGGAAGGCGGGGGTATTCCTTTGGTAACGGGTGTAAAATCCGCTCGTGAACACTCGTCCCGATCTTGAACAGGTCCGCCCCGCCGAAACGCGGGAGCGCAACTGGCTGCCCTTGGCGGTGGCCGCCGCAGTCGTTCTGATCGCGGCTGGCGTTGTGGTGCTCGTTCTCGAACATGGCAAGCCCACGGCCACGGTCACGCCCATCTCCGCCGCTCCTGACGCCTACGCGGCCAACCTGCCCATCACCCGCCTGGCCATGAGCGAGTCAGCCAACCTGGCCGGCGGCAAGGTCACCTACCTCGACGGCCACATCGCCAACAAAGGCCCCCGCACCGTTACCGGAGTCACCGTGCAGGTGCTCTTCCGCACCTTTGCCCATGAAGTGGCGCAGAACGAGACCCTGCCGCTCCGGCTCATCCGCATGCGCGAGCCCTATATTGATTTGGAACCCGTCTCCGCGGCTCCGCTCCGGCCCGGCGGCGAGCAGGACTTCCGCCTCATCTTCGACGCCGTCACCCCCGACTGGGACGGCGCCTACCCGGAAATCCGCGTGATCCACGTCGAGACAAGATAGCCTGCGCTGCATTCGCCCACGGCCTGGACACCCTGAGCGAGATCCGCTTCGACAAGGGCCACAAGCAGGCCATCGTCTCCTACAGCTTTTTCTGCGGCAGCCTCTGCGGCAGCGGCGGAGCCGTGATGATGGAGAAGATTGATGGAGCGTGGCAGCGCAAGAGCCGCTGCAACGATTGGATATCGTAGCCGATTCTCTTTCCCCCAGCGCCAGCCCGCGCGAATTGAGGAATGCCCGGTAAAATCGACTCTATATGGACCTGACCAACGAAAACTCTGCCGCCGCCGAAACCGTCCCCGAAACTATTCTCGACGGCAGCCGCTTCATCCGCGCCTGTCTGCGCCGCCCGGTCGACCGCACCCCGGTCTGGTTTCTGCGCCAGGCCGGCCGCTATATGCAGGAGTACCGCGACGTCCGCAAGCACCACACGCTGGTCGAAATCTGCAAGCAGCCCGAGCTGGCCGCCGAGGTCACCATCACCGCCGCTGAAAAACTGGGAGTGGACGCGGCCATCATCTTTGCCGACCTGCTGCTGCCGCTCGAACCCATGGGCCTGGACTTCGAGTTCCAGTCCGGCGACGGCCCTGTGGTCCACCATCCTGTCCGCACCGCCGAGGACGTACGCGCCCTGCGCACCGACCGCGCCGATGACCTGGCCTATGTCGCCCGCGCCATCGAGAAAGTGGCCGCCCACTTCCGCGACCGCCTGGGCATCATCGGCTTTTGCGGCGCGCCCTACACCCTGGCCAGTTACATGATCGAGGGCAGTGGATCGAAGAATTACATCCACACCAAGCAGATGATGTACGGCGACACCACTGCGTGGCGCAGCCTTTTGGACAAGATCGTGGTCGTGCTGACGGAGTACTGCCGCCTCCAGGTCCAGTCCGGCGCCGACGTCATCCAGATCTTCGACAGTTGGGTGGGCTCCCTTGGCCTCACCGACTATCGCGAGTACGCCTTCGAAGCCTCCAGGCGCCTCGTGCGTTCGGTGCAGCAGATGGGCGTGCCGGTCATCTACTTTGGCGTCGAGACCGCAGGCCTGCTCGGCGAGATGGCCGCAACCGGCGCGGACGTCATCGGCCTCGACTGGCGCCAGCCGCTCGATGAGGGTTGGCGCGCCGTGGGCCACGGTCACGCGGTGCAAGGGAACCTCGACCCCATCACGCTGTTCGCTCCACTCGAAGTTTTAGAGCTGCGCGTCCACGAGATTCTGCGCGCCGCCAACGGCCGTCCCGGCCACATCTTCAACCTCGGCCACGGCATCGTTCCCACTACGCCGGTCGAGAACGTCCAGGCCGTCGTTCGCATGGTCAAGGAGTTCCGACTGCAAGCCAATCCGGAGCCGGCCAATGGCTAAGCAAGCCGTCCTTCTGCTGGCTCACGGAACCCCGGAGACCGTCGAGCAGATTCCCGAGTACCTGCGCAACGTGGTCAGCGGCCGGTCGCTCCCGCAGGCGGTCGTCGAGGAGATTCAGCGCCGCTACGCCCTCATCGGCCGCAGCCCGCTCACGGAAATCACCTTTGAGCAGGGGCGCCTCGTCGAAGCCGAACTAGCTGCAACGGGATTGGCAGAAACAGAACTGGCCGACGCCAAAACGTCTGCTTCCGGTCAGCCGGTTCCCGTCTACGTCGGCATGAGAAACTGGCACCCCTATATCGCCGATGCCGTCCGCCAGATGCGCGCCGATGGCGTCGAAGAGGCTGCGGTCGTTTGCATGGCGCCGCAGAACTCCCGCACCAGCGTGGGCCTTTACCGGCGCGCCGTCGAGGCCGAGGCCGCCGGTCTCCGCATCGACTTCACCGAGAGCTGGGCACAGCATCCGCTCCTCGCTGAAGCCTTTGCGGAACGCCTTCGCCCGGCCTGGACCCGCCTCAGCGCGGAAGTGGGCCACGCGGTCCCCGTGCTGTTTACGGCTCACAGCGTCCCTTGCCGGACAATACAGGTTTCTGGGGGTCAGACTCCCGCGGCCAATGATGCCCAGTCCCGCCTCTGGCCCGGCCAGGACGCCGACCCCTACGCCCCCGACCCGTATGCCAGGGAAGCCAAGGGCACCGCCGCCCTGGTCGCCCAGCGCGTCCCCGAGATTCCCCGCTGGTGGTTCGCCTTCCAGAGCCAGGGCGCAAGCGCCGGGGCCCCCACGGACAGGTCTTCGTCCGTGGGGTGGAGCGCCGGGGCTCCCACGGACAGGTCTTCGTCCGTGGGGTGGAGCGGCGGCCCCGGATCATGGATCGGACCGACAGTCGAGGAGACGCTCGAATCCATCGCCGCCGAGGGCGTTAAGACCCTCCTCCTCCAGCCCATCGGCTTTCTCTGCGACCACGTCGAAATTCTCTACGACGTTGACATCCTTTTTCGCGGTTTTGCCGCCAAACGAGGCGTCCGGCTGGAGCGCCCGGAGTCGTTGAATGCCTCGCTCACCCTCGCCAGGGCAGTTGCGGATCTGGCGCGGCAGGGGTTGGCGCGGCTCAAGGATTAAGTGGCTTGGTCAGTGCGACAGACAACGGTCCATTGCTGAACGGTAACAAACTATCGTGCCGGTAGACACGTTACCATTGTGCTGGCATGCAAACGGAAACTCTCTTCCTCAATGCACTGAATTTCGATAGTGTAGACGACAGGACTACATCCGGTTTCTCTTCCCTTTCTACTTGATGGCAGGATCGATACTTTTCGGGAAAAATCCGATAGGACACGATTGTTCCATTGAATTCAATTTCTCAGGACAAATGCTCAGGAGGGTGTCGTGGCGTCAGGGCGTTCCACGCAAGCTGTTGAAGAAGGAACTGGCATCCAGTGTCCAGCGTGCGGCTGTAATCGCATGCACCGTATGGAACGAAAAGGCTTCATGCAACTAAAAGTCTATCCCCTGTTCGGTTACTACCCCTGGGAATGTGGCGCGTGCAGACAGCCCTTTATGATAAGGAAGCGGCACAAGCGCAGGAGACGCAGCTCCCACGAAAGCAGCGCCGGTTAGATTCCTGCCTCTCCTGGCACTCGATCCAAAGCCAACTGGAATACTCTCGGCATGGGCGCGCTGGTTCCGGCCTGATCCGGTCTCTCCCATTCGCAGGATGTCCGCGCTCCCGGAACGAAATCTAGGAACGGAAAAAGTTCCTGGCCAGGAACAGCACATTGGCCGGCCGCTCGGCCAGCCGCCGCATGAAGTAGGGGTACCACTCGCGGCCAAAAGGAATGTAAACCCGCACGTTATAGCCCTCGTTGACCAGCCTCCGCTGCAGGTCGCGCCGCACGCCGAATAACATCTGAAACTCGAACCGGCTGGGGTCGATCCCGTGCTGTCTGGCGAACGATTTGGCCTCGGAGATCATCGTCTCGTCGTGGGTGGCCAGGCCGTGATAGACGGGGCTGTCCAGCAACATGCAACTCAGCCGGATATAGTTCGCGTCCACAGCGGCCTTGCGCGGGAAAGCCGCCTCGGCCGGCTCCTTGTACGCCCCCTTGCACAGCCGCACCCGGATGCCGTCGGCCAGCAGTAGCACGATGTCCGACTGAGAGCGGTAAAGATAGGACTGGATCGCGATTCCAATGGCGCCGCGCAGGTCCGGCCGCGCATGCAGCCGCCGCACGATTTCCAGCGTCACCTGCGTCAGCGACGAATCTTCCATATCGATGCGCACAAAGTTATCCGTCGCGCTGGCATGTTTGGCCAGGCTCTCGGCAATGTTCAGGGCCAGCTCCGGTGACAGGGCCAGGCCCATCTGCGTCAGCTTCACGCTGATGTTGGCGTTGAGCTTGCGCGCGGCAATCGAGTCGAGCAGTTGGTGGTAAACCTCGGCGGCCTGGTGGGCCTCAACCTCTGAGGTGACGCTCTCGCCCAGCGAGTCCAGGGTCGCAGCCATGCCCTGCTTGTTGACTGCCTCGGCCACGCGCAGGGCGTCGCCGATCTCCATGCCGGCTACGAACCGGGAACTCAGACGCCGGCCCACGCCGGAGTGCTCGCTGAAGCCGCGTAAAAGACGATTGCGGGAGAGTGCGATAAAGGCGGAACGCAGAATAGGCATGGGACGATCCCGCCGGCCAGAACCCTGGTTTGGGCTCATCTGCCGAACACTCCAGTTTCGCACATTGGGTGCCGCAAAACGCCCTACTCGACCTGATAGAGCGCGCAGCCGTGTGCCGGAATTATCCCGGTACGTAGGCTCTTTGCGGCAGGAATGTGCTTCTTGTTCCAGATGTCGTACACTGCGTGGTCTGTGGCGGAAAGGTGAAAGTCGATCCACGGCGCATCGATGTTTTCCGGGGTGTCTTTCAGATTGAACACAGCGATATAACGCTTCGATTGTGAGCCGCCGGTCACAGCCCACCAATAGCGAGGCCGCAGAGGATCCTCAGGATAAGTGGACGCTTCACCGCTCTTCACTGCCTCCTGGTTTATGTCGATCACTTCCTTGTTGGTAATCAGCCCCCGCGTAAACCCATCCAGCTTGGTCAGATTCGCCCCCAGAATCAGCGGCGACCGCGCAATCGCCCACAGCGTAAACTCCGTCCGCTGCTCGTCCCCGGTCAGCCCCGACTGCCTTGCCTCGCCCCATCCCGGATGCGGCGTCAGCGACCCATCCGGCAGCATGTCCGCGTCCGGCCAGTTGCCCGGCTTCGCATACGGCGCCCACTCCGCCAGCCGGTCGAACGCGTCCCGCACCCCAAACGGAAACTCGCTCGTCGCAGACTTATATTCGTGCGCCCATAGGTCCCAGTGGTCGTCCGAGATCCGCCACATCTGCGCATACTTGGCCACCTCGGCCCCGTGTTCCAGCGCCGTCGGCCCCGGCGAAAGGCTCAGCACCATCGGCCGTCCCGTCTTCCGGATCGCTTCGGCTATCTGCCGGATCTCCGTCGGCCGGTAAGGATGGTCGCTGATGCAGTCCACCTTGATGTAGTCGAGGCCCCATTGCGCATACTTCTTCAACATGCCATCGTAGTAAGCCTGCCCCGCCGCCGAATCCTTCACCCCATAGTTGCCCTCGTCCCACGGGCAAGTGTTCGTGGTGTCGGCCACGTCCGCCGCATGAAAGCTCGATCCCGCGATGGGCAGGTTCTCCTTCACCACCTGCCGCGGAATCCCGCGCACAATATGAATCCCGAACTTCAGTCCCTGCGCATGAACCCAGTCCGCCAGCGGCTTGAATCCAGCCCCGCCCGCCGAGGACGGAAACCGGCTCGCCACCGGAATCAATATCCCGTTCCCGTCCCACAGATACTTCCTCTCCACCAGGTTCCCGCCGAGGGGATTCTCCATATACCACCCCTCGTCGATCACCGCATACTCCCACCCATACTGCCTCAGCCCCGCCAGCACCGTAACGTTGGCCTTGTAGTCGGCCTCATCGATGGTCAGCCCATACGCATCCCAACTGTTCCACCCCATCGGCGGCGTAGGCGCGGGGTTCTGTGCGTGCAACAGGGTTGTGGCGGAGACGGCAACAGCAAGAACGGCAAAGACAGCGGCGAAGAAAACACAGCGGCGAGTCATGCGAAAACGTATACCACAACCGCCGGGGCTCCCGCACAGGGCCGCCGCAGAGGCGCACGGCTGACGACTTTCTTCGTTTGCCCGTCCAAGTCACGCCACCAGCGGCTGTGCGTATGCCTGTAGCGCCGCCGCATCCCATTTCTTCACCGCACCGCCGCGCACTTCAGCTAAGCAATGCAATTCAGTCAATGCCCTGCGTGATTTCTTCAACGTCTATTGGGCCGTATCCGCCCATCTTGAAGCTCACCTTGGCCCAACATTTCGCCTCACTGACCGACTGGTATTCAAGTCGGATGGGAACAAATCCGCGTGCGTCTTTATAGTCATATACAAAATTGGTTGCCTGTTCCGCAGATAGACTACTGACGCTTCTCCTTTTTCCGCTGGGTAAACTCCGAAGACAGCCAGAACTGGCCCGGTCTCGATATTCTTGACAGTGACCTGGAACGCCCCATTTTGAATATCCAAACTGGCAACTGAAAACTTACCCCATGCGATAAGCTGGTGCGGGGGTATTTTCGATGCGTCTTCGGGCGTTTGGCCGCGTGGCTCTTGCATCGTTTGCGCTGGCCTTCGGGTTCGCTCTGGCTGCTCAACAGCCGGCAGCCTTCCCAGGCCAAAATCCGGCCCTGCCGGTCATCCATATCGACAATGGACCCAACTCTCCCCATGCACAAAGCCAGCATTATGTGGTGCTTGTGTCTCTCGACGGCTTCCGCTGGGACTACGCGAAGCGCGACGGCGCCACCCACCTTTTGGCCCTCGCCAAACAGGGCGTATGGGCTCCGGAGGGAATGTTGCCCAGCTATCCCTCGCTGACCTTTCCCAACCACTTCACCATCGTCACCGGCCTCTATCCCGAGCACCACGGCCTGGTCGCCAACAGCTTCTATGACGAGCCCAGACAGACCCGCTACGCCATCGCAGATGCCCAGGCAGTCACCGACGGAACTTGGTATAATGGCATTCCTTTGTGGAGCTTAGCCGAAAGCCATGGGATGCGCGCCGCGTGCCTTTTCTGGCCCGGCTCCGAGGCCGAAATCGCCGGCTTCCGGCCCACGTATTACGCGCAGTTCGACTCCAAAACCGAAGCCACGGACGCGGTTGAGCAGGCCCGCATCGACAATGCCCTGGCATTGCTCAAGCTGTCCGCGGCGGAACGCCCTCATTTTATTACCATTTACTACTCTGAGCCCGACCATGAAGGCCATGAATTCGGCCCCGACGCCCCCGAAACCAGGGCCGCCGAACTCAAGATGGACGGTCTGGTGGGCAAGCTGAAAGCCGGACTCGACAAAACCGGCTTACCCATTGATTTGGTTGTGGTGAGCGACCACGGCATGGCCAAAGTCGAAGGCGGCTGGATCACCCTGGACCAATTCGCCGATTTGACGGGGTTTGAGACCTCCGGCGCCCTCCTGTACGGCAAAACCGAGGAGGATCGCGCACGAGTCTACAACCAGCTCAAGAAGGCCTCGCCGCAGTTTGTCGTCTACCGCCGAAAGGACGTGCCGGCCGGCCTCAATTACAACCGGAATCCGCGCGAAGGCGATCCGGTGGTAGTAGCCACGGGCCCATACGCCATCCGCGCCCACGCCCCGCCAGTCGGAAAAGAGGATCGTCCGCCGACCGTCGGAATGCACGGCTTCGACCCGCAAAAGCAGCCGCAGATGAAGGCCAGCTTCTTTGCCGCCGGCCCCGATCTTATGGCAGGCAAGACGGTTGCGCCGTTTGAGAACGTCAACTTGTACCCTTGGCTAGCCCATATGCTCGGACTCCAGTTCCCCAAAACCGATGGCAGCCTGAATGTTCTGGCAGGTACGCTGCGCGACAATGGTAATGATGCCAGCAAATGAAGGAGCAAGCTCACGATGAATGTGGTTCTGGGGATTGATGGCGGAGGGACACGGACCCGCGCCTCAATCGTTGCCGGCGAGCGGGTTTTGGCCCATGCTGAGAACGGTTCCATCAAGCGGCTCCGGGTGGGCGCGGAGGCTGCCGAGGAGCACCTGCGCGCACTGCTCAAAGACGTGTATGCGCAGGCCGGCGTAACCGGCGTGCGCGCGGCCTCGGCAGGCGTAGCCAGCGCCACCATGCCCGGCACAACAGAGTGGATCACCGCTGTTTTTCAAGACTTTAGCATCGAGCTTTCCGAGGTGGTGGGCGACGAGGTGATTGCCCTGGACGCGGCTTTCCATGGCGGCCCCGGAATCCTGCAGATCGCCGGAACCGGCTCGAATACCATTGGCCGGGCGCCGGACGGCAGCCGGGAGTGCGCCGGTGGGTGGAGTTCGCATCTGGGCGACGAGGGTTCCGGCTACTGGATCGGGCTGCACAGTGTGCGGAGGGCGCTCCAGGCCTATGACCGCGAGGAACCGACACAAATCCTCAAGAAAGTGGGCGAGATTTGGGGAACGCACAGCCTGGACGACCTGGTGAACCTGGGCGACAGCACGCCGGGACCAGACTTTGCCGCGCTCGCCCCGGCCATCAGCGAGCTGGCCCAGGCCGGAGATCCGGTCGCGGTCGAGGTTCTTCGCCAGGCTGCGGTCGATCTGGTCGAATTTGTCCTGCTGGTCCGCGCCAAGCTCCGCCGCAAGCACGCC
>OBLU010002555.1_pt1 | contig 16719 bp, 18 predicted proteins | sample 1518681 | NCBI WGS metagenome assembly OBLU01 (sample SAMEA3539304, study PRJEB22396) | soil metagenome | biome: tundra; feature: field; material: soil | place: USA | collected 2010-05 | depth 0.15 m | reverse complement strand
GGCGCGACATATACCAGCCTGGGCCGCAGGCCTAGGTTGGGCAGCAGCAAGAGAGTCCAGCGCCGACGGCGCGACATATACCAGCCTAGGCCGCAGGCCTAGGTTGGGGCAGCAGATAGACCAGAGGGCTGAAGGCCCGACATATCAACTCGGCACGCTGATTCCGCCCGCAACCCGCTTCACAATTCGATTCGAACAATGGCAATGGTCACCCTCCAAACCGAAACCCCCAAAGGCGCCGTAGCCGCACCGACGGTCCCCGCGGCCCCGCCATCCCCCACGCTCCTCGCCGAGGGCGAAACCGCAGCCTCCAAATCCATCCAGGTCACTCTCCGAGCCCTCAAGCGCATCCGCGTCGCCATGGCCAAGGAAGGCATCGCTCCCGACGCCGGCGGCCTGCGCCTCGGCATCACCGGAGGCGGCTGCTCCGGCCTCAGCTACAACATCAAGTTCGACACCAGGCCCCGCGAGCGCGACCGCGTCTACGCCTTCCCGCAAACCCACCTCGACCCGGCGCTCACCGACGCACCCGCCATCCGCGTCTTCGTCGACCCCAAGAGCTTCATCTACCTCAGCGGCATGATCCTCGACTACGAAGAAACCCTCATGCGCCAGGGCTTCAACTTCATCAACCCCCACTCCACCAAATCCTGCGGCTGCGGCTCCTCCTTCTCCACCTAGCGGCTGCGGCTCCAGCTTCTCCACCTAAAGGCCGTTGCTTCTGAGATAGGTCCGGGCTTCAGCCCGGACATCCAAGCCCAGCACAAATCCGGGCTTTAGCCTCTGGGACATGCTCCTCCGATCCGCGATAGACTTGCAGCGGTGAAGAGTTGAAATATCGCGACATAGTCAAGCTTATTGAGCAGGACGGCTGGTTCTTGAAGCGCAGTAGTGGAAGCCATCACATTTACAAGCATCCGAGCAAACCCGGCACAGTTGTCGTCGCCTATCATGGTGCAAAAGACCTCCCCGAAGGCACCGTAAAGAGTATTCTGAGGCAAGCAGGACTGGACAAATAAATGCGCGATTATCTGGTCATCTACGAACGCGGTAAAGACGGTGGTTGGGGCGCCTATGCCCCCGACCTTCCTGGTCTCGGCGTCGCAGCGGAGACACAAGAAGAAGTGGAAGTTCTTATTCGAGACGGTATAAAGATCTACATCGACGAGCTCCTCGAACAGGATCTCCCGATCCCGGAACCCACCACAATCGCAGCCCGCGTTGAAGTCGAAGTCGCGGCCTAGTCGACAATGGTCGAGACAAAAAGCCCCCAATGGAAAGTCCTCATGCGGTTGACTCTTCAGCCGCATCATGTGCCAACAGGCAACACCACACACAAACTCGGCAGCCCAGACGGCCGGCAGCAGGATTTCCCGCCCTTTGTCCGGCTTGAGATCGCTCAGTACGAAGGCGACACTGGTTTCTATCTTCTCTACTACCCCGAAACTGGACACGGTACCGACACTTGGCATCTCTCGCTCGATGATGCCCTGCATCAGGCAGAGTATGAGTTCGGCGTGAAGGCTGAGGAATGGATTCCCGAGGTTTCCGCATGAGCACCTACTTCGAAATCTTCTCCCTGCCACCCCACCTGGTGATCGACACTCCAGCCCTCGAAAAATCCTTCTACGCCCTCTCCCGCCGCCTCCACCCCGACCGTTTCGCCTCAAAGCCCCCCGCCGAGCAAGCCGCCGCCCTGGCCGAATCCTCGCGCCTCAACGACGCCTACCGCACCCTCAAGGACCCCATCACCCGCACCGAGTACCTCCTCAAGCTCGAAGGCATCGAGCTGGAAGAGCAGTCCTCCGCCGCCACCGCGGCCGCCCGCACCTCCGGCACGCAGAAAAAACAGGTCGTCCCCGAAGACCTCCTCGAAGAAGCCTTCGAACTCAACATGCAACTCGAAGAGATGCGCGCCACCAAAAAGTTCGGCAGCGTCGGCGACCCGTCGTCGGCCGACCCCCAACTCCGAGCCGACCTCCAGCGCGCCAAGTCCGACTTCGACGCCAAAATGGCCGCCACAGACGCCGACCTTCGCACCCTCCACACCCAGTGGGACACCGCCCTCGACGCCAACAACCCCGCCGCCAAACTCGCCGCCCGCGACGCCATGGTCGCCCTGCTCAACCGCCGCAGCTACCTCCGCAACCTCGTCCGCGACGTCAACGACGCCCTCGAGTAGCCCGAAGTACCAGCGGGCTTTCAGACGTCCCTGAAAAGTCCGTTTCGCTTAAGGGCGCGGATTCACCCGTGCTGTCTGAGCCTGCCGAAGAACTCCGCATTTCGCCCTTGCTCTCGCCTGCTGTTTTACCCATACTGATGCATCTGCAACCGTCGCCCCTCGGCCCGCATCGAACCTTTGTCCCAAGCCGCAGGAGGACCCGCACCATGCAGTTCCAGACCCTACGTCAGACCGTCCCCGGCTCCTCAACGCTCCCGGACTCATCGAACCTGCTCACCCGCTACCGCACGGTCCGCGCTGCCTCGCTCGCCCTCACCGCGCCCCTTTCCCCCGAAGACCTCATGGTCCAGTCCTGTCCGGAGGCCAGCCCCGCCAAGTGGCACCTCGCCCATACCTCCTGGTTCTTCGAGACCTTCGTCCTCCGCGAGTTCCTCCCCGACTACCAGGACTTCCACCCCGACTTCCACTGGCTCTTCAACTCCTATTACAACTCCCTCGGCGAGATGCCCGCCAAATCGCTCCGCGCCAGCTTCTCCCGCCCTCCGCTCGCCGACATCCTCGCCTATCGCACCCATGTCGACTCGTGCGTAGAACGCCTGCTGGAAGGCGTCGAAGTCTCCGTCCACCCCGAAGCCGCCCGCCGCATCGCTCTCGGCCTCGAGCACGAGCAGCAGCACCAGGAACTCATCGCCACCGACATCAAGCACGCCCTCTTCACCAACCCGCTCCAGCCCGCCTACCGCGAGCCCTCCCCCGCGCCGGCCGCCCAGCTCTCCACCGCCGACGCCATCGCCCCGCCGCTGGAATGGGTCACCTTCTCCCCCGGCCTCACCCAGATCGGATTCGCGCCCGACCCCAATTCCACCGACTCCTTCTGTTTCGACAACGAGACCCCGCGCCACACCGTCTTCATCGCGCCGTTCTCTCTCGCCAGCCGCCCCGTTACCTGTGCCGAGTACCTCGCCTTCATGGACGACGACGCCTACCGCCGCCCCGAACTCTGGCTCTCCGAGGGCTGGACCGTCATTCGCGAACAAGACTGGCACGCGCCCCTTTACTGGCAGTCCGACGCCGAAACCAACTCCGGCTGGCGCATCTACACCCTCCACGGCTGGCAGTCCCTGGACGACCTCTCCGAAACCCCGGTCTGCCACCTCAGCTTCTTTGAGGCCGACGCCTACGCCCGCTGGTACGCCCGCCGCGCGCCCGGCACCCGCCTCCCCACTGAATTCGAGTGGGAATACGTCGCTACCCAACTCGGCCCTCAGACTCGAGAGGGCGTCATCTCGACCGAAGCGCGCAGCGCGCAGTGGAGAGACCCCCGCATTTCGCCTTTGACCGCCAAAACCCCCAACCTCCTCGAATCCGGCAACCTCCACCCCACTCGAGCCTCCGCCCTACCCGGTCTGCAACAAATTTACGGAGACGTCTGGGAGTGGACCGCCTCCGCCTATACCGGCTATCCCGGCTACCACCCGCTCCCCGGAGCCCTCGGCGAATACAACGGCAAGTTCATGTCCTCGCAGATGGTCCTCCGCGGCGGCTCCTGCGTCACCCCAGCCACCCACATCCGAGCCACCTACCGCAACTTCTTCCCCCCGGCCACCCGCTGGCAGTTCTCCGGCCTCCGCCTCGCCCGCGACGGCTCAAGCTAGCCACGACGCCTGACCTTTTGTTTGTCATTCCGCAGCGCAGCGGAGGAATCTGCTTTGCAAACTGCGAGGGTGTATAAGGTGTTGCCATGTGGCGAACACTTGCTGCCCTGACGCTTGTCCTCACTGCACATGCAACAACCAACGAGAACTATCGCAAGCAGCCATGCAAGACACCTGACATCGCGTCGAGTTGTGTTCAAGTCCACGCCAGGGTTACAGCTGGCAATGGAACACCCACAGTTCGATTGTGGCCAATAGGAACCCATCATCTCTATGGCATCTACAGCAACCTGCGGCCATGAGCACGATAGTTCAACTTTAGATAATGAATCGCCCGATTTGCCTCCAACCGTCACAAAACACATACCCCACCAAGGCGGATGGACAATGTACGGAGACTTCGAGGTTTGTCCTCTGGAGCCTCATATCCAAGGCCATATGCAGGCAGCTTGCCTCTCTGGCGCAGACCACGTTATAGCGTCAAAGAAATAAGCGACGGACGCACCGATTTCCCTACATTTATCCGCACCACACCCCCTCTCGACCGCATCCAACTTCGAAACACTTCGTCCCAACCCGAGAGAACACGTGCCGCCAACTGTCGCGACCTTAGAAGCACCCCCAGTCCTTGTCTCCACCGCCATCGACGCCGTCGCCGCCGAAGCACGCCGCGGCCTCACGTCCGCCCCCAAGTCCCTCGCCCCCTGGCTCTTCTACGACGAGGCCGGCTCGCGCCTCTTCGAGCAGATCACCACCCTGCCTGAGTACTACCTCACCCGCACCGAGCGCGACCTGTTCACCGCCCACGCCGATGAAATCTTCGCGACCCTCGACGCGAACCTCACCATCGTCGAACTCGGTGCCGGCACCGCCTCCAAAACCGGCATCCTCCTCCGCGCCCTGACGCGCTTCCAGCCCACCGTCCTCTACCAACCCATCGACATCAGCCCTACCGCACTCGACGCAGCCCGCATCCAGATCGAGCGCACCATCCCCGGCGTCACCGTCCACTCGCGCATCGCCAACTACATCACCGACACAGTCCGCATCGAGCGCCCACCCCACACCCGCGTCCTCGCCCTCTACATCGGCTCCAGCATCGGCAACTTCTCGCCCGACGAAGCCCGCCAGATCCTCACCCGCCTCCGTTCTGAACTCCAGCCCGGCGATGCCCTGCTGCTGGGCGCCGACCTCGGCCCTTGCCCGCACAAGACCGTCGGGACCCTGCTCGCCGCCTACAACGACAACCAGGGCGTCACCGCCGCCTTCAACCGCAACATCCTCTCCCGCCTCAACCGCGAACTCGGCGCCAACTTCCGCCCCGAGCAGTTCGACCACCGCGCCCTGTGGAACCACACTCACTCGCGCATCGAGATTCACCTCAAGTCGCTCGAGTCGCAGCGCGTCACCATCCCCGCCAACTCCGCCGGCCATCAACTCTCGCTCCACTTCTCCGAGGGCGAGACAATACACACCGAAAATAGTTACAAATTCACCTCGTCCTCCATCACCGCGCTGCTCACGGCCTCCGGCTTCACCCCTACCCGCACCTTCACCGACCCGCAAAGCCTCTACGCCGTAACCCTGGCCACCGCGATCTGAAGCATGGTAAACTAAGTCCAGTAGACTAAGTCCACCCAGGCGAGGCCATGCTGACCGTCAACATCCACGAAGCCAAAACCCATCTCTCTAAGCTCATCGCCAAAGCCGCCAACGGCGAACCCTTCATCATCGCCAAGGCCGGCAAGCCCATGGTCAAAGTGGTCGCCATCGACGCCCCCGAGCCCAAGAAGATGCGCCGAATCGGCTTCGGAGACGGCAAATCCAAGGTTCCCGACGATTTCGATACCATGTTCGCGAAAGAGATTGAAGCGATGTTCTACGGGAGCAGCGAAGAAGAGTGAGACTGCTGTGCGACACCCATCTTCTTCTTTGGGCCATGGATCATCCCCATCGGCTATCCAAACTCGCCACCTCGCTGCTCATTGACAACGACAACCAACTGTTCTTCAGCGCTTTGAGCATCTGGGAGGTAGCCATCAAGGCCACCCTGGGCCGGAAGGACTTCGATTTCGACCCCAGCAAGCTGCGCCGCGGCTTGCTCAACAACGGCTACGTCGAACTCCCGGTCGTCAGCGAACATGCCATTGCGGTCCAGAGCCTGCCCATCCTCCACAAGGATCCGATCGACCGCCTCCTCGTCGCTCAGGCCACGGTCGAAGGCATCACCCTCCTCACCTCCGACCGTCAGGTCGCGAAATACCGCGGACCCGTCCGCAAGGTCTGATAGCCTCTCACCGCAGTTCCGCCATCGGCCTCCACCTAACGCAGCAACGGCGGCCGCGTACACCGCGACCGCCGTCTGCCTTTCCCTCGAACCTCGAACCGTGAACCGCGAACCTAGATGTGGCAGTGCACCATCCCGCGCTTTTCCAAATAGCGCTGGTGATACTCCTCTGCCTTCCAGAACGTGGTCGCCGGTTCTACCTTCGTCGCGATCGGCTTGCGATACGCCCCGGAAGCATTCAGCTCGGCGACCTTCTCCTTCGCCAGCGCCATCTGCTCGTCCGAATGCGTAAACACCACACTGCGGTATTGCGCGCCCCAGTCCGGTCCCTGGCGATTCACCTGGGTCGGATCGTGCATCGCAAAAAACGCGTCCAGCAGCGTGTCATACGACAATCGCGACGGGTCGAACGTCACGTCCACAACCTCCGCATGGCCAGTGCGGTCCGTGCAGACTTCTTTATAAGTGGGGTGTTCCAGGTCTCCGCCTTCGTATCCTACCGCTGTGTCGATCACCCCAGGAATCTCTGCAAATCGGGCTTCTACGCCCCAGAAACATCCAGCTCCAAATGTTGCCTTTTCGATTGCCACGTTTCCACTGCTCCTTTGCTGCTGCCCGATGGGTCTTTATTGATTTCCAACCGCATTTCCTACTCTTCTATCGACGATCTTCCGACTCGATTTTGTGTCCGACAGGGATTTCCATCCACTAGCTTCTATTTGGATGCATCCGGCTCCCATTCGTCTTGCACTGCCGTATTAAAAAACCGGGGTTATTTCTAGGCTTATTAACCCACCTTCGTCAAACCCCTTTTTGGGGCATATACCAGATTGCCAACCCCAACCGATTACCGTCTGCCGCCCACCCGACACAATTGCACCCGTTCCATCCCATGGGTTCGGCAATCCTGCAAGGAATCTGGATTGGTCCCGAACTTCGCGCTCGTTATCGCGTCGGCCGCCGCCCAAACGTCGCCTTCTTCTTCACCGGCGCCTTCAACTGCGCAAACTCCGGCAATTTCTTCTTCGGGACGACCTTCTTGCCTTTCGCCGCCCGCTCCAGCGCCATCACCTCGCCCGGAGTCAGCTCGCGAAACTCACCCGGCGGCACATCCAGCCGCAGCGCCCCGTACCCGATGCGCCGGATCTTTTCCACATGGTGCCCAATCTCTTCGAACATCTTCCTGAGCTGCCGATTCCGCCCCTCGGTCAGCGTCACCTCGTACCAGGGATTGTCTCCACCCCGCACTAGTTCCACCTTTGCGGGAGCTGTCACAATCCGGTCCCGCCGTCCGGCCCTTACCTCGTCCAGCCGCCCCCGGTCGATCACAATCCCTCGCCGAATCTGGTCCAGCCCCGAATCGGGAGGAACGCCGCTGACCTTCACCAGGTAGGTCTTCTCCACCCCGGCCGCCGCCTTCGACAGCGAATTCGCCAGCTCACCATCATTGGTCATCAGCAGCAGGCCCTCCGACAGATAATCCAGCCGCCCCACCGGATACAGCCGCACGCGATCTCCATGCGGCCCCGCCTTGGGCTTCTCCATCAGCTGCATTACGGTCGGCCGCTTCTGCGGATCGTTCAGCGTCGTCACATACCCGCGCGGCTTGTTCAGCATGTAGTACCGCTGCTGCTCCGGTCCCTTCAGCAGCTTCCCATCCACGCGGATGTGGTCGCGGCTGGCATCATGCTTAGTCCCCAACTCGGTGATGGTCGTCCCATTCACCTGCACGCGCCCGGCGAGGATGATCTCCTCCGCCTTCCGCCGGCTCGCAATCCCCGCCGCCGCCAGAATCTTCTGCAGCCGCTCCAACTTGCCGTCTTCTTGTTTGTCATTCCCGAAGGGAATCTGCTTCTCGGTCCCCGCTCCGCCCACAATCACTTTCGTCATTCCCTGCCTCATCCTTCTGACCGCGGATAAGCTCATCGCGGTCGATCTTCTCACTCGTAAATTCGTTAAGAACGCGGCTTTAGCCGCTGAGGTACTCCTTCTATCGTATCGCCTCTGCCGCTCGCCCGCTTCCCCTCCCTACTTCGCTGCCGGCAAAGGCCTCAGAAACACATCTGGATGCTCAGCTCGAATCTTCGGAACCGCGTCGACCATGCGGTGTTCCGACAGTTCCCCCTTAAGCATCCGGTCGTTCATCTCCTCAAAGATCAAGACTCGCGTCTTCTCCACCTGGAGCAGGACGAAGGATCGCGTCAGCAACCCCGAGTACTCCCCCAGCTGCTCGTCGGTCATCAGCGACAGATCCGCCTTGCAGGGCAGGGTCCCATCGCTGAACCTGCACTCGTAGGCCTTGACGTCGTTCATCCCAGCATCCGCATCAAACGCCAGCTTCTCCAGAACATCTTCCTGCAAATACAGCCGCGTATAGCTCCGGGCCAGGTCTCGCGGAAGCAGATCAATCAACGCGCTCTCCTTCGCAGTCGCCCAGACGGTCGACAACGGCCTCGTAAACGACACCTTTCCCGTGGCAGACGGCGGCTGAAACGACGACGCCGGAAAAGGGGGAGCGGTCTTCCTGCGCGTAGCCAGCGTCGACTCTACCTCCCGTAGCGCTGCCGTCGCCCCCGCCATCCGATCGTCCATGATCCTCCAGTCGTTCTCCGCCAGATCCTGGTTCTGAAGTCCCTCCTCGCGCAGGTCCTCCTTCAACTGGTTCCGTTGATGCAGATGATGAATCTTCTCCACGCTCTGCTCCAGCCCAATCGCAATCAGCAGCCCCAGCGTGATCGTCCCCAGGTGAATCCAGAAGTCCTTCCACGTATGCAGTCCACCCTGCGGCGCATGCACATCGATCACAGGCGTCTCCTCGCTCTCGTGAAGCTCCTCCGCCTCCACACTCTCGGAGCCAATCGGAATGGATTCGTTCTCTGACATTTTTTTCGGGGCTTCCGGAGAGTCTACCCGAATCGCATTCCCGCTAAGCTGTCCCCGGAAGATTGAAGGAGATCCCGTACCGCGCCGCCAACTCCATCATCTCCGGCAGCTGCGTCGCCGGCGACAGCTTACTCAGCGCCTCCAGGAACACCTCCAGCCCACCCGGCGCGGCCACAATCTGCAACCTCCCCGGCGTCGAACCCGAGTTGCGAAACGTATGACATCCGCCCCGCGGCCCAAACATCGGCACGCCAACAGGAGCCGGAATCCACTGCCCTTCGATCAACAACTCAAACTGGCCTTCCAGCGCGGTAAAAATCTCATCCTCGTGCGTATGCGTATGCGGCGGCGGACCTCCGCCCGGAGGCACATCCGTGACCAGCACCGTCGACGCACCCTCGCTCATCTGCTTATCCCCCAGGATGTGAATCGTCTCGACAAACAATGGAAATGACTTCAGTGGCTTCATGCAAATTCCTTTCAGAAATCGTCTTGGCCCAGTCGCGCAATTCTACAGGACCACCCACTACGAGCCTCTGTGCTCTCTCCTTGTCCTCCGCGTTCTCAGTGATTCGCTTCCACACTTTCTGCGATAATCTCCCATAACCGCACCTCAATCCAGCCAGCCCCATCCCAATCCACCGGGACGCACCGGAGCCGCACATGCCTCTCGAGGTCCTCACCCCCGAAGAAGCCGCCCCGCCCTCCGACTCCGGCCTGCGCCACAACATTCTCTCCCCGCTCGAAACCCTCTCGCAGTCCATCTCCGCCATCGCGCCCACCACCTCACCCGCGCTCACCATCCCGCTCGTCTTCGCTCTCGCCGGCAACGGAACCTGGCTCGCCTACCTCCTCGCTTGCCTGGCCACGCTTCTGATGGGCCTCTGTATCGCTCGTTTCGCGCGCACCTCTGCCTCTCCCGGCTCGCTCTACAAGTACGCGACCGATTCTCTCCCCGCCATCGGAGGCCGCACCGCCGGCTGGGCCCTCCTGCTCGCCTACACCGCCACCGGAGCCTCCGTCATCGGAGGCTTCCTCAACTACGCCCAGGTCCTCTTCCCAGCCGCCCACCACATCCCCGGGCCGCTGCTGGCCGTCCTCGCCACCGCTGCCGCCACCTTCTTCGCCTACCACGACGTCCAGACCTCCGCCCGCATGATGCTCTGGATCGAAGCCGCCTCGGTCTCCATGATCGCCCTCGTCATCTTCGCTCTCATCATCCGCACCGGCATCCACATCGACCTTCCCCAAGCCCAGATCGCCTCCGTCAAACCCTCCGGCGTCCGCCTCGGAGTCGTCCTCGCCCTATTCAGCTTCGTCGGCTTCGAGTCCGCCACCACCCTGGGCCACGAAGCCAAGAACCCCCTCCGCACCATCCCCCGAGCCGTCATCCAATCCGCCATTCTCGCCGGCCTCTTCTTCCTGGTCTGCTGCTACACGGAAACCCTCGGCTTCCGCCAACTCCACCAGGACCTCGGCAAATCCGACGGCCCCTTCCGCGCACTCTCCACTCTCGCCCACCTCCCCGTCTTCGGCCCGCTCATCGACATCGGCGCCTTTATCAGCATGTTCGCCTGCACGCTCGCCTGCATCACCGCCGCCGCCCGAGTCCTGCTCAAGATGGCTCACGACGGCCTGGTCCACGCCCACATGGGCCGCACCCACGCCAAAAACGAGACACCCCACATCGCCGTCCTCGCCATCGGGCTGGTCGTCGCCCTCCTCGCCGCCATCCTCTCCGCCCGCGGAGCCTCCGGAGCCGACATCTACGGCTGGATGGGCTCTCTCGCCGTCTACGGATTCATCACCACCTACGGCCTGGTCGCGGTCGCGCTGCCCTACTACCTCCGCCGCAACGCCCAGCTCACCCCGGCTGCGCTCGCGCTCTCCATCGCCGCAGCCCTGGCCATGGTGCTTGCCATGGCCGGCACCCTCTACCCGGTCCCCGACCAGCCCTACAGCTACCTCCCCTACATCTACCTCACCTACCTCATCGCCGGTCTAGCCTGGTTCGCCATCGCCCACCGCCGCTCCCGCTAAACAGATGCGGGCCCCATGATCATCGAGCCGAAGGCGAGGTTATCGTGGGGTGACTCCTACGCTTGGGGAGGCGTCATCTCGACCGAAGCGGCGGACAGGTTCATCGTCCGTCGCGGAGTGGAGAGACCCCCGCATTGGTTCTTGCTTTTGCCCCGCCCGTGCCCCTCTGCTTGTCATTCCCGCAGGGAATCCGCTTCTTCTTCCTCCGCCCCCTCGACAGCAGCCCTCCTCTCATAGGCCAGCAGATCCCCCGGCTCGCACTCCAGCACCTCGCATAGTCGCTCCAACGTGCCGAACCGGATCGCCTTCGCCTTCCCCGTCTTCAGCACCGACAAGTTTTGCGCCGTAATCCCGACCAGCTCCGCCAGCGTGTTCAACCGCATCTTTCGCCGCGCGAGCATCACATCCACATTCACCACGATTGGCATGGTTAGCTCCTCGCCTGCTTCAGACCGTCAGTTCGTTCTCTTCGCGCATCTCCGCCGCCATCTCCATAAACCACGAGATCGCCACAATAATCAGCCCCGTCACAATCATGGCGACGCCCTCGGCGTGGATCGTGTTCGCCGAATGCGCGAGAACCAATCGCGGCACAAAGGCCCATACGATCCCCATGCCGCCCCACAGGGCACAGCAAATGCCCCACTGACGAATCTGCCCAGCCGAGTCCCGGGTGAAAATCTCACCGCGCGAGTAATCCCCCAACAAGCGGTGCAGATGGTAGACGCACTTGAACATGATCGCCAACGTCACCGCGGTTAGTGCGCCCACGAACACTCGGGCGCCGATCGTCAAGTCAGACACCGGCAGAACCACGTCGTAAAAGCTGATCGCGGCCCCCCGGCCAACCGCCATCACCGCAACCACCGCCACCATCCCAACCACCGGCAGCATCCCAACCACCGGCAGCACGAGAAACACCTTGCAGATCACCCGCAGTACCTTGCTGATCCGCTCAATCCTCTTCAGTCTCACCTCATTCTCAGGTCGCATTTGGAACTCCTCCTTTGGAGCACGTCCCTTACGCAACCCATCATACACAATAAATAACACTTGTCAATATATTTTTACTGTTTATCGATATTTATTTATTGCTTACCCCTCGATGCTTGCCACCCAATCAGCAATCAACAAGCCCGGCAGTCGGCGTCACTCCACCCCGATATCCTCGTTCCAAACCTCGGGATGCGCCGCAATAAACGCGCCCAGCAGAGCCTTGCACTCCGCCGAATCCAGGTCCACCACCTCCACCCCGCACTCCCGCAGCCAGTCGATCCCACCCCGGAACGTCTCGCTCTCCCCTACAATCAGCCGCCCAAACCCAAACTGCCGCACCAGCCCCGAGCAGTACCAGCACGGAGCCAGCGTCGTCACCATGGTCATCCTGCGATAGCTCCGCTGCCGCCCCGCCTTGCGAAACGCATCCGTCTCGCCATGCGCGCTCGGATCGCCCTCCTGCACGCGCCGGTTGTGTCCAGCCCCCAGCAGCCGCCCGTCCGCGTCAAACACCGCCGCGCCAATCGGAATTCCACCCTCCGTCAGCCCGGCCCGCGCCTCGTTCAGCGCAACCTCCAGCATCGCCGCAGGGGTGACCGTCACGACTCCTCGCCACTCTGGATTGCCGCTTCCTGCGCCGAAGGATCGTCCGCCGCATCCTCATACCGCGGCGGCAGCGCCGAAATCCTTCCGTCCACGATCTCTTCATCCGCCACCGGTTCCGGCGCCTCGCCTTCGACCGGCGCATACGCCTCGGTCTCCGGCCCCAACTCCTCCGCCACCGTCTCGGCCGCGCTCGGCTCCGGCTGGTCGTGATCGCTCATCGCAATCTCCTCCTGCTCGGCCATTTGTCCCGCCATCTTCTCGAACTCTTCGATGCTGGGAAGCTCGGCGACGTCCTTCAGCCCAAACTTGATCAGAAACTCCTTGGTCGTCTTGTACAGAATTGGACGCCCGATTACCTGCTTCCGACCCGCCGTCGTAATCAATTTTCGCGTAATCAGAGACCCCAGCACGCCCGACGAGTCCACCCCGCGAATCTCCGAGATCTCCGGCGCCGTCACCGGTTGCTTATACGCCACCACCGCCAGTGTCTCCAACGCCTGCAGCGTCAGCTTCAGCGGCGGCTTCAGCGACTTCACAAATCCGCGCACCGCATCGTGATACTCCGGCTTGGTCGCAAACCGGAACCCGCCCGCAACCTCGCGAATCTCCAGACCCCGATCCGACTCCGGCGCAGCATATTCCGCGATCAGCTTGTCCAGCACCACACGGAAATAAGCCCGCAGCTTCGCCGCCCGAGCCTTCTCCGCCTTCGCCGCCGCAGCCGTCGCATCCACCTCAGAAACCGGGGACATGTCAGCGGGTGCCCCATCCATGGCAGTCTCTTCGCCATGGGTGGGTTCAGCTTCACCTTCGACAATCTCGAGATCAGGAACCAGCGTCGGACCAACCGCCTCCGCCTCGCTCAGCGCCAGCATCTGCTGCGCCGCCGCCTCGCGGTCCAGTTCCGCCTGAGCCTCTTGGCCCAGCAGGCCCACCAGTTGCGCCAGCGTCACCGGCTCTTCCGACGCATAAATAACAGCTTCAATCTTTGCTTTCAGGCTCATAAATGTCAGTGCTAAGTCTATCAACCAACGCGCCCCCGCGTCGCCGCCATACCCCCACAAACTCCGCAACCGCTGCCCCGCACCCGGCAACTGAGAACTGAGAACTGAGAACTGAGAACTGAGAACTGAGAACTGAGAACTGAGAACTGAATCTACCTTGCGATCAAGCTGAACACCCAGTACAGTCCGCCCGAGAGCAGCGCCGCCACCGGCAGCGTGAACACCCACGCCATCCCGATATTCCGGATCGTCGCCCGCTGCAGCCCGCTGCGGTTCGCCGCCATCGTCCCCGCCACACTGGAGCTCAGCACATGCGTCGTCGACACCGGCAATCCGTAAGTACCCGCGGCCAGAATCGTCGTCATCGCCACCAGTTGCGCCGAAGCTCCCTGCGCATACGTCATGCGCGACTTGCCGATCTTCTCCCCCACGGTCGTCACGACCCGCTTCCACCCGATCATCGTCCCCATGCCCAGAGCCAGCGCCACCGCCACCTTCACCCACGTCGGAATGAACTTCGTCGACTTGCTCAGAAAGCCCTGGTAGTTCGTCAGCACCGCAACGTCCGCATCCGACATCGCCGGCCCGCCGTTCTTCGCCATCAGTTGCAGCGTCTCGCTGGTCAGGTACATCTGGTTCCGAACGTTCGCGTGCATTCCCTGCGGCACGCTCGCCAGCGTCCCATACGAAACCGCCTCGTCGCGAATGTCGGTCACCATGTCTCGCAGCGCCACCATCGTGCCCGGCTCGTACTGCTTCGTCGTGATGAACTTCTCCAACTCCGGCCCCGCGTCCTGGGGATCGGCCTTCGCATCCACATAATGGCCCAGGACCCCGGCCGTCTGCGTCGATACTGCCGCGAACGTCTGCACCTGGTCCGCGCCCATCGCATGGTTCAGCGCATACGCCGTCGGCACCGTGCCCACCAGGATCAGCATGATCAGCCCCATGCCTTTCTGGCCATCGTTCGATCCATGCGCGTAGCTCACTCCGCCGCACGTCAGGATCAGCAGCACGCGAATATACAACGGCGGCGGCGCACTCCCCTTCGGAGCCTCAAACAAGCGCGGATCGCGCGCTACAACCTTGAACAGCAGAAACACCAGCGCCGCCATGCCGAATCCCACCACCGGCGAGATCAGCAGCGCCTTGAACACCTTCTCCACCTGCTCCCAGTCCACGCCGGCCGTGCCCGACTTCCCCTGCATAATCTGGAACGCCACGCCCACACCCAGGATCGACCCGATCATCGTGTGCGAACTCGACGCCGGCAGCCCGCGATACCACGTCGCCAGGTTCCACAGGATCGCCGCCACCAGCAGCGCAAAGATCATCGCGAACCCCGAACCCCGGTCCGCCTTCAGAATCAACTCCACCGGCAGCAGCGAGATGATCGCAAACGCCACCGTACCGGAGCTTAGCAGCACGCCCACAAAATTCAGAATCCCCGAATAGACGACAGCAACATGCGGATCAAGAGAGTTGGTGTAGATCACGGTCGCCACCGCGTTCGCCGTATCGTGAAACCCATTCACGAACTCGAACCCCAGCGCAATCACCAGCGCCAGCCCCAGCAGAAGATACGGAACCAGGCTCACATTGTGGACAACTGAAAGATCGCCCCAAAGTTGAGCGGTGATATAAATTACGCCGCCCGCAAGCAACAGTGCAAAAGCGGCCTTGCCAAAGATTCCGGGAGACGAATGTTTCAGCTCTTCATCAAGAAGCGTGGGCTGAGGCAGCGTAGCGGGCGTAGCCAAAGGATCACCTAACTGGAAATGCTGGTCCTCAGCCAAACTACTCCATTCACACGCCAGAAATATTACAGTTCCGTGAATGATGGACCCGGCAGGCTTTGGAAAACAGGTCCAAATCCGGGGTCATATCATTCATTTATAAATACCTTATCCAACTCCGAACTCTTTTTCGCAAAGCGATGGGACGAATGATCAGAAATCGCCCAAAAGATCCGAATATCGAACACTTGGTCGCAGACCACTCGCATCGGCGTCGATCGGTGCCACGGCGGTGTCTGACGAATCGATTGTGCTCTTGTTCTTGCCTCTGAGTTGTTCTTGCCTCTGAGTTGTTCTTGCCTCTGAGTTGTTCTTGCCTCTGAGATAGGCCCGGACTTTAGTCCGGGCATTCCCCAGTCCCACAAATCCGGGCTTTAGCCCCCGGGGATATGGTCGTCCTGTCGGCGCCGAAAAACCGCAAAATGATCTCTGAACGATTCGTCAGACGCTACCTAAGGCTTTCGTCCTACTTTGCCAGCGAGTTGAACACCCAGAACAGGCAGCCCGAAAGCAGCGCCGCCGCCGGCAGCGTGAATCGACCCGCCCAATGCAAACTCAGGGTTACAAACAGGGGAAAGATTGCTCACGCAGCCGAGCCAACCACTTACCACTGACCACTGACCACTGACCACTGACCACTGACCACTGACCACTGACCACTGACAACTGACAACTGACCACTGACCACTGACCACTGACCACTAAACCTACCGCCAGTCGTCCCGCGCCTGCGCCTGCTCGGCAAACACGCGATCGAAATCGTCCGTCTTCTTGATCAGAATGTCGCCCAACTGGTTCGGCTGATGCAGCAGCACCGCCTGCAAGCGCACCAGTTCCAGCATCGCCAGGAATAAACAGATCAGCGCCCGCTCCGAGTGCGTGCTATGCAACAGCCGCCCCAGGCTCACCGGCTTATCCTCCATCACCAGCCGCCGTTTCACGTAGTCGATCATCTGCGCGACCGTCACCGCCTCCGCATCCACGTCCAGCACCGGCCGTTTGCGCAGCCGCTCCAGCACCTCCTGGAACACCCGCACCAGGTCCACCGTATCGGCCGCGATCTCCTGCTCCATGCCGGCGCCCGCGTCCTCGCTCCCCGCCTGCTCGCGCAGAAAATCGCGCATCCCGGGCTTCGACCACGTCGCCTCTTCAATCTGCTGCTTCTGCAACAACATCTGCGCGGCCGCCTTGAACCGCTCATGCTCCAGCAACCGTTCCACCAGTTCGCGCCGCGGATCTTCCGCATCCGCGCCCGTCACATCCGATGGAT
>OBLU010002552.1_pt1 | contig 16740 bp, 12 predicted proteins | sample 1518681 | NCBI WGS metagenome assembly OBLU01 (sample SAMEA3539304, study PRJEB22396) | soil metagenome | biome: tundra; feature: field; material: soil | place: USA | collected 2010-05 | depth 0.15 m | reverse complement strand
AGCCAATAGGCCAGCGGAATCTCGAACAGCCAGAAGCCGAAAAAATTCACGATGGTGGGAGTGATGGTATCGCCAGCGCCGTTGAAGGCCTGCATCATCACCATGAAGTAGGCATACCCGATGTTGCCGTAGCTTATGATGCGCAGGCAGGCCGCTCCCAGCGGAACTACGGCCGGATCCTGAGTGAACAGCCGGATGATGGGTTCGGCAAAGAGTATGAAGAGGACTCCGATCGAGCCGAGGAAAATCACGTTGTAAAGGCCCGTGCGCCACACCGCTTTCTCGGCGCGTTCGGGATGCCCGGCGCCCAGATTCTGCCCGACGAGAGTCGCCGCCGCGTTGCTCAAGCCCCACGAGGGCAGGATTATGAAGATGACGATGCGGATGGCAATCGTGTATCCGGCTAGGGCGGCAGCGCCGAAGATGCTCACGATACGCACCAGACCGATCCAACTGGTGTGTGCGATGGCGAACTGCAGGATGCCGGTCAGCGAAACGCGCACGAGTCGCAAGAGCACACCCCAGTTCAGACGAACCTGGCGCCTGAGGATGCGGAGACGCTCCGTGCCGCGCATGAGGCGATAGAACTGGTAGAGCACGCCGATGCTGCGGCCGATGAGCGTAGCCAAGGCCGCGCCCGTCACGCCAAGGCGCGGGAACGGTCCCCAGCCAAAGATCAGGCAGGGATCGAGCACCAGGTTGATGATGTTCGACACCCAGAGCAGGCGCATGGCGATGGCCGCATCTCCAGCGCCGCGGAAGATCGCGTTGTTGAGAAAGAGCAGGAGCACGGCAAAACTTCCGCCCAGGCAAATTCTGGTGTAGCCGCTGCCGGTCGCGACGATCTCAGGCGAAGCGCCCATCAAGCGCAGCAGGTTCGGCGCAAATAAAAAGCATGGAATGCCGATCGTCAGGGAGACCATCAGGCCGAGAGCGATTGCCTGCACGCCTGCGACCGCTGCGCCTTCAGGATCCTTTTCTCCGATGCGGCGCGCCACCATGGCGGTCGTCGACAGGCTCAACCCCATGGCCACGGAGAACACCAGGCTCAACAGCGACTCCGTGAGTCCCACCGTAGCCACAGCGTTTGCGCCCAGCCGTCCCACCCAGAAGACGTCCACCACCGCGAACAGCGATTCCAGCACCATCTCCAGCACCATGGGCACGGCCAGCAGCAGGATGGCGCGGTTCAGGCTGCCGGTGGTGTAGTCCTGATGCGAGCCGCGAACGGCTTCCACCAGTGAGGCCCATAGTGTGTGCTGCTGGTCCGCAGCGGAGGTCGTGGTTTCCATAAAATACCTGCGAGCTTTCCACGCTAAATCTCCCGGAAGAACCGGGCGAATGCGCCGATCAAAATTACCAGAGACAGAACGAGAGGTCCGAGTTTGCAGACTCAGGAGGATGGCGAACTAACGAGGGTTAAACATGGTCGTTTCCTTGGCGCGAATCGTCAGACGGAAGTGCAGGAATCTCACAAACAAATCTTAGGGATTGTATCGCGAAGTGACGGCGTCCGACAAATGCGTGCGCCCTAGGTCGAAGCACCTGGTAACGCTTATCTCTTCGGCACCTGCGTCACCCGCGCGGTCACGGCTAGATTCTTCACCATCCCTCCCAGGACTAGGGGTCCGATCGGTGTGATCAGAATGCCGCGGCTGTCCGCCCGGGGATCGTAGGTGTCCTCGCTGATGGTGTCCCACCGATGACCATGCAGATCGTAGGCAAAAGTGACCGTGGAAGCTTCAGCAGGCTGGCCGTCATAGGCGATGCCCTTGTAATCATGAGGAGCGGCCGTGCCACCGGAAAATAAAATCTTGCGATCGCGGTCGGAGCCGCCGCCGGCGATTGCGAAGCGCGCCGGGCCGGGATGTGCGGGCAGCTTGCCCCATGCAATCTTGTTTGGATCCTTGCGATCAATCTTGCCCAGCCAGGCCTGTTCACAGGCCACATAACGTGGACCGCTAGCCGCACCCTTCTGGGCGCCGTCCACGACCACGATGGTGTCGTCGGCCACGCCGCCGGCCAGGCCGAAGACCGGAGTGCCGGGGAAAGGCGTGGCCTGAGTCCAGGCGTCTTTCTCGACGTCGTAAACTTGCACGTTGTTCACTGGACCATCGGGCGACCGGCCGCCAATCAGATAGACGAAGCGATTATGCGTCACCCCGGCAACCGCGCTATCTACGGCAACAGGTATGTCTTTGCCGCGCGACCACTGGCGGCGACCCGGCTCATAGACGTTCACGTCGGGAACCGTGATTTCACCACCTTGACCATCCACCACATAGCCACCCATAAGGATCACCAGCTCTTTGGCTCCGGCGGCGGCGGCGCCCAGACGGCCTACGACTCCGGGCACCTGACGGCCTTCGCTCCACTTCGCGTGAGCGAGGTTCATGATGTAGACCTGGTTCGTAATGTCATCCCAGGTTTTCCGGGGACCGACCCCCATCATGGAAAATATCTCTAGGCCGCCTTTGAGACTGGCCACGGCGTTGCCGGAAACCGCGGCAGGCATGGGAGGAATTTTCTTCTCGTCCGCGCCCAGCACGGTCGCGGCACAGAGCATCAGGGCGATAAAAACCGGCAATTTCTTCATCGCAGAGATATTACCCCACCTCGCAGTATTACGTTCCGGCGTCAGAACCAGGTTTTGCGGCGGTACTCGCGGTAGGCATCGCCAAAGGCAGCGTCGAGAACCTGAGCTTCGCGGCGGGCGCGCAGCGTCTGTATGATCACGATGGCCACAAGAAGCAGCCAGAGGATCGGCTGGTGCAGAAGCAGGATAAGTCCGGCAACTTCGACCACGCCGAAAACATAGATTGGATTGCGTATCTTCGAATAAACTCCGCGCGTCACTAACTGGCGGGCTTGCGGTGAGAGGGAGAAGGACTTGCCGAGTTGGTAGCGTGCGGCGACGATCCCCGCAAGGCCGATGAACACGAGGGCGGTGCCAATGCAGCGCTGTAAATCCCATAGGCCGGGCCGAAAAACCACCCACCAGAGAACCAAGGCGACGGCGAGGATCTGGAAGGCGGTAAAAACGACATAGAACGGCCGGTCTCCCATGGATGTGCCTTTCTCATTCGATCAGCGATTTATTCACTCGCTTATTCAATCAGACCCTGGCGTGCGGCGTGGATGAAGTCCGTATAGGCGGGCGTCTCTCCGCCGGCGCGAACCTGGCTGGCGATCTGTCCGCGATGATACGCCGAGTGCAACAGGACGTGGGTCAAAACGTCTTCCACGGTGCTGGTCCACGGCTCGCCCTTGCTGTTCTTGTAGGCGATCTTCTCTGAGAGCCCCGCGGGAGAAAGCTGGCCAAGAAATTCGCGCCATAACTGCGCGAGATCGACGATTTGCGCTTCGCATTGCTCGAAGGTGAAACCTGGCCATACGGGCAGGCTTTGCGGTTGTTTTCGGATGCGCTCCAGCCACAGCCGCTCGGCGGAAAGAACGTGTGCCAGAAGTTGCAGCGGCCGCGTGGCCGGACGAGCGCTTGCCCTTAAGCTGGCGAGTACTTCGCGGTTTGCCCAGGAATCATGGGCGAACTGACGACGCAGATGTTCGAGCAGTTCCAAGATTTGAGAGACTCCATGATTCGAGCAGTTATAAGAAGCCAGTGCTGAGCGGGGCAGGAAACCCTCCAGCGACCTCACACTGTAATCGGCATCCACGGCGACCTGCAACCGGGTATTAACGGTCCTTTCACATTTCTCAAGTAGACTGCCTGCTGAGTCAGTAGTGAGATACTGTGAATTACAGGTGATCAAGCCGCGATCGCCTCTATCAAGAATGCCCCGCAAAGCTGCAACATCGCGGAACGCGATTGAAGAGCCCGGTGCACTCGACACCGCCGAGGCAATGCCCGCTCAGAATCAGGAGGCCGGCAAGAAAACCGCCAGGAAGGGATCTGGATCGCTCGATGATCTGTCGCGCACGGCGCTCAAGGCATTCCTCATCGCCCGCGACGCCGCTTTCAATGTGCGCGATTTACTTACCCACTCTTCGCGCATGGCTTTCCTGGCCATCAAAGAGTGCGAGCAGGAACTCGACGTCATCGAGCGCTACATCGACGAGCGCCTGCCGGCTGCCATCACGCGCGTGCACGAGGCACGAGCACGCCAGCTACTGACCAGCCTGAAGTGCACGACCAACCTGGAACGCATCGGCGATCTGATGATGAGTGTGGCCATGCGGGTGCAGTCCCGGACGGCGAAGATGGCGGCTTCCGATGTGCGCCAGCTGGTGGAAATGTCGGCGATCCTGCGCGAGATGCTCGATCTGGTTTATCGCGGATTCGTCGATCTCGATCTGGAGTGCGCCCGCAAGGTCCTGCAAATGGACAAGGACATCGACCGCGTCTGTCATGCTCTGTTCCAGAAGCACCTCACCGAACACGCCTCGGACAACAATCCATCGAGCTTTGACGTGCTGCTCATGGCGCAGGCTTTGGAGCGCGCCGGGGACCATACCACTAATCTCGCGGAAGATCTCTACAGCCTCATCGAAGGCCGCAGCCTGCGGCACGCACCCAAGAAGCGGGCGGCAACGTAAGAAACAGTTCCCAGTTGCCAGCGGCCAGTTGCCAGTTCTCACTGCCCGCTACTTCGACGGAGGTTGGGCTTCTTGCTGGCAACTGGCAACCGGCAACTGACAACTGGTTTTGGGAAATTCATCATTCCTTAACAAGCGGGAAACATTCTCGCAACAATTCCAACATACATTCTAGGCAGCGCCCGGCGCCGAAGAGGGCTCTAGGTCTGGGGGCCAAGCCGCCATAAGTGACGATGCACTCTCCTATGGGATCTTACGAACCGCTAAGCGATGCGGGAATCGCGGCCGTGTCTCGCTGCCTCGTCTTCGTGGTGGAAGACGAAGAAGACATCGCGCGGCTGATCTCCCATAACCTGCAGGCGGCGGGCTTTGACGTGCAAAGCTTTGTCAGTGGCGGGTCGGTGGTTTCGGAAGCTCTGCGAGAGATGCCCTCGCTTTTTCTTCTGGACGTGATGCTTCCCGGCGCATACGGCTTTGACCTCTGCCGCCAGATTCGGCAGACTCCCACTCTTTCCTCGACGCCCATCATTTTCCTGACCGCGAAGACGGCCGAGGCCGACCGGGTGAAGGGTCTCGAACTGGGTGGAGACGACTACATCACCAAGCCCTTCAGCCCACGCGAACTGGTGGCTCGGGTTCGCAGCGTGCTCCGCGGCTTGCGCCAACCGCCAGTAACGCCGGAAGTGCTTCGCCTGGGCGATCTTGAAATCGACGCTTCTTCGATGACGGTGCAGGTGCAGGGCAGGGCGGTTCTTACCACCGTGCGAGAATTTCGCCTGCTGGAGTATCTGGCTACCCACTGCGGGCGCGTGCTCACGCGCGACCAGTTGCTCGACGCGGTGTGGAAAGAGACTCCCTTCGTAACGCCGCGCTCGATCGACGTTTACGTGCGGCGGCTGCGTGAAAAAATAGAGATTGATCCTCGCCACCCGAGATATCTGAAGACGCTGCGCGGCATTGGCTATCGTTTCGAATCGCCGAAGTAGAATCGCTGTTCGCCCTGTTACTCTCGCCGCCGTATTCTTCTGGCAGGGTCCGCCTCGGGATTAACCGCTAACCTTCCGACGTCCTGCCCGTCTGTAGTATGTTGTTCTACGGGAAGGGGCGGAGTGTGCCGTCTCGCCCCCTTCCGTGCGGAACCTGCGTCCTCCTATGTGCGTACCTTCCAGCAGCCGTTGCAGTCTGCTCCAATCTCGTCTGTTCCGGAAAGAGGCCAAATGTTCAATCCCAGAGTCATCCTGTGTCTTCTTCTTTTTCTTTTGACTTTGCCCCTGGCTGTGCTCGGGCAAAATGGGAAGCTCAACTCAACTTCCGGCGCAACTGCCGGAGCCGCGGCGGAAACAGAACAGGCTCCCAAGCTCGAACACTTTGATCCCAATCTGATCGACCCAGCGCTGAGTTCTTGCGACGACTTCTACAAGTACGCCTGCAACAAGTGGCTCACGGCCAACCCGATTCCGCCCGACCAGGTGTTCTGGAGCACGGGAAGCGGCCTGGAACTATGGAACGATACCGCGCTGCGCGAGACTCTGGAAGCGAACAGCAAGAACGACCCCAAGCGCGGCCCTGTGCAGCAGAAGATCGGGGACTACTGGGCCGCCTGCATGGACGAAAGCGGCATCGAAGCGGCCGGCCTGAAGCCCCTACAGCCGGAACTGGATCGCATTGCTGCCCTTAAGTCCAAGAAAGAAATCACGCTTGAAATCGCGCATCTCCACCATCTGTTTCCCGGTGCCTGGGAGCAGTCCGACAATCAGACGAACTCTCCGTTTTTTGGCTTCACTGGCCAGCAAGACTATGACGACGCCTCCAAAGTGGTGGCGCAGATTGATCAGGGTGGCCTAACCCTGCCCAATCGCGACTATTACATCAACACCGACGAAAAGTCGGTGGAGACGCTCAAGAAATACCGCGCGCACTTGCACAAGATGTTCGTGCTGGCGGGGGAAGCGGAAACGCAAGCCAGCGACGACGCCGGCACCGTAATTGCACTGGAAACCGCCATGGCCAAGGCGCAGATGGATAACATCAAGCGCCGCGATCCGAAGAACATCAACAACAAGATGAGCCTGGCCCAGATCCGCGAGCTTACGCCCTCCATCGAGTGGGAGGTTTACCTGAAAGCGGTCAAAGCCCCGGCCAGCGACCACTACATCGTCACCTCGCCCGATTTCTTCCGAGCCGAGGAAAAACTGCTAGCGGAACATCCGCTCGAGCACTGGAGGACCTACATGCGCTGGCAGGTGATTCACCGCTCGGCTCCCTACTTGACCAAAGCGATGGTCGATGAGAACTTCGACTTCTTTGCGCACACGCTGGCCGGCCAGGAGCAGCAGCTTCCGCGCTGGCGGCGCTGCACTCGGGCCGCCGACCGCGACCTGGGGGAGGCGCTCGGTCAGGCTTACGTGGACCGCGCTTTTCCGCCCGAAAGCCGGGCACGCACCATTGAAATGGTGCATGCCATCGAGCGGTCTTTGCATGATGACATTGAAGGTGTGAGTTGGATGACACCAGCGACGAAGGAACAGGCCATCGTCAAGCTGAAGGGAATCGAAGACAAGATCGGCTATCCTTCGCACTGGCGCGACTATTCCAGCGTCAAGATCACGCGCGAAAGTTATCTTGCAAACGCGGGGCAGGCTTCGGCGTTCGAATTCGAGCGTTGGGTGGCCAAAGTCGGCAAGCCCGTGGACCGCAGCGAGTGGACGATGACGCCGCCCACCATCAATGCGTACTACGATCCCCAGTTGAATACCATCAACTTCCCCGCCGGCATTCTGCAGCCGCCGTTCTTCGAAAAGGGCATGGATGATTCCGTGAATTACGGTGCCATCGGCATGGTCATCGGTCACGAAATCATTCACGGCTTCGACGATCAGGGGCGCAAGTTCGACGCTCACGGCAACCTGCGCGACTGGTGGACTGCGGAAGACGCCAAGCAATATGACGAACGCGGCAAGTGCATCTCCGACGAGTACACCCAGGAGGTTCCCGATGCCGGGCCCGGAGTCAAGCAGAATGGCCTGCTCACCCAGGGCGAGGATACGGCGGATAACGGCGGCATCCATCTCGCGCTGTATGCGCTTGAAGCCGAACTCAAGAAGCAAGGCAAATCGCTCGACGACAAAGGTCCGGACGGCTGGACCTATCGTCAGCGCTTCTTCCTCTCCTATGCCTACTCGTGGTGCTCGAGCGTACGTCCGGAGGTGGCGCGTCTGATCGTTACCACCAACCCGCACTCGCTGCCCATCTTCCGCATCGACAATGTGGTTTCCAATATGCCCGAGTTTGCCCAGGCTTTTGGTTGCAAGGCTGGTCAGAAGATGGTCCGAGCGAACGCTTGCCGGGTGTGGTGAGCAGGATCGATCATCCTTTGTCAATAATCGCGCAGATAAGATAGGCAGCCTTCGGGCTGGCCCATCTTCTTTTGTTTCAACGTTTTTCGGTCTAGGGGATGGAAAACTTTTCCATTCGCTTGACAATCTCTGCGGTCGGGCGCAGAATTCTTAAAGGCGAACAAAAAGCGAATACGCCTCCGAGGCTTTCAACCCCGGCGTTCCCTGAAATTTCCCGAGGAATCTATGTCTTCCGCAGTGGTTTCCACTTCGGCGGCCCAGGGCCGCCCTTTTGTCTTTGCTATTGAAGAAGATGTGGCCGAAATTTGCCCGCAGCCTTCCGGGGCGGAGCCTTTTGGTGATGGGCACCCGCCGCAACGAGTTGTTCCAGCAATTTTGCCTGCAGCCTTCAAAGATGCGAGACTCGCCGGCGTTACCCCAGCTTCGCGGTTGGCGGTGCGTCCTGCGCCAGAAATGGTTCCGAGCGGCATCGCCGCGATGGATACCCTTACCGGAGGTCTGCCGCGCGGTTGCCTGACTGAAATTTGCGGTCCGGCCTCTTCCGGCCGCACCACCTTGCTGCTGTCCGCACTGGCCGCTGCCACGCGGCGTGGGGAATTCTGCGTGGTCGTGGATGCCAGCGATGCTCTCGATCCGCAATCTGTCGCCGCCGCGGGGGTCGAGTTGGACCGGCTGTTGTGGGTGCGCTGCGGAGAAAATTCACCACAGAGGCGCTTGGAACAACTTCTGCGTACTGCGGACCTGCTGCTCGAAAGCGGAGGCTTCGGACTGATCGCCCTCGATCTTGGCGATCTGCCGCCGCAGACGGCGCGCAGCATTCCGCTGACCACGTGGTTCCGTTTCCGCCGCGCCGTGGAGTATACGCCCACCGTGCTGCTCGCAGTCGAGCGGCAGTCCATCGCCGGAAGCTGCTCTTCTTTATTGATAAAGCTGGGGTTGATAAAGATGGGATCACTAGGAAATCGAGTAAGCGAGCAGCCCATGGATTCTCAATTCCCGGCGCCCACACATGCGCAATTGCTGACTGGACTGGAAATCACGGCGGAATTGGTGCGCTCCCGACTGGATCGCAAACCGGTTCGTTCTGCCGAGATCACGTTCGCCAGCAAAACCGCCTGGGCGGAGTGAAGGAAATCAGCAATGACTCAATGATTCAATCTCTCAATGGATTTATGTCGTCATGCCTTTTGCCTGCATCTTCGTACCGAATTTTCCCGTGGCTGCGATATTTCGCGCCGAGCCGGAGTTACGCGTGCAGGCCGTGGCCATTTTCGAAGGCAAGCCCCCGCTGGAAAAAGTGTTTGCCGTGAATGAGAGTGCAGGCCGCATGGGCATCACGCCAGGCATGACGAAAGCCCAAGCGGAACTTTGTTCGGAGTTGACGCTGCGTCCGCGTTCTCCGTGGCAGGAATCCGCCGCGCACGCCGCTCTGCTGGATTGCGCGCAATCATTCTCGCCGTGCGTGGAAGATGCCGCAGCCGATACGGCGATTCTTGACATCGCCGGCATGAAATCTCTTTTCGGCACGCTGCCAGAGATGGCTCACGCCATATCTCGACGCGTTACCAGCCTCGGACTTGATGGGAACGTTGCCGTAGCCTCGAATCCCGATGCCGCCGTGCTCGCCGCCCACGGTTTTTCCGGTGTGACTGTGATTCCACCGGGGAAAGAAGGCGAGTCTCTGGGATCTCTGCCGGTGGAAGTTTTGTTTGCCGATCGGATTACAGGTAAAGAGCTCCAAGTTAAAGAGAAAGAAGCCACGCAGAAAAATGAGGCCGAGCGTCTGCTCGTAACCCTTGATCGCTGGGGCATCCGCCATTTGCGCGCTCTGGCCACGCTGCCCGAAGTTGCGCTGAGCGAGCGTCTGGGACAGGAAGGCTTGCGCTTGCAGCAACTGGCGCGTGGCACGGCTTCTCGCACGCTGGTTCCCGTGGAAGCTGTGGCGGTATTTGAAGAAGCAGTCGAATTGGAATACCCAATCGTGCTGCTGGAGCCTCTAGCTTTCCTGCTGAGCCGTCTGCTCGATCAACTTTGTGCCAGGTTGGCCGCGCGTGCTCTGGCCACGCAGGAATTGCGGCTCACGCTGGAATTACAAAATCTGAAGGGAGTCGATCCCCAACTCGACACTTTCGGAATTCCCAGCGAGAGCGACGCATCGCATAGTGCAGCCCAATCCCAATCGCCGGCTCAGCATTCTGTTTTCGACCGGCAAAATAAATTCTGCCGCACTCTTCGTCTTCCTCTTCCCATGCTCGATCCCAAACTTTTTCTCAAGCTGTTGCAACTGGATTTGAACGCCCATCCGCCGGGCGCGCCCATCACAAAGATTCATCTCACTGCGGAACCGGCGCGGCCGCGATCGGCCCAAGGTGGCCTGTTTTTGCCTCCGTCGCCGGAGCCGGAGAAACTGGAACTCACGCTGGCGCGCATTGCCGGACTTGTCGGCGAAGCCCGAGTAGGCTCGCTGGAGTTGCTGGATACGTACCGTGCCGAAAGTTTCCGCATAAGGCGGTTCGTGCCCGGGGCTGCTTCAGAAACGAGCCGTCAAAAAGGCTCGGCAGAAGAAAAATCCGCTGTCGCCGCTCTTCGCCGGTTCCGCCCGCCGCTGCGTGCCACCGTGACTTTGGAGAATGGAGAACTGGTGCGCGTGGTCTGCTCGAAGAAAAAAGAAGTGCAGGGCAATATGCTCTGGAAGGCCGGCCCATGGCGTAGTTCCGGCGACTGGTGGGAGCGGGAAGCCTGGGTGCGCGATGAGTGGGATATCGCCTTGCAAAATGCAGACGGTGTCGTTCTCTACCGGCTCGTGCACGATCTGCTCGGCGGGAGCTGGTTCGTGGAAGGCACGTATGACTGAATTCTGAAAAACTCTTTCACCACGGAGGCACTGAGACACGGAGAAGGCAGAAGACAAAGGAAAAACAAGAACAATTAGAGATTTTCTCCGTGTCTCCGTGGTGAATAGGTTTTTAACTGAGAACTGGGAACTGAGAAACTTGTGTATACCGAGCTTCACGCCCGTTCTGCGTTCAGCTTCCTCGAAGGTTCTTCCTTGCCTGAGGAGTTGATGTCAGCCTGCGCCCGGCTCAACATGCCCGCCATGGCCTTGCTCGACACCGAGGGCGTCTACGGTGCGCCCCGCTTTCACCTGGCAGCGAAGAAACTCGGGATCAAAGCGCACATCGGTGCGGAAGTCTCAGCATTGTTACCACGGAGTCACGGAGACACGGAGAAGACAAAAGCAACTTCACGATCTCAGGTTGACGATTTGTGCAGACGTACCTCTGACAATCAACAATTTAAGAATTTCTCCGTGCCGAAGCCTGCTCTGAGCGCAGCCGAAGGGTGTCTCCGTGGTAAATCCCGCCTTCCTCTTCTCGTTTCCTCTCGCGCTGGCTATCAAAACCTCTGTCGCCTGATCACCAAAATGAAGTTGCGCGCGAAGAAAGGCGAAGGCGAGGTTTGCGAAGAAGAACTCGAAGAGCACGCCCCCGGCCTGATCTGCCTGACTGGTGGTGCGGGCGGGCCGCTGGCCTCCGCCTTACAGCATGGCGGCAGCGAAGAAGCCCGCAAGCAAATCGAGCAACTGATTGGAATGTTTGGCCGCGGCAATGTGTACATCGAGTTGCAACGACATTTCCATCGTGAAGAAGAAACTCGCAACCGCGCCGCCATTGCAATCGCCCGCTCGCTCAATCTCCCGCTGCTGGCCACGAACGGCGTTTGCTACGCCGCCGCGAGAGATCGCGAACTCTGTGACGCATTCACCGCCATCCGCCATCACCGCACACTATCGACAGCCGGACGTTTGCTGGCGCGCAACTCCGAACGTCACTTGAAATCACCGCAAGAGATGCAGCAACTCTTCGCCGACCTGCCCGAGGCGCTCACCAACACGCTCGAACTATCCTCACGCCTCGAATTCACGTTGAACGATCTCGGCTATCAGTTCCCCCGCTATCCCGTTCCCGAAGGCGAGACGATGAATTCGTTCCTGCGGGACCGCACGGCGGAAGGTTTTCGCCAGCGCTATGGCCGCGCTGCAGCCGACATTCAAACCCGCGCCCGGCGGCAGATTGAGCGTGAACTCGCGCTCATCGAAAAACTTAAACTTGAAGGCTACTTTCTTATCGTGTGGGATCTGGTCCGCTTCTGCCACGAGCAAAACATTCTGCTGCAGGGACGCGGATCGGCCGCCAACAGCGCGGTCTGTTATTCGCTGGGCATTACTGCCGTCGATCCCGTCAGCATGGAGCTTCTCTTCGAGCGCTTTCTTTCCGAAGAGCGCGGGGAATGGCCTGACATCGATCTCGACCTTCCCAGCGGCGACGAGCGCGAAAAAGTCATTCAGTATGTCTACCGTCGTTATGGCGAGCGTGGCGCAGCCATGACCGCGAATGTCATCACCTACCGCAACCGCATGGCCGCGCGCGAAATGGGCAAGGCGCTGGGATTTGATCCGGAAACGCTCACTAAGATTTCCGCTGCCGTCGCCACCTGGGAATTCCGCGACGAAAACGACGCGCTCGACCGCCGCTTCCGCGATGCCGGACTCGACCTCAAACATCCCCGCCTGCGCAAATATTACGAGCTGTGCCTCGCCGTACAAGACATGCCCCGCCATCTCGGCCAACACTCCGGCGGCATGGTCATTTGCCAGGGACAACTCGATTCGGTTGTTCCGCTCGAACCCGCTTCCATGCCCGGCCGCGTGGTGGTGCAGTGGGACAAAGAAGATTGCGCCGACATGGGCATCATCAAAGTTGACCTGCTCGGCCTGGGAATGATGGCTGTGCTCAAGGATTCAATAGAGCTTATTCGCAACCACTACCGCGAGCAAGTAGATCTGGCGCATCTTCCGCAGGATGATCCCGCGGTTTATTCGGCGTTGCAGCAGGCGGATACCGTGGGCATGTTCCAGGTGGAAAGCCGCGCGCAAATGTCGTGCCTGCCGCGCCTGCGCCCAAAACGCTTCTATGACATTGTGGTGCAGGTGGCAATCATCCGGCCGGGGCCGATCGTCGGCCAGATGGTGAATCCTTTTCTCTTGCGCCGCCAGGGACGCGAAGAGGTCACGTATCCGCATCCTTCGCTCGAACCGGTGCTCAAACGCACGCTGGGCGTGCCACTTTTTCAGGAGCAACTACTTCGTCTCGCCATGATCGCTGCCAACTTTACCGGCGGAGAAGCGGAAGACCTGCGCCGCGCCATGGGCTTCAAGCGATCGCAGGCGCGCATGAAAGAAATCGAAGCCAAACTGCGTGCCGGCATGACGCACAACGGAATCCCGCTGGAGGCGCAGGAGAAAATCATTCTTTCCATCACATCCTTCGCGCTCTACGGATTCCCCGAATCCCACGCCGCCAGCTTCGCGCTGATCGCATACGCGAGCGCTTATTTGAAGTGCCACTATCTGGCCGCGTTCACAGCCGCCTTGCTCAACAACCAGCCTATGGGTTTTTATTCTCCGGCCACGATCACCAAAGACGCGCAACGCCACGGATTGAAAATGCTGCCCGTGGATGTGACGTGCTCGGAATGGATGTGCACTTTAGAAACAGTCGCCAGTTGCCAGTTGCCAGTTGCCAGTAAAACCACTGCGCACCCCACAACCGGCGGGACGCCGGCACTACGCCTGGGATTGCGTTACGTCCGCGGCCTGCGCGAGGAGGCTGCTCAGGCTCTGGTTCGCGAGCGCATGCTTGCTCCGTTTACTTCCATTTACGATCTCACTCGCCGCGTTCCTGAGTTGCGGAAAGATGAACTCACTACGCTGGCGGAAATCGGCGCGCTGAATTCAGTAGCTAGTACCGAGCACCGAGTACCGAGTAAAACCTTTGTCATTCCGCCCCCCGAGCGCACGCGAGGGGCGGAGGACTCTCGCAACCCGGTACTCGGTACTCGGTACTCGCAACTCCATCGCCGCGACGCACTCTGGCAGGTGGAACGTGCGGTCCGCGGCTCCGGCCCGCTGCTGGAAAAAGTTCCCGAACTCGATTCGCCTTCCCCGCTCCATCCCATGAACCACGAAGAGCGCCTGGTTGCCGACTTCCACGGCACCGGCCTCACCGTGGGACCGCATCCCATGGCTTACCGCCGCGACTGGCTCAATGCCATGGGCATTCGCCGGGCCAGCGAACTCCGCGACATTCCCAGCGGCAAGCGTCTTCGCATCGGCGGTTGCGTAATCACACGCCAGCGTCCGGGAACCGCGAAAGGTTTTGTTTTTGTCAGTCTGGAAGATGAAACGGGAGTGGCCAATGCGATCATCACGCCCGATCTTTTTCACCGCAACCGCCTGCTGCTGGCCTCAGAACGATTTCTGGCCATCGAAGGCATCCTGCAGAATCAGGACAACGTGATCTCAGTCAAAGCGGAACGCGTGCTGCCACTGTTCGTGACGAAAGCTGAAACCGTCTCGCACGATTTCCACTGAACGCCATTCGGCCCTTGAACCATCGAAACTGTGGCAGGAAAAGCTCCAGAACAAGAGCTCAAGAACTGAGAACTGCTCCTCACTCCTCCGGCGGAGATCCTTCCTCGCCCCGGCGATACGGCAACTTCGCGGCTCCGCGCATGATGTCGCGCTCCTGAGGTGAGAACATGCCCTTGAAACGGCCGGAATTGATGATCCGATCCCGCTGCTCTGGAGGCATCGCGCTCAAGTCGCGCACCGCAGTCGTGACCATGCGGCGCCGGTCTGGAGGAAGTTGTTGCAGTTCACTGTGAACCTGACGCGCCTGCTGCTTCTGTTCTGGTGTCAAGTGTTCCCAGGTTTCCATCCGGTTCAGCATGCGTTGCTGTTGCTGCGGAGGAAGGCTCGAAAAATGCTGCAGCCGTTGCCGCAACTGCTGCTGGCGCTCCGGAGACAAACGGCGGAATCCCGGGTCGCCCTGCAACGCGCGCTCTTGCTCTCCCGGAGGCACGCCCTTGTACCGGCGCAGCCAATCGCCGGCATGGCCTTGCCTCTGGTGAGGCGGCTGCTGACGATTCCGGTTCTGTTCCTCCTGCCGTTTCTGCGGGGGAGGCGACCGGAAGTTGTTGCGCTGCGCCAGGCAGGGTGAGGGAGACGCCACAGCCGTCGCCACGGCCAGCACCGCCGCCGCCACCCATCCCGTTATGAAATTCCCCCGCCGCATTCTCCCCGCCCTTGGGTTCGTCCTAACTCCTTGTTCTCTCTCCGTGGGACTTCCGCTTCGCCCTTACGGATTCGCGCTCACATCGTGCTGTACTTCCAGGTCATCCAGCAAATCGAAGTCGGAATACAGATCGTGATTCTTTTCCAGAGCCTGCAGATCGCTCACCGCCGTGCCCGGCTCCGCCGGCTGTGCCTGAGACTCGACCACCGCGATCTCGTCATCGTTCGACTTGTAGATACCGCTGCTCTTGGTGAAGAACAGGCCCACGCCAATCCCCATCAGCACCGTGAGCGCCGCCGCCAGCACCGGACGCCGGAACCACGCCAGCCAGCCGGCCTGCGGCTTGGCCATCTCTTCCCGCAGACGCGCCTGCAGACGCACATCGAAATACGGCGACGGCTCCGGAGCTTGCCATTGATCCAGCAACGCCATCGTCTGCCGGAACTCTTCCAGCTTTCCGGTGCACGCGCCGCAGCCCGCCAGATGCCCGCCGATCTCCGGCGTCATTCCCACCAGGCCGGACGCCAGGTCCGGCATCATTTCGCGAATCTCCTCGCACCTCATAACCGTGCTCCCCTCAATTTCTCTTCGCTCGGTTCACTTCTCGCCACTGTCACCTCGCCCAAACCCAAACGCCGCTTCCTAAACGAATTCTTTTAACTGTTCCCGCAAAGTTTCGTAGGCTCGGAACAACAACGATTTCGTCGCCGACTCGGTCAGTTTCAACACATCGGAAATTTGCTTGTAGTCCATCTGCTGATACTTGTGCATGATCACCGCCAGCCGCTGCCGTTCCGGCAGGGCTTCCACCTTGCTCCGAATCGCCAGCATCCGCTCCCGCCGCACCAAACTTTCTTCGGCCGTTATTGTGCCGTCGGCCACGTCCATCGTCGTACCCGTTTCCTCATCCGGTTCGTCCAGGCTGACCGTCACTTCGGGCCGCTCCTTGCGAGTGTCGCGCGCATGATTAACCGCCAGGTTGGTCGCAATGCGATACAACCAGGTGGTGAACTTGGCGCTGGCTTCGTAACTCTGGCGCGAACGGTACACCCGCAAAAATACTTCCTGCGCGAGATCCTCCGCCACCGCCGTGTTGCGCGCCATCCGATACATGAAACTTACCAGCGGCCGGCGATATTTCTGCACCAGGTAGTCGAACGCGGACTGGTCCCCCGCCTTCACCCGCAGCATAACTTCGGCGTCCGTATAGCTTTCGGCGCCAGCCATTGCCGGTTGGAGAGTGCCCGCTGGGCGCGGCCCTAGTGGGGCCATCAGGACGCCTCCGTCCATGGCGGCAGTGCTCACACTAGATCGAACCCGGTTGTGGGGAGAAAGTTGCTCTTTTCCCTGTTCGGCCGGACCCCCGGAAGTCCCCGCCGATGAGGGGGATACAGCGGGTCGAAGTGGCCTGGCTTGGTCCGGCATGAAGGGTTACTTAGGGCATATGGGGTAACAGCGGCTCGAACCCGTCTCTGGCCCCTGCCGCCGATAGGCTACCACGCCGGATTGCCCCATCCAAGTTCTGCTTCGATGCAGGTGGGGTTGCAGGGAACCACGCACTGATGTTTGAATAGAAAAGAGTAGGCCGCTTAACTCAGCGGTAGAGTGCCATCTTCACACTTTTCCCCGATCCAATACTTTCAACAACTTAACGAGGCTACCGGGGACTGCCAAGTACCTGATAATACGTGGTA
>OBLU010002551.1_pt1 | contig 16741 bp, 13 predicted proteins | sample 1518681 | NCBI WGS metagenome assembly OBLU01 (sample SAMEA3539304, study PRJEB22396) | soil metagenome | biome: tundra; feature: field; material: soil | place: USA | collected 2010-05 | depth 0.15 m | reverse complement strand
ACCACACGAGGGAGAGGAATCCGTATGTTTTTCACGTATCTGCGGCGCGAGCTAACCTCGATTCTCGGGAGGCGGGCGTGAGCCCGCCTCTTCGTTGCGCGTCGGCGGCTGCGGGCATCCGCGCTGGTCGCAGGGTTGCGCGGCCCGAGTACAGCGCTGAACTCAACTCGTATTGCTGAGAAATCTCAATCGATACGCGGAGCTGTATCCAGACATCAGCCTCGCTTTCGGCCTCCACGATTCCTGGCAGATCCCTGCTCACAGCATCTTCACCAGTGTGCCGCCTCTGGCACGCCAGTGCTTTCAGGTCTACTCTGGAACCGAGAATTTCAGCAATACATGTTGAGGTGACTGGCGATTGAGGACGGGAGCAGAGTTCTTCACCGCGCCGTCCGGCTCTGCCCAGCGCCGGTACGAGGCGATGCGCGCCTACTTCGTCGACGAATGGCCCGCTGCCGCCGTCGCCGACCAGTTCGGGTACTCCACCGCTAGCGTGCACCAGATGGCCACGCTGCTGCGAACTGGCCGGATGCGCCTGTTCGCCGGCGCCAGGCCCGGCCCCAAGGGCCCGACCAAGGCAACCGGCCCGGTGCGGGAACGAGTGCTGGCGCTGCGCCAGCGGCGGCTGCCGGTCACCGAGATCGCCCGCATCCTCGCCCGTGAGGGAACTCCGATCTCCGCGCAGACCGTCTGGAAGATCTGCGATGCGGAGGGACTGGCCCGGCTGCGCGGCGACGACGCCGCGGCCCGCGGCCCCGCCACCACCCTGGCGCCGGTCAAGGCCGCCGCCCTGGGCGGCTGGCCGGCCGAGGCCCTGGATCTGCGCTGTGACCACGCCGGACTGCTGCTGCTGGCCCCGGCCATGGCCGAGGCCGGGCTGCACGAGCTGATCAGCGGCGCCGGCTACCCCGCCACCGCCCGGCTGTCAGCCTGGCACTCGATCGGCACCCTGCTGCTGGCCGCGGCCACCCGGGTGCCCCGCGCCCACCACATCGACCGCGTCACCGACGACGAGGGCCTGGCGTTCTTCCTCGGCCTCACCGCGCTGCCCAAGGCCACCCACCTGTCCACCTACTCCTACCGGGCCCGCCGCGAATCCAGCCAGCAGCTGCTCACCGGCCTCATCCGCCGCCTGCGCACCCTCGGCCTGGCCACCGGCGAGGAAGGCTTCAACTGCGACTTCCACGCCATCCGCCACCACGGCGGCGACCCGGTGCTGGAAGAGCACTACGTACCCGCCCGGTCCCAGCGCACCCGCTCGGTGCTCACCTTCTTCGCCAACGACCACGCCTCCAGCGAGATGGTCTACGCCAACGCTGACATCACCAAGACCGAGCAAGCAGCCGAGATCATCGCCTTCGCCGATTACTGGCGCAACGCCACCGGATCAGACCCCGGGCTGCTGGTCTTCGACTCCCAGCTCACCACCTACAAGGTCCTCGACGAGCTGAACGCCCGCCGCATCCGCTGGCTGACGCTGCGCCAGCGCGGCAAGGCCGAGCTGGCCCGCCTGGCCGCGCTGCCCGCCAGCGGATGGAAGCACCACACCATCGACCGGGCCGGCCGCTACCGCCACCCCCGCCTGCACGAAGACCAGGTCACCCTCAAAGGCGTCACCGCGCCGGCCCGCCAGATCGCCATCACCAACATCGGCCGCGACCAGCCCACCCTGCTGATCACCAACGGCCATGACACCCCCGCCCGCGACCTGTTCGCCCGCTACGCCGAGCGGATGCTCATCGAGAACGAGCCCGGCGCCTACATCTCCGGGTTCAGCCTCAACGCGCTGTCCTCGGCCGTGCCGCTCAACGTCGACCTGGACACCACGCTCACCGTCGTCGCCGGCAACCTCTACCGCCTCTTCGCCCGCGGCCTGCCGCGCTACTCCCGCGCCACCCCCGACACCATCTGGCGGCACTTCCTCGACGACTCCGGCATCCTGCACATCACCCCAGACGCCGTCACCGTCGACCTCACCCTGCGCAGCCACCACCCCGTCCTCATCGACGCCGGCTTCGCCGACCTGCAGGTCCCCATCCCGTGGTGGGACAACCGGCCGCTGCGCTTCCGCTTCCCGCCCCGCTGACCTCAACCAGGCACCACCGCAGCGGCGCAACGCCCAGGCCAGCCAGCAAGGACAGACCAAGCACCGCCCAGGACCTCAATCGGATTTCTGCACCGAGAATCGAGGCTAAGCCGCAGGAGACGCCAGGCCAGTTTCATCGCCTTGGGAATTGCGGTCGGGATCGGCCTGGTTATCACAGTGACCGCAGCATCGGCCGGGGTCAAGGACGCGCAGGGCACAGTTCTGCACTCCCTGTACGGGGTCGGCACCGATGTCACGGTCACCAAGTCAGCGACTCTGGGCTCCGGCGCCCCACCAGGGTTTCGCGTCGGGGGCGGGTCCGCCAAGGCGGGCACGAAGTTCACCAGAGACAATCTGGTCGAAGCCGGCATGGGGACGCTGGAAGCGTCGTCAGTGTCGGCAATATCTCACCTGCGGCACGTCTCCGCGGCCGCGGGCGGGCTGATCCTCTCCGACACGCGACTCTCGGGCACGATCCCGTCGTCAACCTCGGGCGGCTTCGGCGGCGCTGGTGGCGGGGCGTCATCGTTCAAGGTCAATTCGTTCAGCGTCGACGGGGTCGACCTTTCCGAGGGCAAGGTCGGCGTCCTGAGCTCGGGAAAAATCACCTCCGGCCACACCTTCACCACCTCCGACGCCAACACCGATGACGCCCTCGTGTCGTCCGATTACGCCATCGCAAACAGCCTCAAGACGGGGTCGGCGGTCACTATCGCCGGGACGAAGTTCACCGTCATCGGCATCGTCACGGTGCCGGCCGGCACCAGTTCCACCGATATTTACGTCCCGCTGGCCCGGGCGCAGGCACTCGCCGGTCTTAAAGGCGAAGTGAACACGATCTACGTGGCCGCCGACAGCGCCTCGAACATCAGCAGCGTTTCGTCGGGAATCTCGTCGCTGCTGCCCAAGGCCACCGTCACCACCTCCAGCAGCCTGGCCAGTGAGGTGAGCGGCTCGCTGTCCAGCGCCGGCAGCCTGGCCAACAACCTGGGCAAGTGGCTGGCGGTCGCGGTGCTGATCGCGGCGTTCAGCCTGGCCGCCCTGCTGATGATGGCCGCCGTCTCGCGCCGGGTCCGGGAGTTCGGCACGCTCAAGGCGCTGGGCTGCAAGAGCCACCGGGTCGTCGCCCAGGTGATGGGCGAAGCGCTGGCCATGGGCCTGATCGGTGGGGCCGCCGGGGTCGCGCTCGGTTTCGGCGGTGCCGGCCTGGTGGATGCCCTGGCCCCCAAGCTGACGGCCTCGACCGGCGTATCGGCAGGGTCGGCCACGCCCGGCGGCGCGGGCTCGTTCGGCCCGCCCGGGGGGAGTGGTGGCGGCTTCCGCAGGCTGGCCGCCAGCGCGGAGCACACCGTGACCGTCCACCTGAGCGCGCCGGTGACGGCAGAGGCGGTCCTGCTCGCGGTCCTGCTGGCGATCGTCGGCGGCCTCGCCGCCGGCTCGCTTGGCGGGTGGCGGGCCGCCCGGCTGCGCCCGGCTGCAGCGCTGGGCCGGGTTGAGTAAAGCAGCGACAGCCAGACGAGAGAGGAACCCATGTACAAGCTCACCGGCGTAACGAAGAACTATCAGAAGGGCCGCGGTACGGTGCAGGCCCTCCGGGGGGTCGACCTGGTCATCGAGGACGGCGAGTGGCTGGCCATCCAGGGCCGGACCGGACACGGTAAGTCCACGCTGCTGATGATCCTCGGCGCCCTGGACCAGCCCACATCAGGAATCGTCGAGTTCGACGGACAGGACCTGGCGGAACTCAGGGAAACCCAGCTCACAGCGGTGCGGGCCGCCTCGATCGGGTTCATCTTCCAGACCTTCAACCTGATCCCCACCCTGTCAGCGCAGGAGAATGTGGAGATCGCACTGGCCCCGCGGCGAACCACCCCGGCCCAGCGGCGGACGCTGGCCTCGCAGGCGCTCGCCGATGTCGGACTGGCCGACCGGAGCCGCCACCTGCCCTCGGAACTGTCCGGCGGCCAGCAGCAGCGGGTGGCAATCGCCCGGGCTCTGGTCAAGGGACCCAAGGTGCTGCTAGCCGATGAGCCAACCGGCAACCTGGACGAAGGCACCCGCGACGACATCATCGCCCTGCTCGAAAGTCTCTGGCGCGACCGCGGCCTGACCATGGTGATGGTCACTCACGACAGCGCGGTCGCCCGCCGCGCCCAGCGACTCGGCATCATGAAGAACGGCCGCCTGTCCCTTAAGCAAAACACCAGAAGTGATTCATGAGGCCATGGATGCGTTCAAGGGGGTTGCCACACGCTGAATGTGTGTTAATGACGTTAAACGCCGGGCCGGGCTCGGTGGCATCAAGGTCATGGCGGGCCACGATGCGTCCTTACAGTCCCGCAGGCCTGCGGCAAACCCCGGCGGTCCGGCTAGCTTGCAGGATCCTACCCTTCTTTATAAGGGTCTTCCGGCCCTGAGACAGAGTGCCTGTTATGCGTAACAGCGGCGGCAAAGAGTCCGGGCTCGAGAGCCGCGCATATCGGCGGAACTGCGGCGAGAGCTGATCGACGAGGGGATGCTCGACTACTGACTTCCTCGCCGAGACACCGTGCCACCTCGCTGGTTGCCTCAGGTGGCGTCCTGACATTGGGCATCCTGAGAACGGCGATGTCGGGGGTAGGAGCAGGCAGCGGCAGTTACGGACTGTACTCGCCCCCCGCGGATGGGCCCGCCACCATGTTTGCTCCATGTTTGCTCGGATGTCCCGGTACGGGCCGGTAGCGGGCGGCACCACGCGGCAGCCGGTCTCCCGGTTTGCCGTACAGCCCGGCACGTCATAGCATGAGCCGGCACACGCGCCGCTAGCTCAACTGGTTAGAGCAGCAGACTCTTAATCTGCGGGTTCGGGGTTCGAGTCCCTGGCGGCGCACCCGAAGGTCCACAGGCGCACCCCGAAGATCTTCATCCTTGACCGTTTCCAGGGGCAGTTCTGGCGGCCGCATTGAGGACTGCGTGCCCGTCCTCTTAGTCCTCTGCTGCAGCGAGGCGGAGGGTAAGGAGCAGTTCGCTGTAGCGCCTCGAAGCGTCGCTAATCAGGTTGCCCACGAAGAATCTGGTGAGTTCTCGTTTCGCCGTTCTGGCGAGATCGCTGTGCTCGATCGCGTCCAGGGCCCGGCCGACGAGCGGCAGCAATTCCTCGTCGGCGACGTCAGGCAGGGGCGGGCCGGTGAGGGTTCCCAGCCCGGGCACGGCCGCGATCCGCTGCCGCAGGCCGCGCTCGTGCTCCACGTCGCGGAACTGGCGAGCGGCGTCCCGGCGCCCAGCTGCGGCGAGGTCATCGGCGCTGACTCCGACAACGCGAGCCATCCGGGCCAGGGTCTTTGCGGTCGCCCGGATCGGGACCACTACCCCGGTCCCGGCCTTCTTGTGACCGCGCTCGACATCGCTCCAGTGCGAGGGGCTGATCCCAGTCTTCGCCGCGGCCTGCCGCCGCGACATTCCCGGGTCCATGGCCTCCCGGCGCTGGCGGATAAGCTCCGCCTCCACAGGTGGCACAGGATGAGCACTCTCCACTGTTCCTACACTTTCAAGATCAACATGCACGTCTTGGAAGCCATCTGTCGAGCAGGCTTTCACGTAGCCGATACGGGACTCAAACTGCAAAGACAGCAGCATATGGGCCGTCAACGGGGCTCACCCGCACTGGATGTTTCTTTATGCACTGTGCGAACACTGCACAATATATGACGATCGGGAGCACCGTCAACGGAAGCGCGACATGCTGGGCCATGGAGGCGCCCGCCAGCGAGGGCGGACTGAGGGGCCGCGAGCTAAACCTGGGCGGCGAGGCCGCACGCGCATACTGCGAGCAGGTGACTTCGAGCGCGCTTACCGGACGATCACGCCGGATTGGGACATGGGCCGGCCACAGCGCGCCTTCCTGGACTTAGCCCGGTTGGGGGCCATCAGCGGCAGAGTGCTCGACGTGGGCTGTGGCACCGGTCAGCATGTGCTGATGGCGGCAGCCATGGGCCTCGACGCCATCGGCATTGATGTCTCGCCGACCGCCATCGGTGTCCTGCGGCCTGGTGGCCGCTATTTTATGCTGTGTTTCAGTGACAGCAGCCTGGCTACGGAGCCGCGCGGAGGATCAGCCAGCAGGAAATCAACGCCACCTTTGGTGGTGTCTTGCATATTGACTCGATCGAGCCGGCGCGCCAGGAGGAAAAGCTGCTGCCGGCCGGCCTGCAAGCGTGGCTTGTGAAGATCACCCGGGCTGGTATGGCGTTCAGTTGATGCCGTGCTGCGGCTGGATGCGCGGCTTGGCAACCAGTTCGGGGACACCTTCCTGCTGTTCGCCTGCTACGGCGTGCCGCTGGTGGGTGCCGGAATCTCGCCTCAATTAGCCGTTACGTCGGACGCTTCCACGACCACCAGATGACCCGTCCCATTCAGGGTCGCCAGGTCGATATCGGCAATGCAGCGCACGGGGTCATCGTTCAATATCAAGGTTCCTTCGACGTGAAGAGTGCCGCTGCCCTGGTCGAAGTCGGCCGCGCTGAGATCGGATCTGGCCTGGTCCAAGCGCACGCCCAGCTCGGTGCCGCCGCGTGTCTCAGTGAACTTGATGAGCACATAACCCATTTCTTCCACCCGCTGCCGCAACTCTTCCAGCGAAGGCTCTGCCCCGCCCACCGTTACCGGGTTGTCCCCGCTGGCCAGTCGCTGAGTCAAGTCATTCATGGATTGCCCCTCAAAAGCGATGGTTTGCTGCTGGGATCCGGCCGACTGGCTACCCGGAAGTGTCTTGGGCAAAGATCACGAGGTTCTTTTCCTGCGACGCCTCCAGGAAGAGGCAAAGACATGGCTACCGTTGCGGGCCAGGCGGCACCCTCGGATAGTACGACACCCGTGCCCTCGGATCCAGGACGAGCGGGCACCTCGCCAATGCCATCCGCATCCTCAGGCCCGCGAGGCCGTTGGATGAGAAGGGCTTTGTTGAACGTCCGCGATCTAGCCAGTATCCGGGCACCCTGTTATGGTTTCCGGTGATAAAAGTTGACTGAAAAAGACACTGACAGGCTGCGGCAATCACCAACGGACGGCGCGATGGCTGATGTGCAGCATCCAGCAGTGTTCGTGAACCATGATGAGTTCTGGTATCCGTAATTGAACGCGCCGCAGACTGTGAGCGGAATGGTTACGGCGCAATGCTCCGGGCCGCACAGGACGGTCGCCGGCCGGGCCGGGGATCCGGCGCCGTTCAACTGATGCGGTGCCGCAGTTGAACACGGGCCGGCCGGGATGGCAAGGTCCGCCCACCGGATTAACGTGCTGGACGGATGGCAAACGTCACAGGGAATTTGACAAACAGGCCGAGCCCATGCCAGGCAGCCATCGATTACCAATAGTGAGGCCGATTACCGACGGTGAGGCAAGCATGGACATCCTGATCGCCGACGTTATTGGCGATGTCGCGTTGGTACTGGTCGTGTCGTCGCTGCTCGGCGCGCTCGCCCGGCGGTGGGGGCAGCCACGGGTCATCGGCCAGATACTGGCGGGCATCATGCTCGGCCCAAGCCTCCTGGGCCGCCTGCCTGGTCATCTGACCAGTCGCCTCTTCCCGCACGCGGTGTTGCCGTCCCTGACTGTCCTCGCCCAGGTCGCCGTCGTTATCTTCATGTTCGTCGTGGGATACGAACTCGACCGACGGTCGCTATCGGGACGGCGCCGGGCCGCGGTGCTCGTCGCGGCGAGCGCACTCCTCGTGCCCATGAGCCTGGGATCTGGGGCGGTCCTGATCTTCAAGTCAGAATTCGCTGCCCTGGGCCAGTCGCACATCAGCCATTCATTCGTGTTGTTCATGGGTGTGGCCATGTCCATCACCGCGCTTCCGGTGCTGGCGGCGATCGCGCGCGAGCGTGGCATCGCCGGTACGACCGCCGGCGCCACGGCGACGTCCGCGGCCGGGCTCATGGATGTGACAGCGTGGCTGGTGCTGGCGGCGGCACTGGCCGGAACGGTGCATAAGCCGGGCCGGCCGTGGCCGGTGACGGCGCTGCTATTCGGCTGCTTCGCGGCGATCATGCTGCTGGCCGTACGCCCGGCACTGCGCTGGTGGATCAGCCGACGGCGTTCCGTTGTGTCAAATCAGTGGCCGGTGGCCCTGGCACTCGCACTGGGTAGTGCGTGGGTCACCGCATCGTTGGGCCTGCATCCGGTGTTCGGCGGGTTCCTGGCCGGCCTCACGATGCCAAGTGCGGATGGGAGCCCGGATCCTGAGGTCCTCCGCCCCATGGAAGAGGTCGGGGGCCTGCTCCTGCCGCTGTTCTTCGTCGTCACGGGCCTATCTCTGAACGTCAGCGCCCTGAGCGGCACCGCATTCATCGTGCTGGCGCTCATCTGCGCCATCGCAATCGGTGGCAAACTAGGGCCCGCGTATGTGGCTTCCCGGGTCGGCGGCCTGGGCTCGAGGGACTCCGCCACCGTCGCCGTGCTGGTGAACACGAGAGGCCTGACTGAACTCATCGCGCTCAACGTCGGGCTGAGCGCCGGCCTTATCGATCGGCGGCTCTTTAGTGTCCTTGTCCTTATGGCGCTGATCACGACCCTCGCGACCGCGCCGTTGCTCATGCTGATCCGTGCGCCATCGATGCCAGTATCAGCCAGCGAACGGCGTCCAGTGGCACCGCCGCCTATCAGCGCCAGCGAGCCCTGATATGCGTCGGCACGCTTGCGTGGGGCTTATCTGCCATACGTAGGCCGCGCCATGCCCACGAGCTGGTCGACTGGCTGTCGCCAGTCGGTAAAAGCTCGCGAGCGCTGGATGCCTGGCCGTCAGCCGCGCTGATACTTGCTACCGTGCGGAAGATCAATCAGGATGGTCGGGGCATGGAGGCACCGCGATGCACACTGGGTTTAGCAACTTAAAGGCAAGTGCCAGCGTGACAATATGATCTCGGCCGGGACCGTTAGCCTGGTTGGGTCGGCTAGTTACTGTTGGCCATGCCGGGCAATCGATGAAACAAGAAAGGAAAGCAATGGCTACCAATCCTTTCGAGGACGAAGATGGCATCTATCTCGTCCTGATAAACGATGAGGGCCAGCACTCGCTCTGGCCGGTTTTCGCCGAAGTGCCGGACGGCTGGACCGTGGCCCACCCGGAGGATACCCGCGAGGCCTGTATCGATTTCATAGAGGAGAACTGGACTGATATGAGGCCCAAGAGTCTCATCGAGGAAATGAATAAGAACGAGAAGAAGGCGAAGAAGAACGAGAAGAAAAGCCTGACCGGGAGTAAGCCCGCAGACGGCTGATGTGACAGCCCCGTCCTTGGTCATGGGACTGATTATCGCTTGGCTGGGCGGCCAGCAGGCCGGTACACCTTGACGCCGCCCGCGTAGTCGAACCGGAATCCTGTCTCGCGCAGATACCGTATGACCACTGGACGCTGACCACCCTGCCAATTCCACAGCAGGACCCAGCCGGACCCATGCGGCGGGCATCCATCCGGGCCGCCGCCAATTCTCGCTCCGTTCCGGGCTTGTCTCTGTTCACGCAGCCAGCGCAGGCTACCTGCTCAGCCAGATCGACTCCTCGCTGCGGACGGTCCTCAACCTGACCCGGCCGCAGCTCGGCGAACTGCTCCAACATGCCGGGCAGGCCCCCGCCTGGGTCGGTGCCGTGGCCTGCGGCCCATTGCACGATGGCCACCCAAGCGGCCCGAATCACCGTCGGCGACCTCGCCCAGCGGGTCGATCTCCAGGACACCGGCAGCGAAGAGGGCCGCCTTGGGGCGGCCCTCCTTGGGATATTCACACCATGTTCGGTGGCTGGGCCGGGCGGTGGGCCTAGCTGGAGTCGGCGGCGCGCCGCTGAGCCGCAGTTGCGGCGCCCGGAACGCAGGCATCCCGACCAGTTCGGGGGTGAACTGCTCGAGGAGGACGTTAGGCCCCAGCATCGGCAAGGCGTTCGGCCTCAAGATCGTCACAGGGGCACAACTCGGCCGCCCGGTCTACGAGACTGTCATACCAGTCGGCTGCCACCGCCCAGCAATGCAGAACACATCCTACGGCGAAAGCTAGCTCGAGCTGACGGATGCGGCCATTGAAACGTTCCGCGTCCCGGCGCAACTCGGCTAGCTGAGCGCCTGCTGCTCCGTGCGGTTCGCTGTGGTCATGCGCCTCGACGTCCAAGTCTGGATCAGTCCCAGCGTCGAAACCCTCAGCCTGAACGTAGAGCAATCTTGCACCTGCGGCCGAGGCGAGCTGGCAGAAATCCGTGGCGCTCAAGTCGTTGTTGTTCAGCAGAACCAGGTGACCTAAACAGGATTTCGGTAATGGCGTTGCTGGAACCACGACGAGTTGTTGGCTGGACGCAAGCTGCGTGACTTGGGCTGCGAGTTGGTCGACATCGATAGCTGCGGCTGGTTGTCGGGCTGGTTCCATCAGGTTCTCGCTCCGTTCCGAGGCTTGTTTCCGTTCACGTTCCGAGGCTTGCCTCCGTTCACGTTCCGAGGCTTGCCTCCGTTCAACCAGCCGACGCAGGCTGGCGACGCTGCCGGTCACCGGTCAGGCGTGGCTGGCGGCATGCGGACCGTGCTCCGGGCCGACGGCCGGGTGTGTGCTGTGGTGGACCGACCAGGGCGGTGTCAAATGGCCCACAGCGCCTCGGTAGGTGACATGCGGGCGGCGCGAAGGGCAGGCAGCAGTCCGGCAGCGGCGCCGATGAGCAGGGCGGCACCGAGTCCGCCGCCCCAGGCCTGGGCGGGGATGACGATGGCCCAGCCTTTGGTAGTGGCGTAGATGGCGGTGGCGGCCGCGCCAGCGGCGACGCCGACCGCGCCGCCGATGGCGGCGAGCAGAATGGCCTCGGACAGGAACTGGGTACGGATGTGGCCTTTGGTGGCGCCGAGGGCGCGGCGCAGCCCGATTTCGGAGCGTCGTTCGAGGACGGAGATGACCATGATGTTGGCGACGCCGACTGCGCCGACCAGCAGGGCGACCGCACCGAGGCCGAGGAACAGGGCGTTGAACGCGCCCTGGGCGTCAGCCTCGGCGGTCAGGGCGGCGGTGGGCTGTGAGACGTTGACCTCGCCGGGATTTTCCGGGTTGGCCTGGGCGGCGAGGAGGCTGTCGACGGCGGTGACCTGGCTGGTCAGGGTTTTAACGTAGATGGTGGAGGGGTTGCCATCGAAGCCGAAGTATTTCTCGGCGGCGGGATAGCCGACCAGCACGGAACTATCGATATCGGGGGCCAGGACGGCGGGCTTGAGGATGCCGGTGACGTAGAACCACTGGCTGGCGACCCAGATCCGCTCGCCCGGCCAGATGTGGTCGATGCCTAGCCGCTGGGCGGCGACGGCGCCGAGCACGGCGACGGGCTCGCGGGCGGTGGCGGCGTTGAGGTAGCTGCCGCGGGCGACCGACGTGCCCACGGCGCTCAGCAGGCCGGGGCTGGCCGCGTCGACTGATAGGGCGTTGGTGTTGGTGGAGGAGATGAGCGGGCTGCGGTAGGCGTTGACGGCGACCGTCCCGGTGTCCTGGACGGCGGTGACGCCGGGCAGGCGGGCGATCGTCGCGGGTGCGGCATCAGGCAGCTCGGCGGTGCCGCCGCCGGTGTTCTGGCCGTTTTGGACGGTGAGCAGGTTGGTGCCCAGGGCGTTGATCTCGGCCAGCAGGCCCGCCTGGGAGGAGGCCGACAGGCCCAGTACGGCGACGATGGCGGCCACGCCGATGGCGATGCCGAGGGCCGACAGGGCGGCCCGGAGCTTGCGGGTGCGCAGGCCTGTGCTGGCGAGGCGGGCGAGGTCAGCGGGGCGCAGCCTGGCGTGCGCCGGAGCAGCGGGGGCGCTCATGGCTGCTGCCGGGCCGGGGCGGGCGGGGCGGTGTCGGCGGTGATCCGCCCGTCGAGCATCTGGATCTGACGGGGCAACCGGGCGGCGATGGCGTGGTCGTGGGTGATCACCACGATGGTGGCTCCTTCGTCGTGCAGTTCGCTGAGCAGGCCGAGGATGGACTGGCCGTTGGCGGAGTCGAGGTTGCCGGTGGGCTCATCAGCCAGCACGATGGCCGGCCGACCAGCCAGCGCGCGGGCGATGGCGACCCGCTGCCGCTCGCCCCCCGACAGCTGCGTCGGCCGGGCCCTCAGCTTGCCGCCGAGCCCGACCCGGGCTAGCGCCGCGGCTGCCTTCTCGCGGCGCTCGGCCAGGGCTGCCCCGGCGTACACCAGACCGTCGGCCACGTTGTCCAGAGCGGTGGCGTGCTCGGCCAGAAAGAACTGCTGGAACACGAACCCGATGCTGGTAGCCCGCAGCGCCGACACCTCCCGGTCGCTTAGGCGGGCCACATCCAGGCCAGTGACCCGCACGGTCCCGCTGCTGGGCCGGTCCAGGGTGCCCATCAGGTGCAGCAGGGTCGACTTGCCCGACCCCGACGGGCCGACGATGGCCACCAGCTCACCGGCCGCGACACCGAAGCTCACCCCGCGCAGCGCCTGGACCGGAGGTGAGCTGGGGTAGGTCTTAGTGACCGCGTCCAGTTCCAGGACCATCCCGTCCGTGCCGCCGGCCCCGGGCCACGGGCCGCCCGCATGCTTCGGGCCGGGCCGGGCCCACGTGGGGGCGCTCATGTGGCGGGCACCACGACACGCTGGCCGGCGGCCAGCCCCGGGCCGCTGACCTGGACCAGGCCGGCTGCGTCGTCGAACAGGCCCGGCGACACCGGCACCAGGTGATGGCCTCCCGCGCCGGTCACTTCCACCGAGTACCCGCCGCTGGCCTGCGCCAGCAGCGCGTCGACCGGCACGACCAGGACGTTGCTCACACTGCCGGTAGTGATCGCGACCGTCACCGGCGCCTCAACCAGGCTCCCGGCGGCCTTCGGGTTGCTGAGGGTGACCTCCACGGTAATGGTCGGGGTGCCCGATCCGCCGGAGCTGCCCGATCCGCCGGAGCTGCCCGGCGATGAACCGCCAGAACTGCTCGATGATGGCACGGTAGCGACGGTGCCGACCGAGGACACCACCCCGGGAGTGGTCTGCCCGTCGGGCAGCGTGATGGTCACCTCGTCACCGGCCTTGACCTCGGTCTGCTGTGCGGGGTCCAGATCGACGGTGACCACCGGGGTGGTCGAGCTGGCCGTCAGCAGGGCTGATCCGGGCTGGGCCGGGCCGCCCAGCACGGTGGCAGCTTCCAGTGCGGTGATCTGGGCCGCCGCAGGCAGGAACACCGCCTGGCCTAGGGCCAGGACGCCGGTCTGGGTCACCCCCAGCCGGGCCTGGAGCCTTTCCAGCGCGTACGCCGTCTCCGCGCTGAAGTAATTCCAATCCGAGCGGGGGCCGAGCAGGGTGCGCGTGGCGTACCCCAGCTGGACCAGGTCGGTGTTGAGCTCAGTCACGTCCGGCCCGGTCATTCCTTCCGACAGGCTGCGCCAGTCGGGGACCTGCCCGTATAGCAGGACCACCGGGGTGCCGCTGACTTGATATAGCGCCTGGCCCTGGCGTACCACCTGGCCGACCGCTGGCAAAGCGGTGATCGTGCCCTGCGCCTGGTTCACCACGGTGTAGGAGCCGGCGTCGCCCAGTGTGGCATTCACCAGAGTCTGTGATGTCAGCGACCGCCGGGTGACCGTCGCGGTCGACGTGGGATAAGCGCTGTTGGCGGCTCCGGTAGCCGGGTGGCCGGCCCGGGCAAACGCGCCGGTGACCCCGGCTGCCACAGCCGCCCCGGCCAGCACCACGACCACGCCGGCGGCCACCCAGCGCCGGCGGCCACGCCGGCGCGCGCCGGTAGCCTCCGCGGTTACGGCTTCCCCAGCCTGCTGGTCAGATGCCTGGCCAGGAGGGACGGTGTCGGTCACGATCCACCACCAGACCCGCTCCTGACCGCCTGGCAGGTTCTGTCCGCGGCCTGGAACTGCGGTGATAGGGGATCGAGGCCCTTCAACGAAACCGCTACGCCTTGGCCCTGCACCTTGGGGTCCGGGTAGCTTGTTATTCCGTGTGCGCGCATGCACTCGGAATACTTCAAGTCTTGGCTGAGAGTCTGCTGCAGGTGCGCCGCAGTCAGCGGATCGGCTCCCGGGAGCAGGTAGCTACAGGCGAAGTTAGCCGACTTGGCCTGGGCTGAGCCGAGGTCGATCCCGGTTGGGACGAAGGTCCCCTTGCTGGTGGGGTTGGGCCAGCTCGGCTCGCCGTGCGAGCGCATGCACCGTGTATAGGCAACCGCCTTCTGGTAGGTCGTCGCCCCTGCCGCGTGGGACGGGCCACTGCCACCGCACGCTGCTAGCAGCAGAATGATGCCCGCCACGGCGGCGGCCAGGACGGCCCCCCGCCGCAGCCGGCCGCGACCACCGCCGGTGTCGTCGTTCATGTCATAGTCCTTTCGTTCATGTCATCGCCGCCGGCTCGTGGATGACTGTGTCCCGAGCCGATGGTCCGTGACCTTGTCAGGAAGGGCATCCCGGTTCCTTTGCTCGCGGATCTGGGCTCCTGGCATTGGTTCTAGGGCACCGGGGGTTTCGGGAAGGTATCGGCGGCTGAGGAGCTTCCCATGTCCCGGCTGCGGCAGGCGGCGGAGTCGAGCCATGCTCCCGTCCGGGTGAATTTCCGTCCAGGCTCGATACCGTGCCGAAACCCCGGGTGAGGCATCCTGGATGTGGCGTGCGACGGAAGGGGTGACCGTGCGGGTGCTTGTGATCGAAGACGACGAGGAGATGGCCGAGACGGTTGCCGCCGGTCTTCGCCACGCCCGGATGGCCGTCGACGTCGCACTCGACGGCCCGGCCGGGCTGGAGCGGGCCCTGGTCAGCGACTACGACGTCATCGTCTTGGACCGGGACTTGCCGGGTATGCACGGCGACGACATCTGCGCCAAGCTCGTTGCCACCGGGTGCCGCAGCCGGGTGCTGATGCTCACCGCTGCGGCAGCGGTGGAGGACCTGGTGGACGGGCTCGGCCTGGGTGCCGATGACTACCTGCCCAAGCCGTTCGACTTCTCTGTGTTGGTCGCCCGCATCGGCGCGCTGTTCCGCCGCGCCCAGCCCGCCATCCCGCCAGTGCTGCGCTGCGGCGACCTCGTGGTCGATACCGCGCAGCGAAGCGCCTGGCGGGCAGGCCGGCAGCTCGATCTGGCCCCGAAGGAATTCGGAGTGCTGGAATTGCTGCTTGCCGCCCAGGGCAGGGCCGTGCCCGCCGAAGAGTTGCTCGAACGGGTGTGGGACGAAAATGCCGACCCGTTCACCGCCGCTGTGAAGATCACGGTGAGCCGCCTGCGGGCCAAGCTCGGCGAGCCGCCGCTCATCGACACGGTTCCCCGGTCTGGATACCTGATCGGAGAACAGTCATGACCCACCGCAGGCTCACCACGATGGCGCTGCGCGCCGGACGGCCGCGGCCCACCGTGCGGCTGCGGCTGACCCTGCTGTACGGCGGCCTGTTCCTGATCTCCGGCGCTGCGCTGCTGGCCGTCACCTATGCCCTGGTCGCCCAGGCCACCCAAGGAGCCATCGGCAGCAGAAGTCAGGTTGGCACCGGTCTCAGCGTTCAGCAGGAACGAGCCTTGGCGCTGCGCGAGCACGCCGCCGCGCTGGACGCGCACGCCGTCGTGCTGCACGGGCTCCTGGCCCGGTCCGCACTGGCGCTCGCCCTCATGGCGGTGCTCTCGATTGCGCTCGGCTGGATCGTCGCCGGCCGCGTGCTGCGGCCGCTGCGTATCATCACCGCGGCCGCACGCGAGATCTCTGCCGCCAGCCTGGGCGAGCGCCTCGCCCTCGGCGGTCCCAACGACGAACTCAGGGAACTCGGCGACACCTTCGACGGGCTGCTCGCACGGCTCGAGGCATCCTTCGGCGCCCAGCGCCAATTCATCGCCAACGCCTCGCACGAGCTGCGTACCCCGCTGGCCCGCCAGCGGGTCATCAGCCAGGTCGCCCTAGCCGATCCCGGCGCGACCACTGAGACACTACGTACGGCGCACGAGCGGGTACTGGCCTCCGGCGCTCAGCAGGAACAGCTCATCGAAGCGCTGCTCACGCTGGCGCGGGGGCAGGCAGGCCTGGACAAGCCGGAGCCCTTCAACCTGACCGCTGTGACCCGCCAGGTCCTTGCCGCCCGGGAACCCGAAGCGCGGTACCGGAACCTAACGCTGCACGCGGCGCTAGACCCGGCAGCGGCCACAGGCAGCCCCCGCCTAGCCGAGCGCCTGGCCGCGAACCTCATCGACAACGCGCTGCGCCACAACGCGCCCCACGGCCGGATCGACGTCATCACCGAGACACGGAACTCCCGGGCCGTCCTCTCGGTGGCCAATACCGGGCCCGCCGTACCGGCCGCCGCAGTGGACCGGCTCTTCCAGCCCTTCCAGCGGCTAGGCACAGACCGCACAAGCCGCGCCGAAGGCCTCGGCCTCGGCCTGTCCATCGTCCAGGCCATCGCCGACGCCCACAGCGCCAGCATCACCGCCCGCCCCCAACCCGGAGGCGGGCTCCTAGTCGAAGTGACCTTCCCCGAACCCGATCCTGATGAGGTCAGCCCCTTCCCAGAGGCCCCCGCAGACCTGCACGCGAAAGCCACAGTCGCCGCCCTGAACCTCGATCCACCGAGCAAATAGGTATTCTTCCGGACGCGTCACCACGAACGGTTCCCTGAACTGGGACGATGGGAGTTATCTACGATTCCATGACCTTGATAGAGGCACATATCAGAGGCGATTGCCGC
>OBLU010002547.1_pt1 | contig 16758 bp, 16 predicted proteins | sample 1518681 | NCBI WGS metagenome assembly OBLU01 (sample SAMEA3539304, study PRJEB22396) | soil metagenome | biome: tundra; feature: field; material: soil | place: USA | collected 2010-05 | depth 0.15 m | reverse complement strand
TGGAAAAGGAGCTACCCGTGACTGGACGAGGACGCAGGGTGCGCCGCTGGGTTGTCGCGGGTGCCGCCGCGGTGCTGGTCCTGGCCGTCGGAGGACCGTTTGTCTTCATCCACTTCATCGAGGGGCCCGCGCCCGCAAAGCTGACCCTGCCCAAGAGCCCGGCCCACCCGGGCACGAAGGGCGCATCGGGACCGTCCTCGACGGCGGCGGCGGGCACAGCGTCCGTCGCCGGCACCTGGAAAGTCGGCCCGGGCTCCGAAGTCGGGTACCGCGTGCGCGAGGTCCTGATGGGCCAGCAGGCGACGGCGGTCGGGCGTACGGCCAAGGTGTGGGGCGCGCTGGAAATCTCGGGCGCGTCGGTGGTCAAAGGCTCTTTCACGGTCGACATGGCAACGGTGGTCAGCGACCAGAGCCAACGCAATGCCCAGTTCGACGGCCGTATTATGGACGTGAGCACCTACCCGACGGCCACTTTCAATCTCACCCGCCCCCTCGACCTTGGTTCCGTCCCCGCCGATGGCACGGTCAAGCAATACCCGGCGACGGGCGAGCTCACGATGCACGGAGCTACCAAGACCGCAAGCTTCAATGTCTCGGCGGAGCACTCAGGGACCGCTATCTACGTCCTGGCCGATATCCGGATCGTTTTCGCCAACTGGGACATCTCCAACCCGAGCCTGGGCGGCTTCGTAACCACGCAAAGCTCGGGGACGCTCGAGGTACTGCTCGACCTTGCGAAAGGGGCAGGGAACCCTGCCACTACCGCTGCTCCCGCCAACTCCGGCCCCGGGGGCGGCGGACCGGTTACCATCCCTCGCACCACTGTCCCCCCTCTGACCGTCCCGACCAGCTGACACCCGCCCGGCCACGCGGCCCTGGCGTCGGCCGCCACGGCCTAATCTCGGCGGATGCGCTTCGGTGCGGTGACGAGCGCTTCGCCGAGCTCGTCACGCTGACCGACCTGCTGCTGCGTGTAAAATAAGTGGTCAATTAGCAATATCCCGACCCGAGGGAGGATAGGTAATGACACAAGCCCGACGACCGGAGCTCGTCGCTACCAACTACCAGGTATTTGACAACCGGTTCGCAAGCTGCCGTGGTGACCGGTGGCTCGAGCGCCTTTATCAGGGATGCCACTGGGCCGAGGGCCCGGTGTGGGTACCCGCCGGCCGGTACCTGTTGTGGAGCGACATCCCTACCGATCGCATACTGCGGTGGGACGAGCCGACAGGGACGGTGGGCGTCTTCCGCGAACCTTCGGGCAACACCAATGGCAATACCCTCGACCCCTCTGGGCGACTGGTTAGCTGCGAGCAGGGTCGTCGGAGAGTAACGAGAACGGAGCATGACGGGTCGATTACGGTCCTCGCCGACCACATTGGGCCACACCGGTTCAACTCGCCCAACGACGTCGTAGTCCGTTCGGACCGCTCGGTGTGGTTTACTGATCCTCCGGCGGGGATCGCCAGCCATTACGAGGGTTCCACAGGGCAAAACGAAGTCGGAGGTTGCCACGTGTACCGCGTCGACCCCGCGGCAGGCGAGTGTACCGTGGTGGCGGACGATTTCCCTGAGCCAAACGGCCTCGCCTTCTCCCCCGATGAGCGCCGACTGTTCATTGCCGACTCTTCCCTCAACCATATCCGCGTGTTCGATGTCGATGACCGCTCAACCCTTTCAGGGGGGGATGTTTTCGCCTCCCTAACCTCAAAAGGTTTCGATGGCTTCCGTTTCGATGACGAAGGACGGTTGTGGGCTGGTGCCGCGGAAGGAGTGAACTGCTACCACCCGGACGGGGCCCTCCTGGGGAGAATAGAGGTGCCGGAGATCGTCGCCAATGTCGCGTTTGGCGGTGCCAAGCGAAACCAGCTCTTCATTGCCGCCACGACGTCGATATATGTTATACGGCTCGGAGCCCGTGGGCTCAGCCTGCCGGGAAGAGCCGCGTAAGCCAAGACGCCGTCTCCGACGCCGCTCCCGGGACGCCCCCTCGGCTCAAAGGGAGCCAACCTTGTCCTTGCCGTTTGCGCTCGAGGGACAGACTAGGTCGGTATGATGGATTTAGCAGTCGGGAGGTCTTTGGATGGCAACGGAAAGTGGCAGGTTCCTGGTAACGGGCGCGACCGGTTGCATCGGCGCGTGGACGGTCAGGGTGCTACTCGACGAGGGCACACCTGTCGTCGCGACACACCTCAACGGTGACTTTCGTCGGTTTCAGCTCGTCTCGCTCGGCCGCGAGGACGAGGTCGAGTTCCTTCGCCTGGACATCACCCACCCCGGGGCTCTTGCCCAAGTCGTCCAACAACACCAGATCACCCATATTGTGCACCTGGCCGGCCTGCAGACACCGTTCTGCGCCGCAGACCCACCCGTCGGTGCGATGGTAAACGTCGTAGGTACAGTCAACGTCTTCGAGGCCATCCGCTCCTCGGGACGCCAGATCGGCCTGGCCTACGCAAGCTCGTCGGCTGTCTACGGGAACATCGCCTCCCAACCTGCCGGCGTTGTCATGGACTCTTCGGCGCTTCATCCGGAAACCCTTTACGGCGTCTACAAGGCGGCCAACGAAGGCACGGCCAAGGTTTACGCGGCAACCCACGGGATCGCCTCGATCGGCCTCAGACCATTCTCGATCTATGGCCCTGGCCGCGACCAGGGCATGACATCCGATCCGACCAAGGCGATACTCGCCGCCGTGACGAGCACGCCGTTTAGGATCAACTTCGGTGGCAACCTGGCCCTCACCTACGCGGCCGACTGCGCCCACGCTTTCATCGCCTCGGCGCGTGCCGCCGCGGGCTCAAGTGACGCCGTCTGCCTGAGCATACCGGGGCGGCGCACTGATATGGCCCAGTTTGTCGACATGGTCCACGACCTGCTCCCTGGGGCCAGAGGCCTCATCTCCTACGAGCAAACACCTATACCGGTCCCCGCGCTCCTCGGCGCGACCGCACTCGAGGACGCCGTGGGTAAGGTCCCCAATCGCCCCCTCGAGCAAGGCGTCGCCGAAACGATCGACCACTTCCGCCAGGCGCTGGCAGCCGGGTTTATACCTCGCTAGCGCTGCCTCCAGGCCGCGCTCGCACCCAGGGCTTCCCGCGTGAGCCCGGCCAGTATCCCGGGAAAGGCGTCAGCGGTACTCGTTGATCGCCTCGAACATCGCCAGCAGGTTCTCCGTCGGTATGCCCGGCTGTACGTTGTGGACGGCATTGAAGACAAAGCCGCCAGCCGCCCCGAAGATCGCCATTCGCTCCCGCACCATGGCCCGCACGTCCTCGGGTGTGCCGAAAGGTAGAACCCTTTGAGTGTCTATCCCTCCGCCCCAGAATGTGAGCCGGGGCCCATACCTTGCTTTCAGGGCTTCTGGGGCCATGTCTGCGGCAGATGTCTGCACGGGGTTCAGGCAATCGAACCCAGCGTCAACCACATCGTCGAGGAGACGCCACATAGACCCACATGAGTGGATGAAGGTCTTCCAGGGCGTGTGCGAATGAACCCAATTATTGATCTCGGCGTGAAAGGGCTTGAAGAGTGTACGGTAATCATCCGGCGACACCAGCGGCCCTTGCTGAGCCCCAAAATCCGTGCCGCTTATGTGCACCACCGACGCCACATCGCCCACGGCAGCGTAAATCCTCTTCAGATTATCCATGCCGATCTCACATTGGCGTCTGAACACCTCGTAGACGTAATCCCGTCGCAGCCTGGTGCTCACGTACCACTCGTCCACCGCCCGGATCCCTCGTGGGTGCCTAAGCTCCATCGCCGGGACATGAGAGATGTCGCCAAGCGAGGTGCCGCCGAACGACACCAAGATAGCCCGATCGGTCGCCGCGAGCCGCTCCGCCTCCGTCTTCAGGAGAACCAAGTCGGCCTCGGGTACCGACGTGAACTCCTCGAGGTTGTCTTCAACTCGAAGGTGATCGTCATCAATCGGATCCTGGCGAGTCAAAGCGTCGAAATAAAACCCGCCCCGGGGCATGCGAGCGCTCGCTGGCACTGTCTTGTCGCCGCACGGGTACAGGAGTATGTCCCCATTAGCATCCGGATCGGTGTTGAAGCCCTCCGGGACGAGTACGGGCGTCCCGGCGAACGTCGCCCAGTCCTTCCACCCCTCATTGCGAAAGCCGAACGTCGTTACCGGCCTCCTGAGCGGCACCACGTCCGCGCCTAGAGCGTCAAGTAGATCAACTCCGATCTCGCCGAGTAGCTGGAATGGGTCGATTACTTTGACGGGTGTTCCCGGCGGGTCGAGCCCCAGCGCCTGTCGAAGCTTATAAACGGCATCTACGTGCATCCCGGTCTGGTGTGTCCCACCCAGGTCGAGCGGCACTCGGTCTGGTTGGCGATGTTCGAGCGCAGCCTGCACGCGCTCACGTGACGTCATCATTATCCGGTCCTCCCGCCACTGCTTGCCGGCGCCCATCCGGGTCGCGGCAATAGCTTCAGCTTGCCCTCAGCGCTGAATGTCAGCGGCATCGGATCAGAGATTTCGCCCACGAAACCCTCCCCGCCCACGTTGTGGAAGGCCAACATCACCCATTGTCCCGAGCGGTCCCTTATCCCCCGTCCGCAATACAACGAGTCGTCGCTCAACTGTTGCGCCTCGCCCACCGGCCATTCTCCGAGAACGGATGCTCCCCCCACCGCAAATGTCCCGCCACTAGAGGACATACGTCGCGCCATGTCTGCGCCGTGACATGAGAAAAAAAGAACCGGTCGCTCATCGACGACCTCAACCTGCAGATCTTCCAGCTGGCCGAACCCACAGCCCGCCCGCGACAATGGCGCCTCGACCGCCCAGTTGACGAGATCAGGCGAAGTTGCATGTCCGACAACCCCGCGCTCGTCCAACGCACCATGGTTGGCACGCGCCGTCAACAGCATGTGCCATCCGTTGCCCTTCGGGTCCCGGAACACCCAGGGATCCCGCCACGCCTCGTGGGGCCACTTACGCAAGTCCAAGGTCTCATACCACCTCGGATCTGCCACAACCACCGGACCGGCTTGACTTCGCTCCCAATGGTAGAGGTCGCCTGACACCACTGAGCCGACGCGCTGGACAAGACCCTCGTCAGCCCTGCTCACGCCCGTATAAAAAAGGCGCCACGTCCCGTCGGGCCCCGACACCGTCGACCCCGTCCACACCGCGAGATCGTCAAAACCCGGCGCGGGGCTCGGGCCCAGGACATCCCCGACAATCTCCCACGTCTTTAGGTCCATCGAGACCGCGTGGCCGATCGTGGCCGAGTAGTGACGGAGGCCCGGGTTACCAAGGCGGCGCGGGGCCTGCAAGAAGAACGCATGGTAGCTCCTACCGTCGTCGAAAAGCCAAAAAGCCCACACCCAAGATTGTGCTAGCCGCAACATTCATTGACCTCCACCAGGGGCCGGCATCACGGGCGCGCTCACCCGACCACGCGTCGGCTCGTCTCCACTGTAGTCCTCCACCCAGCGCAGGTCCTCCTCGACGTTGCCACTCGGCACGTATTCACAGCTGACATACCCACGGTAGGTTGATCTCGACAAGTGCTGTAAGGCGGTGCGCAAGCAAAGCGATCCCGTCCCGGGCTCATGGCGGCCCGGGTAGTCAGCGATTTGGACGTGAGCCATCCGGCCCGCAAATCTGTCCACCGTCGCCACAATGTCGTCCCCGTACGCGCCTAGATGGAACAAGTCACATAACAGGCCGACCGACGTCGCTCCTCGACCGGCTAGCGGGCCGTCGATGATGGCCAGGACGTCCTCCACGCCTCGAAGAGGGTACTCCTCGTTTGCCCCCGGATAAATCGGCTCCAGTAGCACCTGGCCCCCCACCTCGCCCACAATCTCCGCGATTTCGGCCAGCACCTCCACCGCGGCCTGGTCCTGCCACTTGCGATCGCGATGCGCGTCATACTGGCCATAAGGGCAGTTGAACATCGCGCACCCGGTCGCCCGGGCGATCTCGAGCAATGCCGGCAGGCACGCCCGCAACTCCCCGTGCCGTTCCGGCCGACAGGCAAGCCCCCTGTCACCCTTGGCCGGGTACCCTCCGAACATATTGACGGCGGCCAGGCGCACACCCGAGACGGTGATGGCCTCTATGAAATCCCGGACGTCCCGCACGTCAGGGTCCGGACCAGGGAACGGCCACCACGATTCCACTACTGCAAAGCCTGCGTCCTGGGCACGACGAAGTCCGTCGGCCAACGGAGTACCAGGGAACAGGATCGAGATGTTTGCTACTAGTTCCAGGTCGAAAAGTCGCATATGGTCTCCCTAGTCCCTCGAGTTAGCTCGGTGCCTGGCGCGTGCCGTCCCAGCCACGCCTAACTTCCGCCCACGGGCGTCGGGACATTTTTGGGCAGTAGTCCGGCCTCTTTCATGTCTTCCCATAACCCGTTGGGGACGTCGGCACCGAACATCTCTAGGTCCTGGTCCAATTCCGCCACGGACCGAGCACCTACGATCACCGATTTCACCGCGGGGTGACCCAGAGGGAACTGAATAGCCGCCGTGCCCAGAGGCACGCCATGAGCCCCACAAATGCGGTCCATCTCCCGAGCCGTTGCCAACGCGGACTCCGGCTGCGGGTACGCCGAGTACGAGGCTCCCGTGCCAGGATTAGCCAGCATCCCACCTTGGAACACAGCCCCGGCGATCACCGAGATGTTGTTGTCCAGGCAATATGGCAGCAACTCCTCCAGCGCGCTCTGGTTGAGGAGCGTATACTCGTTGGCGAGGAGGATGCAGTCGAACGAGCAGGATCTCACCAGGGTATTTAGGGCCTTTGCGCTATTGGATCCCGCGCTTATCGCGCTGATCAACCCCTCCGAACGCATCACGGCAAGTTCCTCGAAAGCCTCGTGGACCACTTGGTCCAGGAACTCTTCCGGATCGTGGATGTGCAAGATGTCGATGCGGTCCAGGCCTAGGCGCGCCAGGCTCTCCTCATACGATCGCCGTACACCCTGCCGGCTGAAATCATATATGGGAAACAGCCTCTCGTAGTCCGACCTTGCTCTAAGTGGTGGTGTCGCATGAGGTGCGGCCCCGCGGCGCAACAGATAACCGACCTTTGAGGCCAGCACATACTCATCACGAACGACACGACCGAGAACCTTGCCAACAATTGTCTCTGACTTGCCGTGCCCATAGTACGGGGCAGTATCAAAGAACCTGATACCCCGGTCATACGCCGCCTCGACAACCCCCTCCGCCACGACGTCATCGACCGGGTGCTGGAAACCCCCCAACGGTGCCGTGCCGAGCCCGAACCGGAAGAAAGACTTGCCGGTGGCGCCAAGGTCAACCACTTCGAATGGGTCCATCACTCCCAACTCCCTTCGTTGCCATAATGTCGCGTTCAACAGATCGGAAGGCTCGGCCTCGGGCTGGCAACCGCGCTCCCCCTAGCCTCTTCCGACAAATGGCATCTTCGTGGCCATGACTGTCAAGAACAGGATGTTGGCGTTGAGGGGGAGGCTCGCCATGTATGCCACTGCTCGCGCCACGTTCTCTACATCCATCTGCGGTTCGGCCAGCGTGGACCCATCCGCTTGCAGGACCCCGCCCACCACGGGGGCCGACATATCCGTGCTGGCATTGCCGATATCGATCTGACCGCACGCAATGTCATAGGGCCGCCCATCCAGCGCGGTGGCCCGCGTGAGGCCGGTTACACCATGCTTCGATGCGGTATAGGGCACCGAATGCGGCCGCGGCATGTGGGCGGAAACCGACCCATTATTTATTATGCGTCCACCCCGGGGACGCTGCGCTTTCATCAGCCGAAAGGCGTATTTAGTACATAAAAAGGCGCCCCCCATGTTGGTGTTGATCACATTCACCCATTGATCATACGACTGGTCCTCGATCGGAATGGGGGGGGTACTTACACCGGCGTTGTTGAATAGCAAATCAAGCCTGCCGAAGCGCGCCAAGACTTCTGCAAACAGGGATTCGACCGAGCTTGGGCTACACACGTCCGCGGGTACGGCTTTCATCTCGAGGCCGAGACCGGCCCCCTCGTTCGCGGCCGCCTCGAGAGGCTCCCGTCGCCTTCCCGACAGGACCACCGTGTAACCTTGGCGCGCCAGTGCCAACGCGCTAGCTTTGCCGACCCCACTGCCACCGCCCGTCACCAGGGCGACCTTCCTGCTCTCGTTCACGTTGCCCCCCCGTAAAGGCGCTCGCTTGGCGCACTCATTACATATCCTTATCCGTTTGCACGAAGCTCACCGACCGTGCCGGAGCGTCTATCAACGACAGCAATTCCGCGTCGAGGAGCAGCAAGCAGGTCGACAACCCGGCCATTTGCAGTGAGGTAATGTACTCGCCGACATACGAGCGAGAGACACTGTGGCCCTTCTCGATTATCAGGTTTCGCACGCCCCGATAGACAAGGTACTGCTCGAGAAGAGGCGTTGCACCAAAGCCATTGACCAGAACAGCAAACGACGAACCACTCGGGCAGTCGAAGTCGTCAAGAATCCGCGTAGCCAGCGACCGCCCCACCTCGTCGGCCGTCAAAAGTGGCCCCCGTCCCATGCCTGGCTCACCATGCACACCCATGCCAATCTCCATCTCATTGGGGATGCTCTCAAATATGGGCCGTGCCGCGCCAGGTAGTTCGCCCGCAGTTAGCGCGACGCCCATACTGCGTGCTCGCGAGTTTACCGTCCGTGCCACCCGGTCCACCTCGTCCAACGACATCCCACGCTCGGCCGCGGCACCAGTGGCCTTAAATACGAAGATATCGCCCGCCGTACCGCGGCGCTTATCCATCTCCTCGCGCCTGGCCGACGCGACATCGTCCGATACGAACACGCACCGGACATCAATACCAAGTGCGCTGGCTCGCCGGACCGCCAACTTGCAATTGAGCACATCACCGGTGTAATTGCCGTAGACAAGGACCACTCCCTGGCCGTGATCGGCTTGGACAATTGACTCGTAAACTAGGTCTGCCGACGGTGCCGCAAAAATGTTACCTATGGCTGCCGCATCAGCCAAGCCGTAGCCCACGTACCCAAGAAGCGCCGGCTCGTGCCCTGATCCTCCTCCGATCACAACGCCAACCTTGCTGCCGTTGGGCTTGGCGCGGGTCACCACCCTCGGACCGCTTAGAGCCACTACGTCCCCATGAGCGCTCACAAAGCCATCCAACATCTCATCGACCGCCGCCGATGGCTCGTTGATAAGTTTCTTTATGGTCCCACTCACCTCTTCAACCCTCCTCCTAGCCCAAGAATGTCCACCCCGGCCCTAGAGCCTCCATCGGCAGGCTATCATCGAGCTGTTCTTTTGGGCAGCAACGTCACAGCCCAGGGACAAGTTTTCGCAACTGCTCGCCATCTGCACCGAGCACGCGACTAATCGTAAAGAGGTCGTAGCCAAGGCAAAAATGCCGGACTCCCAGGTCCAGGTAATACTCGGCGTCCTGCGGGTTGGTGATCTCGGCCCGGGGGGGCACCCCGGCCTGGATGCACTTCTCGATGACCCGCTTTTCGACAGAGCGCACCGCCACCGAAGCCGTCTCGCCCGGTCTCCCGATACTCATAGCGTAGTCAGCGGGGCCCCACTGGACCATGTCCACCCCAGGAACCTCAAGGATCTTGTCCAAGGCCTCAACGGCTGGGGCTTTTTCAATCATAATAACGACGACGATGTCTCGCAGTGCTTTTACGTAGGCCGGCGTACCACCGTAATTAGGCATGGCATTCCGGCGGGCCGCCACCCCATAGTACCCGTCGCTCCCCGGGCAGTCGGCTCGGACCGACTCGACACAGCTGATCACATCCTCGACGGAACGACAGTCAGCAAATAAAACGCTCTCGAACCCGGCTCCGATACTCCGCTGAGCCACGTAGCGCCGGCCTTCGAAATCCACCTTTATCATACTGCCCAGGTCGTACAGCTCAGCAGCCCGGCAGAAATTTTCCAGCGACACCTGATCAAAAGACGCGTACTCGGCCAAAAATTCTACATAGTCAAACACACCAAGTTGGCCAATGGTCTCGACAACGGTCGCCGAGTTTATGAAGAGGTGTGTCCCTATGGTCGGTGTGCCGGCCGCGAGCAAGGTCCGCAAATGGTTAGGTCTCATGCTCAGTAACCATCACGCGGATCGATGACTCCGACAAGCTCTTGTCCCACAGCAAATCGCTGGATATTGAGCTCGACCAGTCGTGCGTACGCCTCCAGCCGCGCGTCCCGATCACCCGGAACATCGACGGCATTTGCCGAATGAGACGTAATGAGCACGTTGGGCATATCCCAGAGGGCATGGCCCGGCGGAAGCGGTTCGGGGTCGGTCACGTCGAGGCAGGCACCGCCCACCCGTCCGTCCTTGAGCGCCGCTACCAGCTCCTCTGTCTGAACGAGCCCTCCCCGCGACACATTGACGACCCACCCGTGCGGTCCGATCAAGTCGAGCTCCCGGCGCCCTATCAGCCCGCGAGTCTTCTCAGTGAGCGGGGCCGCGACCACCACGATTTCACTTTGACGAAGCAGCACGTCCACCTCGTCGGGCCCTAGAGACTCGTCCGCTAACTCCACCGGGCCGCCCGGCTCAGTGAGCGCAACGATCCGTACACCGAAAGGGACCAGCCTACGGATAATCTCCCGTCCTACACCTCCTGCGCCCAGGATGCCGACCGTCTTGCCCTCCAGGGCCTCCCCGTGAACGGGTTTCCAGCTCCGGGCACACGCCAGCTCCTTGAACCGCCGGCAGCCTGCCAGGATCAAGCCGATCGCGTGCTCCGCGACCGCCGGGCCATACTGGCCCTTGGCACACGTCCACACGCGACCCCCGTCTATAAGGCCCGCCTCGAACCAGTGGTCGACACCCGCCGAGTCGAGCTGCACCCATTCGATCCCTGGGTGCAGCAGTGACGACATCTTCGATACGTCGTGGTCATGGGAACACCACACGATGACGTTGGCCGAGCCGGCCGATGATACCAGTTGGCTCTGCTTGGCCACGGCTTCCTTCACACTGTCGGGCTGCGCCGGCCCCAGCCAAACCGATACCTTCCGCGATCCTGAAGTCCCTGCCGGGCCATCCACCATAGACCATCCACTCCCATCTGCCGCTTCACGAACTACCCTCTGCCGCCCGCAACCTCACTTGACGACCCTGGTGCTGAACACTTGCCACTTTCCAGGGCCTGGGCGCTTGCCTTCGACCAGGCAAGCGCCCTTTCAACACGTACCCCTTTCAGCGCGAGCGCTGGCTCAAGCACTTCCTCATTGACACAGACTACTCGCTGGTACAGGGCGGCGAGCCGAGCTCACCACCCCAAAAACAGCGGCGTCAGTACGTGACGCTGCCGATGTTCTTCTTATTGAACAGCAGAAGCCCGCACGTAAGGTCCGTCTTGCAGTCCGTACCCCCGAGAAGGATCATGTGGTCGGCTTGGACGAAGAAGGATCCCAACTTGCCGGCGCGGAAGGTCTCGCCGATTTTCCCGGTGATAGTGCCTGCCAGCAGACCGTGCTCAACCGACTCGGCCAGGTAGCCCAGATTGATCACGTTCCAGAACACCACGTCCTTCATCAGGCCGCTCAGCACGTACGACTTGAGCTGTATCGGGAGCCCAAGGCCAGTCACCTGCACCTTCCCAACCAAACTCAAGTCCGTCAGGGCGCGAGCCGCGGCGGCCAGCTGCACGCTACCAGGCACGATAATGCCCTTCAGGTCCGGGTGCGCCTTCATAAGGGCTTGCGTGTCCGCGTAGCACGGCGCATCGGAGTCCCCACAATAGGCTGTTTCCACAACCTTCAGTTTGCCGTATATGGGAAGCTTGAGGGCGGACTTGGCGGCCGCAACCCATTGGCTGAGGTTGGGCGAGTCCGGCGACTCGCTGAGGAAGGCAATCTCGCCCGCGCAACCCGGGATTTCTGCGCATATGGCCTTTACCAGCGACCCACCTATGGCGGAGTACGTCGCCTGGTTTACAAACAATGACCTGGCCGGCGCGGCTACGTCCGCGTCATACGAAATCACCTTCATTCCGGCCTTCATCGCCTTTTCCAATGCTCCGGCCACTGCGTTCGGGTCGTCAGCCGAAAAGATAATCCCGTTCGCGTGCTCGGCGATGGCCGTGTCGATGATCGTAACCTGTTCGGCCGCCGTAGCGTCGGCGGGGCTATCGAAAACCATCGTGTCGCCCCACTGCTTGGCAGCGGCGCTGGCGCCCGATTGCGCCGCCTCAAAGTACGGGTTGCCGGCCCCCTTGGAAATCATAAAGATCTTGTAGTGGGTGGCTGCGCTTGCGGCGGTTGTGCTAATCAGGCCACTTCCACCCAGCGCCGCTATCATGGCGGCGGCGCACACGACCCCTCCGACACGCACCCTTCTGTTAGTAAGACTCCGTCTTATTGACACACGTTCCTCCTCTTGTAGTGCTTTTGCTGGCCACAGGAGCCCCAGCCCTCAAAACTCCCGGATCGGCCAACTAACCGCGGTCTGGCGGTCGCAGTCCAACGTTTCCAGCGAGCATCTGATTTCCCCTAAGTCCTGCCTCGTCCCCCTTCCCAGCCTCCTTTCCGCGACCGGGGCCGGCCGCCCTCTTAGACAGTTCTGGTCGCCGGGCCCGAGCCACCCGTCTACACGCGGCCGTTGCCGCCCAGGCCAGGCACGGTCGCCCGTGACACAAATAGTTGGGCCAGCGACTTGAGCCCCTTCCGAACGCCGCGGTGCCTCACGATGGCCGGTATAGCCAACGCCAAGATCAATAAGACCCCAACGGCCGCCTGGAGCGACTGCGTCGGGACATTATGCAGGTCCATCGTGTACTGCACCTCACCGATGAGGAAGAGCCCCAGGACTGGACCAAGCACGTTGCCCCGACCGCCAAACGGGCTAACCCCTCCGAGCAACACGGCGCAAATGACGCTCAATTCGAGCCCCAGCCCCGTGTCGCTACGAATGCTGTTCTCTTGGGCTGTGATGAGCAACCCTGCTAGTGCGCACATCACGCCGGCAAAGGCAAAGAGCGCGATTTTGATCCTGTCCACTCGTACGGCCGCAAAGTTGGCAGCGACCTCATTGTTCCCGAATGCGTACAGTCTCTTGCCAAACGTTGTTCGTCGAAGAATGAGGCTGCATATAACCGCAAAGATGACGAATATCACCACCGACACGGGAATGCTTGTCCCACCCACGGTCGCCTGTCCGAAAAACTGGAACGCCCATGGGAACGACGTCACCGAGTTCATTCCTATGAGCCCGGTGGCCACGCCCCGGTAGAGGCTTTGGGTAGCGAGAGTCACGATCAGCGGCGGAAGCCCAACCCATACAACCGCGGCGCCGTTTATGAACCCGGCCATAGCACCGATCAGCAGCCCGATCAACGCCGCCAGCCAGATGTTGAAGCCGTGCTGGAAGAGCAGCCCGACGGATACGCCGCACATCGCCATCATCGACGCGACTGAGAGGTCGATCCCCGCAAACATGATGATAAAAATCATCGGGAACATCATGATGCCCACCGGCATGCTCACCGACCAGATGTTCCAGAAGTTGCTGATACTGAGGAAGAACGGTGTGGTGAGTGACGAGTAGATCGTCACCACAACAATCATGGCGACGAGCACGAACTCCCAGCGGGCCACGACTTCGAGGGCGATCGACCCGGCGCGTCGTCTCCGGCCACCGTCGACTGGTCCTCTCGACGTAGCGCCAACCGGTAGTCGCCCAGCGGCGACGGGCGTGCCCCCGTCATCAAACCCTGACGTCGGCCCTTGACCTGCCACGGCCTCCCCCGGTCCCTTCATTGAGCTACCGCCTCCCCCTGTCCGCTTCTATCTGAAGCATCGACCCACGTCACTTGCCACCCCCTCCTGGCCCTTTTGCTCTAGCTGACCGCGGCGATCTGCTTTTCCCGGGCCCGCTGCGCCAGCATCAGCCTCCGAGCTGTCCGCCTCGTAAGCATGACGTTCCCTGATACGGCCACCAACAGGATCGCGCCATTGACGGCCTGTTGCCAGTTTACGGAGACGTTTGCAATCACCAACGCATTCGTCACGCCGGTAAGGATCAGTGCGCCCAATATTACGCCTCGAATGGACCCTGAGCCTCCCCAGATGTTCATCCCACCAATGACAACTACGGTAACTGTCGTGAACTCAAACCCCAACGCTGAAGTTGTCTCTGCCGCACCATAGAAGGCGAGCCATAGCACGCCGGCTATGCCAGCCACGGTCCCGGAGATGATGAACAGCCAAAATGTTCGCTTCCGAGCTGGGATGCCCGTAAGCGTGGCGGCGTCAGGATTGCTCCCGATTGCGTACAGCTCCCTCCCCGTCCTGGTCTGGGAGATGAAGTAGCCGACCGCGATCACGACCACCAGCGCGTAAAACTCTAGGCGAGGGATCCCAAGAATGGACCCTCGCACCAAGGCCAGCACCGAGTTGGGCAATTGGTACGTAAACACCGACGACGCTATGGCAGGGACGAGGCCTCTGTAAATCTCGAGCGTTGCCAAGGTAACGATCATCGATGGTATCTGCAGGCCGGCTATGATGCTGGCGTTAACAAGACCAAACAGTGCTCCGAGCCCGGCGCCCTCCAATACAAGGACTATGGCGGGCACACCCGGGTGATTGGCGGCCGTAACACCGACGATCATGCACGTCAATCCCATGACGGAACCCACGGATAGGTCAATTTGTTTGGTAAGGACGATCATCGCCTGAGCGGCGGACACAATTATGATTATGCATGAGTCGACTATTATTTCGCTGATGTTACTCGCGCTCAGGAACGTTCCATATGGTATCGATATGAGGAGCGCAGCAACAACCACGATACCGGCTAGGTATGCTTCGCGTGTTCGTGTGGGCGTGAGCAGTTTCTCCGAAAGCGTGGTCCGCCGTGTACCTTGTGGCATCTGTTCGGGCACTGTGGTCACTTCTTAGTCAGCCCTTTCCAGTTGTTCTTCACTTGCAAGACCCAGGGCCGCCGTCATCACTTTTTCGGGCGTAGCCTGTTCTCTTGTAAAGCGTCCTGTGATTTCGCCCTCGCGCATAACTATGACCCTGTCGCTCATGGCCAGCAGCTCGGGCAACTCCGACGAGATGAGCAGAACAGCCCTGCCTTCCCCAGCAAGCGCGGCAATTATGGCGTGCACTTCGGCTTTGGTACCCACGTCGATCCCTCGCGTAGGCTCGTCCAAAAGGACTATTCTCGGTTGCGTACCCAGCCATTTAGCCAGGACCACCTTTTGCTGGTTCCCGCCCGACAGCTCTTTTACCGCTTGGCTGACGCGAGCCAGCCTGATATGCAGGCGGTCAACCCAGGTATGGGCGTTATCTGCTACCTTTCGCTGTGACATCCACGTGTGCGACGAGAATGACTTTAGGGCCGGAAGGGCCATGTTATCGGACACGCTTATCGGTTGGACCAGGCCCTGGACCAGGCGATCTTCAGGAAGATAGGCGATGCCATGCCGAAGCGCGCTACCTGGGTTTCGGATACTCACGCGCTTGCCGTCGATTGTTATCGTTCCGCCGTCCAAACGGCCGATGCCGAAGATAGCCTGCGCCACCTCGGTGCGTTTGGCGCCTACCAGGCCGCCAAGGCCCACGATCTCACCGGCCCGCAGGTCAAAGCTGATGTCGTGGAAGTTACCCTCCTGTGAGAGATTGTTCAGGCTCACAACCACCTCGCCGACGTCGGCCTCCGCCTTCGTAAACAATGCCGATAAAGGGCGGCCGACCATCAGCTGGACCAGCCGATCACGCGTCATGCCCGCGATGGGGGCCTCTTCGATCACTTTCCCGTCTCGTAGGACCGTGACCCGCTGAGCCACCTCCATGATCTCGTCCAACCGGTGAGATATGAAGACGATGGCCACGCCGTTGTCCCGCAGGCGTCGCATGAGAGAGAAGAGCTCGGTAACCTCGCCTTGCGAGAGGGATGACGTCGGCTCGTCCATAAGGAGCACCGTGGCGTTAGAGGAGATGGCCTTAGCGATCTCAACGAGCTGGCGCCCAGCAGGGTTGAGGGCGCTCACCTGGGTCCGGGCGCTGAATTTTGCCCCGATCGAACGGAGCAATGCCTCGGTCTGGTCGTAAATCGACTGCCACGCGATCTGACGGCTTTGGTGGATGGGGTGCCGGGTCATGAAGATGTTTTCCGCTACGTTCAGGTCGGGAAAGGTCAGGGGATCCTGATATATGGCAGCGATGCCCATGCGCTGAGCGTCCAAGGGGCTTCGCATATTGACCGGCTGACCATTTGCGAAGAAACGACCGCTGTCGGGCTCGTAGACGCCCGTCATGATCTTGGTCAAGGTGGACTTGCCGGCACCATTTTCACCAATAAGGGCGTGGATCTCGCCGGCGCGGAAGTGCACGCTGACGTCCATCAACGCGTTAATGCCGCCAAAGCTCTTGCTAACCTTCTCAGTCGACAGCGCCGACGTTCCCGGACCGTCTTGGACACCAGTGGCCGGCCCTGGCGGCACCACAACGTCGGCGGTCGATCCATTATGCTTGTCGCCCGTGCCGGTGTTGGGTTCGTTTATGGTCATAGGGCTTCTCCTTTTCGGCTCCGCGGCGATGGCGTTATCAGCTGTGGCACACGCAACAAAGACGTCCCGGTCCACGGGGCTTCCTGCCTGTGGGCGGCGAAAACGGAGCTGTGGAAGGCCTCACCGCCCGGCGCAAGAGCGTTGTAGTCACGCCCAACGGCAGTTTTAGGTTTTTGGGCGGCCTTGCTCATGGCCATCTTGACGCCCTGAGGCCCTGCGCTGGGCGATTATGGGC
>OBLU010002545.1_pt1 | contig 16761 bp, 19 predicted proteins | sample 1518681 | NCBI WGS metagenome assembly OBLU01 (sample SAMEA3539304, study PRJEB22396) | soil metagenome | biome: tundra; feature: field; material: soil | place: USA | collected 2010-05 | depth 0.15 m | reverse complement strand
GGCACGCCGCTGCCTCGCGCATAAGGAAAATAGCGATACAACAAGTAACCAATGCTCAACGAGCCCACGACCGGGAACAGCAGACGTCGCCACGCAGCGCCCCCAATCGGGTAGAGCCGCATCCCCATTCGTTCGGTCAGCAAGATGAATGTGACGACCGCCAGGCCTGTCAGCGCGCCTATGACCAGTGCCAGAACCAGAACTACCCGATCCTCATTTTCTTGCAGCTTACCCCAGCGATGTAACAGCGGGGTTTTCCACCAACTCCCGCTTGCCCTCTGGATGTTTTCACTCATAATCTCGGGAATTTCTTCCTGAAAGCATATCTCACATGGTTGGCTCTTAAGTTATTGGCAGAGAAGAAGGCGATGAACTGATTGTCGTAATCACTCCCCGTCTAAGCGTGCCTATGGTGGTCAGTATAATAAAGATGCTCGTTCGCACCAGGACTGAGCGTCAGTATGATTTCCTGTTCCGACTCAGTGTGCCGATTGTATTCCTCATCCCTCTTCATATTCAGGTCGCGGGGCCGAGGGCGGCCCGACAATCAGGCCGCCCTCCTCGGACCACGGTTCAGCGTTCGAGCACAAAGTGGTCAACCCTGTTCTTTTGCCAGCACTCTTCATTGTCCTGTGTGCAAAACGGTTTCTCCTTACCGAAGCTGACAGTTTTGATTCGCTCGGCGGAGATCCCACGTTGCACAAGAGCTTGCTTCACGGAATCCGCTCTGCTCGCTCCGAGAGCAAGGTTGTATTCCTCCGATCCTCGGTCGTCACAATGCCCTTCGACAAGCACCTTCACACCGGGATGTTGCGAGAGGAAAGCGCTGTCATTTTGGGCAGTGGGCACCTCGTCAGGGCGCAGGGTGGGCTCGTTGTAGTCGAAGAATACATCCTTCACGCTCTTGCTGAATAGGTCCTCATCCGTCGGCGACGGTGCCGCGCTAGCGATCCTCGCGTTGACTGTGACGCGAGCAGAGGCGTCCTTCGTTCCTCCCGATCCCTTTGCCAACAGTGTGTAGGTAGTGGATTCGGCAGGCGTAACCGACCGAGTACCCGACGGCGACAGCGTGCCTAACCCAGGAATTGTGATGTCATTGGCGTTCGCAGTTTGCCAAGTCAGCGTTGTCGACTGGCCCTGCTGAATCACACTCGGGTTCGCTGCCAGAGTCGCCGTCGGTGCAGGTGGTGGGGGTGGGGCGGGTGGTGTCGCTTTGGCTACCTTCTTGTTACAGGCCGCCAATGACAACACGCCCGCCAGGGTCGCGAGTAAAGCAAACACCTTTAGTCTTCTATGCATCACTTTAGTTCTCCTCCCTCTGAAGAGATTGTGAATCTGTGATCGAGCAAATATCTGCTAGACAAAGATTCGCCGGGCCGACGAAAGAAATGCCGAATCAGAGAGCGGCACTACTTCCAGCGACTGCGACAGTGATTGGGTTCTAGAACGAGAAAGATGGGAGGTATCAACAGCGGAAGACGGTGCCGCTTTCGAGCAAGCTAACTGACTGGAACTCCGCCTTCGAAAAGGATATTTGCGACAAAACCACGAGCGGAGAAATCAGGAGGCCGCCTAGGGAGCTTAGGGAAGCCTGCACTATGGCGAGCCGCAAATGAACCCCCGCGCGTGCTGCCCGCAGCGCGGTAACCGGTCCGTGTAGGGCTGAATACGGACCTTGCATCAGGGGAAACAAGAAAATCATCAGGACGCAGATAACCGTGAGCACAGCTATTTCGCATCCGTGGCGGCCAGAAACCATCATAGCAATTGTATCGCATTACGATGCAGAGCCGGCTGTCAATCTGAGCGTCGGGGTGGCAAATTCGATACACGAAAGTCCACGTTCCGCTGGGTCTTTCGAACCCTTGCTCACATGCCTCCTAGTGGAGTTGATGAATCGCCCAAGATCAGAAGATGAGACCGTCTAACCGCCCAGCACTGCTCATCCTCTTTCCGATGGTTCAGACCTGCGGACGACGTGAGATGAAAATGGAGCTTTTCAATAGCCACGCCTGATTTCAACAGGTTAGCGCGCTTTTGGTGCCTGGGTGCTGTAATTTCTAGGCATGCAAAGAAGATCATCGGAACCGTGGCGTCCCACTCCCTGCGCGAAGCACGAGAGAAGTGGGCGCCCGATCCCTGCAGAGCGGGTCAGTGTGCTGGGAACCGCTTCTTCCCAACGCTGCTGGTGGCGAGAATGCCCTGAACTCCGCCTGCGCTGGTGACGACGGTGTCGATCTCGTTGCGGTTATCCACCAGGACAAAGTTCGCGACCACGGGTGGCCGCGGAAGGGACGGTAGTGAGCGTAATGCTCCAGCATCTTCTGCTGCCAATAATCGCTATCGACGAACTCCGTATTGTGCGAGCGACCCGAAATATCGCCCATGATCACCGCTGACCATGATTGGGGGATTCCGTTCGTGTTGGGCACATCCCATCCGGGATAGATGGGGACGTAAGGGGCGATGCCAGCGAGATGGGGTGGAACCTGGGCGGCAGTTCGCCACTGCGTCATTCCAAAGTATGATGCGCCATACATGACGACTTGCCCATCGCTCCAGGGTTGCGCTGCGATCCACTCCACCACGTCGTAGCCATCACGCCCCACCTGCACCCCGAGGTTTTCGTTCTTGACTCCGCCGGAACGTCCTCGGCCCCGCACATAGACTTGCGCGTAGACATACCCTCGGTGCGTGAAGTAGCGTCCCCGGGTCATTCCGTCAATCTCGTATTGCGTCAGGCAGAGAACGGTCGGGGCTTTGGATTTGAGGCCCGAAGGTTTGAAGATCCACGATTCGAGATCAACACCATCACGCAGGGGAATCATGCGGCTCATCTGAACGTTATAGCCGGGACCGACGTCCTCTTTGTTTCCGGTCGAGGCTGCTGTGACTGCCGCAAAACCGATAATGATGTTTACCGTGAGTGCGATAGCCAACGTAGATTTCAAGTGTTTCCTCCAGTTGCTGTCGTTAGTCGAGCACTTCCGTGAATTTCAGTGTTCAGCGATGGAACGGTAGTCACGGCGGAGCAGCGATCGACCGCACTCGGCGAATATCAACCTTGGGCCTCGCGAGTAACATGCATCCCCCTCGGCATCACATACTGCGAATTCGTCGACTCTTTGAAAGGCACCATTCTTAATCCCATGAATCGTGAGGGCCTTCTATTTATTGAGCCGGAGAAATCGAGCGGCGTTGTTGTACAAAATGTCACGCTTTTGCCCGGAAGATAGTGCAGGGGCATTCTGAATGGTATCGATGGCCGCAGACACCGCATCTGGCCAAACCATTTCGTCAGAGCCAAACATAATGCGGTTCTCGAATCCGGCATCAATCAAACGATGCAAGAAATCGTAGAACTGCTTGCGGGGAAAAGCATAGTCGATGATGCCGATATCTACATAAAGTTGAGGGTGGGCGTATAGCGCCGCGATTGTGTCGTCTGCCAAGGGCCAGCCGGCATGCATGGCCCAAACGCGAAGCTTCGGATGTCGCACGAGAACATCTTCGAGGGTCAGCAGGCTGGACAAGCGCATGCGGTAACTAGGCGCGAAGACGTAGGGAGCTCCCGGCGGTCCAGGCCCCATATGAATGCCGACGGGGATGTCCAGTTCTTCCGCCAGCGCAAAGTAAGGTTCCATTCGCGGATCGGTGACGGCAATCCCCTCGTATTGCGAGCTGATTTCAGCAAACGCCATTACTCGCCTGCTTTTCACCAATTGGCGTAATTCGTCCACGCTCGGTTTTCCCGACTCCGGGTCGAACGGCAGCGCTGGGAGAATGCGGCCCTCGGATGCCTGCTTCCACTTTTCCATGACCTCGAGGTTGCCATCCGTGACTGCAACAGTCACATTTCGCGTCTTGAGGATTGCAAGCGTACGCCGCATTAAGTCGTCGTCATTCGAACCAGATCGCAGAGGCGATGGACATGCGGGTTTGTTCTGCACGCGGGCAAAATATGTTTGCGCATCTTCATGAGTGTCCTTGACCGGCCAGCTCAAAAAAGGAGCGCAAAGATAGAGTGGGGGTGGCCCGAGTTCATCTGCGCGCTTCGCGTGCAGATGCATGTCGATGATTGGCTCGGCGCTGGTCTGTGACCATACCGGAGATACAGCTGTAAGCACAATCGTCAATAAGAGGCACGTGGCAAAAAACAAAAACCAACAACGGGAACGTTGTTTCATTGTTGTCCGCCCTTCTCAGCGTTTTCTCGCATGGCAAATCTTGCCTAGCATTAGAGGATTCGATCGATCTCTTCCTTGCTGAGTGAATCTCCAAGAAGCGTCAATCCATGCCTTTCGAACTCTGCTTTACGAGCTTCCTGACTCTTTGGATCTTCGCTCTGTGTAACCGACGCCCACTGTGTTTCCACTAATCCTGCGGGTGTGTAGAGATGAATTGCGCCACAATGAGAATCCCGGGCTACACTCCACCGGTGCGGGACTTTCATCGGCATCAGCAAGGAATCGCCCGGCTTCAAACGCATGCGCTCGCCGCCAACTTCGGCGACGAATTCACCCGCCATCACATAGATCCACTCATCCTGTTCGTGATGAACGTGAAGCGGGGCGCCTCGATAGGGGTGATGGTCTCCTGGGGGAAAAACAAAGACCGCAAGGCGCCCCTCAGAGTCGGAGGAGCGGACAACCTCGGTGTCGAACATCCCTGACGGCGAGGGCGCGCGGTCATCGGCACCGTTGGGTTTACGTGTGAAGCCGGAGCGAACGAGCACGGCATGTCGATTGATCCTCTCGTCCGAGGCGCGATTCCTTTCGCCCGAAGCTTGCAGCAAAGATGCAAGACAGAAAGAAAACTCGGTGAGTGTCAATCCTGCGCCAGCTGTAAGCAAGTCTCTGCGATTCATGGATGCCCCTCCATATAGCTCCGGGCAAGTTTGAGATTTACCGCTGGCATTCCCACTCTTAATACGAGCGCAGGCACAGTCAGGATGGTGGTATTGTGATCCCCATGGCGTTCGCTCGTCGCCTAGATCATTACTCGAATCCGACAATTACTTCGGATGCGATCGTTCCATATTGGAAACGCTGTACCATACGATCCTCCAAGAGCCATCGCTTTGACGCTTGAACTCCGCAATGAAGTTTGTTCTATGGGTCATCAACACACCATCGGAACCGTTGTCTTCGTTATAGGTGCCACGGTAGACAGCCAAGTCTCCCCCACCTGCAACATCGACCGCCTCGTCGATGAGACTGACTTTCCAAAGTGGGTCATGCTGAAAGCCCAGCTTGAAGCCCTCCCTGTCAGCTTCGAACCCAACAGTTGAAGGGCTACCACACTCCATAGAGATAATATCCGGCGCGTCATACGCAGTTGTTTTGATCGGATCGTGAGCGTTGATCCCGGCGACGACTTGAGCGACAGCCGCCTTGATGGTTTCGGTGATCGCCGATTGATCAATCGCCATCGCTCTTGTCCATACTGCAGTCCCGATAGTAGCGACAGCAAACAGAAGCAGACTTGGTTTCCGGTATGCAAAATGGATCATTGAACTTTCCTTTTTGAGGCAGCCTCAGGAGCGAGCTTAGTGCCGTGAATTGTGACCGCTCTCTTCAGCGTGCCGCCTACCTCGCCCATATCGCCGGTTTGTGTGAAGGAAGTGGCAGTGATGCCGGAGATGGGTGGTTGCGTCTTGTGGCGCCTGGCTGTCAGGGGGTATTCACTTTCCACTTCCTCCTGCGTACTCCAGTTTTGTTCGCATCATGGTTTGGCGTAAAGATGTTGCGATTGCAGGATCGTTGTCCTTGACTAGTCCCGCCCGATTTTTGAATTCCGAAGAGGCACTGTAGACAATCACCGTAAAATCGCGCTGCGGGTCGTACCACCAGGCACCCACGACATGTAGGCCGACTTCATGAAAGGCGGCGAGTTGTTCGTGCCACTCCTTTGCGGGAGGCGTTCCCATATGTGTCGCGAGCGGTGTGGTCATAGAGCTAAGGTCGCTGTGAGTTATCATGTCGAACGAACAGGCAGTTCGGTCCGAACCGTCGACTGGAACGGTTAGGAAGTGTCTTTGAGCCGACGATTCTGCCAAAGGACGAGGGTCGCCCATGGCCCCGAGCCACGACTGCTGATCGTATTCGGCCAGCTTTGCGAAGGCCGAGCACTGGGTTTCTTTTTCACCTGACCCAAAGGCACCTTTTCCCCCGGCGATGACATACGCCCCAAGCCAAGCCTGGTAGAGAGAGGAGTTCGGATCGCTGCGCGCCGCGAAGTTCTTGCCCGATACCGGGCGGCCGTAGGCATAATAGTTCACACCCTTGTAGCCGAGAGGCTCCCAGATCGGGTCCATCACATTCTGTTCGGTCACCCACCCGTCGGGCAAAGGGTCGAACGAAACCCGAACGTGCTCAGCCATTGCATCGCCAGTCCTCAGATCGAGTAACTTATGACTCGGTTCACTATCGCGAGCCGTTGGTTCCACATTGGTTCCGTGAATTGTGACCGCCAGCTTTAGCGGGCCGCCAACCTCTCCCATTTCGCCGGTCTGCGTGAAGGAAGTGGCAGTGATGCCGGACCACACTTCATGCCAGGTCATCTTTTTACCGTTCTGGGGGAAGCCCATGTCGATCGTTAGTTGTTTTCCATCCCAGTTCAGAGAACTGCTGGAGTAGGTGTTGAAATCGCAAGCTGCCGGACCGGAATTGTTGCAGAGCATTCCGCGGAGGCTTTTCGTGGTCTTGTCCCACCAGTGCAGTGCGATAAGAAACATTTCTCCAGCGGGCCCACGTACATGCTCTTCCTCCATCAAAACGTATCCACCCGGCCCGATTCGCCAGTTTTCTTCGCCCGTACCTGTGCCTCCGTTTGGAGACATGCCACCGGGCGCAAAATCATAAGATGTGGTCCAGTTACCAGCGAGCGCTTTTTCGAGACTCTGCAGTTCCGGCGCTGGATCTGCGGCGCTCGATGCGGGGTGGTCCCCGGAGTTGGCCGCATGAACGTCGTTCTCGCTGCGCGCTGTCGCGACTCTGGTTGCATGAATCGTGAACAACCGCTTCCTGGGTCCGCCTGGGTCTCCATATTCCCCAGTCTGAACGAATGACGTGGGAGTGATGTCTGACCAGACCTCGTGCCAAATTGATTTCTTTCCAGACGCGGATGTTTCCATTTCATCGATGACGAACTGTTTGCCATCCCAGTTCATCGTTATGTCATTCTGCGCGCCCTTGACATCACATGTGTACGGCAGCAAGTTTTGACATTCCATCCCGTGGAAACTTTTATTCGCGGTATTCCACCACAGGATCCCGAGAAGCGAGAGATCACCTTCAGGCATGCGCAGGCGCTCCTCTTCCAACAACGTGAATCCTCCTGGCCCCGGTCGCCACGTTTCTTCTCCGGTGTTGAGCAGACCATTGGGCGTCGCAGAGTTAGGCTCAAACCTCACATTGAGAGACCACTCTCCCTCCAGAGCTTTGGTGAGTCCCACAATTTCAGAGGATGGCTGCGGGACAGATGTTAGTGACTGTGCGTTTGCGCAAGCGATGGCTATTCCGCAAACGCTCAGAAGACAGAGTGAAATTGAGGCTGTTCTGAAAAGTTTCTTCATGTTTGGCTCCCTTGGCCACAACGAAGTTTGGTTCGAAACGATAATCATTGCTCAATTCGCGAGTTCGATCGCCAACGCTCCACGTTTCTAGCCGACCATGTTCGCGGCAAAATGCTGCCAGAGTAGCGTGCGACTGCCGAAGTAAACCAAATAGAGAAAAACGACGATGATCGTGGCACCGAATCCGAAAGCGGGGTGCACCCTGCGGTTCCTTATCGAATCGAACAATACGACTGCGGTCACTAGTAAGGCCCAAAAACCTAGGATCACGATGTTGCTTCCGAGTCCCGCCCAGATGAATAGGCGGACAATGGGATTCGGAAGAATGCAGAAGGTAGCCAGAAGCATCAGGCGCTTGTGGTAGCCAGTGCGGTTTCTCAACCAGACGCCCAATGCAACGAGGGATGCAAACAGAGCCATCTGCGTGAGTTCGAGCGCAAGCACGGTCAGGACGCTGGAAACGGACTCAGAATGCGCCCGCACTTCGCGTCTTGCTGCGACCAGGGTTGCCGTACACCCCATCAGAACGACAAGTACGGCAGAACCCGCTCCGAATGCCCCCAGAATTCTGTGTATAGGGATCCGATTCGAAGTGATGAGGAAGGTTTGAACCGTAAACAAAACGATCCAGCCAGTCATCACCGCACCGTGAAAATGCAGAAGCCTTGTAAGAGCCGGCATCCCGAACAATGAGTGGAGGTAGTACGTGCGGGCGAAACCAACGAAAACAAGAACTACGATCGAACCCGCCAACCAGGCAAAAAAATGATGTTCGGCTTCCGGGGATGACGCCAGCCGTCTCGAAACATATGTTGAATGTGATTCGGTCACAGTTCCTCTCGAACCGTTGATTGGCGTTACTCGCCCTCTATTTCTTCTTGTAGTCAAGCACCATGGTTTGTTTTCTCCTGCCCTTTGCGCCCATGTCCACTTCCAGCATGACCTGTTCTCCTGTTGAATTCCTTCGACGATGTTGATCCATGTGCCGGGATCACATCGGGGGTCGAACGTTGCCGTACTCGAAGCGCGTTGAGCGGTGATCCTTTACCTTGTTTCCTCTGTTATCTACATCCTCTTCGACGCGCAAAAGCAGTCCGGTACTTTTGGATACCCACATCTTTCCGTCTTCATTGACCTCTTCATATTCGCGGTGCACGGAAAACAGCATGACGGGATCGCCATTTACCGACTCGTTGCCAAGGAATTGGCAAGTTGACTTGCCATGCTCTTGTTTTTCCTTCTCCTGCTCAACAACGTCCTGCGAGGTCACGGGAATGCGCATCCATTTTCCGCGCGCTCGAATGTACTTCTGTCCGTTGGCGAATATCGTCTCAGCTTCCGTCGGCTTGCCACCGTTGACATCGGTACTGCTCGTGTAACTGTGGCTGGGAGTTGTTGCGACCTTCGTCAAGGCATCGAAGACCGGCCGGCACGAATCTGCCCCACGCATCGATGCAGTTAGGCAAATTGTCATGAACGGTTCACACAGGGCAAGAGCGCACAACCGATTTCGCATCATTCTGATTCTCCGGGATGTTTCTTGAGCAAGCGTTTTGGGCCCTTCGCGAAATTCATGTGTACCCCACTTCAGCGATATCGTCATCGGCGCGTTTGCGCACTACCTCTGTCCCTGCCACTTCCAGACATCGGAGTACTGGGCTCGAGGTTCGTTGTAGCGCTGCAAGTGTTGAATTCTTTGCATGAGCAGCCCTGAGAGATAAACGGTGGCTACAAACATTCCGGCGGCCGCCAGTAGGACCACTGCCGTGAGGGCTAAGACGGCAGTTGTCTTGCTCCCGCGCAGATTTTTTATTCCGTGTCGTTTCGGCCTGTGCGGCCATGCCATCTCAAGCCTGAGCGTCGCGATTGGCGTATGCGTCATCGGACATCCCCAGATGGCATCAGACAATTCTGGTGTGTTCAACACTGAACTTTGCGTCACTGCAAAGACACTTTGCTTCACGATCGTTGTCATGGCGACCTCGGCTCTCTAGGGTTCGACCTTGTACAACGTGACCATTCCCGCGTCCATGTGGTCGTCGATGTGGCAATGGAACATCCAGATGCCCGGGTTGTCGGGAACCATGTCCACAGTCTCCATTTGCGCTTGCATGAGAGGAACGACATCGGTACGCTTGCCGTCATGCAAGACCAGGTTGCCGTGCCAGTGAGGGGTATGAACGCTGAACTGTTCCCCAAGTGCGACCAGATACCAGCGGACGCGTTCATCCTTTTTCATAGTCATCATCGGGCCGGTCCCGTAGATGTAGCCGTTGATCGCGAACTTGGCATTGGCAACGACGAATCCTGAACCCACGCCGGAGAAGTTACCCTGGTCGTCCACAGGAGCGAATTCTAGTTTCTTCACACCCTTCGGATCGGTTGTAAACGTTTGAATGTTGTGGTCGAGATACCAACTCACGTTCTCGTCGAACAGCAAATAAAGGCACACGAATTCGCGATCCACATCCTTCGGTTTGCCATCCGCATCGGCCATGCCCCGCCGCGTGATAATCATCGCGCCGACCAAACCGCTCTCTACGTCCTTCAATTCGTTCGTGTGTGAGTGGTAGAGCCAGACAATGGAGCTTGGATCATTCGGTCCGGGCCCAGCCCGCTCGGGCACTTGCCAGGTGTAGATGTGCGTTTTCCCCGGCGGCACCGCGTCATCGTCTTTTTCTTTGCCCGACGTGCCGTCGTCGTAAGGGGCGCCCTCTGAGTCTTTGTCGTAGAACACACCGTGTGGGTGCACGCTGTAGGGTCGGCTAGCGTTGTTCTTGAAAATGATTCGAATCGTGTCTCCTACTTCGGCGCGAAGGATTGGTCCAAGGATGCCGGCGTGCTCCCACTCAGGAGAGCGAGCTTTGAGATGAGCGAAGGTTTCATCCGTGTACTCGCGGTAAATGGCCTTACGGTATACGGTTCCGATCCGGTGTGGCCCTCGTTCGGTAAAAACCGTCGAGTATCCCTCGAACTTCATGCCCATCATCTTGTTAACGCCGCCGGGAGCGTAGTCCCAATCAACTTCGTCAGCAGCAATGCAGTAGGTGCGAGTCTTGCCAGAAGGCTGCGCGAAGGCAATGGGTGCCAACAGGACAAACACAGCCACCAGTTTGGAACAATGAGTCATTTTTCCCCTCTTTACCCTGCGAGACATCACCGCGTCACAGTCTTACGCCCGCTTGCTCCGCTGCGAACTTACCAACGATGGGCAGCTTGAAAAGTTTTTGCTGATAGGCCTGAACCATCAGGAAAATCCAGATTCCAAAGCCGGAAACAGCGAAAACCAACATCAGCGGCAGAGCAATTAAGCCAAAGATTCCGGCCGTTAAAGGTGTTAGCACCGCCGAGAGAATCATCCAGACAATCCAAAAGGTGATCCAGGCGACATTGAAGAAAATTGACTGGAAAGCGTGAAAGCGAACGAAGGAGTTCGACTTGTACGGATCCAGGACAAGAAAAATGATCCCGGTCAGGAAGCCGGCGAGGTAGGTGAGCGCTCCCACGACGTTCGTATCCATCGTTTTTGATCCAGTCTCCGCGGGCGGAGACATAACAGCGACATCAGCCGAACCTTCGACTGCCGTCGTAGAGACGCCTACCTTGATTTCTGTCGGTGACCCACAGGACTGACAGAAGCGGGTGTCTGTTGCTAAAGCCGCACCGCAAGATTGACAAGAGCTCATCTCTCCCTCCTCAGGATCTAATTTGGTCGATGGGCTGCAACGACGGGAACTTTGCCTGCAACCGGAAGGATTAGCAAACCAACTATGGGCAAATTGTGCTTTAACCGCCAATTCTTTATTTTCTATAGGCTTACGAACGCTGATTAACTCGTCTTAGCTCGTTTTCGTGCTAAACTCGACCCTCAAAATCTCGCCTAACGTATGACGGCATCTGCTCCAGATCATTCTGCGGCCCCGGAAATCAGCTACAGTTTCGGGCTTTACGTGCTGGACCCGGCTAATGGCGCACTTACGCGCGCTTCGGTGCGTGTGCGCTTGCAGGAACAGCCTTTCCGACTTTTGGTATTGCTTGTCGAACGCGCCGGACAGATTGTTTCGCGGGAAGAGATTCGGAACCGACTTTGGCCCCAAAATACCTTTGTCGAATTCGATAAGAGCCTGGGAGTGGCGGTACTCAAGGTCCGGGAAGCTCTTGGGGATGATGCGAGTAACCCCAGATTCATCGAAACCATTCCTCGGCGGGGCTATCGGTTCATCGCACCCGTTAGGGTCGACGCAGGGCCCGTTGCTGATTCCGCCACTCCAACGCCTGCGGCGACCGCCGTGTCCGCATCCCAACCTAACCTGTATGCGACAAAGCACGGTATGATCGTCGCCACACTAATAGTTTTGGTATTGGTTGGCATAGTGCTCTATGTTCTCCGGCCGAGAAATGCATCTCCGCCGTCAACAGCCCAGGCCGGGAACTCAATTCCGCGAATACACGTTCGTCGTTCGGTAGCGGTGCTCGGTTTCCGCAATTTGCCTGGCCGGCCAGAGGACAACTGGCTCTCCTCCGCTTTCAGTGAAATGTTGAATACGGAACTGGCCGCAGGCGGAGAGCTCCGCCTAGTCCCGGGAGAGGATGTGGCCCGGGCGAAGAGTGAACTACCGCTCAGTGGCGAAGATTCTTTTAGCAAATCCACCTTGCAACGTTTGCGGACCAACCCAGGCGCCGATGTGGTCATCCTGGGTTCGTACACGATGCTGCCGAATGCCGCTGAGCGGAAGATTCGTCTCGATGTTCGCCTTCAAGACACGGCGGGCGGAGAAACCATCGCGGAAGAATCCGTATCGGGCAATGAGAGTGACCTTTTCACCTTGGTTTCGGATTTGGGTGGCAAACTGCGGCGAAGTCTCGGTGTGGCTGCACCCTCAGAGGGAATTGAAGTTGCTACAAGGGCCGCTCTTCCGTCTAATGAAAAGGCGGCACGCCTCTACGCTGAGGGACGAGCGAGATTGTGGGCATTCGACTACTTTGCGGCTCGCGATTTACTTAACAAAGCAATCGCTGCGGACGCAGATTTCCCGCTCGCCCATGCGGCTCTATCCGATGTATGGTGGCACACCGGCTATGACGCCAGAGCTCGAGCAGAGGCTCAGCGAGCGCTCGACCTCTCGAATCATCTTTCACAAGAACAGCGGCTGCTGGTCGAAGGACAATATCAGAGGACCGTCGAGGAATGGCCCAAAGCCGTCGAGACCTATCGTTCTCTGTTTCGCCTTTTCCCAGACAATCTGGACTATGGCCTCTTATTCGCCTCAGCGCAAATGCATCTGAGTGCGGCGGACTCACTGCAAACGCTGGCAGCTCTGCGGCACCTTCCACCGCCTCTTGGCGACGACGCGCGAATTGACATGACAGAGGCTTCCGCATGGATTAATAGAGACTTTACCAAAGCCCGCGCTGCCGCGAACCTCGCGATCGAAAAGGCGACCGCACAAGGATCGCCAGTGATTGTCAGTCGAACCTACGGCATTCTCTGCCAGCAAGAGCCCTCCATAGACGCATCCAATGAAGCCATCGATATCTGCCGACATGCCCTTGAAGCCTCAATTGCCGCGAAAGACCCGAACGGCGAAGCCATGATGCGCACAGATCTCGCGTCTCTCTACTATCTACGGGGTGACCTCACACAATCTGCAGAAATGCTCCAGCAGGCAGTGAAGAAATTTAAGCAGGTTGGCAACCGGGATGGCGTCGCCACCGCGCTCAGCAATTTTGCTGACGCTCGTCTTTCTCAAGGCGATCTGATGGAAGCGAAGAACCTGTTGCAGGAGTCCATTCCAGAGTATCAAGCCGTCGATGACAAGGAAGGCGTGGTCCTTAACCTCGACAGCTTGGGAGACGTCTGGAGACAGAGCGGCGAGCTCGACAAAGCGGAGGCAGAGTATGAGCAGGCGGTAGTGATCGCGCGGAAAATGGAAGACAAGAATGCGATCGCATATGTACTAAGCGGAATGGGAGATCTCGCCTTGGATCGGGGTGATCTCAATGTAGCGAGGAAGCGATACGAAGAGGCTCTTGCGCTCAGGAGTGGAGCCGGAGAAAAACAGACTGCGGCTGAAAGCCGTGTCTCCTTGGCAAAGCTAGCCATTGAAGAAGGACACGATTCTGACGCCGAGACATCGGCGCGTTCGAGTAAAGCACAATTTCATGAGGAGCAACAAGCTGATGACGAACTCAATGCTAGCATTGTGTTGATTGATGCTTTGCTCGCGCAAGGTAAACAAGGGGAAGCTCAAAAAGAAATGGAAGCAGCTCAACGGCTTGGAAAAGATAGCCAGAACCGCTTTCTCTGTTTGCAGTTCGAATTAGCCTCAGGCCGCGTTCTTATGAAGTCTGCACACCCTGAGGCAGCAGGTCCGTTGTTGACAGGACTAAACCGTGACGCACAGCGTTACAGATTTGCCGGCCTGGAGTTTGAGAGCAAGCTTGCGTTAGCTGAACTTGCAAAGAAAACGAATCACCGTGAGCAAACCCAAATCGAATTGCATGCCTTGCAGAAATCAGCCAGTTCCAAAGGCTTCGGATTGATTGCGCGCAAGGCACTGCAAGAAAGTTCAGCTCCGTAAGCCTATTGGCGCGACGTGATCTTCGCATCACGCGGCAATGTCTCTCAGTTTCTGAGATAAGCCAGAAGAATAAGATGAGCCATTTCGACAAAAAGGCAGCGACGCAGCTACATGCAAACCGGCGCCTACGCCCGTCCGGAAGAGTATTCGGCGGCCATGACGGACAGCGAAATCTGGCAGCTCGTTGCGCTCCTCAACCACTTGGATAACGGCGCTCCTTTCGGTAAGTGGTGATCCGAACAATCACAACCTACCGCGAAGTGCGCCCTTTTTATATTGCGTGCAAACACGATTGTTGCATTACGCATGCCTCATGAGGTCTTTCTGGACCGCCGGGGTTTCGCCATTGTCTTCGAGCCATGGTAGGTCCGTCGAGGCGTATGGAGTGCCGTTTGATGGGGCGAGGCAACGAGACTGCGTGCGGTACGTGTGGCTGTAACTGTGGCTGTACGTTGCTAAATATGGCCAGCGTTTTGAGCATTTGGAAGTGGTTCTCTGTGCGCGCAAGACTTTTGTAAGTTATTGGCTTATTGTGAGTTACGAAAACATGGATGGCAGAGCCCTACTTGTCTCTTAATCAGGAGGCTGCCATTCAGATATACGCCAAGGGCTAAGGCTATGCCGTGGTCGCCACTTTTTCGCCGATCAAGCGTCAGTTTTCGACCGGCCTCTGCCGTGTGAAAGCACACCAAAAACTATGGTCCAATAAGGGTCCACGAACTGTTTCCGAGGGTCATTAAAACGTTTCTGTAGCGCCATCCGTGCCGCGTGTTTTCAGTTAGTTACGGTTGAAGATTTCGCTGTCACTGCAGAGGCCGCAGTTCCACTAACCTTCTCTTGTCTTCCAATTCTGAACATTTCTACACCGACTCTTAGGCGAACATCGGCGCTCGTCACAGAGTGGTCACAATAAAGGGGCCATATTTCTGGGAAGTCGCCGTGGAGGCTCCCTCGGTTCCGGCGTGACTTTCTAATCTCCTCCCGCACGGGTCGGACCACTCGGCCCGGCCGGCAATAGCTCCGGATGGAGGTTTCGCAGCCAAGCTAGGGTGTTGTTCTTGAGTTCCTCCGCGAGTTTCACCATCGCTTCCAATTCCTGATCTGACACGGCACCTGCAACGTCATAAACCGATTTGTTCCTCTTATTGTTGAACGTCTTGAATCTTTGAATGACCTTCGGGTTGGCTTTTATGGTGAGTTCGAGAGATTCGATTGTTTTTACGTGGTGACCCGCTTGGGTAACGGTGCGAAGACCGGAGGCGCGGAGCGCTGTCGTCGCGATGCAGAGCGCAGCGTTGAAAGCAGCGATAAATCGAAGGTCGGTCGAAACAGCTTCGACCTTTGAATCCGCAAGGCTACGATCCACAATTCCCAGAAGATCCTTGATCTCACCTGTGCTGGTCGACTCCCGCCTTAGCCAACCGTACTCCACCCACTTTTCTAAGCTCATCCTCGTCTCCTAGCAAAAATTCCTTTTGGCCTTTGAGCACGGCGGTCAAAAAATGATTCCCGCTCGCAAGTTTCGACTTGAATTCCTCGACGGAATACACGGTCGGGTTGATAGGGCGGCCGATGTTTTTCTCCACTGTAGAGAGCCGTGAAAGGATCTCGTCAAGTGTGGCCTTCCCAACAACCATTAGATCAACATCACTCTGTGCCGTTTCTTCCTCGCGCGCGACGGACCCGTACACAAATGCCACAAGGATTCGCTTCGCTAAAGGATGCAATGCTGATCGCAAGACGCTAAAGATGCCAATCGTCTTGTTTACCAGGGCCTGCATCTCTCGAAATATGGGGGCGTGTCGGTTCGCCTGATAAAAAACCTGACTGCCCACTGAACTGCGAATGATAAGTCCCACGTTCGAGAGGTTTTCAAGCTCTCGTTGAACCGCGCCAACGCTGGCATCTACTTCGCGTGCAATTTGGCGTGTGTAGAATGATTGATCGGCCCTGCCATAGAGCAGGGCGAGGATAGCGCCCCGCGTGCGTCCGAACAGAAGGTCCCCGAGACCGTTGCGTGTACTCATTCCGAGAACAATTGTACTCAGGATGAGAACGAGTTTCAAGGGTTTCGCCTAGCTATCCAAACCGAGGCGCAAAGGGCGCCCACGGCTGTGCAGCGTGATCCAGCGCAGAAGGTTCTCGAGCAATTGCATCATCAGAAATGAGACAAGGACAAAAATGCATAGGCGGACGGGAAAGGAGCTCTTGGCGCCGCTCGGATCAGTCAGATAAAAAACGCCGGAAAGAGCGCATCCTCGCGAGGTTCTTCCTTGCGACCTGACCAGTCGAAAACCTTCAAAAACTGGCACATTTACTTACACACTTTCACGCTTTGTGCGCTGTAAGTCATTTTGTTAACAACAATAATAATTGAATACGCAGCGGATTATCAATCCGCTGCGTCACCTCCAGGTCTTTGCCTTTGACGGGCGAACCGAAGATCGGGACGCCCGCCCCTTGGGTGTGTTGATGTGAGGTAACAACCCTCGACCCCCAGTTGAAGGCGCAATATCAACAGATCGAATTGCTTCGCTTCTTGGTCATCGTCCACCAGTTCGGAGGGTCAGCAGGCCGGCTCGCTCGCCACCGTCCTGCTTGAGG
>OBLU010002544.1_pt1 | contig 16768 bp, 13 predicted proteins | sample 1518681 | NCBI WGS metagenome assembly OBLU01 (sample SAMEA3539304, study PRJEB22396) | soil metagenome | biome: tundra; feature: field; material: soil | place: USA | collected 2010-05 | depth 0.15 m | reverse complement strand
ATTTCATGGCATGATTTAGCGCGCTGTCTTCTCCTTCGCGCAATGAAGGGTCGAATCTGACTACGTCAAAAACCCAACGGTGATATAGGGCGTTGCTTCCCGTAACGGTTGTAGTGTTGCCCACCAAACGCGGGACGAGTCCAAGGCGCTTGTGAAGGTACGCGACGTCGCCATCGGGCACCGCTGTCCCACCCACTGCGTCGTGCTCAAGGAGCGCCGCCCGGGTCCGTGCCAGCCAATCAGTGGGGAGGATGATGTCGGCGTCCACGGTGGCGACCAGTTCACCACGCGCCGTCCCTACGCCTCGACTCCGGGCGTAGCCACGGCCACGATTCTCCGGGAGGTCAATGAGAACTATACGGGGGTCATGCCTAGCAATGCGCGAAACGATCTGGGCTGTGTCGTCACGAGAGCCGTCATTCACAACGATCAGTTCGTACTCGCCAAGATCTTCTAGGTCAGCGATTGCGGCAAGTGTTCGGGCGATATTTGGCGCCTCATTGTACGCGATTACGACGAAGCTGACGAAGCACTCATCCGCCACAATATTCCTCCCATGCAGCCCATCCACGCGACACTCGTATCATATGCGGTCACCTGGGCACTTGGGCGCGCACTGGCAGGGATGAATCCCTGCTGACTTCTTCCATGAAATGGCCGGCGCGCACTTGCCTGAACACGCATGTTACTCATCACGCCATTACCTGGTCAGTGCCCCTTGGCTCATAGGTAGTAGACTACCGGGCAACACCGGGCGGCTAAGGTAGCCCGCAGGTACCAATGGGTTTCAGGTCCCGAGCCGATATCGACGAGCCATCCTCTGGCACCGCTTCCGGGCAGTTGCATATGACGGTTGCCCACCCTTCGGCCAGTAAATGGTAGCGCCTGCAAGATGGGCGCGGCCGTGGAACCCCAGAACTGCGAGGCGGAGCCGCAACCGACTGCTCCCCCCCGGTTGACCCGTCGGGCACACCTTCCCTCCAGGGCCGCGGCGCCATGACTCCAGGCATCGGCGCACGGGGACAGGTGAGCCGGCGTCGTGGCGCCCAACGCAGGCCGGACCTGTGGCCTGAGCTTTGGAGGCATCGGTAACTCAAAGCTCCCGAGTGCCTACGGAGCGTGCATGATATGCACACATTTCAGCAAAGTGTCAACGACAGATCCTCTCGAACCGTACACTCGGCACCTTAGTCCATATCAGTATGCAGAGTAGCCGGTATACACAGCAAGCTTGCCAAGCTGCCGACGCAATCAAGCTCGCACAGCCAGATCGCGTGGAGCCATAACGAAGCAAGGCCGTGGAGGCACAGAGCATTGTCTACAGCTCCACACAACGTGGTCAGATGGCGGGGGGTTGTTATCCTGATCGCCGTCTTCATAGTGGCTGCCGCTATCGGCCAGGCCACTGTAGGACGCGCGGCTCTCAGGAAGGTCGGTCTGGTCAAGGTCCCGACGGGCTTTACCTCCCTGGCGTTCAGGAGCCCGCAGTCGCTGCCAGTGCAGTTGAGTTCTGCGCAGAAGGCTCTCGCTGTCTCGTTCGTGATACGCAATGCCGGAAGTGCTGCTCGTGATTACCGGTGGTCTGTCCATCTGGCTCAGGGCGCGCACACTCGCCGTGTCGATGGCGGAGAGGTCCGGGTGCGGCCTGGACGCGAAGCCCCCATAAGTCGATTGGCAAAATTCCCTTGTGTGCACGGACCAAGGATTCGGATCATCGTCAACCTGGCCCATCCCAATGAGGCTATCGGGGCCTGGGTGGTATGCCGATCGTCCAAGAGGAAACCGCGATGAGGCACGGTCCTGTTATTGCGATTGTCTGTGACGCCATTTCTCCGTACTCGCATGGCGGCAGGGAACGTCGATATGAGGAGTTGCTTCCCTGGCTCGCCGAGCGCGCAGAGGTGCACATCTACACCATGCACTGGTGGGACGGGCCTCCTGTTTACACCGAGGGCGGCATTACGTACCATGCGATCTCACCCAGTCTTCCCTTGTACACGGAAAATCGACGATCCATCATTCACGCGCTGCGCTTCGGCTTGGCCAGCCTTAGTCTGCTTCGCCACCGGTTTGACGTGCTTGAAGCTGATCACATTCCCTACCTCCAGGTATTTGCGCTGCGCATCGTTTCATGGCTGAAACGGAAGCCGTTCATCGTAACCTGGCACGAGGTGTGGAGTCGGGCGGTGTGGTGGGAATATCTTGGCTGGCTAGGAATGGTAGCGTGGCCAATTGAATTGCTCGCCATGCGGCTACCAGATCTAATTATTGCTGCCTCCCCGGAGACGGCTGAACGCCTTCATGCCATTCTAGGTGAACGTGCTGCCGTTACGACGGTCCCTAATGGCATAAATGTAAGCGATATCCGAGACGTCTGCGCGGACGCTGCAAGTACTGATCTGGTCGTGGTGGGTCGCCTGATCAAGCACAAGCGTGTCGATATGGTGCTGGACGCGGTGGCACAGTTGCACGCACAGGGACTGCATGTTACCTGCCGCATAATTGGTGATGGCCCGGAATGGCTGAGGCTGCGCAACCAGGCGGAGCGGCTGGGGATACTTCCATCCGTGGACTTCCGTCGTGACGTGAGCGAGCAAAAGGAACTATATGCTCTCGTGAAGGCCGCTCGGCTTTTCGTCTCCCTCTCAGCACGCGAAGGGTTTGGCATAGCCGTTCTCGAAGCGATCGCCTGCGAAGTCCCCGTGTTGACCACATATGCTCCTGACAACTATGCCCAGTACCTCGTGCAAAGGTACGTCAACGGCATAGTGGTCGAACCGACTCTGGAGGCCGTGGTGGCCGGTACGCGGGCACTACTGGGCGAGGCTGGCAATCAGGTGGAGATTGCCGGCGACGTTGCCGACTGGGTGGCTGATTACGATTGGTCTGCTCTGGCGGCACGTCTGGGCGTCATCTATTCCATAGAGGAACCCTGATGCCTGCAGTCATGCGGCCGGGTGAGCCTGCGTCGGAAACCGCCGGCGGACCAGAAGGGCCTTTCGTGTTTCCTGGACTGAGCGTGATCCTCTGCTCATACAACGGCGCGCCTGGAGTGGACCGTTGCCTCCGCGCGCTAGAGAGCCAGACCGTCCGCTCAGCGCTCGAGGTGATAGTAGTAGATGATGGTTCAGTTGATGGCACGGCAAAAGTAGGACAGGCGCATTCAGTCACTGTTGTGCGGCACAGGCAAAATCTAGGCTTGGCGGCAGCCCGGAATTCTGGGCTACGTACCGCTACCGCCTCTGTCGTCGCCTTCCTGGACGACGACTGCGAGCCTGAGCCGCAGTGGGCGGAGCAACTGCTCGCCGGATATCAAGATGAAGTCGTGGGCGCCGGGGGCCCAGTTATCGCTCAGGCCCCGCGCGGCTTCATGTGCGGGTATCTGATGAGAAATAACCCAATCAAGCCACAAGAACTGGATCTGGCGAAGAGCAACAGGATCCTTCACCGATTTGGCCTCTATCTTAAACGGCAATGGACGCGGCAGGACCAGTATGCCCATCGCGACGTCTACTCGCTGGCCGGGGCAAACATGTCATTCCGCCGCCGTGCGTTGATCGACGCTGGGGGGTTCGACGAGAGGTTTCGCTTCGGTGCAGAAGACCTGGATATCTGCCTGCGCATACGACAGGTCTTCCCGTCCCAACGACTCACCCTGCTACCACAGGCCCGAGTGATCCACCACTTCGTTCCGTCCCTGCACGACACGATGCGCAGGAGTCGCGCGTATGGCTACGGATTGGCGGGCATTTACCGGAAGTGGCCATCTGTGCCGCCCGTGATTTTCCCCGCCCCCCTGGCCGTCATGACAGTACTGGTGCTTTCTGTGGAGGTTCCCCAACTTCTCGTGCTTGCCCTCGTCATACCGCACTTCTTTACTCCGCGGGGGGCACGCGACGCACTGGCCGGCCGTTCGCGGTCCGGCTTGCTCGACGCATACGTTCAGGTGGCCCAGGAGGCCTGGGGGAATCTTGGCTTCCTGGAAGGACTGTGGCGCTTCCGACGACTCCCTCCTGGACCAAGCGCCGCCCTGGCTGAGGCACCGGGTCCTGACTGCGGGCACGACCTAGTCTGGCATGAAGGAGCGGACGTGGTGCGGTGACTGCAACAGTGAAGCGAGCTGAGCGGCCGCGAAGTGGCTCCTGGGGCGGCCGCCATGCTGCCCCTCAGTCACCTAGGCGGGGAATCGGTTACGTCGCGCCGCTCGCGATGATCGCCGCGCTCATGCCTCTGCGGAGGTACTGGTCGGCGGAGCTGCTCCTCGTACCCTTGATCCTGATCGTGCCTGGCGTGCTCCTCCTCCGCGCTCTGCGCGTTCCAGGGAAAGCGGTCACTTCGTTTCCTGCATACGTACCTTGTGCGTCGATCGCGGTTCTCTTTTTTGCCGGTCTCACCACAGACATTGCGGGCCCGCTGGTTGGAGTGCAGACGCCTCTGAGACCTGCACCATTGCTGATAGTCCTCGAGATAACCTGTCTTGGGCTACTCGCAGCCTCGATTAATGCGCCACCGCACCTCACGATAACGTGGCATCCGCCCTCCAAGCCTATGCTAATGGCGTGCCCGATCGTCGTTCCGCTCCTAGCGGTCGCCGGTGCATTGCGGCTTAACAATGGGCATGGCAACGCTGTAGCTATCGCCGGGCTCTGTGCCTGCCTTGCGGTACTTGTCGCTGCAATTGTACTAGCCCCGCGCCTGAATACGCCACTACTGATAGGCATTGTCTACTCGGCTGGCCTGGCTGTCATGTGGGCGTATTCTCTTCGGGGAAGCCTGGTCTACGGATTCGACATCTCCACTGAGTATCGCGACCTGCACAGGGCCGTGCTTTCGGGGGTCTGGCACACGGCACATCCTGGGGACGCCTACGGGGCGATGGTTAGCGTCACCGTGTTCCCCGCCCTACTGCATTTTATTACTGGAGTACCTGACGTTCTGATCTTCAAGGCTGTTTACCCGGCACTCGGCGCACTATTCCCGGTGGCAGCCTTTGGCCTGGCACGCTTGATACTCTCCAAGCGCTGGGCTGTCGCAGCTGCCGCATTCATCGTTATGCAAGCGACATTTGCTCAGGAAGTGCCGGCTCTGGCCAGGCAAGAAATTGCCGTGGTCCTCTTTGGCGCTCTCATCATGGCGATGCTGGACTCGCATCTTACGCGCCGCTGCCAGTGGATCCTCGTGACGATACTCGGTGTGACGATGGTGCTGTCACACTACTCGACAACTTACCTGGCGGTGCTGCTGATCGGTCTCCCGATTCTTTTCCAGTGGGTAATGTCTTGGTTCCGGGACATCCCCCGCGTGAGCGGCGGCATCGTTATGGCGTTCGTCTCCGCCGTTGTGGGTGCGGCCATCTGGTACGGTCCGGTCACCCAGTCTGGGTCGGGCTTGACGAGCTTTGCCCAAACAGTACAGTCACAGGGATTGGATATGCTCCCCAACCGGGCAGCGGGGAGCACATCTCTGATCGGAGGGCTGGTTGCTACGTACCTAGTGGGCAATGCGCAGACGGCGATCCCTGCGAAACAGTATGCCAATCTCGTCCACACCTACTACTTCTTCAACAAGCCAAATGTCACGCCGTTGCCCGACGCGGATCGTCCTCAGTACGCACTCCGCGGTTCGGCCTTGCCGTCGCCGCCCATAAAATGGCACGTAGGCTACAGTGCACTCAGCGTTGCCTCGCTGATTATTACGCAGCTAGCCAACCTACTCGGCGGCCTCGGCGCGCTTGCGATGGCACTGCGGCGAGGAGTCTCGGTAATTACGCGCCAGGTCGGCCTCATTGGCGTGGCAACGCTCGTCTTTCTCATCTTGATCAGGCTAAGCAGCACATTGGCGGCGGCCTACAATCAGGAAAGGGCGCTCCTGCAAGCGCTGGTGATCTTGGGTATCACGCTTTTCTGGCTTCTGCAGGGCGTTGCGAGCCTGGGGCACAAGCGGCAGACCTTGGTCCTGGCCGGAACGACTTCCGCGCTGGCGGTGTTCTTCGCCACCAGCAGCGGCCTGGTTGGTGCGGCGCTGGGCGGAGAAACGGCCGTCAACCTGTCAAGCAGTGGAGAAGACTTCCAGCGCTTCTACATGACGGCACCGGAATTGGCCTCAGCGAGATGGCTTGGCCAGATGGTGCGGCCAGGGCAGTTGGTGTACGCTGACCGCTATGCGGAGTTGCGCCTGTATGCGGCGACGGAGATCCCGACGCAATCAATAATGGGAGATGTGACGCCGCGTACGATCAGTCAGCACGCGTGGATTTACGCGAGTCAATCCAACGTCGTCGACAGGCGGGGGCGTGCTCTTTACGATAACCATCCTGTCTCATATGTCTATCCTTTCGGATTTCTGCAGAGCAACTACGATGTAGTATTTACCGACGGGTTCTCGGAAGTATTTCACCGATGATCTCCATTGTCGTAATCAGTAAGGACGAGCCGGGCCTGGACGGTACCCTGAGGGGTGTATCCAGTCAGGCTGAGGAGCTTCCGGTTCCGTCTGAGATCCTCGTCGTGGATGCGTCGGAGGGCAAACTCGACTACATTCAGCATCAGCATGGCGAAGTACGATGGCTGCCATACAGGCCGCCACCGGGAGTGCGCGTTTCAATTCCCCACCAGCGGAATGCCGGTGTGCGGGCGGCACGAGGAGAGATCATCGTGTTTACCGACGCTGGTTGCTATCCGGAGCCGGAATGGCTGGCTCGTCTCACGGCGCCCTTGCTCGAAGGTGAGCAGATCGTGGTCGGCCTGGCACTGGCTAGTCCCGGAAGCACAACCTTGTACGACAGGAACGCGCGTCAAGCCCTGCGTGCCCGATACGTGACTGAGTGCTCAACGATCAACCTCTCCTTCCGCCGGGAGGTGTTCGACGCCGTAGGGGGGTTTGACGAGCGCTTTTCATACGGCTCGGACGTCGACTTCAGCTGGCTGGTATCAGACGCCGGGTATCGCATCCGCAGCGTTCCCAGCGCAGTCATACGGCACGACTGGGGAAGCTGGACACGCCAGCTGCGTCGATCGTATGTATACGGCAAGGCGCGCATGCGGCTGTACCGGAAGCATCGCTCTAGGTTGAAGAGAGCGCTTCGTGATGAGCCAATGGTGGTGGCCTACCCTGCTTTCCTACTAGGCTTGCCACTTACGCTGATCTGCCCTCTCTACCCGGCTCTGCTGCTCATCCCGGCGTGGCGTAACCGTTCAGACGGTGCGGTCCGTGTCCTCGTTGACCACCTCAGCTATGGAGCAGGCATCTTGGTTGAGTTGGTCGCCCCATGAGCATCTTCTGCCTTCCGCCTCGTGATCTGTGTCCGGATCGAAGCGTCTCGGGTATTGAGCGGGGTGTCGTGGGCGGAGCCTGCTTGCGCGCGCTCCGTGAAGCCGGTGCTCATGACTAGATTCGGCTCACAGCTTTCGCGTGCACTCCCAAGACTCATGGGCAATGCGCTTTACCGCGGGTCCCTGATCCTGCTCGCCAACACTGTCCTCGTCTCAGCTATCGGTGTCGGCTTCTGGACGCTGGCTGCTCGCGCATACCCGGCGTCTGAGGTGGGCGTGTTTTCCAGCCTAGTCTCGGGAGTCGGTCTCCTTGGCGCGATCGCTGCTCTTGGGTTGCCGAACACCATGATCCGCCATATCGCGAGCGCCGAGAACCCCCGCGCGCTGCTCATTATTGCGGTCATGTCCATAGTCACAGTCGGCACTGCATTGTGCCTTTTGGCCGAACTGGTACTCGGACCTCACCTTCCCGCGGTGCTGCACCTCAGGCAGCACGGACGAATGATGGTGCTATTGATTGCGCTAGTGGTCATTACGGCGGTTAGCAGTACGTTTGATGCAGGCTTGATCGCGACGCGGTCGTCCCATGCGGTACTAGGGAAGAACCTGATAGGAAGTATTGTAAAGCTTGGGTTGCTGTATCTTCTGGTCGGGCTCCGGGCCTATGGCCTCCTGGATTCATATTTCCTCGGTCTTACACTGGCAACAGTTCTCAGCGGAATCGCGCTTAGTCGCCGGATCCGCGCGAAGCAGCGCGGTTCAGGATCGATTCGCTCAGTTCGGCGCTATCTGTCCATTGCCCCCGGTAACTATCTGGCTACTATCCTGGGAATCTTGCCCACAAGCATTGTTCCCATCGAGGTCCTCGTAGTACGGGGCGCCAGCGATACCGCACGATTTGCCATCGCGTTTCTGATAGCCGGATTCCTAAACCTGATTCCATCCACTGTGGCACAGGTTCTCTTCGCGGAGGCCTCTCGTCAGGGAGTGCCGCTCGGAGGGCAACTACGAAACGCCCTGCGCGGGGTATACGGGCTCCTGGTGCCTGCGGTAGCCACGGTCGTTGTTGCCGCCCCGCTCATGCTGCGCGTCTTTGGTGCGGCCTACTCGAGCACGGCGACGGGGTGCCTGCGCGTCCTGGGACTGAGTGCCCTACTGACGGGCGGGACCTACCTCGTCGACTCGGTGCTAATCGCCCGCGACCGGATCGTTGCCTATGTATTCATCAATGGGGCGAACGCCGCCTTCGTGCTGGGGTTGGTGAGGATGCTACTGCCTCACGGTCTGACCGCTGCGGCGGGTGGGTGGGCGCTAGCCCAGGGACTGTCCTTGCTCCTCGGGCTGATCCTTCTGGCAACAGGAATGACCGGGCGGCATCACTCACGAGTTGGCCTCGCGTTGTCTGAGCAGGAACCCGGCCATCCCATGGGTAGCGGGCGGGTAGGCAACACTCCTACGGTCGAAGGACAGATCAGAACGCTGCTGTCCCTCCGCCCCACGATGCCAACCACACTGATCGCAGAGCACATTGGCTGGGATGAGCCCATTGAGGTGCTGCTCGGGAGGGTAACGGAACTCCGTCCGGGTTACATGGACCTGCAGCAACCTCTCGCGCGGATCAGGCAGCCGTCACAGGCGGTCGCGCAGTGCGGGTTCTGGTTTCCGCCGATCGAGATCCCTGTCGGCTCCGGCCAAACGCGTTCGCCTCGTCAATTGCCAGTACTCATAATGGTCACCAGCCAGCCTCAGTCAATATCGGCGATACTACTGCCTACCAGACACTCAGCTGACCTATTTGCGGGCTTGTGGGAGCTCTTCAGGGGGATTAATGCGGTGCCAGCGCATCTCAGCTGGGCTAGCAAGCGAAATCTCCGGTGCTGGGAGCCCGGCATTGCAGGAGTGACAACACAGTGCAGAGACTTCTGCGGTCTGGTGGGCACCGGGTGCCTTCTTGCTGAGACCGCGGACACAGATGCTAGAGACTCGATCGAGATGGCACGTGTTGTCCTGGAGCATTGCTTCCTGCCGGGTCGCCGATTTGGATCTCCCAAAGACTTCAATAACCAGCTCCGTGGTTGGCTGGCGCCAACTGGGACACCGCCCGAGCCGCTGACTGGCCGGTCATCAACTCAGGTTAACGGGGCCGACATAAAGGCATTGCTGTCGTTGCCACAAGTCCCGCCACCCATAGGCTGGAAATTCTCCGTGAAGGTTGGAAGCATGCCGGGCGTGCGCTTTGACTCCAATACCTACTCCCTGCCTCCAGCGGTTATTGGCCACAATGTCAAGATCGCCGCTGATCTTACCCGGGTACGCGCGGCGTGCAATGGCAAGCTGGTGGCCAGCCACGAAAGGGCCTGGACGCGGGAGCTGATGGTAGGCGACCTACCTCCTGCGGATTCACCGAGCCGGGGGCCGCGTGATCCTGCCTGGCGCCAAGGGTAGATGTGCGCGATAGCTCCGCCCTAATGGGGCCTGGGAAAGCCTTCTGCCTCCCGGGCGGGTTGTGGGAGAGCTCGATCGGTCGCGCTAGCTCGCTTGCAGGCCCTGGCGCGACCCGCACTCTCAGGGGTTTACCGGATTGTGACGTTCTAACGTAGATTGACCAGTTCACCCAGCAATGCGGCGATGACTTTGCTACGGTGGTTGTCTATGCGAGGCTGCCCCTTATAGCTTATTCCTAGCGTGGGAGGGCAGGCAACCGCCCACCCACGATCGCCTTGTCGGCGATGACGACTAAATCATCTCTCCTGGAGGCAGCCGTACTAAAATGGCAAAGCTGAGGATAGTTCAGACGCCGACCAGGTTCTGGCCCGCCTACGGGGGCGTGGAGAAATATGTGCTCGAACTCTCTAAAGAACTCGTCATGCAAGGCAATGACGTTACAGTCGTATGCGCTGATGAACCGCATGCAGACTCTTGTACCGTGCAGGGGGTAAAGATTGTCAGGTTGCCGTATAGGGTGAAGATAGCGAATACGAATATCACTCGCGGCCTGTTTCGTACGTTGATGCGGGACGACTCCGACATTATCCACACGCATATCCCTACGCCATGGAGCGCAGACATCTCCGCTCTGGTGTCTCTTGTGAAGCGTAAGCCGCTGATAGTTACGTACCATAATGATCTCACAGGGCAAGGGATTGACAACCTGATTGCCGGCCTATATAATGCAACTTTGTTGCATATTGTTTTGTGGCGCGCGAAAAGGGTCATTATCACGCAGCCGAGGTATTTGGACTACTCCAGGCAGCTGAAGTTCCACCGGAACAAGGTAGTGACTATCCCGCTGGGGGTCACTGAGCCACTCACAATTAGTAAGGGTGAGCGAAAGCCCGGCCAGATTTTCTTCATGAGCGTGCTAGACAAGCATCACGAGTACAAAGGCCTTGACGTGCTGCTTCGGTCTATGGTGCAGATCACAAATAGCCGAAGGGATGCCAAGCTGCTCGTAGGTGGCGGGGGCGAACTGGTCGACATGTACTCAGGGGTCGCCCGGGAACTTGGTATCAGCGACAGTGTGGAGTTTCTGGGGTCCGTACCGGACAAGGAACTGGCCGAACTGTATAGCTCCAGTTCACTCTTTGTGCTTCCGTCCGTGAATAAGATGGAGGGCTTTGGGATCGTAGCGCTTGAAGCACTCTCTTATGCAACGCCTGTCATTACCACGCAATTCGCCGGAAGCTCTCAGTTCATCAAAGAGACGCGGGCGGGGCTGGTCGTGCAATCAAGAGATCCTGATGCGCTGGCTAAGGCGGTCCTAGCCCTGTTGGACGACCGCAGAGAAGCAGAATCAATGGGTGTTCGCGGGGCCGAGGCGGTAAGCCGCGAATTTGGCTGGGAGAGGATCGCCCGACTGATGACCGCGGCATATCTATGACAGCTCCCGAGGTGGTTCACGTCACGGCATATTATCCTCCGCACCTAGGCGGGCAAGAGGTCGCCGCCCAAGGGCTCGTTACACAACTGGCGCTGATTGGCAAAAAGGTTGAGGTTGTGACCTCTGATTGCGGCGCGCGCCGTGGTAGGAGCATTGAGGATAATGTGAGAGTTACCCGGCTTCGGAGCAGTGAGCTAGGACATACTGCACTGGTGTGGCCTCTATTTGTCTGGTTGCTGAGGCACGTGAGGCGCGAGACTGTCATTCATCTTCATGCGGGCCAGTTCTTCACACCGGAAGTCGTGTGGCTGGCGGCGAAAGTAAAACGTTTCCGGTACGTAATCCATCTGCATATTGATCCCGTGCCATCGGGCCCGATGGGTAAGTTGCTGCCGCTGTATAAGAGGCTTGTGTTCGGACGAGCAATCCGTGATGCGGCGGGCATCGCCGTGCTGAACGATGATCACCGCCAGGTGATGAAAAATGTCTATCATTACCGCGGTAGCGTCTCCATTGTGTCCAATGGTATCGATGAGGACTTTTTTGAACTTGCACGAAAGCCGGCAGGGGCCCTTCAGTTGTTGTTTGTCGGCCGACTCAGTCCCCAGAAGAATGTGCCTGCTCTTCTTGAGGCGCTTGGTAGGATTGATACTGAGTGCACTGCGGATATCATCGGTGACGGCGAATGCCGTGTTGCACTAGAGGAACTGATAGTTCGGAAGAACCTCAGGAACGTCACGCTCCATGGCAGACTCAGCCGTACCCAGATACAGAGCTTTTACTCTAACGCCAGTGCGCTCATTCTACCATCTCTGTACGAGGCACAGCCGATGGTCCTTTTGGAAGCAATGGCCTGCCGGGTACCGATAATCTGCACCAGGGTTGTGGGCGTCGAAGCCATTGCACGGGATGTAACGATTCTGGTTGAGCCAACCCCGGAGGGGATCTGCAATGGTATAAGCATCTTTGCCAAAATGTCGCCTGCAGACCGGCAGAGGATGGTCGATGCGGCATTTCTACGTGTTCAAGGTCTTCGCTGGAAGACAGTGACCGCTGCCTATGTTCGATTGTACGAAGAGGTCAGCGCAGGTTAGATGTAGCCGTGCGGTCCGGACCTTCCGAGTCGAGGTGACAGGTAACATTGCCATTGAGCACTTCCCTCATTTCCAGCATGGTTCGCTGAGCGATCTCGCCCCAGGGAGTACCACACGCGTAGCTTCGTGCAACGCGCGACATAGCCGCTAGCTCCGCGCCGTCCGCCCGTGCCGCCGACTTCATGGCGGAAACGAGACCCGCGGGTCCGTCTTTGTAACGGAGAGTGGCCCCGTCTGGGAGATCGCCAAACCCGGGCAGATTAGGGACAATCAGCGGCCGCCCGTAAGTTAGGGCGAGCATGGCGCTGCCACTGGTTGTGACTCGTCTGAAGGGTAGGACAACCGCGTCAGCTGCGGACAGCAACCGGGCGATCTCGTCTTCCTGCAGGCGCTGCAACCTCAGGGTGATGCTCGTACCTGCGGTGCCCGCCGTAGCGTTCAAGCGTGATCGCAGCTCTGGATCGGTGCACTCGCCAGCGACGGTGAGATGGGCGGTCACGTCCGGGAGCAAGGTCATGTACGCAGTGAGTAGGTCATCTACGCCCTTGTACTCCTTCACATGACCGATGAACAGGAAGTGGCGAGGCCCATCACCCGTACCTGGGACCCGCAGGGCTTCCGCCGGTGGCACTTGCCCAACCGGACCGTGCCGGATAATGGCTACCTTTGACGCGGTCATGCCCAGTCCAGCCAGCTGATCCAGCGTCGATTGTGAGTGAGCAATCACCAGGTCGCTAGACGTGACCAGACATCGTCTGGCAGAGACATCGTCTGCGAACACCGGCTCGTGCGGCAAGACGTTGTGGGCGGTCCAGACAAGGCGGATGCCGATCGACCGGCAAATCCGTAGCCAGGCCTGGAACCACAATTGCATGGCCCATCGGCCAGCAGAAGTTCGTGCTGTGAGCGGTGGCGCGAAGAAAAATACCCAGTGAATGTGGATCAATCGTGCTCCGGCCAGCCGCCGGACCATCACCTCAAAGGGCAATAGCAGCACATTGAGTGTCCACGATGGTGTTAGCCCGCCAAGGTAGGTGATCCGCGCGCCCAGGTTCGTCATTTCCTCGTAGAGCAGACCCTGATACGGGTTCGCGTCGCGGGGAAGCACCAAGATTCTCATCCGTTGATTAGTTCCGCCAAGGCCCCGACTCCGAAGACAAGATGATCGACGATCACGCGCATTGGTCCGTCAGCTCTATTGCGCCACGCCGGGATGATGAGCAACGCTGGATACACCGGGAAGACGATGGTGAGCGGCAATCCGAGCAGAAACACTGGGTAGACGATGACCATAGGATCATTACGGAGCATGCGAATTAGGCTTGAGCTATGTTTCCGATGAAGTCGGACGCGGGCTTTGCCGTAGACATAGGAACGGCGTAGCTGGCGACGTCCTTTCCCCCAATCATGGCGCACGACAGCTGCGGGAACGCTACGGCACTTGTAGCCCATATCTACGATGCGCCAGCTGAAGTCGACGTCGGAGCCGTACGCGAACTGCTCATCGAAGCCGTTAACGGCGTGAAAGACCTCACGATGAAAGGCGAGATTGATGGTGGAGAACTCAGTTACATAGCTGGCTTCGAGCGCCTGCTGGGCCCGGCGGTTATAAAGCTTGGTGCTAGAGGCCGTGGCAAGCGCAAGCCCGTAGGCGATCTTTTCATCCCCGAGCAACGGTTCGACCAGCCGGACCAGCCACCCGTCGTCCGGCTGGCATCCGGCGTCCGTGAATACAATAATGCTGCCCCGGGCCTGCCGTACACCTTCGTTCCGCTGGTGCGGTATCGTAACCCGCACGCCTTGCGGGCGTGCGAACTGTACCCATTTGATGCGAGATTCGTGCTTCAGCCGGATACTGTCGAGCCGCCCGTCGGATGAATCCACGACTATTATCTCGCAAGGCTCCTTATGTGCTTGAGCTTGAGCTGAGACGGCAGTCAGTGTGCCATCGAGGCTCTCCTCATCCTTGCTGATAATAACGATGGAGATCAATGGAGCGTCCCCTGGCAGCCATTCGTGTTCAGGCACGGTGCAACTCTCCGGCAAATTCAGTGGGAATTGACTCGGCTGACCTGGCTTGCAGTTTCCGGGGTTGAGGGGAGCCCGTGAGAACTACTTCGCCTGCCCGGCCAACATCCAGTACGACCGCATGACGGGTCCGGCGTATACCGAGGATGCTGAGAAAGAACGTGCCGAGGATCATCTGGCAGCTCAGGATGAGCGCGGTCATTGACAGCACCACGATGCGAAGGGTGCTCTGGTAGCCGAGATGGCCCAGTTGGACGTCATGCCACTGTATTCCGGCCACAACCAGCCCCGCCATACCCGCCGAGCCGAGCACGCCGCCTACCAACAGGCCACGCTCCAGCGAACAGGCGCCCAGGAAGCTGGTGATCCTGGAGCGCTGCGGAAGGAAACCTTCCGCGCTCGCGTAAACATGCGTGAACAGGCCGAACAGGACAGCCTGGAACCCGATGACGATCATCGCGGAAGCGAGGACCAGAGTGCTCAGGCCAAACGACACGGTGCCGAACACAAGCGGTGCCGGCGTCACCACTGCGCCGGTCAGCGCCCCGAGCGCAAGCAAAACCGTACCTGGAATCAGGAATAGCCACCGAGGGCTGAATAGGAGCAGAAACCGGAGGTGCCGCCAACCGTCGCGCCAGCTGCGGAGATGCGGAGGACGGCTACGGCCGTCGGGTGACAGGGTAGTGGGAACCTCCTCGACTCGCTGTCCCGCGAGGGTGGCCTTAACTACCATCTCACTGGCGAACTCCATGCCCGAGGCCTGGAGTCCCAGGGAGAGGACACTGTCCCGGCGGAATCCCCGAAGCCCACAGTGAAAATCACCTATGTTGTTCCTGAAGAAAAGTCGCCCAATGAAGCTCAGCGCTGGATTACCGAAATAGCGATGAAGTGAAGGCATGGCCCCGGGGGCGATGCCTCCCTTGAAGCGGTTCCCGACGACGAGATCGGTTCCGGCGCGTAGACAATCGAGGAAGGGCATAAGTGCACTGAAGTCATAGCTATCATCGGCGTCGCCCATGACGACATACTCACCCTGTGCCGTAGCAATGCCACCGAGCAGAGCGTTCCCGTAACCCCTATCCCGAACAGAGATTACCTTCGCTCCGGCTTCCGCGGCCAACTGTTGACTGCCATCCGTGCTGCCGTTGTCCGCGACGATGACCTCACCGTCGATCGAGTGCTTGGCGAGAAATCCAAGGGCGTTTCTGACGCAGGTGACAACGGTCTCTGCTTCATTGAGACATGGCATGACTACCGTGAGTTCCAAGGTCTCCCCCCTTTTGTGCTGACGGGCTGACTTTCGCTGGGAGGTCTGCGCGCCCGTGCCAGAGCGGTGCCAGGCACCCGCCGCGTAAGCCGGTCAACTCCCCGCGGTGGGCCGTTCAAGGTGTGGACCTCTTGTAAACCTTCATGCCTTGACGGAACGCGTGGAAAGCTGGAGGGCCTTCGAGGCGCCAGTCCTGGATGGCTACTGCGTCGAACCAGACGAATCCCAGCAGCCCGTAAGTGCGAATACCAGTGAAAAGGTCAGCAATTTTGGCTGTTTGGCCAGCGATCTGCCCCGCGCCGGTTTCCGCTACGAGAATAGGATCTTTGGTTATGGCCTTTACTGCCTTGATCGTCGGTCCGAACAGGGGCGCGAAGCTCCAGGATGACTTGAAGTAGTAACCATCTATGCCAACCCACGTCACATATGAGCTGCCAGGCCACCATGGGCCGGGTGCCCGAATGCCGCCATGTGTATCAACGATGTTGACCGTCCACAGCCAGGTCGCATTAGTCGCTCCTTGTGCACGGAACACCGTGACGATGTGCCGCCATGCGGCCACGAACGTCTGCGGTGACGTATGCCTGTAGCCCCAGGAGAACCACCACCCGTTCATCTCATGGCCGAATCCCACGATCACCGGGTGATGATAGGAACGGACAGCCTCCGCAAAAGAGCGCAGGTAAGAGTCATAAGCTCCGGACGCTATAGCGGCAAGACTGACGTTAGCCGGGTTCATCTGCACCAGGGGAGTGGCGCCATGCCTCGCCACCGTCTTGGCGAAGCGCATCTGGAACGGCTCACCCCATGAGCTGTAGTAGGACACTACGTCCGGTTGTGTTCCAATCTCCTGCGAGAACTGGTCTACTCCGGCATACGAAGTCGGCGCGCCGCGTGTGTAAACGCCTACGTAACGAACGGGTCCCAGATGGGCTGGCGGGCTTGGAGTATTCGTCAGGTGAACCACGGCGAGCGCGGCGAGAACCGAAACGATGAGTGCTGCGCACGTAACGGGGATCAGATGGGCTCTGATCCACGTCGTTTTCGGTCGACTGCCCGGCTGTGCGGCATGTTCAAGGTCTTGCTGCGTCACGCCAAGGTTCCTTTTCGGAGAAGGCAAGGTTCACCATCGGAAGCCATGTCCGATTCCGCCCGAAGCGGGACTGGGTACACGGGTGGGGCGTGGCCGGTGGTGGTCACTGGGGTGGCTCGTATCGGTAGATGACGT
>OBLU010002543.1_pt1 | contig 16770 bp, 14 predicted proteins | sample 1518681 | NCBI WGS metagenome assembly OBLU01 (sample SAMEA3539304, study PRJEB22396) | soil metagenome | biome: tundra; feature: field; material: soil | place: USA | collected 2010-05 | depth 0.15 m | reverse complement strand
GCGACCTTCGGGTTATGAGCCCGACGAGCTACCAGACTGCTCCACCCCGCGATGCCTTGTCCATGTTAGTAGAGAACAGAGTGGGCATTCAAGGCCACCGGGATTCTGGTCCATCCCCCTATGAGTGCAGCGCGCTCTAAAAGGTCGGCGCGAAAACTTTTGTCCGTCAAGCGTGGTGCGCTCCAAGTGGAGTACCGATGTCCGTTATCGCTGGTTATACCTCACCGACGTGCGTTCTCCATGGGCGAATATGACGGTAAAGGTATGGACGCCGCGGCGAGTACCGGCGGCCACCGTCACGCGAATTGAAAGTACGCGACCGCTGTCGCGCGTCACGGCGACCCTGGTGCCGAACACGTTGCTCAGAACCCTGGGGTGGCCGTAGAAACCGGAGCCGATAATAGAAGTCCTCACCGTGCGTCCGGTCAACACCGCCGAGCCCATGCGAGTGGCCTTGGGCTTCTTGGGATAATGGGCCGCGATCGTCACGGTCGTCGCCGCCGAGGTAGCTGACTTGTACGAAGTATCCGCCGCCTTCGTGACCGTCACCGTACAGGTACCAACCCGAGTCGCGCTCAAGGTGCTGCCGCTTATCGAGCAACCCGCCGTGCCAATCGTCGTCACCGTGAAACTCACCGCACCGGTGCCAGAGCCACCGCTAGAGGTGAGCGCCAGGGTGCGGCCGTAACTGCCACCAGTGGTGAACAGATAGAGGTTGGACTGGGTTTGTAGACCGCCCGTGCCGACGGTAATCGTCTGTTGTACTTCGTTGGCGGCGGCAAAGGCGCCGTTGCCCGCGTCGTTGAAATCCACCTTGCAGTAGCCATTGTCGATGAAGGTAACTTTCCCCTTGTAAATCGAGCAGCCCGTGGATGCGCTACTGAGCGTAATATCCACCGTGTCACCCGACGTGGCCGACGCGTGCGCCGAATACGAGCCATGGATGGTGCCGGCCGCGGGAGGTGTAGAGGCATAAATCGTGTTGGCCGAGTAGACCTTCACGCTCTGCTGGACCTCACCGGCGGGCGCGAAAGCGCCGTTGCCGGCGTCATTGAAGTCGACCTTGCAGGTGCCCGAGCCCGTGAAGGTCACCTTGCCCGAGGAGATCGAACAGCCCGTCGATGCGCTGCTGAGGGTCTTCACCACGGCGTCACCGGAGGTCGCCGTAGCGCCCGGTGAATACGAACCGCCGGCGCTGCCCGCGACAGGTGGTGAACTCGTAGTGATGGTGTTGGCCGAATAGACCTTGATACTTTGCGTGACCTGGGTGGCCGCGGCGTACGTACTGTTGCCCGCGTCATTGAAGTCCACCACACACGTACCCGAAGCCGTGAAGGTCACTTTGCCCGAAGAGATCGAACAGCCCGTCGATGCGCTGCTGAGGGTCTTCACCACGGCGTCACCGGAGGTCGCGGTGGCACTCGGTGTGTAGGTACCGCGTTCGCTGCCGGCGTTAAGCGCCGAGCTGACGCTGATGGTGTTGGGCGTCGTTCCCGCGGCGGATGCCGGAGACGCAGAAAGGAGCGTAAAGCCAGCAATCAACATCGCGGACGTCGCACCGAGGGCCAATAGTTTGGCGCCGGCCGAGCGAGCGATTCGATAGCGCGCCGCACTGCCTGAACGGTTTTCCATGTTCTTTCCAACTTTCTGCTTGAATTCCTGAACTGCTGTCAGGTCAGAAGGCAACTGGGTCTGGACGTCCTCATTTGAAAGTTAACGCTGAAAGTTCAGAAAACTCAGTGAGATTCCGGGGATGGCACTCAGATTGGCAGAAACACTGGCCGCGAGCAGGGACTATCAGTTTGCGCACCCTCGCCAAAGTCGTGACCGCAGCGTTATTGAAGGCGCTACTTCGTCTTTAGTGCGTTCTGGGCGAGCAGCAATTGCGCGTCCATCGCTTTCACGTCGGACTGGTACGTCCCGAGGTCCCCGGCCGTGAGAGCAACTTGCGCCGCGGTGTAGTCGGCGGTCGCCTGCTTCAGATACTGCTGGGCCGTCTTATTGGTCGAGGTCGTTGAGCCGCTCGGTGGCGTGGTTCCGACGGTTGAACTGCCCGGTGGCCCGACGCTGACGTTGGCCCCCAAGACACTCGAGAGGGCTCCCGCCAAGGTGGGCGAAATGCTCACGTCCTGATTGAAGACGGCGATGACGTACTTCAACTGGGGCAGCGAGTTGGTGGTACTGGAGATGTACAGCGGGCGGATATAGAGCACGCTCTGATCGAGCGGCACCATCAAGTTATTGCCCAGCAGGACCTCGGAGCCATGTTGGTCGAGCAGCGAAATGGTCGAACTGACCAGCGAGGCCTGTTCCATCTCCGAGTCAGCCTGCGCGGGACCGGTCACCGACGTGCCGCGCGGGGTCACGTAGAGATTGAGCCGGCCGTAATTATTCTCGTTGCTGGTCGCTTCAATAAATGCCGTCAAACCCTGCACCGTGCCCGAGTTGCCCGAAGGCACGTACGAAATGGTCTCGAGCAATTGCTGGTTCTTCGTTTGGGGCAGCGCGCCGACCTGGAAGACCGGGCTCATAGGCGCCAGCGACGTCGAAACGACATTGCCGGCGCTGTTGGTGCGAACGTTCTGGGCGAGGGCCTGACTGGGCGTGCCCGCGCCGGTCGACGGCGAGATCTCCCACTTGTCCGAGGCGGAGTAGAACGAGTTCGGAGCCGTGATGTGATAAGCGCCGTAGGTCGCGGCCTGCACGCTCAAGAGGTCGGAAGGGTAACGAAGGTGGGTGCGAATGGCCTTGGGCATCGCACTGAGGGGCAGGAACATCTTGGGGAAGGCCGCGCGGTAGGCCTGCAAGATCGGGTCCTTGGGGTCCACGTCGTAGAACTTCATCGACCCGGTGTAGGCGTTGATAACCACCTTGACCGAGTTGCGCACGTAGTTGAAGTTGCTCGGAAGGCCCCCCTCGTTCACGTTGAGATTGCCAGCGTTCTCACTGTAGGGATACTGGCTGGTGGTGGTGAATCCGTCGAGCACGTACTGCACGGCGCCGTGGGCGATCACCGCGTAGGGCTGCGAATTAAACGACAGGAAGGGCGCGGCCTTCTCGGCCATCTGCTGGACGTCGCGCACGAAGAGCACGCGGCTCTTCGGGGTGATCTGACTGGAGATCAAGAAGTTGAAGTTGCCCAGACGCAGCGCCAGCGCGGCACGACTGATGATCCCGCCCACGGCCACCCCACCGGTGCTCTTGTAGTGCGTTTCGACCGGTTGGCCGGCGTTGACGCCGGAGTCAACTTGATAGTCGAGTTCCGGTTGCTTGGTATTAGCAACGACCCAGCCCGATAGGTTGATGCCGAAGTAGATGTCGGGATGCGTCAATTTTGGCATGCCGTTCGTCGATAGGGGCGGCACGTCCGAGACGTCAAAGACCGGGTTGCCGGTGTCGGGCACGACGGTATTGGCCGCGATGGCCGCCACGCCAATGCCGTGGGTGTACTGGAGATGGATATTCACCCAACTGGGCGAGGGCAGACTCGAACTGTTCAGTTGGCGAGCGCCGATCAGGACCGGCGTCAGCTCTCCATTTATTTTGTAGCGGTCGACGGCCAAGGTAGAGAAGGTGTAGTACGAACGAATCGACTGGCGACGAATCGTGGTTTCGAGGGCGATCTGCGGCGAAGGGTCCCAGAGGCGGATGTTATTGAGCGTGGCCTTATCGGCCTTGACGTCACTGGCCGAGATGGTCAGGGCGCCGGCGAAGTTGTGCAGCACCACCTTGTCAAGATTAAAGGCCGATCTGGTGGCGGTGATGTTGCGCGCGATGTACGGCGCCTCCAGCGATATCTGCGCCGGGCTGACCTTGAGGGCCTGCAGAAGGGTCGGGTACAGCACCCCGATGACCAGGGACACGAAGACCCACAGTCCGACCGCCACCGCCGGCAGCGACCAACCGCGCGAACGCACGTTGACGAGCAATATGGCGGCCGCCGCGAGCGACAAGAAAAAGAGAATGGTCATCGCCGGCATACGGGCGTGCACGTCGGTGTACCCGGCACCCTGCACGTAGCCGTTGGTGGAGTTGACCAGTTCCCACTTGGCAATCAAATAGCCAATGGCCTTCATCAAGGCAATGGCCGCGCCGATGACCGAGAGGTGAGCTTTCACTCGGGGTGAGACGCGCGGGGTGCCCCGCACTGCGCGAATGCCACCATTCAGATAGTGGAAACCGGCCGTGACGATGAGCACCACAAAAAGCGACACTATCGACCAGGTGACGATGAAGGACACAAAGGGCAAGGTGAAGATGTAAAAGCTCAGATCCTTGTGAAAGAGCGGATCGAGGATGTGGAAAGGCTTGCTGTGAATGAACAGCAAGAAGGCGTTCCACTGACTGACGGCATTAAGACCGGCCACCAGTCCCAGGACCAGAGCGATGCCGGCGTAGATGCGCTTGAAGTACGGTCGAACCAAGGTCTGAAAGCGGCGGACCACTTCGTCCTCGGGTTCAAAGGAGAGATCGCGCGCACCAAATCGTTCGGTGAGCAATAAATTGCCCCACATCAGAAGGAAAAAGATGCCCCCAAAAACCAGTACCAGGCCGACCTTCACGTAGAGCAGGGTGGAAAAGACGCTGCCGTAACCTACCGAAGAAAACCACATCTGATCGGTCCACAACACGGCCAAACTGCGCAGCGAGAGAAAACCAATCAGCACTACGAAGACCGCCGCACCGATCCAAAAGCGCCGGCTCAGTCGGTTAAGACGTCGGGGACGCGGTGGTACATCGGTGGGGCTACGCACGCAGTGAGCCTAATGGGTTTGGACGGCGAGGCGCTTTTAGACCGGCACCACGGTGCAGGCGCAACCGGCGTGCAGCGGAGGATACTGCGAACCACTGGGGAGAATCTGTCCGGCCAGACGCTCTCCGGCGCTGGCGTCTAACGCGCAGGCGTCGCACGGCGCGTCGTTGGGCGCCACGTAGAAGCGCAGTGAACGTCCCTGGGATGCGGCCAACACCCCTACCGAAAAGGCCCGACGCGCGGCATCGGTGCAGAGCCGCTCTACTCGGGCACCGCGCCACTCCTTGTACGCCGCGTTGACCCGCTCGGGGCCGTCGCCGCTGCCGTCGGCCAAGATCCTCTTGCGCAACGCCAGCACGATGGTGACCGCCAAATCGGCCGAACACTCTTCTAGTTCACTTCGGTTAAGCGCGCTCCCGGTGGCGCCCGCCTCATCGAAGGCAAACTGCACGCCGGCGTCGGCGGCGCTGGCCAGTGCATCGAAGGCTGCCTCGGCGTAGCGGGCGCGCTGGGCGTGCTCGTCTTCCAGTTCCGTGGTGATCATGGCCTTCACATCGCGAAGACGCTCGAGCATGATGTTCTGATCGTCCTGCAACGCCCGCTTCACCTTACGGGTGAGGACCGCCAGCGGTTCTTCCAGCGCACCGTCACGGCGCACGAACAGCTCGCCGGTCGGCGTCTCCGGCTTCGCCGGCGGGGCGGCTTTGCGCGGAGCGGGCGCCGTCGCCCCACGCTCTTCCAGGGTGGCCTTGCGAAGTCGGGCGAAGATTTCATTGACCACGTCGGTGCCGGACGGATCGTCTTCGAGCAGCATTTGGTCGCCCGATTCCTCGCTTTTCGCGGCTTTGACCGGCTTGGCCTTGGGAATCTCGGGGGTTTCGGGGTCCGGCTCGAGCGTGGGACCGGGCACGTGACGAAGCGGCGTGCCGGCGAGCAATTCCTCTTCGGTCGGTTCCGGTGTGACGGGGTGTTGGCGCAGTGCTTCGAGTGCCGCGCTGCGCGCCGCTTCGTCCGAACTATTGATGCCTGCGAGCACCGACTCAACCTGTTCACTCAGCGTCGCGACGAATGCTCCCAGCGTGTCACGGGCCGCGCGTAACTGGTCAATTTGCATGCGCAGCGCCTTGCGCTTCACCGCTAGATCATTCAACACCGTCTTGCGAGCTTCGTTGGACTGTTCGAGAATGGCCCGGCCCTGTTCGCGCGCGAGATCAACCAACGCTTCGCCGTTGACTTTGGCCGAATCGATCAATCGTTCCGCGCCTAGTCGGGCGTCGTGATCGATCTGGGTCGCGGTGTTCTCGGCCTCGGTGACGATGCCGGTGGCCCGTTCCTGCGCCTCAATAAGGTGCGAGGCGCTGCGCTGTTGACTCTCGGCAAAGAGCTGGGCGCTCCGTTCTTGCGCTTCGGCGGTAACCCGGCCGGCCTCTTCGTGGGCACCGCGCAAGATGGCGGCGCTTTGGGAGCCCAGGGCATTGGTGAGGGTCACTTCGTCAAAGGTGGGATTGGCTAGACGGCGCTGCGCTTCCATCAGCTGGTCTTGCATCTCGCGAATCCGGGTCTCTAGGTGGGCCACTTCCCGGGCCACCGATTCCAAATGGAGGCGAACTTCCTGCGGGTCGAGGCCGCCTTTTCGCAGCTTCGTGAAGTTAACTCGAGCAATCTCGGTCGACGACTGGCGCGTGGTTGAAAGAATTCGGCGGTCGTCCATTCCTTCAAGACTACGGCGTGGGGCGCCAAAAGACTGGCTTAGTGGGGCTTGGTAAGGGCTACAGGAGTGGTCCCACCCAACCTATGAAGGTCAGAAAGTACCTGCTGCAAGCTCGTTACACCAACAATGCGCAGGCCCGGTCCAGCGGCACTCTTGGCGGCAGCGACTTCGACTTGAGGAACGAAAAAGATGGTCGCGCCGGCGCGCTGCGCCGCTACCGTCTTTTCGGCCACGCCGCCCACGTCACCCACGTCACCGTTGACCGCAATGGTTCCGGAAGCGGCGATGACCTGATGGCCAGTCAACGATCCGCGACTCAGTTTGTCGATGAGGGTCAACGTCATCGCCAAGCCGGCCGACGGACCGCCAATGTCGGTGGTGTTGATCGAGACCTTGGCCGGAAGGACGTAGTTGGTGCCGTTTTCAATGCTGACTCCGAGCCACGAACGATTCGCTCCGGTCACCCCGGCACAACCCGTGGGCCCCAGGGCGCCCGGGGCCTTGCCCGTGGTTACGTTCACCGTGCTCGGGCTCTGCAGGGTTATGACGCCCGATGGGGAGATTTTGGCCCGTTCAACCTTAAGTCGCAGCACCGTGCCGGGCGCCAGTGAGTGCACCGTGCCAATGAGCGCGCAGGTGCTACGCACGGGCTTGCCATTGACGGCCACGATCTCATCGCCCACTTTGAGACCGACCGTTCGAGCCGGTGAAGGAGCAACGACGCCAGTAATGATGGTGCCGGTCGGCGTGCCCGTGATCTTCCAGCCGAGCGCTCGGAAGGCGGCGACTTCGGCGGCCTGTTTCGAGTCGTTCATTTCTTGGAAACCCTGCGGACCAAGTTCGTCGTTGGGAATACCGGGATCAACGAGTTCGTTCGCCGGCACGAACTGCACGTGCGACGCGAAATGTAGCCGCACCCACTGCCACACGTTCAGTGACGACAGGTAGACGTCCACCAACATGATCTTGTCGTTGTGCGGGTTGGTGGCAACCCCCTGGACCTTTATGAGGGGGCCCACCGGCGTGGCGTTGCCGGGGGTGATCGCGTACTCCGATACCTGCCAATTACCCAGCGCCACTACGACGCCCAGTACCACCACCAAGGCCACTAACGGCCAAAGAAATCGTCGTTTACGGCGCGGAGGTGCTGAGATGGGATCGTGCAGAGTGATGAATCCACCTTACCGGAGGACGTTGACGAGGCATTGCTGCGCGCCGGCTTTGACCAGGGCGACGACGCCAAAACACTTATTCGGTCCAACCTGCGCGCCGGTGCAGCGCGACACCGCGTGCTCGCCCTTCGTGGCGCCGTGCGCCATTCGCTGTTGTCGAGCGACGACTGGCTCAACGCATTGGGCGACGCGGACCTTGACGTCCGTCGAGAGGCGCTCACGCTGATTGCCTACGAGAAGGTCACCGACGCTGCTCTCTTCACACAAATATTTGTCGCCCTCGGTGATCCTGATCCATTAGTGGTCGATGGCGCCGCCTTCGCACTGGGTGAACATCTCTACGTCGACGCCGTCGAACGCCTCTGCCTGGTGGCGCAAAGCCACGACGACGCCCGATGTCGAGAGGCGGCCGTCGCGGCTCTAGGAGCCATCGGCGACGATCGCGGTCGCGCGGCCGTGCTGGGCGCACTCGACGACAAGCCGCCAGTGCGCCGAAGGGCGATTGTGGCCCTGTCCAACTTTGAAGGTCCCGACGTTGATGAGGCCCTGACGCGCGCCGGCGAAGACCGCGACTGGCAAGTGCGTGCGGCGGTCAACCAACTGGCGCGCGAAAACGAGGACTAACGGTCGACGTTTCGAAAAAGCGCGTGCAGCGAGGACATTTCGGCGAGGCACAGTTGCAAACCCCGAATGATCACCAGATCGGCGTCATCGGCGACGTTCACCTCGATACCGGTGCCGGTGGCAATGAGTTCGGCGAGATCGTTCAACTGTGCGTGACCGCCTACCAAAGTGAGTCCGCCGGCACTCACGTCTTGGGAGAGGTCCGGAGGCGCATCACTAAGACAGTCTTGAACCATCTTGATGGTGGAATTCAATAATTCGGTAAGGGCGACGTTCACCAAATCAGCTCCGACTTCGACTTCCACGGGATTGCCGCTGTCCACCATGCGCGCCTGCACCACCTCGGAACTGCCGTGGGTGCGACCGAGCGCTGACGCCAAATTGCACTTCAACATCTCGACGGTCGCGGGAGCCACGACCACGCCATGTCGTTGACGAAGTAGTGAAGCAATAGCGCCGTCCAGATCGTTGCCACCCTGACGACGACCGCTGCCGGTCACGATGCCGCCCAGAGAGATCAACGCCGCCTCCGACGCGCCGGCGCCGAGTATGGTGACCGCCGAGCCCACCGGGTCCTGGACCGGCATACCCAGGCCAATGGCGGCGGCAATCGGCGCCTCCACCAGACTCACTTCGCGGGCACCGGCCTGAATGGCCGCCTGTCGCAACGCTCGGCGCTCGATGGCCGTGGCCAGCGACGGCACGCTCATAACGACCCGGGCCCGGCTCATCTTGGATATTCCGGCGCGATCAAAAAGACCGGAAATCAGTCGGGCCGTCACGTCAAAGTCCACGGTGGTGCCCTGGGCGAAGGGACGAAACACCACGATGTGTCGCGACGAGCGACCTACCGAATCGAGCGCGCCGAAGCCCACTTCGACCACGTCGCCGGAATTGGTATCAATCGCCACCACGGTTGGTTCGTTAAAGAGAATGCCCCGTTGGGCCGTCGCTAATCGACAGTTCGCAGTCCCAATATCCAGTGCTACGTCGGTGGCCAAGGAAAACTATTCTAGATCCCCCAACGACCGAACCCCAGACCCCGGGGTGACCCGAAACTGGTGGTCCCGGGCGAGCGTGGCAACACTCTGCGTCAACCTTTAAGTTGTTTTCGTGAGTGAGAACCCCTTCGAAGGAATGTTCGGCGACATCTTCAATATCCTGGGCCAGCAGGGTCCCGACGCGTGGTTTGACACCGCGACGCAGCTCGCGCTCAATATTGCGCGAGGCAGCGACGGCGATCCTAATCCCGAGCCCATTGAGCGCCAACGGCTTGAAGAGTTGGCCCCGCTGGTCGGACGTCACGTCGACGCGCTTTTTGGCGTGGCCAGTATTCCGGTAATCACCGCCGTCAACCGATCGGCTTTAACGTCCGCGGCCCTGGCGCAATGGCGACCTCTCATCGCGCCCCTGGTAACAAGTCCACCGGTACTCAGCGAAGAGCTCGATAAAGATGCCAACCCGATGATGGCCCAGATGGCGTCAACCCTTGGTCCGCTCTTCACCGGATTTCAAATGGGATCAGTCGCCGGTCACTTCTCTGAACGCGCGTGGTCTCTCGCGGTGCTGCCGTTGCCACGCGACGACAGCGGCCGTCTACTCGTAGTGAATAACCTCGCCAGTTTCGCCGAGGCGTGGACGCTCGAGCACGACGAAGTCTTCGTCTTTGCCCTCGCCCAAGAGTTCGTGGCCTCGTTAGTTCTGACCCAACCAGGAACCGGTGACGCCCTACGCGCGCTACTCTTCGACGCCGTGCACGAAGCAACCATCGCGCAGGGCGACCTGCTCACGCGCTTGCAATCAATCGTGAATCCCGAAGACCTCACTTCGTTCATCAACAATCCCGAAGCACTGCTCGAGGGCATTGAGATGCCCGACGAGACCGACGCGACGCGCGCTATCAATGCGGCGGCCAGTGTGTTATCGGCCTTCTTCGAGGCCGCCGCGCACGAAATCACCGAAGCGATCCTCGGTCCGCGCCCGGCTCTCGTCGAGGCGTACCGACGCCATCGTCACAGCGACGCGCGCGGTGAAGATGCGGCGGCGGCCCTCTTCGGAATCTCCAACCAAGGACCCCACCACGAGCAGGCCCACGAGTTCGTGGCCACGCTGCAGCGCGAGCACACGCTCAAGGTGTTCGACGCATTGCTGCGAGTCGACGGGCTGCCCAGCGCGTCCGAACTCACGAATCCTGAAGAGTGGTACCAGCGAGTGACCAACTCGCCACTGGCCTAACTCTCTTCGTCGTAACCGAGGTTCCACTCTACGATGAGGTTTTCGCGCTCGGCGTCGCGGTTTACGCGTTCGCGATTGCGGCGAAACTGCGGATCGTGGGGTGGCAAAAATCGAAGGCGGGCGTCAATACGGTCAACGAAGGCCTGAATCTGCTCTTCGTCACCGAACACCATGCGGCACTCCCAGTGGGGCGCCACGGGGCCGAGATAGATGACTTGAACGTGTCCCACCGGGTCAATGACCTCGGTCGATTCAGTGGTCGGGATCTGGCTCACGATGCTCCTCGAAAATCTAGAACTGCAGAACAGCCATTCTACCGGCTGCTCACGAACGGCCCTCCACGAGTTGCGGGAACGAAAGAATCTTCTAGAAGTTAACCAGGTAGAGCTAACTGACAGTGGCAACAAACTGGTCGAGTAATGAAGCCGCGTCATCGGGCACCCCCATTACCAACGTCACTTGCGTCGCTTCGATCGCCAAGGTGAATTCGAAGAACGGACAACGGCCTTTCTCCCCTTACGCAAGTTGTGCCAGCGCAGTCGTCATGTAGTTCGCGACCAAGGAACCCTTCGAGTCGACCGGGGCCGCGCGAAACGTGCCCGTCACCGTTCGTGAAAACAGTTCCTTCCATTCGCCCAGTTGCCCAAGCGCTTGCGTCGCGTCAAGCGAGCAGGCAATAGGAATCTCCATGGGGAGGACCCTCTGGTCTCCGGTGAAATGCCTGGACGTCGTTATTGCTACGTACCGAACAGTTCACACTCTTGTTCACGTAATCGAAATAATTGTGATTGGTTTTCGCAATGTAAGGGGATACAAAAACAACGTCGTGCGAAACCTTGCGAACCAATTACAAACGACGAAATTCGTACGCGAACTGTAACGCAATCTTTAGACAGTACTGAGAGTTGGGTGGGTACTCTAAAAGAGAGCCCTACCATAAGGGGGTGAATATGAGTACCAATTTGAGCACCGAATGGATGGCCCAGGCGAGGTGTCGCGATTACCCTGCGGAAGTATTTTTCCCTCGTGACGGCGTAGGGGTACTCATAACCCAAAAGATCTGTGACGAATGCCCCGTCGAGCAGGAGTGTTTGGAGTACGCACTCGAGAACCACGTAGACCACGGCATTTGGGGCGGCAAAAGCGAACGCGAGCGCCGTCGCTTACGCAGTTCACGTCGCCGCCTGGCGAAGATCAATCTCAAACAATAATCTGAGTCAATGTTTGAATGCGTCATCAATATCTCGGAAGGTCGCGACGTCGACGTCCTGGACGAACTCTGTAACGCGTCCGGATCATCACTTCGTGACCTGCACAGCGACGAATTCCACAATCGCTCCGTGTATACGCTGATCAATGAACCCTTGGCCCTCGTTGCGGACGCGCACTCCCTCATCAGGGCGGCGTACCTTCGACTGGACCTCACTACTCATCAAGGTGTGCACCCGCGTTTTGGCGTGGTCGACGTGGTGCCCTTCGTGGCCCTCGAGACCTCGCAATCGAACGAGGCCGTGCGGCTCCGTGACGAAGTGGCCCACTGGCTCGCCGCGACCTACGAGGTGCCGGTCTTTCTTTACGGCCCGCTTCCCGATCGCACCATTCGCACGCTGCCCGACGTTCGCCGGTCGGCCTTCACGTCGTTGGCGCCCGACTTGGGCCCCGCGTCAGCCTCGCTCGAGCTCGGTTGCGTGGCCGTAGGAGCTCGCCCGATTCTGGTGGCCTGGAATCTCTGGCTCGAGGGCGTCCCGTTGAACGAGGCCCGTTTGATCGCCAAAGCGATTCGCCGACCGGCCGTGCGCTCGCTGGCCTTCGCCGTGGGCAACCAGGTGCAGGTCAGTTGCAACATTGTCGACACCGAGAGGGCCCTTCCTTCGCAGGTCTACGACCAGGTCCAGGACCTGCTGGGCCCCGGTGGCCTGATCAGCCGTTGCGAATTGGTGGGCCTGGTGCCAAATTCACTGCTCGAACACGAAGATCCGGCGAGGTGGATAGAACTAGGGCTCGCCCGAGAGACCACGATTGAGACACGCTGCGCCAATTGGCGCAACTAGGTGATCAAGGGGTGACTAACCGGCCTGGGCGCGACGTTCAATAGCGCGAGCCCGGCGAAGGCGACGACGCTCCCGTTCGCTCATGCCGCCCCAGATCCCGAACTTCTCGCCGTTGTCCAGGGCGTACTCCAGACAGTCCTCTCGAGCGACGCAACCCCGGCAGACTTCCTTGGCTTCACGGGTCGATGCCCCCCGTTCAGGAAAGAAGAGATCGGGGTCGACGCCCATGCAGTTGGCCCGGGACTGCCAGCCTCGATCTTCCATGCCGCTCAATATTTCAACAAATGCCATGTTGTATTCCCTCCCACCGGCAGCGCACGCCACGGTTGTAATTACAACGGTGTCATTGTTATGGGGTTTGGGAGAAAAAGCAAATGCAATTACTAAAATCCCTGATGAGTAGGGATTATGAAAACGCCTTAACTCGCGCGACGGTGACGAACAAAATCATCGAGCGCGTAGCTTCCCAGTTCGTCCACCGACGTGTAAAAGGCCCGCCCACCGTTGACACGGGCAATCTGTTCCACGAACGGGAACTGGCTGCGTTCGATGTCCAACGCAAAGATATTGATCTTGATGCCGGCCTTGGTGCAGCGAAGGACTTCGGCCATCGTCTTTTCCAAGGTCTCGCGGATCGGTGGCCAGGCGAAGAAGGGCTCGCCGTTGTCCATCAGGTGGGCTGTCGGTTCGCCGTCGGTCACCACCACGATCTGACGCTCGCCGCGTTCGTTGCGCATGAGGTGACGGCTCAGGGCCAGCGCGTGCTGGAGATTGGTGCCGTAGGCGTAGTCGATGTTCAGGGCCGGAATGTCCTCGACCTTAAGTTCCTGGGCCGTTTCACCAAAGCCCACCACCGCGCAGAAGTCCCGTGGGAACTTCGAGCGAATCAGTTGGGTAAGGGCCAGCACCATCTTCTTGGCCGGCACCAGGTTCGAGCGCATGGCCATGGAAAGTGAAAGGTCAATGGCAAAGACCGTCGACGAACGTCGGGTCGCCTCGTACTCTTCGACGGCAAAGTCGTCGGGGTGCAGTTGCACGGGTGTGCCGGGACCTTGACGAAACACGGCGTTGCGCAAGGTCTGGGGAATATGAAGCGAAAACGGCTCGCCCGGCTCCCAGGGCTTGGAGGTCTCTTCGCGGTCGCCACCGCGGGCCACGGAGGACTCGCGATGGGCTCCGAGCGCCGACGAGTTGCGCAACTGGGCAAAGAGATCCTTCAGCGCCTGTTGGCCGATCTGGCGCACGCCCTTGGCGCTCAAGGTCAAACGACCATGCTGACGGTCAATGAATCCTTGGTCCTTAAGCGCCTTTAAGGCCTTCTGGAGACGCACCACGTGCTGGGCCGCGTCAGCGCCCAAATTGCGCCGGACTGCTTCTACGTCGACTTCGGGAAGACCCTGCGCCGCGTTGCCCTGGCCCAAGAACTGCTCAAGACCGCGCAGTTCACCCAGCTGCTCGGCGATGGAGGCCGATTGGGCGAAGGAAGAGGGATCGCTGCCGCGCATACGGTGAGCCCGATTCCAATCGATGTCGGGCGTCGCCTGACGCAAATTAGAGACCAATCGGCTAAGCGCTAAGTCCAGTTCCATGTTCTGCATCATCCGCTCGAAGAGCGCTCGAAGTTCGCCCTGCTGCTCACCGCTGAGCGAATTGAACATCGCTTCCGCGGCGGCGGCCCGCTCGGCCATGGCGCGAACCACATCGTCGAGGCTCTCGGCGCCGGGGAAGAAATCTCCGAACTTCTCCATGAAGTTCTCGAAACTGGGATCGAGCGGCTCACCGCGGCGATCCTGTTCAATCATGGTCGACAGGGCATCCATCATCTCGCGCGTGCGGGCCAACTCTTCGGAGTCGGGATCGTTGAGGAACTCCTTGCTCTTCTGAAAATACGTGTTGAGCACATCCTCTTGCAGCTCTTGGAGCAGTTGCTCGAATTGTTCGCGTGCCTCGGAGGAGACGAACTCGTAGTTCTGATAATTTCCCAGGCGCTCGGCCAATCGGTCGCTCATGAGACTTCGCTGCATGTACTTCTGCTCGACGTAATCGCGCGTCACTTCATTGCGACGCTCGTCGTCCGACGCTTCGGCCTCTTCCAACAGATTTTCGAGTTCACCCGACTCCGTTGCTTCGATCTCTTCGAGCCATTCGCGATAGCGCTGCATCTCACCGTCGGGGTCGGCCTGACGTTCTAGTTCACGTCGCTTGGTCCGGGTGCGATCCAGCAGTTCGCGTAGCCCTTCGCTGCGCGTGCCGTCGGGCGTGACGAATCCTTCGCGTAGTAATCGTTCCATGGCTTCGTCGAGGTCGCCGCTTTCGAGAAAGTCATCGGTCAGCAGTCGCAGCAGCTCTTCGGCATCGAGGTCATCAAAATCGTCATCCTCGCCGAATCGACGGTAGCCGTAGCGAACGGGCACTAACGGTTCCTGGCGCGGTAGAGGGCTCGGGCCCCCGAGGCATCCTTGGCCAGTCGCTTGGTCAGATAGAGACCTTCGAGCACGAACTCAATGGCGGCTGCCAATTCGCCGTCGTTGGCGTCGGGCCCGGCGATGCGTCGCACCGGCGTGTCGAGCGCCGGCATGGCGGCCAACACGTCGAGATAACTCTGATCGGCCAGGTCGTCACCGGTGTGCACCAGCACTTCGTCGTTAAAGGCCGCCACGATCTCCGGTCCTTCTTCGAGCAGCACGTGTTCGGCGAAGCACTGACGCACCGCCAGCGACACCAGCGCGGCGATGATCTGGTCGGAGTCGCTGTCGTCCATCGAGTCGAATTCGATCTTGCCCTGGGTCGACTGCACCATGGCACTGAGGTCACTCACTCGCGGCACGACGGCGGCGTCGCGGGTGCGCAGGGTTCGACGAAGCGCGTTGGCGATCACCGTTTCGTAGTTGGCGATGGAAAGACGCACCGAGACGCCCGAGTGCTGACTCACCACGTGGCTTTTGCGGGCCACGTGACTCACGCGCACCACGATGTCGTCAATGAACCACGGCACGACGATGGGCTTGGGCGTCACCGGCAACGTGGCCTCTTGGTGGACGATGGCGATCTCCGTGGTGATTTCGTAGGGGTAGTGCGTGCGAATCTGCGAACCGAAACGGTCCTTCAAAGGGGTAATGAGTCGTCCGCGATTGGTGTAGTCCTCGGGGTTGGCGGTGGCCACCACCAGGATGTCGAGATCGAGACGCACCAAGTGTCCGCGAATCTGGACGTCGCGTTCTTCGAGCACGTTGAGCAGCCCCACCTGAATTCGCTCCGAAAGGTCGGGCAGTTCGTTCATGGCGAAGATGCCGCGGTTGGACTTAGGCACCAATCCGTAAGAGAGCGCGCGGGGGTCGTCGAGATAGAGCCCGCCGGCGACCTTGATCGGGTCCACTTCGCCGATGAGGTCGGCCATGGAAGTGTCGGGCGAGGCCAGTTTCTCCGCGAAGCGTTGGCTGCGGTGCAGCCAGGCAATCGGGGTTTGGTCACCCTGCTCTTCGACCAGGGCCATGGCGTAGGCCGATATCGGCGCGTAGGGATCGTCACGTACTTCGGATCCCTCCACGATGGGCAGCCACTCGTCGAGCAGTTCGACCAGCGAGCGGATCATCCGACTTTTAGCCTGACCCCGTTGACCCAGCAAGATGATGTCGTGGCCGGCCAAGAGGGCGGTCTCTAGTTGGGGCAACACCGAATCCTCGTAACCGAGCACCGACGAGGTGAGGGGTCGACCCTGCGCCAGTCGCTGTTCGAGATTGAGGCGCAACTCTTCGCGCACGGACTTTGGTTCGTATTTGCTGGCGCGCAACGCGCCAAACGTCGTAGGCAATTCCGCGGGGGCTTTGGGGGTGCTCATGGCTCCATTGTAAAGGCCGAGGCAACGGGCTTCCCCGGCGGGTAACTTAACGCGCCGCGCGCAGGGTCCGGCTCACCACCGGTCCCCCCGGTCGGTAGGCCAGGTGGGCCGCCCTCGGTCCGTCGAGGATCAACAGATCAGCCCGTGCGCCCACGCTGAGCCGTCCGACGTCGTCACGACGCAGGGCCGTCGCTCCGCCCCGCGTCGCCGCCCACAGCGCCTCGTCGACCGTCATGGCCATCTCGCGCACCGCCAAGGCCATCACCAGGGCCATGTTGGTCACGTAGGACGTACCGGGATTGCAGTCGGTGGCCAGCGCGACCGTCACGCCCGCGTCGAGAAAACGTCGCGCCCACGGATGTCGGGAACAGTGGCGAGCCGGGAGC
>OBLU010002542.1_pt1 | contig 16772 bp, 14 predicted proteins | sample 1518681 | NCBI WGS metagenome assembly OBLU01 (sample SAMEA3539304, study PRJEB22396) | soil metagenome | biome: tundra; feature: field; material: soil | place: USA | collected 2010-05 | depth 0.15 m | reverse complement strand
GACCCTGAGCGAGCCGCAGCCTGCATGTACAGCACCGCCACCAGGGAAGGGCTCCTACCGCGAGTGCCCGACGTCCCGTTCAGCATGGAGACCTTCCGCATGGGTGACCACGGCATCGCATCCAGCTACCGTCCGGAATACGGGAGAAAGGGCCGCGATGTAGCGTTGTCCCTGGTCCGGTCCTGTTCTCTCCGAGGGTTACGGTGAGCCGCGACGTGGCGGTCTGCTTACAGGTGTTCGACGAAGCCATAGAGGATGGTCCAGCCCGCCCTGCAGCAGCCGCGGCCTTGAATCTCGCAATGCTTCTCATCGCCGGACACGAATTCGATGCGGCCCGCCAGGCCCTGACCCTCGCAATCAACTCCGGCGAAGCCGATATTTCTAGCGAGGCCCAGCGCCTCCTCCACTCGCTGAGCCCCGATGAAAGCGCATAACCCGAGAGACCCGCACCATCACCACGACAGCGTTACCGCGCCACGCCGAGCTGAAGCCTCGGCTCTGGCCTGACCCGGCACCGTGCCGAATTGGCGTGGCCGGCGTGGGTATCGGCGAGAATCGACGGGTGAACCAGGATTACGTGTGAGCGGCCGGGGGGAGAACCACGCCGGGGAAGCGCTGCGCAGGCGGTTCGAGGCTGAGGAGCGGCAGGCCATCGACGCCGTGGCCCGATGGATCGGCCACCCCGCACTCCGCAGCATCGTCGAGCGGCGCCGGATCGGCGCTGAGACAGTGGTGATGCCGATTGCGCATCTGCTGACCAGCCAGTCCGAGGTGATCCGGTTCTGCTGGCATGTCTACGGGATGACCGGGATAGAGCCCGGATGGGTACTTCGCCAGGGCAAGCCATGGCTGCTCACCGTCAGCCAGATGAATGCGATCGAGCGCGTCAAGGCGGACTTCCGCGGCGTCGTCCAGCTGGCCGTCAACGAAATGGAAGGCGCCGGCGTTCCTCTGGTTCCCAGCTGGGACGGTGATCACGTTGTCTCGGAGAACTCCTTCTCCTTGACGTCGACTGGGATAAGCCGCCGCGGGAGCTGGCCGAAGATATGCAGCCGCCGGCGATCGGCGCGATCCATTTCGATGCCTCCGGCACGATCCACCGGCGCGGCAGCGGGGAACGGGCTAGCAACAACATAGGTGCGCTGCGGCGTGCCCTGGAACGGCACAAGTACGGTGAGCCGCCACGCGCTCCCTACGCGAGCGGGGGCACGCGTGCTCTGCCCGAGCCGACGCAGCGACGCCGGGATGCGCTCGCCAAGGTCCTCGAACGGTTCCCCGACGCAACCCCGTCGCGCATCGCGACGACCTTCGGCAACGAGGTCGTCAGCCGCGACCGGCTGCCCGCGACCGCTGGCGGCTACCTGCGTCAACTGCTCGAACACCACGACGGCGGCATCGTGTGCTGCCCGTCGAAGAGCACCCTGCATGAAGACTTCAAGGCACTGAAGTCTGGGCAGGGCAGAAAACAGTTCGGCTGAATCTCCCGGCACCGTTCAGCCGAACGGGTGGTCTTGCATCCTCTCATCTACCGGCGCGGCTGCCCGCAAGGCCAGGCCGCACGACAGCGAGATGGGCGAGAGGAAACGGCAGGGCCATGGCCACGCAACTTGAGGAACAACAGCCGCCGGCCAACGGGCAAGGACCATGGTGGCTCGCTGCCGCCGGCGGCGGAGGAGGTGTCGTGGCAGCAGTCCTTCAAGACCACGCCCTCGGCTGGGCGATCGTGGCCGCATTCACCGTCTGGCTCATCCACAACATCGTCATCGCCTGGATATCAAAGTAGCGGCCCGGGCCCTTTACGGGGCCTGCGTAGGCGGACTACCTGACGTAGCGGGTACGCGAAAGGGTTTGCGGGAAGGCGGCCGTCTGCGGGACCGACACGGACAGCAGAAAGCCTCGCTGCCAGTCTCCCGGATCTACGCTCTAATGCATGAGCGCATACAACGGTCCGGCTCTGGTCATCGCAGACCACGACGCCGGCGAACCAGTTACGGCGAGTCTCAGCAGCTACCGGGACGGTCTCCGCGTCAGCTGGGGCGGCACGCTCACGCCTGCGCGGGAGGGACTGTCCCGGCTGGTGAGCCTAACTGCGGGAAGGCTCCAGTTGCCCGACGGCGCCGAAGGGGAGTTCCTCCGGCCGGACACGAGCGACTGGGTAAGGACGAACCGGATGAAGATTATCGGCCAGGCCAACCCGCCGTTCTAGCCACGGCCGCAGCTCAGGTCCCTAGCCGGGCTGCATGGCATCCCTGCCCTGAGGAGCCCTTGATGCCCGAGCACCAGGCGGACAGCCGCACGCTCAACTTCGCCGGCGACGTCGATGACCAGGGCCGACCGCTGCCCATGACGGTCGAGGTACTGCGCGCACGCACGGAGAAGTGGCCGCGGTCACCGCACACCCCCGACGAGGTTGCCGCGCAGCTTGCCCGGGCACGGCAGATGTTCGTCGACGGCTACTACACCTACGAGAACTTCATCGATGCCACGACCCGGAGCCTGCAAGCAGTCGAGGCAGCCCTCCGCGTCTGCCTCGAAGCCGGAAGCAAGACCAGGTTCGCCCAGCTCATCGACCAGGGGCAAAAACAGGGCCTCATCGACGATTCCGCCCATGACATTCTCCACACCGGCCGGATTCTCCGGAACCAGCAGACCCACGCGACCACGACCGCCGTCTACAACCCTGCGATCGCCGCCAGCATCATCGGGACCTCACACAAGCTGCTGGCTGAACTGTTCGAGGACAGGGCGGCGGCACAAGATGGACTCGCCTGAAGGTCGCGCTGATCTTAACGCGGGTCAGCATGCGGTTTCTGGCGTGTCCGCAAGCCGCCCGCACCCGTCTCACGTGGCTGCGTGAACTCCCGAAGCGCGTGCCGGAGGTGGCGCTGGTTCCAGATGAGCGTGCGGTCCAGAAGCTCATGCCGGCACGTCTGCACTCAGCGTTCTCAATTCATTCTCGCAGCAGGCACGACGTGCCCCGCAGCGTGTACCGGACATGGAACAGTTGTACGTGGGGTTTTGCGAGGACGATCGCCGCGACCCACGAGTTGTGGGGATTTTGCGGGAACGCCCACAGGCCGAAATCAGAGGGCTGGGACGAGGCTCAGGCGCTGGCCGGACTAGCTACGACCGGATGTATTGCCGTCGGCAAGGACGCTTCCAATACCTACGCCCGTTAGGTCGCGCCACACACTCTCGCTCAAACTCATGTCGACATAGCGAAGTTCCAAGTCCCGCCTTAGTCCACCATCCATGGCCCTTGCCGACCCGGCCGCACGTAGAAAGACGTCCCAAGTCGAGAAAGCCGCCTCGCCAGCGCTCAAACCCGCGACGTAGGCCTTGGCCTGGTCGAGTCCGTTCCGATCCCCCGGGTGGAGCAGCATCAGCAGCACAGCGCCCTCGTTCGGGCGCCCGCCGTCTACGACTTGCACCGACTGAGCAAGTGCATGACAACGAGTCATCTGCCGCGTCGCGTCGCTATCAAGACTTTCCTGGAGATCCCGCCAGATTGGATGACGTTCAGCCAGCTGCTGATAACGGAGGCCTCGCATCCCCGCAGTTCTCCGGGTGGAGAAACGATCTGCGAGCTTCGTTTCAACGGCCACGACTTGAAGGCCGCCGTCCGTACGCCTGAAGCGCAGAAGGAGATCGACCAACGTCCGGTCTCCGAGCCAGTAGGGAGTGTCCACACCGGAGAACTCGAAGTCGGCCGACTCCAGCCAAGCTAGATCAGCTCGCCCGAGCATGGCGCCAAAGAGCCGAGCCGACGCCGTCGGTCGTCGCACAACTTCGGACAGCATATTGAACGTCAACGTCTGGCTTGAGGTTAGGTACTTCATGCACCGAACAGGATCCACGCCCCAGCCGGCCGCACGGCGGGCTGCATAGGTTGTGGCTGCCGACGGGCCGAGGAAGTTCAGCCAGCGTTCGGCATCCTCATCAACGAGCACAGACCCGCACAGACTCTTGGAGCTGGCTAGTGATCCGTAGCGCGAAAGGCCGAGCACGTTGGCGCGATACCAGGCTTGGTGGACTCGCACACGGCGCATGAACTTGGTATCGGACAAAGGGAGCGGACCAAGGCATGCCGCGGTTTCACGGGACGGAGCCGTCGACAACCTAGGCAATGTCGAAGACCTTCATCACTTCGTCGCCGTGGTCGTTGATGACCTTGACCACGATCTTCCCGGTTGTTGACTTGGCGAATGGACGTGAAGTGGTCCCTGTAGAGCGAGTCCCAGGATTCTGCGTGGGCCGCCGGTGAACACGAGGTTCTTCCACGCCGACCGGGTGACCGCCGTGCCGACCTGGCGGCGGCCCTGCTCCGCCCGCAGGACAGCGATCATTCCCGCGAGCTGCTCGCTGACCGCCTCCAGGCCTCGGGGCACCCCACCGGCCAGGCCGCCCATGTCCCGCTCGCGGTCCCGGTCTAGCCCCGAGGTGCCGTGTCACCGCCGTCACCCTCCCGTCCAGCCCTTGTCCGATCGCGGCGGACCCAGTACTGCAAGCCGCCGTTGCGGAAGCCGCCGGAAGCCCGCCACGATTCTGTCGAACCTATCAGTCTGACCAGGCACGTGACCGCGCACCACGTCACGATGATCCGTCACCTCCAGCCCGAAGGGCGTCCAGCAGACCCGCGAGCGCGAGCGGCATAGGATCGCGCAGCTAGCGTGCACTGCTCTCCTTTTGCCGCTGCACTAGCACCACCCGGCGAAGCTTCTGGCGGCCTCACTCACCCGATCTCCAGTGGATGGTGACATACTCCAGGTTGCCCTGCGTGCCCACGCAAGGCGCAGCCAGTCCTGGTCATGGGGACCGCGCGGAGTTCTGCATAGAGCAGGCGCAATGCGGCTCCGTTGGTCGATCGGGAGGAGAATGGCTGCCACACGTCAGCGCAGGCTACGGACTTGTGCACCACTCGTGTAGCCACGCATGGCCGTGAATGGAAGGCTTGGGTACCGCCTACGTGTACAACTGACGGCGCGATGTGGAGCGAGCGATGACGAGGCTTGAGGAGCTGACGCCTGGTGCAGTGGTCCGCGGTGTCGTGCCCGGTGAGGCGGTCAGCGTTGTGGCGTCGCGGTGGGCCGGTTCCCGGAGTGTAGTGCTGACCTTCCGCACTGACGCGGGCAAGGTGGACGAGCAGATCGTGTATCGGACGCAAGAAGCTGAGCTGAGCCTCGATGGCCGGGGCACAGCGTGGTCCTTTGACGGCGATGGTGCGCTGTTCCGACTGGTTGCAGAAGCTCGAAGGATCCGCCTCGCCTACCTCTTCGATCCACGGCTCGCGGTTCACCTGAGCCTCATTGAGCCGCTACCTCATCAGATCATTGCTGTTTACGGTGAGATGCTGCCGCGGCAGCCGTTGCGCTTCTGCCTCGCCGACGATCCCGGAGCCGGAAAGACGATCATGGCGGGGCTCTACATTAAGGAGCTGATGCTGAGGGGCGATCTCCGCCGAGCCCTGATCGTGGCGCCTGGTGGTCTCGTTGGCCAATGGCAGGACGAGTTGCACGACCGGTTCGGGCTCGACTTCTCGATTTTGACGCGGGAACTGATCGAGGCAGCGCGAACCGGCGATCCCTTCGGGGAACGTAACTTGCTAATTGCGAGATTGGACCACCTCTCACGCAACGACGACCTCGTTGAGCGTCTGACAGCGACCGAGTGGGACCTCGTCGTTGTCGACGAGGCGCACCGTATGGCCGCTCACTACTTCGGGAACGAGGTCAAGGAGACCAAGCGCTACAGGCTGGGCAAGGTGCTCGGTGGAACGACCCGGCACTTCCTGCTAATGACGGCGACACCCCACGCGGGGAAGGAGGAGGATTTCCAGCTCTTCATGGCGCTCCTCGACTCGGACCGGTTCGAGGGCAAGGTCCGTGACGGTGTCCACACAGCGGACGTGTCGGATCTCATGCGACGCATGGTGAAGGAACAAATCCTTCGATTCGACGGCCGGCCCTTGTTTCCCGAGCGACACGCCTACACCGTTCCCTATGCGCTGTCCGACCTAGAGATGGCCCTGTACGGCCAGGTCACGGACTACGTGGCGGAGGAGATGGGGCGAGCTGAACGGCTCGCCGCCGAAGGAGAAGGCCGCCGGGGGAATCGCGTCGGCTTTGCGGTGACCGTGTTGCAGCGGCGCCTGGCATCCAGCCCGGAGGCAATTTTCCAATCGCTCTGCCGACGGCGCAAGCGGCTCGAGGACAAGGCCAGCGAGGTCAAGGCCCAGCAGCGGGCCCACGCCATCCTCGGCGAGAATGAGCCTCTTCGGGTGCAACTCGACGATCCCAATGAGGATCTCGACGATGACATCGAGGATCTCGACGGTGGCGAGGTCGAGGAACTGGAAGAACAACTCGTCGACCAGGCCACGAGCGCTCGCACCTTGGCTGAGCTGCACCACGAGATCGCAACCGTGGGGCGGCTAGAAGCACTCGCGGACCGCGTGCGGCAATCCCAGGTCGACAAGAAGTGGACGGAGCTCGTCGGGCTGCTCGCCGACTCACCGGAGATGGTGGAAGCCGATGGATCACGGCGCAAGCTGATTGTCTTCACCGAGCATCGCGACACCCTCAACTACCTCGTCGACCGACTGCGCACGTACCTCGGCAGGCCCGAGGCTGTGGTGGTCATCCACGGTGGAGTGGCCCGCGAAGAGCGGCGAGTTGTCCAGGAACGATTCACCCAGGACAAGGACTGCCTGATCTTGGTCGCGACCGATGCCGCAGGAGAGGGCATTAACCTCCAGCGGGCCCACCTCCTGGTGAACTATGACCTGCCGTGGAACCCGAATCGCATCGAGCAACGATTTGGGCGGGTGCACCGCATCGGCCAGACCGAGGTCTGCCACATGTGGAACCTCGTCGCCGACGAGACCCGCGAGGGCCAGGTCTACCGCCGGCTTCTCGACAAGCTTTCTGAGATGCGCGACACCCTCGGCAAGGATCAGGTATTCGACGTACTCGGTGATGTGCTTCCTGGCCGCGAACTCCGGGACCTGCTGCTCGAAGCCATTCGCTATGGCAATCAACCTGAGGTGAAGGCGAAGCTCAACCGCATCATCGACGCAAAGGTGGGTGACGGTCTCGCCGAGATGGTCCGGGAGCACGCCCTCAGCTCGGAGGTGATCTCCACCGCCGATCTGGAGCGTATCCGAGCCGACATGCTCGAAGCCGAGGCCCGCAAACTGCAACCTGGCTACGTCTACGCGTGGTTCGCGCAGGCCTTCGCACGGCTCGGCGGCCGGATGAGTGAACGCGAGGCGAGCAGGTTCGAGGTCACCTTCGTCCCCGCCGAGGTACGCAACCGGGACCGTCTTATCGGTGCTGGCGTCCCCGTCCTCCCGAAGTATCAGCGAGTGACGTTCGAGAAGGATCTCGTCCATGTTGAGGGCAGGCCCCTCGCGGAGCTGGTCGCTCCCGGTCACCCGCTGCTCGAAGCGGTCCTTGACATCACGCTGGAGCGACATCGCACTCTGCTGCGCCAAGGAACGGTGCTCGTCGACGCGTCAGACAATGGAACCATCCCGCGTGTGCTGGTCTTCCTGGAGCATGCGGTGACTGACGCGAGAGATGACGGTCATGGGAACCGCCGCACGGTGTCACGCCGCTTCGAGTTTGTCGAGGTTCCCGAAACGGGAGAGCTCCGACCTGCGAGCTATGCGCCCTACCTCGACCTGCGGCCAGCAACTGGTGCAGAGCTGGCGGTCATCGCCCCGATGGTCAGAGAGATGACGTGGCTTCGCGGCGACGTTGAGACGAGGGCATTGGACTACGGAATCGACGTGCTCTCCGCCGAGCACCTCGCCGAAGTCCGCTCCCGCGTCGTCGCCCGGGTGGCCAAGGTGAAGGCCGCAGTGCAAGAGCGGCTGACACGAGAGGTCACGTACTGGGATCACCGGGCGAGTCAGCTTCAGCTCCAGGCCGATGCGGGCAAGTCACCGCGGATGAACCCGGACCGGGCCGCTGGACGAGCCGATGACTTGCAGCGGCGCAAAGAGGCTCGTCTCGCTGAGCTGGATCGCGAAGCCCAAGTCGCCTCGCAACCACCCGTCGTTGTCGGAGGTGCACTGGTCATGCCGATGGGCCTTGTGCGGCAAGTGTGGGATGAGCCTCAAGTTTCCCCGCCGACTCACGCTATGGACACTACGATCGTCGAACGAAGAGCCGTCGATGCCGTACTCGCGGTCGAGGAGCAGTTGGGCCATAAGGCGGTAGAGATGCCCCACAATCACCCGGGATATGACGTGCGCACAACCACAACCGAGGGCGAGACGTCGTTCTTGGAGGTCAAGGGGCGGATCGAAGGAGCCGACACGTTCGTGGTGACCCAGAACGAGCTGCGCTTCGCTGCGAATGTGCCCGACGCATACGTCCTGACACTCGTCGAGGTCTCTGCGGACGGAGCCAAACACGACCGGGTCCGCTACTTGGCCCGGCCATATGGCCCTGATGTCCGGCTGCCGTTTGACACCACGAGCACGACACTGGCCTGGCAGGCTTACTGGCAACGAGCAACCCCTCCAGTGGACGCCTGATGCCCACCAAGCTCATCGAAGTTGCCCTCCCACTCGACATCATCAACAAGGAAGCGGCACGCGAAAAAAGCATTCGACACGGCCACCCAAGCACTCTGCATCTCTGGTGGGCCCGTCGGCCCCTCGCAGCATGTCGGGCGGTCCTGTTTGCTCAACTGGTCGATGACCCATCGGCTCATCCCGAGCTTTTTCCCACCGAGGAGGACCAGGAAAAAGAACGGCAACGGCTGTTCAGAATCATTGAACGGCTCGTGCCGTGGGAGGCGTCAAACGACGAGAAGACTCTCGAAGAGGCACGAACCGAGATTCGGCGTTGGTACCCCGATGGCCTGCCGCGCATCGTAGACCCATTCTGTGGTGGCGGCTCGATCCCACTCGAAGCACAGCGCCTCGGTCTTGAAGCGGACGCGAGCGATCTCAACCCTGTCGCCGTACTGATCACGAAGGCTCTTGTTGAGCTCCCCCCCAAGTTTGCAGACCGACCGCCTGTTCATCCGGATGCGGGCACAAGATTGCAGATGCCCCAGGCTTGGCGAGGCGCCCAGGGTCTTGCGGATGACGTCCGCTACTACGGCCAGTGGATGCGCGATGAAGCCGAGCGCCGCATCGGGCACTTGTACCCGAGCGCCGCTCTTCCGGACGGGAAACAGGCAGCCGTCATCGCGTGGCTCTGGGCTCGGACCGTTACCTGCCCGAACCCCGCCTGCCGTTCGACGATGCCGCTCGTCCGCAGCTTCTGGCTGGGCAAGAAGAAGGGTAAGGAGACCTGGGTACGTCCCGTTCCTGACCCCACCGCAAAGCTGGTGCGGTTTGAGATTGGGCACGGCAACCAAGGGCCGCCCGTCGAAGGGACCGTTTCCCGGACCGGCGCTACCTGTTTGGTTTGCAACTCCCCGGTCACACGGCAGCATTTGTGGGATGAGGGACGAGCGCATCGCCTAGGCGCACAACTGATGGCGATGGTAGCTGAGGGCCAGCGGCAACGCCTTTATCTACCTCCCACCCAGACGCAAGCGCTGGCAGCCACAGTCAAAAGGCCGGAGGATATTCCTGACTCTGAGATGCCGGACAATCCTCGGTGGTTTTCACCTCCGATGTACGGCATGACGCACCACGCCGACCTGTTCACGGCCCGCCAGCTCACCGCGCTCTGTACCTTTAGCGACCTTGTTGGTGAAGCGCGCGAGCGTGTGCTTAGGGACAGCAGCGACGACGGTGCTTACGCTGATGCGGTAGCGACGTACCTAGCCTTTGCCGTTGACCGTTGTGCTGATTACGGATCGAGTATCGCAACATGGGCAACGCAGTTGAAACAGGAAGCGATCCGAAATACCTTCTCGCGGCAGGCGATCGCCATGACCTGGGATTTCGGCGAGGCGAACTTCTTCGCTGGCGCGTCGGGCAGTCTGAATGAAAACTTTCAGTGGATCGGAAAAGTCGTCGAGCGCCTGTCCCATCATTGTACGACCGGAACGGCGAGCCAACTAGACGCTGCCACCCGCAGCTTCGTAAATTGCGCTGTGTCGACTGACCCGCCCTATTACGACAATATCGGATACGCAGACCTCGCGGACTTTTTCTATGTCTGGCTCCGTCGTTCGCTACGAACCATATACCCGGATCTCTTGGGAACACTACTTACTCCCAAGAACGATGAGTTGATCGCGACGCCGTATCGATTCGGTGGCGACAAGCACAAAGCTGAGGATCACTTCGAAGCAGGATTCGGAAAGGTCTTCGCTCATGCGGCGCAGCAGGCGAGTTCTGATACGCCGATAACGGTCTTCTACGCGTTCAAGCAAAGCGAAGTGGACGCCAATGATCCCAGCGGTGACGTCTCCACTGCATCGACGGGATGGGAAAAGATGCTTCAGGGTCTCCTCCGCTCAGGACTCCAGGTCACGGGAACGTGGCCGATGCGCACGGAACTCGGCAACCGAATGCTTTCATCTGGAACCAACGCACTCGCATCCTCAATCATCCTTGTCTGCCGACCTCGCCTCGATTCGGCAGGCGTCACCGATCGCCGTGGATTCATTCAAGTTCTGAAACGGAAGTTGGGACACGCGTTGCGTGACCTCCAGAGTGGAGGAGTTGCACCGGTCGACTTGGCGCAGGCTTCAATCGGGCCCGGGATGGCGGTCTTCTCCAGCTACGCCAAGGTTGTGGAGCCGGATGGAACGGCTATGCGAGTCCGCACAGCTCTGGCTCTCATCAACCAAGCCCTCGACGAAGCCGCTGCCGAACAGGAGGGTGAGTTCGACGAGGACACTCGCTGGGCCATCGCTTGGTACGCGGAGCAGGGCATGGACGACGGGAGCTACGGACGGGCGGATGACCTCAGCCGAGCCAAGAACGTCAGTGTTGACGGGCTCGTTCGCGCAGGTCTCGTTAAGGCGGGCGGCGGCAAGGTTCGCTTGCTGGAACGTGACGAGCTGGACCCAGGATGGGATCCAGCGACAGACCCTCGTCTCACTGTCTGGGAGGTCACGCAGCATCTGATCCGGCGGTTGCTCAATGACGGCGAGGCTTCGGCTGCGGAGCTGCTGTCGAAGGTCGGTGGCCTGGGAGACGCGGCTCGCGACCTCGCATACCGCTTGTTCCAGATCGCCGACGCAAAGAAGTGGTCGAAGGAGGCTGGCCCCTACAACGCGCTCGCCGCCTCCTGGCTTGAGATCAGCCGGTTGGCCGCTGCCCCACCGGAAGAACAAGGTGTACTCCCAGGGATGATGATCGATGGCGCTCAGTAACCGGGACCGCGTGGGCAAGGCCCTGGAGCTCTTGGGAAGAGCGCTGGGCCCATACGTCAACCTGCGCATGTCCAAACGCTCGCCGATGGGAGAGACCTGGAAAGCGACCTACGCCGACGTTAACGTCGATGAGGACCCCTCGGCACAGATCAGCGTCGTCCTCGACAACTGGCAGACCGTGTTCCGGGACGAGTTGCGAACCACCGGGCGCAACCTCATCGGCGAGGTTCGCGACTGGCGCATCAAGTGGGCTCACAACGAACTGTTCTCGCTCGACGATGCCTACCGCGCCCTCGACACGATTGAACGGCTTCTCACGGTGATCGGCACCCCGGACACCGCAACCGAGGTCGGTGCCGCGAAGAGCGAACTGATGCGTCAGCGGCTCGATGCTGAGGCTAAAAAGGCCGCTCCGAAACCCGATGCCCTCTTCACGGAGCCGTCAGGGGGGCTTCGGCCGTGGAGGGATGTTATCCAGCCCCACGACGACGTCGCAAAGGGCAAGTTCGCCCTCGCCGAATTCGCAGCCAACCTCTATCAAGTGCACCTCGGCCGAGGCCTCGCTGAGTACACAGAGCCCGTCGAGTTCTTCCGGCGCACCTACCTGACCACGGGCCTTCGGCAACTGCTGACACAAGCGGCGCAGCGGATCACCGGTGGTGCGGGTGTACCGGTCGTCGACCTCCAGACAAACTTCGGGGGCGGCAAAACCCACTCGATGATCGCGCTCTACCACCTTTTCTCGGGTCTACCGGTCACGCGGTTCCCACAGGAGGTTCAGGAACTTCTCGCCTCCGCCGGCTTGAAGAAGCTGCCGTCCGTCCGACGTGCCGTACTGGTCGGCACCGAAATGTCCCCAGGTCAACCTGAGGTGAAGCCGGACGGCACGGAGATACGGACCCTGTGGGGCGAGATCGCCTGGCAACTCGGTGGCCTTGAAGGGTATCGGCTGGTGGCCGAAGCTGACCGGACAGCCACCAACCCCGGACAAGCGATGTCAGAGGTGTTCAGGCGTTTCGGTCCCTGCCTCGTGTTGGTCGATGAGTGGGTAGCATACGCCCGCCAGCTCTTTGAGACCTCGGAGCTGCTCCCCGGCGGAATGTTCGAGACGCAGTTCTCCTTCGCGCAGACCCTCGCGGATGCAGCAATCGCGGTTCCAGGAGTGCTCCTCGTGGTGTCACTCCCGGTTTCGGACGACCCCGCTCGTCCGGGCGTTGCTCCCATTGGTTCCGAGGTCGAGGTTGGCGGCGTCGCGGGGCAGGAGGCCGCCCGTCGACTCGGCAATGTGATCGCCCGGACGGAAACATCGTGGCGGCCTGCATCGGCCGACGAAAGCTTCGAGATCGTCCGGCGCCGGTTGTTCGAACCGGTTCCCTCGGAGCGCGTCAAGTACCGGGACGCCACCGCTCAGACCTTTAGCGATCTGTACCGCACACAGGCCGCGGAATTCCCCAGCGAGTGCCGAGAGCCGGGGTACATCGACAAGATCAAGCGGTCGTACCCTATACATCCGGAACTGTTCGCTCGCCTGTACGAGGACTGGTCGACGCTGGAAGGGTTTCAGCGCACCCGAGGAGTGCTTCGGCTCATGGCCGCGGTCATCTCCGCGCTTTGGGCCGGGAACGACCAGTCTCCGTTGATCCTCCCGGCGACTGTCCCTCTCGACGATGCAGCAGTGCAGTCCGAGCTGACCAGAAACCTCGACAGCGCCTGGCAGCCGATCCTCGATAGCGACATCGACGGGCCTGCGTCAGTGCCGCACAAAGTCGACCGGGCCTTTCCAAACCTGGGACGCTACGGCGCTGCACGTCGTGCAGCAAGGGCCGTGTTCCTAGCGTCGGCACCGAGAACGGGATCCGCGAATCGCGGCGTCGAAATCCAGCGCGTGAAACTCGCATGCACGCTTCCCGGCGAGTCCGTCGCGACCTACGGCGACGCCCTCAACCGGCTTACCGACCGGTCGTCATACCTGTACGTTGAGGGCGCTCAGTACTGGTACGGGACGCAAGCATCTGTCGCGCGCCGAGCCCGCGAGCTCGTGGACCAACTGCTCTCGACCCGTCGGGACGAGGTGCATGGCGAGATCATCCGGAGGCTTCGTGATCAGGCCCGCGAGCGCGGCGAGTTCGTCGCGGTGCACGTGTGCCCGGTTAGCGCCGGTGAGATACCTGATGACCCCGAAGCGCGCCTGGTCATCCTTAGGCCGAGTGCTCCCCACACCAACAGAGATGCCAGCTCGCTGGCCATGACAGCAGCTCATGTGATCCTCGACCAGCGCGCGTCGGGACAACGGCTGTACCGGAACATGCTCGTCTTCCTGGCTCCTGACCTGAAGCGCCTGGAGGAACTTGAGCGAGGTGCGGCCGAGTTCTTGGCGTGGAAGGAGATCGAGGACCGCCGCGCAGAACTAAACCTCGATGTCTTCCAGACTAACCAGGCACAATCAAAACGCGGAGATGCTGATCGCGCCGTTGACCTCCGCCTGGCCGAGACCTACCACTGGTGCCTCGTCCCGGATCAGCCAGACCCGACAGGCCCCGTCGAGTGGGAAATGATCAAGGCCGAGGGCCAGGGTTCGCTTGGTGTCCGCACGAGCCGGAGACTCGTGAACGCAGGTTCACTGGGCATCGCATACGCGAGCGAGCTTCTCCATGGGCTTCTAAGCACCGGCGTACTCGCACCCATGTGGGCCGACGGATACACGACCGTCAACGCGCTATGGGACGCCTTCGCTCGATACCCGTACCTACCACGCCTGAAGAGCTTGGACACACTCTGCGCCACGGTACGGGACGGCGCGAACCCGATTTCGTGGCAGATGATGGGATTCGCACTGGCTGATGCCGTCGATCCGAAGAGCCGACGTTTTGTGGCGCTCACCACTGACGGCCAGCTGGCGACCGTAACTGGTACGACGCTGGTTGTCCGGCCCGATGCTGCAGCCCCTCAACTAACTGAGGACACGGCTCGGACGGCCACGGCCAGTTCCGGTACCTCAGTCCTAGACGGTGCATCACTCACATTGCGCGACGGCAAGGACCCCGTTCTGCCGGACGAGACGCTTCGACGGTTCTACGCCAGGGCCACACTCGATCCCGAACGCTACCAACGTGACTTTGCAAAGTTGGCGGCGGAGGTGATCGCCAACCTCGCCGGACTGCTAGGTACCGACATCGAAATCTCTGTGGAAGTCAAGGCCACAAACGCCGAGGGATTTCCGGATCACGTGACGCGGACCGTGACGGAGAACGCGCGGACGCTAAAGCTCGACTCGTACGGGTTCGAGACGGATTGAGCGGACCAGGCGCTCCCCCAGGTCTAATTCTTGCCACAAACTGGATGTTGCCTGTCTAGTTAGGTGTCGGCATACTCCGCGAACACGACCGCCTGCTCACCGTTGCCCGGCTTGATGCCACTGGCGCCGAGGCAGGTCAGGATGAGGGCATCCCACTTCGACACCGGGAGCCCGGGGATTGGCGAGGAGTGGCTCAAGACGAGCAAGCAGATCGTTGATCTCCCTGGGCTCCTGCTTCGCCGCCTTCGTGCGGGCGCTCGGGCTATTCCTGAGCGGCGTGGACTAGCGAGTCGTACGTCTGGTCGGTCCGGGTGGCCGCAATGCCCAGCGAGCTGACAAAAGCAGCAAGGTCAGCCTGGATGGCCTGGGCATCAGCGTGATCGGGCGCCATGCGCTCCAGTTCGAGGAATCTCCCGACACCGTCGACCTCGTCGATGCACAGCGAGCAGTCGTCCAGGGTCGCCATGCGGCGGGTTTTCGCGATTCGGACAGTAGGCCGGTAGCCCATGTGCAGGGCCGCTTGGTGCATGGCCTGGCGGTCGGTGACCTGCGTCTCGTATTCCAGGCAGTCCTGGGCGCTGCCCGCGGGCTGCTTGAGGGTGAAGTAGTGGCGGCCCTGCACCGTGCGCAGGCGGAGGAACGAGACGCCGAGCTTGCTGTCGCCGAACTGCCACCCGGCAGGCGCGTATGCCTGGTCATCCTGAAAGACAGGCTCGCTCAACTCGATGCCCCGGGACTTCAGCGCGACCAGCAGCGCTTCCAGGTCGTCGACCCGGTATTTGAGCTCGATCTCGCGCACCCGTTGCCTCCATGCTCACCGGTTCGCTACCTTTCCAGCTCCGGAGGCGGTCAGGCAACGCAACGCGCCGACCGACCGGACTTTGTTCCGGGGTCATCCGTGTACGAGCCGGGTATCTGCCGCTGCGGTCGTTAGAAGAGCGTGGCCGGTTCGGCAGTGGCGGCCGGGTCGGATACGGGCAGCGCTTCGGGCGGGGTCAGGCTGAAATGGATCGTGAGCGCGGAGTGATCTGACAGTTTGTCCTGGCGGGGCTGGTGGAGGTAGCGGCAGTCGGTGATCAGGTCGCAGAGGGGGTAGGAGCAGAAGGCGTGGTCGTACCGGTAGCCGTCGCCGGTCCGGCCGACCCAGCTGTACTCGGCGTCGTCCGGGTGCAGGTGACGGAACGCGTCGGTCAGGCCGTGCGCACCGTCCAGGGCCTGGTAGAAGTCGTACTCGAACGGGGCGAAGAACGGGTAGCGGGGTTTGTGGGCGGGTTCGAGGATGTTCAGGTCCCCGGCCACGATGGCCGGCGTCCCGGCCGTGACTGAGGCGAGCGCGGCGTCGCAGGCGGCCAGCCATTTCCGCTTGCGCTCGGTCTTCTCGGCGCTGGCATCGCGCGAGGGCACATACAGGCCGATGACCCGCAGCGGCCCGCCGGGCGCGGGCAGGATCACGGCTGCGGCCCGGGAGGGCAGGTAGCCGATCTGGTCGCCGAACCCGTCCGGTGTCGCCGCAACGCTGCTGATGATCATGGTGCCGTACTCGCCGGGACCGGGTTCGGGGTAGGTGACGTGGTACCCGGCGGCGGTGAATGCTCCGGCGAGCAGCTGGCATCCGGCGCTGGCCTTGGTCTCGGTGAGGACCAGGACGTGCTCGTCGCGGCTGGCGAGCCAGGCTAGCTGCCGCTGGGCGCGCTCGGGTGAGGGGTTGCCGATGTTGAACGTCAGCAGGGACAGGCCCGGCGGGTTCATGGCGGCTCCGGTTTCGCGTCGGCGTGCAGGGCGAGGATGCGGTCGGTCACTATCATGGCCGCCTCCTCCGCACTGCGCGTGGTGATGTCGATGGTCCACACCGGCCAGCCGGCCTGGGCCAGCCGGGCGGCCGTGTCGGTGTAGAGGTCCGACTCGGTCTGGGAAGAGCCGGGCTGGCGTTCGAAGCGGCTGTGCCCGCCCCGGGCGGCCAGCCGGGCCGCGATCACCGCCGGGCTGCCGTTGAGGATGACGACCAGGGCGGGCTGCTCGGTGCCCTGGTTGAGCTGAAGGATGACGTCCCAGCTGATGCCGTCCATGCGCTGCAGCACCAGGCTGGCGGGAAGGTAGCGGTCGCAGATGATGATCTGCCCGGCGGCCAGGCCGGGCCGGATCTCGGTGGCCAGGTGGTGGTGACGGTCTCCGGCGACCAGGCAGG
>OBLU010002540.1_pt1 | contig 16773 bp, 26 predicted proteins | sample 1518681 | NCBI WGS metagenome assembly OBLU01 (sample SAMEA3539304, study PRJEB22396) | soil metagenome | biome: tundra; feature: field; material: soil | place: USA | collected 2010-05 | depth 0.15 m | reverse complement strand
CCGACGCCACCTTAACGCAAAGGCGCGCCGAACTCGAAGATCTCAAACTGCAAGTAGAGGGCGAAATTCGAAAAGTCTATCTCGACTTAGAGGCCGCGACCAGCGAGGTGGAAGTGGCGCAGAGGAATGCGCGGGTCGCCAAGGAGACTCTTGATCTCACGCGGCAGCGAGTTGAGGCAGGCGTGGCCGACAGCGTGGAACTGGTTCAATCGCAGGAAGCGCTGGCGGGCGCGGAGCTCGACTATATCAACAGCGTGTTCGCTCACAACGTCGCGAAACTAAGCCTCGCCCGTGCTATGGGCCGTGCAGCAGAAGACCTGCCGAAGTTCCTGAGCGCCCCATGAAAGTCGCGCGCAGCGTTTTGTGCCTCCGAAGCACAATTGACGAGCATCTGGCACGGGACAAAGCTATGTCCGGAACGGACACGCCGCAGGCTCGCTGATGAGGATTCGTTGAATTCCATCTCATCACGGAGAGCGTCACCTCTGAAGTTCTTCTTGTTGGTCTTCGCTCTTTCCTTTCCTTTCCGTTCTGGTTTGGCCGGCCGTTTTCTATTTCTTGTCGAAAGGCCGGGCATCAAAGAAGATCTCATTGGGCACGATCAGGTCGTCTTTGAACGTCATCAAGGCTGCAGCATCGCTGTGGCTCGCGAGAAGGGCGTCTCGGCGTATGTCGGCGACTGTCTCAACCGCTGGCCCGCGGTGCACGTCCTCGATGCCGCCCGTCTCTACCGACTGGCGCTTGAGAAGGGAGCCGAAAAAGGGGCTGCGGGAGCCCGCTATAACGCGGTCGCTGAAGAGAGCGTACCGCTGCGAGAGATCGCTGAGGCAATCGGCCGCGGTCTGACGGTGCCGGTCGTCTCCAAGTCACCTGAGAAGGCAGGCGAGCATTTTTGATTGGCTCGCGATGTTCGTGAGTGCCGACGTTCCGGCCTCCAGCGCGCTGACGCAGGAGCGGTTGGGATGGCACCCGACGGGTCCGGGGCTGATTTCCGATCTCGACCATATGCGCCATTTCGAAGTCCGAAGAGACTGCGTGTCTGCGGCGCAAAGGCTGCCGCAGGGTATGGACGTGGGAAGAGAAGTAACATCGCTTTCTTGTATCGTAAAGCTAAAGAAAAGACCCGATGAAAATCATAGGAATCGAAGAGCACTTCCTTACAAGCGCGGTCAAAGATGCCTGGTCTGCTTCATCGTCGGCGGAGCGTGACGGCGGTCTCGGCCTGCACCTTGGAGAGATTGAAGACCGGCTGGACGACCTAAGCGACGGCCGCATACGTTGGATGGAGGCAAGCGGGGTTGATATGCAAGTGCTGTCCCTGACGACGCCGGCGTTGCACAATCTCGATCCACGACAAAGTGTCGACCTCGCCACCCGGACCAACGATCTGATCGCTGCGACGGTGACCCGTCGGCCTGACCGCTTCGAAGGGTTCGCAACTCTTCCCACACCCTCGCCGCGAGATGCCGTGCGAGAACTTGAGCGGGCTGTGGTCAGACTCGGATTAAAGGGAGCGCTGCTGTGCGGACGGACCCGTGAGAAGAACCTCGATCACCCGGACTTTCTCCCGATATTCGAAGCCGCTGCAAGCCTGCATGTTCCTCTCTTTATCCACCCGCAGATTCCACAACAGGCAGTTCGCGACGTCTACTACTCTGGGTTTGGCGAACAGGTCGATCTAGCATTCGCAACGTTCGGTCTTGGATGGCATTACGAAAGCGGGATCCAATTCTTGCGGCTGATTCTCGCTGGGGTATTCGACCGCTTTCCGGATCTTCAGATCATCTAGGGACACTGGGGAGAGGTGGTTCTGTTCTACACCGAGCGCCTGAGCGCGCTCAATCGAGTCGCGAAACTCCGACGGTCCGTCGTAGATTACATGCGGCAGAATCTGTACGTCACACCGAGCGGAATGTTCAGCCAATCGTACCTGCAACGTTCTATCGAAGTAGTTGGCATCGACCGGATACTCTTTTCGACCGATTATCCGTGCCAGTACCGTCCTGAAGGCGGTGCGCGCAGCTTCCTCGAAGAAGCCACTCTAAGCGATGAATCAAAGCAGCAGATAGCCCATTTGAATTGGGAGCGGCTGTCAGCACAGGCCAGCCTTTTACGAACAGTTCCAGTAGGAGCGGAATGATTGAACAGACTAATCTTGCGGGCAGCTTCCCTCTGCCTGGCACGTCGATGACGGGGAACCGCATGGGCTACGCCGCCATGCAACTCGCCGGGCGAGATGGCAATAAGTTGGTATGGGGCCTCCGCGCGATGTCGATGCAGCGATCGCTCCTCTGCGAGAGGTCATCGCGAGTGGCGTGAACCACATCGATACCGCCGATTTTTATGGCCCCCATGTCACGAACCGGATCATACGAAAAGCGCTGTCACCTACCGCGCCCGCTGGATATTTCGGACTGCCTGGATCGGTCTCACCTGTGTGCAGGGCTCGTAACGCTTCGTCGTTGCCAAAGAGCGTTGCTGTCGTATGAGTGTTGGGATCGATTTACATAGTGATGGCGTTCCAGCCGAGTGGCTGATAAGGCAGATTTGCGGGTAAGGCAGCAGATCGGTTGTTCACCACTTCCTCGCGGCTGATTTGCAGTCGTGATTGGCAGCGTGTAGACATAGTCGTCGCCGCTTACCGGCATGTGACAGCCGGTACATTCGTTCACGAAGCGCGCATCGCCACCGTAGGGTTGTAGATCTAGGCCACGCCAACGGCCCCAACCCCAGCCCTCCGTACCTTTGTAAAGTTGAGCGTTCTTCAGCATGAATTCCACCCGCACCCCCCTGGGTGCGTGAAGCCGTCCGGACCCAACTCCTGCCGCCATGCGATTTTGGCGAAGCGCGCACCATCCGGCCACGGCGAGATGTTGCCCGCCTGCGCCGCCTTGATAGCAATGTTGTTGCCGAGCACGAACCGAAAAGTATTGTTGTCGCCGCGATCGGTGGTGCTCAGCGGCTTCCAGTTCTCGAACTCCGGATCGAACGGGAATCCATTGAACTCAGGCTGTACCGACGCCAGGGACACAGATGCGGGGGTCTCTCCGGTGCCCGAAGGCGATACTGCTGCCGCGGTCTTCGAACTGATGCTTTCGGACGTATCGCCAGTCTTACTTGTCGTGGGCGCCCATGGGGCAAGATATGCCTTCAGCGTCGCCAGCTCTTCCGGCGTCACTTTTGAATCCTGGTGCAGACTGAGGAACCTCGGCAACGGCATCGCGCCCAGCTGAATCATGTTCACGGCCTCAAAGAGCGTTGCCTTTTGCGCAGCCGCAGGTTTGGAACCTAAAGTTGAGAAATTGAGGCGCTGGCGTGCGGTCAGCACGTCGTTTGCACCAGCCAATACGCTGGAACGATCTGATCGAACCATGCTAGCCGTCGCTGGTCCGAATGGCAGCTATAGCAGTCTTTCTCAAGAATGCTCTTCACCGCCGGCGGCACCTGGAGTTCGGCCGTCCCGGGCGCAACGGGAATGCTCGGTCGCACGAGTTGCAGGACTGCAAACGCAAATATTCCAATCATGCAAAGCTTGGCGAACATCTTCATTGATTCGTTCTCAACTTTTTCAGGGAGGTTGTATGCGCCCTGTGGATTGGATGGTTGGAAGGTCTCGACGACAGCCACGTTCTGCATCAGCCGTGGGGCTTTTCAGCGCTAAGAGAATCAATCATTGCAATGATTTCGTGGCACGGGCTAGCCGAATAGGATAGTACGACGGCAGTCGCGGGTTCAAACACCTGCGCACCCAAGTATGCGCGCTTCCTCTTCCAGGCAGTCGAGCCGCTGTAATGCAGTTTGAACTGCTGGGGCATCCTCTTCTCGTACCCTTCTTGAACGTGCCAGTGCCTGCTCGGCGATACGAGTGACGTCGTGCAAGTTCTGACTACAAAGATGATGAAGGGATCGACGCGGGGGCTGGCTAAGCTTTTCTGAGCGATGGCTGGTGGACCCTCACACGACCGTCATCGTCCCATTTGACCTCCGCGTCATCTTCGTTCGCTCGCCGAACTGTGCCGAATTCTCCAGTTGGCTTTCCGAAGTCGCCCAAACCTTCGACACGATCTCCTGGACTCAATTCCTGGTCGCCTCTAGAGGTCTCGGCGAGTGAAGGCTTCTTGGCGCGGTCCGAGTCAGGAGTCGCACCAGGACGCGACAGAGGCGGTTGGGGAGCTTTAGGTAGCTTGGGTATTGAATTGCGGGCATGGGCCATATTCCATTGTCTCTTTCCAAGAGGCCTGAAGATCGCCCTTGACTGCGAGTGTTCATCTCTCGATAGATCCAGTATGGGCTTGGAAAGAATGGCTCGGCTGGTCCAAACTGCACTGTTCTGACAATTGGTCTGGCTCATCGGCGAGCGTAAGGGATCCGTCGTGTCGATCACCAGGGCAACGTTCGTGCAGGCTAAACCCTTCTGCGTGGTTCTTCACTCGGGGTGTACCGGCGGTCCCACAGTTATGATCGGAGGTCCGGCTAGCCGGATTGCACCAAAACTGTTCAATAGCGACCAGTTTTTCCGTGTGTGGGTCGGCATAGTGCTATTTGGGATCTCTTTTGATGATCTCAGAATGACGGCAAGACGCCGGGGAGGCTTGAAATGGCTATAGAGAATTCAGTGGTCGCGATTTATCAGACTCACGGATGCTGATCGAGCGGTAAAAGAACTTCAGCGCGGCGAAGTCGACATGAAAAAGTTATCGATCGTCGGCAAGGGCTACCACACCGATGAGCAGGTAGTCGGCTACTACAATACCGGCGACCGCATGAAATATTGGGCAAAGTTGGTGCGTTCTGGGGAGGCTTTTGGGGGCTTTTGTTCGGATCTGCTCTCTTTATTGATCCCCGGCCTCGGCCCAATTTTAGTGGCTGGACCTCTGGTGGCGTGGATCGTGGCAGGGTTTTCGTACTTCACAATGCTGTTCGGCGGAAGCAGTGGCGGCATAGCAAAGCCAGATCCGCAGGGCTGTGGCTATAGCTGCCTCGTTTGTGGAGGGCAAAGATAATGCTAACGAACGCGAACAATGTGAAGGGTCTTGTGATCCGGGCCAAGGACGGCGAGATTGGAACCGTAGATCAGTTATATTTCGACGACGAGACATGGGCAATCCGCTACCTCACGGCAGAAACCGGCAGCTGGCTTGACGACCGCAAAGTGCTAATCTCGCCATTTTCGGTGGTTAATGTAGATTGGCAAACCAAGCGGTTGGATGTGGCGCTGACGAGAAAGCAAGTGGAGCATAGCCCCAACATCGACACACACCGACCCGTATCCCGGCAGCACGAGGCTGAATATCTGGGGTATTACGGCTATCCATATTATTGGGGAGGTCCCTATCTGTGGGGCCCAGCGTACTGCCCGATGAACTTGGATATTCCAGCAATTGCTTCTAAGGAAGCTCTGACGGAAAGGATTCGGAAAGAGTCGGCGGATTCACATCTGCGGAGTACCGAAGCTGTGACTGGCTACCACATCGCCGCGACTGATGGCGACATCGGCCATGTGGCAGGGTTCGTCGTGGACGATGAAGCTTGGGCTATCCGCTACATTGAGGTGGCAACGCAAAATTGGTGGCCAGGCAAGAAGGTACTGGTTTCACCCGCCTGGATTAACGAGGTGAACTGGACAGATTCCAAAGTGTTCGTTAGCCTCTCCAGAGAAACCATAAAAACGGGCCCCGAGTTCACTGAATCCATGCCGATCACTCGTGAGTATGAAAGCCGGCTCCATCTTCACTATGGCCGGTCGCCATATTGGGTGCGTGAAGGCGAACACGAATCTTCTTTTTCCATGAGCGGCGTTTAAGTGAGAGTAGAGATCCAGGAAAGAGCGTTCATCCTTTTTCACCGGCTGACGCCGGTTCCACTCATTTCCGTTTTTGTACTGGAGACGAGCATGAACAACACGGAACACGCGCATCCCGTGGGCGAGAGTCATCATGGCCATATCCCCTACTGGAAGCGCGCGCATCATGATTGGCGCTCCTGGTTCGGCCTTATCGCCATGCTTGTTGCCATCGGTATCTATGTAGGCACTAATGACCTGTCGATGGTGCCTTCTGGCCGTCAGAAGCAGATGCCGGCCGGTAGCAGAGTTCCGTAGCGTTATGGGATTGGCAACCAGCACGAAGGACTACGCAAGCTCAACACGACGGCAGAGACCCTAAATGAGGAGTGAGATCAGCCCGCTGACGAAACATGAGAACAGACACACGATTCCGCAAGCACTTCCCTATCCTCTGCGATTTGAACCGATCTATCAGTATCGATTGTGGGGTGGCCGACGTTTGGCGAACCTGCTCACCGCCCCTCTACCGAGCGGACCTGTCGGCGAAGCCTGGATACTCAGCGACCGCGATGACTATGCAAGCCGAGTAGCCGAGGGACCTCTCAAAGGACAGACGATCGGTCAATTGCTGAAGCAGTTTCCAGAGCAAATCCTGGGAAAGCTAGCCCATCGATTTCGGCGATTTCCGCTGTTGCTGAAGTTCCTCGACGTACATGAAATGCTCTCCGTGCAGGTGCATCCCACGAAAGCGAATTTGAACCTGCTACCAGCAGGCGAGACTGCGAAGACCGAAGCATGGGTCGTGCTGGAAGCCGGGAGACAAAGCCGCATCTATGCGGGGCTGAAGCCAAATACGACTGAAGCCGATCTGCGGCGGGCGCTCACGAACGGCACGGTAGCGGCCCACCTCTCATGCTTAACTCCGAAGCCCGGCGAAGCTGTTTTCCTGCCGGCTGGGACGGTGCATTCTCTTGGCGGAGACCTCGTGGTGTTCGAGATTCAGCAGAACAGCGACGTGACGTTTCGCCTGTATGACTGGGGCCATGTTGACGCGAAGACTGGAAAGACGCGTGCACTCCAGGTCAATAAGGCGCTTGCGTGCGTTGATTTTGCGGAAGGCCCGGTCGGTCGGGTGACGCCCCTGGTGGAGACGACGACCCCGGTGGAACGCGAAAGACTGTTTAACTGTGAACATTTTGTTCTGTGGCGCTTGCGCGGACAATCGTCGTTTACCGTCGGCGCCGTGGGCGTCCCGCGCATACTGGTGTGCGTCGAAGGCGCGGGGCAAGTCGAGCACGGGGGCGCCACTTACGCCGTCGGAAAAGGCGACGTATTCGTCTTGCCAGCGGCGATCGGAACGTGCGTTTTCCAGCCCCACGGCGCAGTGAACGTGTTGGAGGTTGCGCTGCCGGATTGAAATCGCGAGACTTCAGAGGGCGAAGCATAGTGAAAAAACTAATTGTGTTTGATCTGGACGGAACTCTCGCGGAAAGTAAATCATCCCTTGATAGCGAAATGTCGGGGCTGCTGCATGACCTTCTCGCGGTTGTCAAAGTGGCCGTGATTTCCGGAGGTGATTGGCCGCAGTTTGAAAAACAATTCGTCTCCAGCCTTCCACATGACGAGCGCCTGCTGAATCTATCGCTCCTTCCCACATCCGGGACAAAATTCTATCGCTACGACTCAGCGGGTTGGAAAAAGATCTACTCAGAAGATTTCACTCCGGAGGAAAGAGAGAAAATCGTTAGTTCTCTCAGGAAGGCGATCGGAGTTGCAGGCTTCGAGATCAAAAAGATCTGGGGAGAGCAAATTGAAGACCGGGGAAGCCAGGTAACATTTTCCGCTTTGGGTCAGCAGGCGCCATTGGAAGAAAAAGACAAATGGGACCCCGATGTCAGCAAGCGGAGAAAGATCAAATCGATCCTGGAGAAGTTTATTCCGGAGTTCTCTGTCCGCACCGGCGGCTCGACATCTATCGACATAACCAAGCCTGGCATCGACAAAGCTTATGGCATCCGAAAACTGCGAGACATCCTCGGTATTTCGATAAACGAGATGATTTACATCGGCGATGCCTTGTATGTGGGGGGCAATGACCACGCGGCTGAAACCGTGGGAGTCGATTGCATTTCGGTCAACGATCCCGACGATACGAGGCGGGTTATTCAAACAATCATTGCCTGTTTAGGAGTCACCCATCAGGCAGCGTGAGGTCGGAAGAGGCGCTGATGAGAGGATCTGATGAGCGGATTTGACTTGCAGCGCCTGGGAATCTTGATGGAGCCGGAGCCGGGTAACCCCCAGGAGATCGAAGGCGTACTGAATCCTGCTGCCGCTCGTGGCCCTGACGGTGAACTCTACCTCTTCCCGCGGCTAGTCGCGCAGGGAAATTATTCACGCATTGGCATTGCCCGAGTACGGTTCAATGAAGCTGGCGATCCCGTAGGCGTCGAGCGGCTCGGCATCGCGCTGGAACCCGAAGCGGATTATGAGCGGCGCCCCGATGGCAGCGGAGGCTGCGAAGATCCTCGCATAACGTTCGTGGAACCGCTGCAGCGCTACGTGATGACTTACACAGCATTTTCGCCGCGAGGTCCGCGGATCGCCCGGGCGATTTCGGAAGATCTCTTCCATTGGCAGCGCCTGGGGCTGTCGACTTTTCCCCCGTATCATGGCATCGATTCCGGCGAGGTGGATGACAAAGACGCCTGCGTATTCCCTGTTGCCATTCCGAACCCATCCGGGGAACCGGAGCTCGCGCTCCTCCACCGGCCGCTGTTTCCCGGAACTCGTCCTGAGGAAACCGCCTGCGACGCCGCATCCCGTGAGGTGGACCTTGATCGCGAAAGTATCTGGATTTCCTACCGCCCGCTTTCCTTGGAGCCCCGTGGACCAAGTAACCTCAGCCAGTTTTCTCGTCACCGGCTGGCGACTCCAGTGTCTCCCTGGGAGCGGCTCAAAATCGGCTGCGGCACTCCGCCCGTCCTGACGCGGCACGGTTGGCTGATCGTCTATCACGGCGTCTCCGAAATGGAAGGACCCAGCAAAGAGGTGCATCCGCTGTGCTATTCGGCCGGAGTGATGGTGCTTTCGACGAAGCATCCGCAAGTGATCCGTTATCGTTCTTCGGAGCCGGTGTTGACCCCAGAGCTGCCGCAGGAACGCCGCGGGACCGTCGCGAATGTCGTGTTCCCGACCGGAATTGACCGTCGCGACGATCTCGGCTCGCCGGAACGCTTCGACATTTACTATGGGATGGCCGACTACCGGATTGGCGTTGCGCGTCTTAACGTGCCCGATATTTTGCCGCCGGGAGGTGTCGCTCACGCACCGGGCGCAAAGGTGTAACGCCTCCTTCGTTGTACCCTTTCCGGACTCAGGTAGCTTTGAGCGCCGCACTCTTGGATGAGATGCACTCCATCAGGTCGTTCCAGGATTTGACGAACGATGCGGCTCCCTCGTCCAGAAGTTGAGCAGCCAAGGCATCCGTGTCAATGCCGTGATCGGCGCGGTCAACGGCCACAGGAGGCTCATCATTCGGATGCTTCCTTGCGTTTGGGGTTGTGCCAAGAGCCGTCTGACGCGATCAGTGTGTTGGCCTCTTTCGGTCCCCAGCCGCCGCGCTTGTAGGGGCGAGCCCGGGGGTGGTTCTTAAGGACTGGGTCTACCACCGCCCAGGCAGCCTCCACCGCGTCCTCGCGGGTGAAGAGCGCTCCATCGCCGATCATGGCGTCGCCCAAGAGTCGCTCGTAAGGCGTTTCCTCTCCCTGCTGTTGTTCGAACAGGTACAGCTCTCGCTGGTCACCGACGAACTGCTTGCCCGGGCGCTTGACGCGAGCGGCAACGGCGATGGCCGAGTCGGGGGAGAGCCGGAAGCGCAAGTAGTTGGCCGGGCCAGTGGCCGGCGCTGAGTCGGCGAAAAGCCTCTGCGGCGGCGCCTTCAATTCCACCAATACCTCGGTCGCGGTATCTGCCAGGTATTTGCCGGAACGCAAATACCACGGAACCCCCTCCCAGCGCCATGAGTCGATGAAGAGTCGCAGGGCGCAGAAAGTCTCGACGTCGGAGTTCTTCGCCACGTCTGGTTCCTTCCGGTAGCCAGCGTACCGGCCGCGCACCAAGTCGGCCGGCTTCAGAGGGCGCATGGCTTCGAAGACTTTAGCTTTCTCGTTGTGCACGGCTCCAAAATCCCTGTCGGCCGGAGGTTCCATAGCAAGCAGAGCAACGATTTGGAAGAGATGGTTCTCGATGACGTCGCGCAGACAGCCGGCAGTTTCGTAAAATGCGCCGCGCTGCCCGACGCCGAAGTCCTCGGATAGGGTTATCTGGACGCTGGCTACGTAGTTGCGATTCCAGATGGGCTCCAGGAAAGAATTGGCGAAGCGGAAGTACAGGATATTCATGATCGCCTCCTTCCCGAGGAAGTGATCGATGCGGAAAATTGAATCTTCGGGGAACACCGAGCGCGCTACGCTGTTAAGTTCCTGCGCGGAGGCCAGGTCGCGTCCGAACGGCTTTTCGACAATGACGCGCGCGTGCTCGGCGAGATTCGCGGCACCCAGACCTTTGATCACGGTTTCGAAGAGCGAGGGCGGGATTGCGAGGTAGTGCGCTGGCCGCCGAGCTTTACCCAACTCCTTTCTTATCGCCGCGAACGTGCCCGGGTCTTTGTAATCCCCGCTCACGTATCTAAACAAGGATAGAAGACGGTGGAGAGCGCGCTTGTCATCGAACCCGCCCGATCGCTTGATGCTGTCGGTCACGCGTCTGTGCAGACGCTCGAGACTCCACTTAGGGAAGGCCACGCCGATTACGGGGACATCGAGGACATTACTTTTCACCATGGCATAGAGCGCCGGGAAGATCATCTTGTGAGCGAGATCGCCCGTAACGCCGAAGAGTACCAGAGTGTCAGAACGAGAGGTGGTCATCAGGCGCGTCCGTTTCTGGCGGCAGCCATTTCCTGATGGTCGCCGAATTGTGCCGATTGGAGTCGGAAGTTTCCTGGCATTGACCAAGACGCCTCGAATGAAGCCTTCACGCCCGGACCTTCTGACGCTAGTTCTCGATGTCTAATAGCCATTTTGCAGGTAGAGTTGAGTGCTGAGCGAGGTCGGATGCGGTTTCCAGCGAAGCATCGGATGATGAGCTGAAATCAACGGGCACCAGAATCTTTGTGTGAATGAAATGCGAAGAAGTCCCTTGTGGCGCCATGTCACCTCTCCCAACCTCGTAGTTTCTGGAGCCCTATTTTCGTCCATCAAAGGATGGAAGGACTGTGCTCTTTTAGACAGGTTTGGGGGATCTCGAATTCGTCAACAGCGACCGCAAATGGACGAGGGTTTGATTAAAGGATCAGGCCCACTCGATGACGTCCTTGATGGTCTCGGGCGAATGATGGTTCGCTGACTCCGCAAACTGGCGGTACGAATAACGATTCGTGATCAAAGCTGCGACATGAGTGCCCCAACGCAGGTGAGCCTGAAGCAGATCATCCGCGCCCATCTGAAAGTGACCACGCGCCGCATTGACGCTGCCCAGCATTACCTGATTATCCAAGACCAACTGGCGGACGAGTTCTGCGCCTTGAATTTGCAACGGATGATCACCGCCGGGAATGCCTGTGATCACATAAACCCCATTCCGGGCCAGCGCATCGAGCAGATTGAACTCCAGCGCCGCGATTCCGCTGGCATCTACGAGCAAATCCATTGGGCCGAGTTTTTTATCGACCTGGTCGGCGGGCACCTGACGTCCATCCACGTAATGTCCGCCAATCACATTGAGCCATTTCGGGTATCCGCGGGATTGGTTGCCGGAGAGTACAGCGCGGGAGCAGTCTTTTGCGCTTGAGCCTGGAGTTGCGGCGCGTCTGGAAGCTTCGCGATGCTCTCTTGCGCTTTCAAAAAAGGGGGCACAGAAGAAGCCATAGCGGCAACACTACAGTTCGGTTACGCATGGATCACCTCACCCGATCGGGGTTCGATTTCGTCATCACGAACGTCTTTGCGATGAATGAGACGGTGCGCGGTCGGCACCAGAAATACAGTAACCATGCTTGGAAACGGTCAACCCGCCGAGAGTTACGCATGCAAGCAGGGCATACTGCTCGCTGCCCGGCCCTAGAACCACCGCCATTGGAATGAGGCCGACGATCGCGGCTAACATGGATATGGGAGTCGATGTAGCTGACCGTAGCATCGATCCATTCTGAGTAGACAGGAAGATCTCTGCGAACGGGGTTCGCTATTTCCGCCACAGTTGGTGGAGTTTTCGATCTATGTGCGCACCCCGCCGAACTCAGAACCATCGCGCAGGCGGCGATCCAAAGGGTTACTCGGCATTGGTGACTGCCCAATGCCAGATGCGGATTCTGAAGAAGCATATTTGGCGGTGTCCAGAGCGGGCATCAGTCCGCTGGAGGGAGTGCAGCGGCAGAATCCCTTTCACTTGGTTTTCTGCTCGCTGGCAGTTTCCTCCTGCTGATCTTCAGCCTTTTGCCAACTGGAATTGGGGTTGTATTCCTTCATGTTCTTGGCGACAATATCGGTCTTCTTGCCAAGATCTTTCTCGTAAACTACCCCGTCCTGGTTAACAATGAATGTCATCACGCCAGACGATCGGTATTCCGCCGGATAGGCCACGAACGCAAATCCGCCGGTCATTTTGCCGTTTACTACGTAATTCTTCGCGCCGCCTGGACCGTTTTTCCCCTGACGAGTCAGGATGTGAAAATAGTATCCCTGATAGGGAGTCGGAGAGTCCCCCTGGCTCTTGGAGTAGTCCTCTGCAACTGCTGCCGCCACCAAAGGTCCGATGGGGCTCTCTGGTGACCCGCCCGCCGCTTTCCAATAGAGCCCGTTGTGCTGCCCTTCATCACTGAAGATCTTCTCCGCGTACTCGTTGTGCTGTGCGGAGTAGTATTCCTTTTGCGACGCGACGAGTTCCTGGCAAACGCGAATGGACGATATTTCGTTCTGGCCAATTCGCCTGTACAAAATCTCTTTCTTGCCCGCCTCGGTGTCGAAATACCACGAATCTCCGTGGTTCACGAGCGGTATCGGCGTGGGCCAGTTCTCCGCTCCGATGTATAAGGTGGTGGTTCCATCCGGTTCTTTCACCAAACGGTGCATTTCCTGATATTTCTCTACAAAATTAGCGCGGCTGGCGGCATCCTCGGTTTCGTCACCTGACGAGATGATTTGCTTCCCGTCCGGTCCAAGGATATCGAGCATCGTTTTTTCGTCGTTGCCCTGCGCTGCCGTGACCAGTGCGTGGCTTGCGTCCTCCGGCGATGAAAATGTTTTCTGGCCCGACTGCTGGGCCACAGAGCGGGTGGGAAACCACACCGTCAAAAGGATCGCAAAGGCCGCCAGTTTAGGAAGATCGGTCCAAGCAAATTTGCTGGAATTCAGGATCGTTCGCCGCATATGGCTTCTCTCCATTTCTAACTCATACAAGCTGATCCGAAAACGTAATGACACTTCGATTACCGACGCCCGCCGCCACCGTGTCCGCCCCCGCCCCGCGCGCCGCCACCCATACTGGCGCTTCCGCGTGAGGAGGAGCTTCGCGCCTGTCCGCCACGCTGGTAGCCGCTGAATGCGCCCGAACGAACGCCGCTCTGTCCGCGCGGTGCAGCGTATCCTCGTGCCGCCCGAGTGTTTCCGTTGAAAGCTCTGCCGCTCGCGCCGGAATGGGCGTTTTCTCCGCCGCGTTCGCCGTTAAATCCGCCGCGAGCGTTCGATCCGCCTCGGGTGCCGTTCGACCCGCGTTGCACGTTCCTGGCTACGCCCCGCTCGCCTCCTCCTCGGTAGTAGCTGTTCCGGTTGTAAAACGTGTTGCTGCGGGAGTAGTACCTGCCGCCGCCGTACATCCCGTATCCGCCACGCCAGTTGAATCCCCAGTTGTTCCAGCCCCAACCAAAACCGCCGTACCAGCCAATCCCGAACCCCATTCCGAACGAGAGGTAAGGGCCGCCAAACCAGATTCCGGGATACGGATACCATCCCGGCCATGCCATTACAGGTCCTCCATAAACCGCCCACGGATCGTACGCGGGGATGTAAACCTCATCTGGGTTGGACGGCGCAATGCTGATGTCAGAGTCCTGCGTCGCCACGGTTTGCTGCGGCGTGGTCTTAAGATTGCCCGCTTCTTGCGCCCGCCGGCGCATCACCTGTACCGCATTCATAACGTCCGCCTGCTGGTTGTAGTATGCGTCGCCTAGAGACGATGCCCAGGAGAGATTCTTGTCCATATTTCCCAGAACGGATGGAAATGCGGCGAGGGCCTTGACGCTCGGGTCCCAGGGTTGTTGGTCCACAGCCTTGCCCAAATCGGCACCCTTCAAATCCGGATGCGCTTGCACCCACCGGTCAGCCTCGACGACCTGCTCGGGAAAGGTCGACGCCGCCAAGATCTGCGCCACCAGCGAATCTGGATACAGCGCAATCGGCGCGACCAACTGCTGCAACTGGTCGGGAGTCTGTTGGGCATAGGACGGCGCCTGCGCGCCCTGCTGGTCTTGGGACGGCGTCGGGGCCTGCGCGCCTTGGTCTTGATCGGCAAACAAATTTTGAGGCCAAGCCACGAAGCACAGGGCTAACGACAAGAGACAAACCAGATTCCGCTTGCCCAATCGAGACCTCGAAAAGCCTGCGACATATTTGAAAATATTCATGTTCCTGAACCTCCTCTGTACTTTCATTACTCGCGTGGCGCAAGTTCTCGGTGCCCTGCCGTGGTCGAGTTGCTCCGGGCCTCCGGAAGCGAAAGGTTGGCGTATAACGGCATTCTGATTCGCTGGTCGTACGCGGCCCTGACCTCGACCACCGTGTTGTTCTTGCCGATGGTGATCTTCGCGGCCTGACCCAGGTCGGAAATCTTTATGTTTTTCAGCTGGCTGTCGAGGCCTTCGGTGATAGCCTTGCCTCCGGTGAGGACGGCAATGCTCTGCAACATACTCTCGCGCTGATCCCTAAAGCCGGGTGCCCTGACGGCGGCAACTTGCAGCGGGCCGCGCAGATTCCTTACGACGAGAGTAGCCAGTGCCTCGCCCCCAACATCCCCTGCGACTATGACCAGCGGCCTGCCGCTCTTTGTGATCTGCTCTAGTAGTGGGAGCAGATCCCGCTTAGAACCGATTTGCTTTTCGTGAATGAGAATGTAGGCGTTCTCGAAGGCAACTTCCATGCGTTCGGGATCTGTAACGAAGTAAGGCGAGAGATAGCCGGAGTCGAATTGCATAAAGCCACCCCGCGGCTTGTCGCCAGGGTTGCGGCGAACGACGCTCCCGCCGCCCTTGGCCTCAGCAGCTTCAGCAGCCGCCAGAATGCGATCATCTACAGTAGCGAGTTTGGCTGTCATGCTTGCAGAGTCTCCGTAAGCCGTGCCTCAAGGCATGCTCTGTGCGCGAGATGGATCATCCTGTTCTTGGCTACGACGTGCCAGGTTCTTCGATCCAGCAATCGCGGACGACCGTTTTGTTTTCGCTATCAGTTCCTTCGACTGCTGAAGGATTTCCGTTTTCTTAGCATTCTCACGACTCGTTATCTCTCCTCTTTCACTTGTGTTCGTCATTGCTAACGAGTATGTCCGATTCCAACTCTGCAATGTGGTCATTTTGGAACACTCTGCGAATAATCCACGGGCGACTTCATGATGCGATTTCATCAAAAAGTGTTGCCGGCTGTGGCTATCGGACATTCACCCTGTGCGGGAGAAAATGGTAAAATTCGCAAAAAAAGGGGCGTGCAGAAGGGACGTGTCGGTGTCCGCTGCTCACCAGGGTGAGGGTTCTCCAGCTCGAAGAAAAGTCGCCCGTCAGACCCGAATCGACCCGAAACGGAAAAAGGAGCGCAACGCTACAGGTCTAAACCGGGTGGCCAAGAAGAGCCTCTATTTCGATCCCCAGGCATTGCTCGCGACCATCGGAGAGGGCATGAAATCCGTGCTCCTCAAGAGGAAACAAAGAATTTTTGCGCAAGGTGATACCGCCGATGCGATGTTCTATATGCCAATGCTTGGGGTGCCATTTCAAGTGTGGCTTGTCCACGATGTTTAGGAAGCTACCCTTTACGTCGTTGTATTCCGCGTGTGCGGCTTCCCCGTCACGAACGCCGCTCTTCAGGAAATAATCGAGCGTGAACCGCTCGTCGTCGTTGCTCGCCGCAGCATAAAGCGCCTTCACCTGCTCTGCCTCGTAATAAACCACGGGCTTTTCCGCGAACTTCGGATACTCGCTTTTCTTCAGCAGCCGATTGATCCCGTGTGCGCTGAGAAAGATCACCACGTTGTTCACCTTGTTGAAGTATGTCCGATTGGGATCGCCAGACCTACGCGGTTTACGGAGCGTGCCGTCTTTCCTCAGTTTCGGGGGCTGCTTCCGAAGCCAGCCCATGAAGTCGATCAAGTCCTGCCTGCCAATCTCGTTCAAGAATTTCTTGGTGCAAGACCTGCGGAACTCCTCGACCGCGACCTTGTAAAGCGCGGATGGTTTTAGGGTCTTTTCCCCTGAGAGTGAAGGTTCTTGTAGTACTGCTTAACCGCATCGTCCATGCCCAGCTTGCTTGTTTGCGGTTTCGAGTTGACAGGGGTTTGACCGAACGACCTGCCGTTCCCGGTCGTGCAGCCATCGTTTCTTTTCCTCCAGCTTGTCCAAAGCGACGAATGGGTCTTTGCTAGCCAGCACAAACTGCTGCTTGCCGCCGTCCGTACCGAAGCGGACGTAGTAGACGCCTTCTTTGTGCTGTTCAGGTTCGCCATTGACCATTGCGTATTGAGGCTTTAGGCGACCCTTGGACTGGTAAACGGGCTTGCAGAACGAGCTTTTACCGTTCTTGGTGATGCGGATGTACAGCGTTGCGTTGCGGTTTGCCATGAGATTCCCTTGAATCCAATACTGCGAGACAAGGAACTCTCACGATTTTAGTAACAGGAACCGCTCAAAAATAGTAACAGGCTCGCGGAACCCGCATGTTTGGCTG
>OBLU010002539.1_pt1 | contig 16783 bp, 14 predicted proteins | sample 1518681 | NCBI WGS metagenome assembly OBLU01 (sample SAMEA3539304, study PRJEB22396) | soil metagenome | biome: tundra; feature: field; material: soil | place: USA | collected 2010-05 | depth 0.15 m | reverse complement strand
AAGACGGCATGACCGCCGACTGGACGCCGCTGCCCTACGAGGTGCTGAAGCGCATCTCCAGCCGGATTGTGAACGAGGTGCGCGGCATCAACCGGGTGGTCTATGACATCACATCGAAGCCGCCCGGCACCATCGAATGGGAGTGATTTGTCGTCATGGGCGCGCCTGCGGCGCCATTGCCTTCTCTGCACGATGATTTGCCTCGCATTCGCTAGCCCCGCGCGCGTGGCGAACTCCGGAGTTGCTTCTACACCGTCTTTGGCCGAGAATACCAGCCGAATGCGATGGTTCCAAACAGAATCACACCGAGCATCCCGATCCATGTAAGTGCCGCTAGGTTTCGGACATGGTCTTCGCGGACTTCCACTTCGCGCATGTTTCGCCCAGCGAGCACGAAGCCCGGGTGTGGGCCGCCGACACGCTGGACAACGGCGGCGATGCGGACTCCATGCACGTTCCCGAGCACCGGCTGCCAACTGACGCGCTCTTCTCCGTGTTGGCGGACATAATCGAAGACGCCACTCGGCGGAGCCGGGGTCGTTCCATTCAATTGTGCCTGGGACGCCAACGGGTGGCCCTGATCGTCGTAGGCAATCACGAAGGGCGAAAGGCTGCGTGCCATATCGACCGAGCCCGCGGGAACGGCCTCGCTGGGAGCTACTCCTTGTTCGAGCCGCGCTACCAGGTCGCCGGCAAGCTGGATCTGCGGATCGTCGGCTCCCTGGCGGAGAACCTGTTGTGGAATGACGGCAAGAGCAAGCCCAAGGCCGGTCGCGAGGGCCGCGAGCACGAGGGCGTTGAACAGTAGGGCTGGCCGAGAAAATGTGTCGCGCATCATGGCGAGATGCTCCTTGGCGAGGGAAGTGATGAGATCGAGGAGGACTAGCGGGATAAGAGCCCAATGAGGGCGTTCGCGATCATGCATGGCATCGCGGAAGGCCTGGCGCATTGCCGCCGCATAGGCCTCGCGAAAAGGCGGTGGGTAAAGGCGCAGAGCAAGCGCGTAAAGCGCTTCCATGCGATCGGCGCCGCGGCTAGTTGGGGTCATGAACGGCCTCCTTGGGGGAGCAGGCCGAGCGAGCGCGCGGAGGCTACTGCCGCGTCGAGTCTTTCCAGCTCCACCGCCAGGACGCTTTGGCCCAGGTTGGTCAGGCGATAGTAGCGTCGGCGCTCGTCGTCGGAGAAGCCGGACTCCTCGACCAGTCCGTCGCGCATCATGCGGTCGAGCGAACCATATAGAGTTCCCGGTCCAAGCCGAATGCCGCCGCCTTCTGGTGTCAGGGCGTCTTTCATCATCTGATAGCCGTGTTTTTCTCCCTCAGCCAGGGACAGAAGGATGGCAAACACGGCGGGAGTGAGTGGCGCTGCGGGTGCAGTTCCAATAGCCATGAGGACAATATATATCCGTAACAGATATATCCGCAAGAGAATTATTTCATGACATTCTTATCCTGGCCTTGCGAACCACCCTGGCCAGTGAATCGCAGAGAAGTCTTTTGGCCGTTTGGAGTGAGTACGGGTGCCCGCAGTGGGGTGGTCTGAATCTCAATGCGGGTGTTCGCCGGAAAGACTACATCGCGGCCGGGGTGGAGGAAGTTCTCGTAAAAAGACAAGGCTGCCGCATAATAGCCCAGGCCCGCGGCCAGGTTGCGATTGCCGGCGGCAACGCCAACAATGCGGCCGATAAGGCCAAATCCATTTGAGGCGACGCCGGCCCCAACGGTGAGATTGCCGTCATCATCGAGAGCGCGGCCCGCCAGTACTGTCAGCAGCAATGGCGCAATCGCGCTGGCTTGGTTGCGCGGCGTAATGGTGCCTTCGGCATCCAACGAAAGGCTCTGCCGGCTCTGAGGATTGGCCCCGGAGAGCGAGCCTTGGATTGCCTTGTCCGGGCTGGAATTGGCACTCTCAGGGAAGAGCACCTGCTGAAAAGTGAAGCGGAGTTTGCCATTCCGCCCGAGCGCGCGCGCTGCCCTTGCGGCAGTAACTTTCCCCACGAGAATCGAGCCTTGCGGAACCACGAGCTGACGGCCCTTGTCGAAGACGGGTTCAACAACGAGGGCCTGCACCGGATCGCCGGCTTTGGCTGTGGCGGAGGTCAGATTGGAAGTGAGCTGCGCCTTGACTGACCAGGATTCCGGTTTGCCGGCAGTCGAGGAAGAGGCTTCTGTCGGAATGGTGGTGTTTGGTGCTGATTCCGGCAACGTCAGCGGCGCAGCCAAGTCTATGGACCAGGATGCATTGGCTTCAATGCGCTCGGGATGATAGGGAAGCTGATGATAAAGCAACTGCAAAGCGCGGTCGCCAATCCCCGGCCCGGTAATGAATGCAACTTGATCGTGCAGGTGGCGCTTTGCCGATGCCCAATAGCGGGAAAGGCGGGACTGCTGAGGAGTGGAGCCAGGAGTAGAAAGATAGAGCACCGGTGCAGAGCTCGTGGATTCACTCGTAGAGATCGAAACCGCTCCACTTGGGAGAACTAGTTGATTGAATTGGACGAGGGCAGTGTGAAACGGGGTGAAGTCCCCACGCAGTCTTCCGTGCCAACGGGTTGCACGGTCGGGTTTCAGGGAGACAACCGTTCCACGGAGCAGGGTATCCCGAGGAATCGCCAGCCTTCCATCGGCGAAGACAGAAAAGAGCAAGCGCCCTTCAATGGATTCCCCGGCCTTCATCGGATAATGCCGCGAAACCTGCACCTGGAGGTCCGTTCCTTGGGGAAGGACCTGCCGGAAGAGTGGCAGGCCGTTATCGGAATTTTCTGGTGCCGATTTGGCGGGCAGAGGATCGGGCTTTGCAGGTGGACGGTGTTCCAGGGTCTGCGCCACTACTGGGGAGCACAGGAGAAGTGTGATCGCGATCAGCAAGAGGGGTCTGGCATTACAACAGGCAGGGCGCATGGGGAAGGCTCCCGATTTCCGAAGTATCTTGCTAAGACGTGGGGCCGAGTCAAACGAGAGCGTCTACCCGGCGGCGGCCTCCGGGCGCAGGGCGGCTACCTCGCGGGCGAGGGCATCGATGCGCGAGAGCAGCTCGGCATGGCGCTTGTCGTCTACGGAGGGGTCGAAAGCCTCGACGTAAAAGGTGCCGTTGGGATCGATCTGGCATTTGCGCACCTGGTCAAAGTCGTCAAAGCCCTGCTTATGGATGACCGAGAGAAGTTCCTCGCGGGTGAGAGACTCGCGAACAATGGCTTGTTGGTCAAGCTGGCCGTTGAGGATGAGGACTGAGGAGCGGCCCTCGAGCGCGCGGGTGAGGCGCTGGGATCGGAAAAGGACACGGACCACCAACCAGTTGATGGCTAGCAACCCAAAGGCGCCAACGACGCCGCCGGTGACCGAGTTGTCGTCTCCAATGATGGCGTTCTGCACGGTGTTGGAGAGCGAGAGCAGGACGACCAGGTCAAAGGGGTTGAGCTGGGCGAGCTCGCGCTTGCCAAAGATGCGCAGCAGGACAACCAGGACCAGGTAAACGATCACTGGGCGTGCCAGCTTCTCCAGAATCGGAAGCGGCAGGTGGAACATGTTGTCGATGATCTGAGAGTGAAGCATGCAATCGAGGATAAAGCGGTTTCTTCGAATACGCGAAGGGGCGGGACCGCTCTAAGGAATCTACTGCGCCTTTTCAAACCGGATGACGCAGTTGACTTCGCGTGAATCAGGATCGGCTTGAACGTCAAAAAGAATTTGAGGCCAGCAACGCTTCGTTGCAGAGCCGGGTCATCTTTCTCCGCTTGCACGATGAAGTTTGCAACGTAGGTTGCGTCGAACGGGTCGCCGGGCAGCATCTGCCAGCTTCGCATCAGTCGGCTTCGAAGCTCATCGGTTGCGTTTTCGAATTTTACAAAGGCCCGATGGTAAACCGGTCCCGGGTCGATCTCTACCGTATAGCTCACCGTACCGGAGGCTTCGTCGAACTCAGGATGCGGTATAACTTTGCAATCTAGATGGCCTTTAGCCTTGTAACGGGACGCGATAAAGGACCAGGCCGAACGCAGAGAGACCCATTTGAAATGTCCGTCGTTTCGAAGTTGACGGTTTTGTCGATCTCTGCCTGTGTCACAAGAGCGTCAGGAGGAACGTGGATGGCCGAGAGCTTGTAAAGCCTGCCTTCCTCCACGGTGACCAAGAAGGGAACGTCGATAGCATCTGCCGAAGCCACCGGGTCACCTGACCGAGCAGCGTGTACCTTCACTGCGGCATAGCCCTCGTCGGCATAAAGCGACGCAAAGGTGTGTTCCAGGTTTGCGTCTGCATTCTCAGTGTCGAATGGTGTCTTTACGGTGTGCTCGACCAGGAATCTGACTTTGTCTTGCATTGCTGGCGATACGCCTTCCAAGCGAATAGCTCCCACGCGCACTGGGGACGATGTGATTTGGAAGCTCATGACGGTGATTTTCCTGGAGCCCGCAACACCTGTGGGTGTGTCTGCAACCGTGGCCTTGATGCCTACTGTCGCGAGTATATCCTCGAAAGCGCCGCGCACACCATCCAGGAGTGTGCCTTCGGCCGGCACCTTGCCACGATAGAGCGGAAAGCGGTCATGGAGTTTTGTGTTCAGGTCTTCGCCTGCTTTGAGCGGCAGATTGTCGAGGTGGATGGGATAGAGCGACGTGGCAGGCTTGAGGAAGAAGATCAGGTCCTGCCCATCGAATTTGAAGCCTACGTTATCGAGAATACCTGAGTCCGCGAGGCGTGTCGTGTCCTCGCCCATCTCTGCGGAGGTAATAACAGTGCCCATTTTCAGGCCTGCGGCTGACAGAAGCTCCGGGTCAGAATAGTCCGCGTCGCTCTGGAATTGAATGGTCTTGGGCAGGAACTTCTGCGCGGCGCAAGGCATGGGGACAGAGAGAAGGAACGAAAATATCAGCGATAGAGAAAGACGGCGTTGCATTGTAGGGCAAGGTTAGCAACGCCGGTGATCAGTTGTCATCCTTGATTGACTTGGGATCAATTACCCCAGCGAGACCGTTCGCTGGGGTAACCGATCGCCGAGCGACAAATGGTCTGCTTTACTTGGCCGCAGCCCCGCTGCTCGATGCCAGGTGGTAGTTCTGGTAGGTGACGCTAAACAAAGTGTGGCGCACGGAATAGCGAGCGGCATAGTTGTCGCCGTTGGGTACGACTTCGGTCAGTGTGTAGGAGTCGACTGGAACAACAAGAGGCTTGCCGTCGACGACGACTGCACCATAATCGATGCGCATATCTTCCTGGTGAACGAAATCCGTTGGCTTGAGTCCGGCCTGTGTGACGACTCGAACGACGGTTCCAGTTTGCGGGTCAATGAAGAACTCTCCGCGGTAACTCACCGTGACTTTGAATGCTTTCCAATCGGTTCCTGTCTGGAAGTTAGCCCCGGTACCCTCATAGCCCATCCTGCCGGCATCTTCCGTTACCGGGAAGCAGCAGTAATTCACTTCGTAGTGGGACTTCTTCTTATCGACCAGGAAGGAGAAGACAGCCGCCTGGTGCCCGTTCACGGTTTCCCAACGCAGCCAGTTGAGCTTGCCGCCCGCAGCAGCCTCCTGCAGGATGATGCTCAGCACGGGGCCCAAGCCGCCCTCGGAGACCTGGCCGTTCTGGCCCCATGGAACCTTGACCTTTTGGTCCGGGGGCTGCTCGACGCCCTTATTGCTCTCCACCACATCAGAGTGGGTGCCGAGGAAGCGCATGAACATGTTTGGCAACTCCCAGGCGTTGCCGATGTTCGGCATGTTAGAAGTCATGCCCGAGTTGGTGCGGATGCTCTCCACGCCGTCTTGAAAGCGAGCGGTCGTTTTGTATGCAGTCAGATGAGGATTCTGCATATAAGTCATTGTGACGTAATCGACTGCTTTGGCCAGGATATCTTTCTGCATTGCCAAATCGGGCGCGGGTGTGGCGGGCAGATCGGCAGGCGGAGGGGGCAGGATAGCGCTGCGTCCTTCCAGGACTTCCATCTGCTCAATGGACAGAGGGCCGGGCAGATACTGGGCGAGACTTCTCTCCGTGGATTGGGTAAGTTCCTCGCTCAGTTCCACTTCCTTGAGCCGGGTGGCGACTTCGTCGTCTCCCTTCTTTGCCTCATTCAAAGAGACGAGCGAGTCCTTCAGTTCCTGCACGGAGATCTTTCTGGCTGCCCATGAAGGCGTGGCGGAGACGAGAAGCAAAATAGGCCAAATGAACCGTTTCATATCATGTACCTCTGGGAAAATCACAATCTGTCTGTTAGACGGCGCCGGCATTGTGCCGGTTAGGGATCCTTGGACGAATTCCCCGGAGGCGCAATGCTGGCAATAGCTGATTGACAGTCTACGTAATTGGCTGGGAAAAGAAGTGTGACGCAGGGCATGGATGATGGGCCTGGCGCCTCAACGCTCAAGAGCTGCGTCCGCAGGGCAGCTCGCGGGCATCAGGGCGCCACCCTAGCGGTAGTTCTGGTACTCGACACTGAACAATGTGTGGCGCACGGAGTAGCTGCCGGAATAGCTTTCGCCGCTGGGGACCACCTCAACGATGCTGAAACTATCAATGGGCAGCACAAAAGGCCTGCCGTTCACGACGACACGATCATAGTCGACGCACATGATTTCCTGGTGAATGAAGTCAGTTGGTTTTAACTCTGCATCGGTAATCACGCGAACGATGGCACCGGTATCCGGGTCAACGAAGACTTCGCCGTGGTACGGCACGACCTTCTTAAAGAGCTTCCATGACGTGAGCGACTGGATGTCTCCGGGAGCGGCCGAGACGCCTCCAGCGGGTTGAGCGATGTTGGTTTGGGTTTCGGTGCTTGGGAAGCAGCAGTAGTTCACGTCGAAATGGGAATTCTTCTTGTCTACCGCAAAGGAAAAAGCAGCGATTTGTTTGCCATCGATGGTCTGCCAGCGCAGCCAGCCGAGCTTGCCGCCGGACATCGCTTCCTGAATCAATGCATTCAGATTGGCGCCTGGTTCCCTTTCCGAGATCTGCCCGTTCTCACCCTACTTCGTTTTGTTCTTGGAAGCGGAGGGTTTCTCGATGCCCTTTTCGCTCTCGACCGGCTCTGTGCGTATGTCTACCAGCCGCGTAAACGCGTTGGGAGCACTGACGGCGAGGCCGGGAGTGCTACTGGTGTTGGTCGCATCGTCCTGGAAGAGGGAGATAGATTTGACCGCTGTAAGGCGAGGATTCGCATCATGTTTCTTGCGAGGTAGCCCTGCGCCTTGGCCAGGATGGCCTTCTGCGTAGCATCATCGGGTGCCGGAGTGTCGGGCAGATCGGAGGGCGGCGGGGCGAGGCCGGAGCTGCGTCCCTGAAGGATGTCCAACTGCTTCTCTGAGAGCGGGCCTGGCAGATACTGGGCAAGGCTGCTCCTGGCGGGGCGGGTCAGCTCTTCGCTGAGGTTCAACTCTTTGAGGCGGGTGGCGACTTCTTCGTCGGTCTTGTAGGCCTGATGGAGAGAGAGGAGTGCCTCTTTGAGTTCCCGTACGGTGATTTCCTTGGCAGAACACAGAGGCGTAGCCGCCACCAATAGAAGGAGAATTCCTACGAACCGTTTCATTTCCCTTCACTCCCCTAGGTAAGCTCGAGCGTGGCGATTGAAGGGGCAACCGCCATACTCGGGTTGAAAAGTGCCAATCATACGGAACGCTGAGGGTCTATTTGTAGTCCTTGTACTCGGCCGTGAACAGAGTGTGGCGAAGCATGAACTTGCCGGCGCCGGAGTCGCCGTTGGGGACGACCTCAGTGTTGACGATGGTTTTGATCGGCAGAACGAGAGTCTTCCCTGCAACAGCGACCGGGGCGAAGTCGATACGCTGGTCCTCCTGGTGGACGACATCGGAGCTTTTGAAGTCGGCCTGGGTGACGAGGCGGACGACAATGCCAGTCTCGGGGTCGACGAAAACCTCACCGTGATAGGGAACCGTGGCCTTGTATGGTTTGTAATCGGTTGTGGTTTGGAAGTTGCCCTTGGCGCCGCCTCCCGAACCTCCATTCAACGAACCCGCGGAGGCTGAAGAGAATGTCGCGACTCCGGCCTGCTCAACATCAGGGAAGCAACAATAGTTGACGGCATAATGGGTTTTCTTTTTGTCCACTGAGAAGGAGAAGACGGCGGCCGCCTTGCCGTTGACGGATTCCCAGCGAAGGAATGTGAGACCGCCGGCGCCCTGGGCTTCCTGGAGTACGCTGCTCAGGACAGGGCTCTGTCCGAGCAACGCGATATAGCCGTTGGATCCCCACCGAGTTTTATCCTTGGCCAAGGGATTATCTTCAATTCCGTTATGAATTGTCACCGGCACCTGTGTGGAGTTGATGTAGTGAACGAACTGGCTGGCGTTGACCAGGTTGGGATCGGTCTGGCCGCTTTCAGTAGCGCCGGAGTGCATTCCGGAGCTGGCGGCAATGGCTTCAACATTGTCCTGGAAGCGGATGGTGGTCTTGGTCGCGGTCAATGATGGAAGCTGCGCGTAGGTCTTAGCGGCGTAGTCGATGGCCTTGTCGAGGATGGCCTTCTGCGTGGCTGCGTCGGGGGCAGGCGTGGAAGGAATATCGGTAGCCGGAGGAGGCAGGACCGCACTCTTGGCTTCAAGCACGTAGATTTGCTCGGTGGTGGCTGCGCCGCCAACGTAGTGGGCCAGGCCGTTCATCGTCGGGCCAGTCAATTCCTCCGAGAGCACAACCTGCTTGAGCTCGCCAGCCACCTCGGCATCTGTTTTCTTGGCCTGCTGATCTGAAGCCAGCAGATCCTTGAGTTGTTGTACGGTGATTTTCCTGGCGGCCCAAGCGGGCGAGGCTGCCATCAGAAGCAAGAGAATCCATCCAAACCGTTTCATTTGCCGACTCCTTTGAAATGGCGCATAGCGCCGATTAGACAGAGAAAACATGTTGCTGGTTAGTAACTGACCAGCCATTGCCGAGGCGCTGCAATTGTACATTTCGACCGCTGTGGCTGGCAGTGACGTATGCCGATTTGCCTTTGAAACTCAATGTGCAGCCTCCAATGCGGGGCCGGGAATGGTCACTGAGCCCATGCGTCCGGAGTTTTCGTCCACGACCAGGACCCGCAGTGACGCCATACCCGGCTTCAACTGGACAACATGCTCAAAGGGAATGCCGGCGGACAAAAGGTTCTGGTATGTGGAAGGCTTGAGGCGCAGCCCAAGGGTCTGGCCCTCAACCTGGGCCCGAAGACCGGCGTCGTCCCGCTGGATGAAGAAGATGTCCAGCTTGTCCATCCAGCGGCTGGCCTGCTGCTGGAGGCCGAGATCGCCGGCGAGAATGTCGAGGTTGATTTTGGCTCCCGGATTCGAAGGGGAGTTCATCGAAGTAACTCCAGCAGTGACTGAAATTTCGCTGACATCCAGTGGCCGCCAGACAGCCTGCTGGAAGCGATCCTTGAGCGTTGACGGCTCCTTGGAGTACAGATACCCAGTCCTGTATCGCAACGTGAGTCCCTTTTGTTTGCTGGCGAGCTTGACGGTAATGTTGTGGTACTGGTCGTCGGCTGGCCCCTGGGGATAAAAGCTCACAAGGTAAGTGGCATGACCATCTTCGACGACGCCGGCAAGGGCGGCAGAGAGGTCGCCGGCACGCTGGATCACGCGTCCACCGGTTGCCTCAGCCACCTGGCGGATGGGGCCCTGGATGGGGTGCATGTCCTGCTGCATCTCAGCGGTGTTGCGGCCGGGATTCAGGTTTGTTGATACCGATCCGCCATTCTGGCTAGCCATATCCGCGGCGGCCTGGTTGAGCTCGACATTGCGGGTGCGGATGTCAGCGTTGATGGCCGCGCTTTCGAGCTGGGAGATATCCATGGGAAAGACGGCTGCGTGGGCGTCGTTCATTGCCTCCTGGGCGTGTAAGGCGAAGGAGTCGACCTGTTTGGGACTCTTGTCGATGGCTACCTGCTGGCTTTGCCAGTCGGCAAAGACGTTATCGCTGGAAACCCAGACCAGGTTCTTGTGGCCGGGGACCGCGGACAGATGGCGCGCCACCATGCGCAGGATGATGAGTGACGCGCGAGCTGGATTGCTGCCCATGGTGCGGAGTTGCGGATCGACGGTTTGCTCGGTGTCAGGAACTTCAGTGAAGTTGCCGTTGACTGAATTGAGGTCGGCGGTGTTGTGCACCTCGTTGAAAGACTGACGGTTGCGGGTCTCTTCTTCCTGTGCCAGTGCCGCGGACTGCGCGGTGGGCATCCATTTCTGGAGCGCCGCGGTCAGCGCGGGGTGGTTTGTGGTGATTTCCTGGAGGACGCGAAACCCGAGTGGGGTCATGGTGTAAAGGCCGACGCGTTCTCCGGGGGCTACATTGCCGAGGAACTTGAGAATCTCCTGGCGGGCGTGGGACATGTCTGGCCATGCAATATGGCTCTCATCGATGAGCAGAATTGTAGCGCCGCCTTCGGAGGCGGTTGATGCTGAGGGGCCTGTATCGCCAGAGCGGTTGGAGAAGGAGTGATCCGAACCCGGATCGGCAGCAGGCGCCGTTGCCTCTGTAGAGAACGGGGTGAAAAAGCGAACCTCCTGCTTTTGGCCGTTGTCATAGATCTCGAAGTCCTCGGTTTTGAGATCTTTTACCGGATGACCCTTCTTGTCATAGGCCACAATGCCCACATCCACGAGGCGTGAGGTGAGCTTGAGTTGATAATTGCCGCTTTGCGACGGGGCTTGGTTCGTCGGCTCGTCGGGAACTCCGTTGGCTGCTGAAAGGCTGATCTCCGGGATGAAGGGTTGGGCTGGGGCCGGTGGCGGAGGGGCTGGTGCGGATTCGGGTTGTGCTGCAACGGCTGGGGCTGGCGTGCCAGCGGAACCATCCGTTCCGGATGGCTGCGTGGCAGGAGGCGAGAACGTCGAACTGCCAGGCACCGGGCCGACGGCAATCATGGTTGGAGGGCCTGCATTAGCAGAAGCCGATTCAGGAGCATCGGCAACCATCCTGATGGAAGTGCCGAGGCGATGATAGTGGGAGAAACTGGTCTCGTTGACTAGCAAAACTGGCGAATTGTCCGGGTGACTCACGGGACTTCCCCAAGCGTCATCAACAGCCTTGCTCGAGGCATTGGCTGAGTTTCTACCACCGCTAGTTCCGGCCTGTTCCATTGAGAAGGCCAAGCTCCTAATGGGGCAGATGTAATTGCGGTCACCAATCATGACCGGACCGTACTGAACCACAATGGCGGCCCGAGTGATGGGATCGTCATCCTTCAACTCGGCTGCAAGTGTGATGCGCAGGATGGCGCCTGTGGTTGGATCGATAGACAGGGCCCCGTGGTAGCCAGGAGTCTCGTGGAAGACCTTTGCGTTGGCCGGGGCGAGGGCCGCCCCCGCCGGCTGGACCCGGCCTCGGCTTCCTCCGTAGTTCAACTCGCGTCGTTGGCTCGGTGCTTCTTCACTCAGGCAGCAATATTGGACTTCGAAGTTGGAGGCTGATTTTGGCACTGAGTAGTTGTACACGGCTGCCAATCCTGCAGAGGTTTTTTCCCAATGGCTAAAGGTGACTTTGCCCTTGGCCATGTCAGTCAAGGTCTTGGCAAGCACAGGGCCGAATTCGCCGAAAGAGAACAGTCCCAACTCCTGCTGCACTTGCTGGGTGCTGGCAGGAGACTTTGCCGCCACCGTTTCCGCCTGCGGGTCCTGGATCTCCTTGCCATCGCGGAAGGTCTCGTCCAGAGCCTTTGTCCCCAACAGGTGCAGACCGCCCCGAATTGGCCATCCACCCTGCTGCACGACCTGCGAACTATCGTCGAAGCGACTTGTGGTCCGGGTAACGAAGAAGTTGGGCAAATGGGGAACCGTTTCGATCACGTAGCCCCGTGCCTGATCCATCATCCGCTCCTGAGTGGCGGCGTCCGGATTCCCCGTTGCGGGCAATTCGCTTGGCGGCGGGTCGAGGAAAGCGGACTGGTCGGCGATCAATTGCAAAGCCAGCGCGGTCCGGGGCCCCATCACGAGCTTTGCGGCGATGTGGCCGAGGGTGGCGTCGGTGAGCCGCTCAGAGAGTTCCATATCGCCGATCCTGTGAGCGATATCTGGGTCTGCCCGATGGTCCGCCGTGTCAGCGGCCAGCGACTCTTCCAGTTGCGCTACGCTGACACGCTTTGCCGCGCCAGCGGGAATAGCTATGGCAACCAGCAATCCTGCCAGAATCAGCTTACGCATTTGAACCTACCCCGCTTGTCCAGGACGTTCTGCCTGATAGACGGAAAATCAGTTACAGAAGCGACCTAACCCATGAGCAAAATCGTTTTTGCATTTCGCGGTTTCACGGCGCCGAGGAAGGGCCGGGAGACCGTGCATAGAACTCTACACAGATTGATGCACAGGGTACAAATGCGTTGTGCGGCGGAGGCAAGAGAAGTGGAGCAAGAATCCGCGACCGGGAGGCCGTCGGCAGTTCCCGTGTTTCAGCTGGCAGCTTTTTGGTATCTGAATCAGTTACCGGCTACAACCTTGTCGGCGAAGAAATCGAGTGATTTTTGCAGGCCTTCCTTGAGAGAGATGCGAGGCTCCCAACCAAGCACGGTGCGGGCCCTGGTGATGTCGGGGCGGCGTCGGGTGGGGTCGTCCTGGGGCAGAGGCTCAAAGCGCAGTTCGCTCTTTGAGCCGGTGACTTCAAGGATGGCCTGGGCGCACTCAAGAATAGTGAATTCAATGGGGTTCCCAATATTGACCGGGAGGTGTTCGACGGAGCGCGAAAGGAGCAGAATCCCTTCAATGAGGTCATCGACGTAACAGAAGCTACGGGTCTGATTGCCATCTCCATAGACGGTAAGTGGCTCACCGCGCAGGGCCTGCATCAGGAAGTTTGAGATGACGCGGCCATCGCTGGGGTGGAGGCGAGGACCATAGGTGTTGAAGATGCGGACAAGGTGGGTGTTGACGCCGCGATATCGATGATATGCCATCACCAGTGCTTCGGCATAGCGCTTGGATTCGTCGTACACCGAGCGCGGACCGACCGGGTTTACGTTGCCCCAGTACTCCTCAGTCTGGGGATGCTGGAGCGGGTCGCCGTAGCACTCTGAAGTAGAGGCATGGAGATAGCCGGCGCCATGTCTGCTTGCGATCTCAAGAGTGTTCTCGGTGCCCGCAGAACCCACCCGGAGTGTCTCAATGCCCAGGCGGAGATAATCGGGCGGGCTTGCCGGTGAAGCCATGTTGAAGACGTAATCCAACGGACCTGGATTGAAACCTGGCCCGAAGGGTTGGCAGATGTCGTGCTCCTCAAAATGAAAGCGGGGCTCCCCGGACAGGTGGCCAAGGTTCTCGCGATCGCCTGTGGAAAGGTTATCGACGCCGATAACGGTATGACCCTCGCCCAACAGGCGATCCGTGAGATGAGAACCAAGGAATCCGGCTGCCCCGGTAATGAGTACGCGCATGGCTGAACCTTGGTGCTCCCAAGCGCCGATGATCAGGCCGGGTCAAGGAGCCGTTCCAGTGACCAAATGTGCCCCGGAAGTTGACTCTACATTACCATGCTGCGTGGCTTGCCTTGCGCCGCCTGATAACTTGCCGGCCTGCCCACGCTGACATAGGTAAATCCACGTTCGACCATCTGTTGCGGCTTATAGAGGTTGCGGCCGTCAATCACGATGGGAAAGCGGACCGTATCGTTCAGGCGGACGAGGTCGATGTTGGCAAATTCCTTCCAGTCAGTCAGAATCAGCACCGCATCGGCGTCCTTTGCCGCTTCGTACAGGTCGTTGGCATATTGCAACTTGTCGGAGGGTGGTAACACTTCTTTGGCACGTTCCATTGCCGCTGGATCGTAAGCCGTCACTGTGGCGCCGGCTTCCACAAGTCTCCTTATGATTTCGATGGCGGGAGACTCACGGATATCGTCGGTATTGCCCTTGAAAGCAAGACCGAGAGCCGCTAGTCGCTTGCCACGCAGGGTCCACAGCGAGGCGAGGACCTTGTTGAAGAATATGTCCTTTTGCGCTTCGTTGATCTTGCGGATTTCCTGAAGCAACTCAAAGTCCACGCCGCGCTGTTGCGCAACCCAGTGGAACGCGGCCACGTCTTTGGGGAAACAGGAGCCCCCATAGCCGAGCCCGGCACGAAGGAATTTGGGACCAATGCGGCTGTCAAGGCCGATGCCGGCAGCAATGTCCTCAATGTCCGCGTCAACGGCCTCAGCCAGGTTCGCCACCGCATTGATGAAGGAGATTTTTAGCGCCAGAAAGGCGTTGGAGGCGTGCTTGATAATCTCGGAACTTTGCGCGGAGGTGACCAGTAACTTAGCCGGATGGGAGGCGCTGCAAGGTCCAGGGAAAGCTCCTGGTTGCTGGTAATAACTGCCTCCGACGAGCGGCTCATAGACGCGGCGCAACAGGTTCGCGGAGCGCTCGTTTGCAGCGCCCACCACGATGCGGTCGGGATGGAGGAAGTCGATGATTGCTGTGCCTTCGCGCAGAAACTCGGGGTTTGAAACGACATCGAAGTTCTCAGTGTCCACCCCGTGACGATGCAACACGCGGCTGATCCACGCGTTGGTGTAGACCGGCACGGTGCTTTTCTCCACGATCACCTTGTAGGTTTTGATGTGGCGGGCAATCTCAGAGACCACGGCTTCGACGTAGGATAAGTCGGCGGCGCCGGTGTCGCCCTGAGGAGTGCCGACGGCAATGAAGATGACTTCGCTGTCTTCCACGGCGTTGCCCAGATTGGTCGTGAATTCCACGGCGCTGCCCAGGTGTTTGGCCAGCAACCCAGGCAGGTTCTCTTCGTAGATGGGTACGCCGCCGTCACGCAGGGTCTTGACTTTGGATTCATCATTGTCCACGCAGAGGACTCGATGGCCGATTTCAGCAAAGCAGGCTGCGGCAACGAGACCCACATATCCTGAACCGATCACACAAATGGAAATTGGATTCTGCATTTTCTTGTGCTTTCTCCTCAGCGGCTTCCCAAGGCAGGTATTGCGTCACGTTAAAATCTGACGGCTAGTTCCTCTTCGATCGAGCGGCCTTGTAAGCGGCTATGAGATCGGCTACGGGAATCGCATCAATGGTCATGCCCTCCGTGTTGCTGTCCGCAATTGAGACGCTGCTCAGGTTGGCGTTGCTGATGCGGAGCTTAAACAGGTTGGCGTTTTGGACGGTTGCCTCGGCGAGATTGACATCGTTGAACGCAGCTCGGCCGAGGTTGACATTGTTGAAAGTTGACCCGGACATGTCTGCATCCGTGGCCTCCACCCGCTGCCTGACCTTTTCCAACTGGAAGGCCTGCTGCGTATCCATGGTCACTCTCCTGCGGGGGCAAAACCATTTTATCCCAGGGCGACGCCACTTCACCCCTCCTGATTGTTGTTCGCGACTGCCTCGGTGCTCAAAGTGACCGCACCTTCAATGTGGTCTTAAGAAGTGTGAATGTTTACGCGGACATAATCCACGGCATGCCGGAGCAGAATGACCTGGCCGTGCAGCCCGTTTCCGGAATGGTTGTCTGCTACAGTGAGATTGCAGCCGCAGAGCCCTCCCTGCGAGTGTTGGAAGGCCGACATCTGGATGGGCCGATTCTTGTTGAAGATGGGACAATCCTCTTGGTTTCGCCCGGTCAACTTCCGCATCCCGCAATCGCTCCTTTTCGCATCGACCCCATCTTTGTGAACCGGGTTTGGGGCTACCAGGATCTTCGTCCGTGGTACGACCGGATTGCCGAGGGTGGAGATCCGATCGGAGAAGTATGGCTCACCGGGAACGATTGTGTGATTGCTACCGGTCCACACGCCGGGCAAAAGCTGGGTGACCTCTTCAAGAGGTTTCCGGAAGCTCTACTAGGCGCCAATGCATTGTCGCCGGAATCGCCGCTGCTGACCAAAGTGATCCTCGCAAGAGAAAAGCTGAGCGTACAGGTTCATCCAGACGATCAACTGGCCCGGAAGTACGGCCAGCCTCGGGGCAAGACGGAGTGCTGGTATGCGTTGGCGGCCGATCCAGGGGCGAAGGTGGCTGTTGGGCTCAAGCGCGGTGTGACCTTGGAGAAGGTGCGAGAAGGGATCCATGCGGGCACGCTTGAAGAAAGCTTGAACTTGCTGCCGGTGGTAGCGGGCGAGATGATTCTGGTGGATGCGGGAACGGTTCATGCAATCTGGCCGGGATCGATTCTGCTAGAGACCCAGCGGAACTGCGACGTGACTTATCGCATGTTCGACTACGGACGGCCGCGAGAGCTCCACATTGAGAAATCGCTGGAAGCCATAAAACTGGAGACCGGCGGAGGCAAGGTTCAGGCCAAGGAGCTAGAGGATCGAACCATTCTCATCGATGGGGAGTACTTTAGTTTGGAGCGATTGAGAGTGGACGGGAGCCGAGAAAGCAGGAGCCTAGCGGGAGAAGGAGAGCGGAATCGAGGACTAGCTTATCTGTTTGCCGCCGCGGGAGCAGCTCGAATCGTCGGACGAGAATTTGAGCCAGTGGAGCTGCCGGCGCGCGGAATCATTGCTCTTCCAGCAACCTCGCCGCAGTTTGTGGTCGAGGAACTGGAGGCCTTGGACCTGATCCGCATCACGCCCAAGCTGCCTTGATGAGTATGGAATCCTTTGAGGATGCGAGGGCCGGAAGTGGCCGAACAATCCAAAGCTTCAACCTCACGCGACTTTTAGCTGTAAAAGGTGTTAAACCATTAGATCGTTGATTTCCAACATTGATTGCGAGGCGGACGCTTGTCGGTTTAAGGCCCTCAAGAGCGAGCCGCAAACGTCTCGAATTACGGAACCTGACCTGTTACCTTTTGCTTAATCTTTGCCTTGAAATCCCGAATTGCGGATGTACACTTCCCGAAGGATGGGATGAGCCTCCAGGGGCGTCCTGC
>OBLU010002538.1_pt1 | contig 16786 bp, 11 predicted proteins | sample 1518681 | NCBI WGS metagenome assembly OBLU01 (sample SAMEA3539304, study PRJEB22396) | soil metagenome | biome: tundra; feature: field; material: soil | place: USA | collected 2010-05 | depth 0.15 m | reverse complement strand
AGATTTACTTGGAAAGGTTGATTATTACTTAATGGGAAGTGATTCAAATATTTATCAAACAGATAGAGGTAAAAATTATTTTCAAGTAATTAAATATAAATTTGATAATAAATACAGTCCTTCCGGAAGTTTAAATGAAATAAATAAAATCAGAGTAGACAAAAAAGAACCATATAATGGAATGATGTATCCTTTTTTCGGTGTCGATCAAAATAACAATTATTATTTCGGTGTAGATCCAGATTATAACATTGAAAAATTTGATTTCCAACAAAATAAAGTAACTGAAATTAAAATAGATAAGAATATTCTATCGGGAATGAAGATAAAAACAAATTTTGATAAAATAAAAGTTGCACCAAATGGCGAAATTTATTGGTTGGGTCTTGAAGCTAAAGAATTATCTAATAGAGTCAATGGTGTATCCATTCCTAAATCAAATAGCAATGATGTGTCTTTTATATTATTTAAAATAACATATTAACTGCATTTGGGAAGGATGGATATTATATTCATTCCGTCCAATTCATAAAGACATTTATCCATATTCAATCTTTATTACACTATCCTCTATTTGTCCTAACCACCCTGGAAAACAAACTTATACTTGGGTCAAATAAGAACTTAAAGAATAACAAAAACCACGAAGTATGATAATGCAGATTATTATAACTCTCCGGTGCAGTTTGCCTCACCTTAGGTAGGTTGTTCCAGGGTATCGACGGGAAATCATGATGTTCATTATGGTAACCGACATTCAAAGCAGGAATATTCAGTATCCCATAATAACTATACGTTTCCTGCGGTGGGTAAGTTATGTAATGCTCCTGTATCCACCTCGCACCTAAAGGATGTAATCCTATCGCAAAGAAAAATGAAAACACAAGGTAAAGAAATGACATTGGTCCGGCGAAAATAATAACCACCGCATCCATTCCAAAAACAAATAACCAGTTAACATACGTCCACTTATTCGAAAATTTAATCTCCCGCAGTCTTGGTGGTCTCAATGCCTGGAAAAGAGGGAATAGTAAAAGCCAGATTGCCTTGCCGATGAATGAATGACCAATTACCTTTGCTTCCCATTTACTAGCCAGGTCCGCATCAAGATCATAATGCCCCTGAAATGAATGATGCTTTAAATGATAGGTTCTGAAAGAAATAGCCCCAGGTGCAACATTTACAAGATCAGCGGTTATTGCCGCTAATGTATTCGCTGTCCTGTTCTTAAATATTAAATTATGCGTTGCTTCATGTATCAGTACATAAAGGTTATGATTTGCAAATGCGCCAACAAAGTAGGCAGCAATCAGTACTAACCACCACGACTGATGCCTTAATAATATAGCAATGCTTAACTGAAGTGCAACTACAAGAACAATAATTAAAAAACTATAAGGATTCTTTCCTATAAGTTGTTTTACCTCCGGATGTTTCGATAATATCTCCTTAGTTCTCTTCTTATGCGGTTCTATCTCATCCGAAAATAAAAACTCCTTTCCTTGTTCCATATATTCCTCAATATTATATCACTAAATCTTACCAATCCCCAAATCTTTATAACTGCCAACTCAATCAAAATCCATATCTACAATGCCAGCTTCTCATTTTTCTTGCTATACAAAATTAAATCAATAGTCGATCCTACTTTGCACCTAACGTCAGCGTCAGCGAAAGCTTTTGTTCGCCTCTCTTTACTACCACAATTACCACATCCCCCGGCACATGATCCTGCAGGGCATATACATAATCATATATGTTATTTATTTCCTTATCGCCAAACTTTAACATGATATCCCCTCCCTTAAGACCTGCCTTTTCTGCAGGACCCCCTGGACTCACACCCGATAGCCTGAACCCCTCAGAAGTGTTCGACATATCAGGTACTGTCCCTGCATAAACTTTCCAGTCTCCGGATGTTCCTTTGCTTGCAATCTTTATGTAATCGGGTTTCCCCTTCATACTGTCAATAATTCCGGCTACATCATATACATAATGAAGAACAGTGTCTTCTCCCATCGAATTTATCAGCTTCGCTTCATCTGTAGGACGATGGTAGTCCTCATGGACTCCTGTAAAAAAGAAAAGAACTGGTATTCCTTTCCCGTAAAAAGAAGATTGATCACTTGGTCCGAATCCTTCATCATTAAATGCAAGCTTAAAATTATATTTATTCTCTTCGTTTAATATTTCCTTCCACTTAGTAGATGTTCCTGTTCCGTACACAGTCAGCTCTTTATCCCTTAATCTTCCTACCATGTCAAGGTTAATCATTGCATCAATTTTATCTGCTGGTATAGGCAGATTATTTACAAAGTAATTTGAACCGATTAGCCCTAATTCCTCCCCGGAGAAAGTAATAAAGATCATGCTTCTTTTTAAGTCTTTGTTAACCGATGCAAACTTCTCTGCAAGTTCCATTACTCCCGCTGTTCCTGAAGCATTATCATCTGCACCATGGTGTATTTTTGGCTCAATCCCTTTATATAACGATCCTTCAATCCCCATTCCTAGATGATCATAATGAGCACCAACAACAATATATTCATTCTTAAGAATCGGATCAGTTCCTTCCAGGTATCCTGCAACATTCCTATCTATGCTTTTTAACTCTTCTATTTCTGTGGAAATATCTGCATCAGCATTCTTTATTACAAATGATGCCGGCTTTTTACTCTCCTTCATTTTCACTTGGTATTCTGCAAAATCAAGATTCTGCGACTTAAAAAGTTGATCAACAAAATATCTTTTTACTTGAACAACAGGGAAGTCCTTTTCCCCTGCAGCCCTGTCATATTTAAACTTCACTAGGTTATCAGCAGAATCTTTAGGAAGATATCCATTAACGAATATTATTCCCAACGCTCCTTTTTCCTTCGCAAGATTTGCCTTAAATCGTAAACTTGAAAACTTGTCAAAGTCGGAATGGGGTTTATCGTATTCAGGAATGTTTCTCATTACTATTACTACCTTCCCTTTTACATCAATGTTTGCATAATCATCATAATCAAGCTTAGGAGCAGATATTCCGTATCCTGCAAATACAAGTTCTGCTTTAAGATTATTTTTCCCTGAGAATGTAGTAGGAATAAAATCCTTATATAACTCAAGCTTTTCTTTTTTATTATTAATATTAATGGTCAGTGTATTGTTATCGGTAAGCTTTACATCTGAAATAAAATTATATTCCTGGAAATATGAATCCCCGAAAAGTGGCTTTAGATGATATGATGCAAATTCGTCCTTAATGTAAACGGCGGCTAAATAGATTTCTTTACTCCCGCTTAATCTTCCCTTTAAATCATCTGAAGCTAAGAATTCAATGTGATGCTGAATTTCTGGGGCTGTGATTTCTGCATTCGGAGTCTTATGCTGACCATATGCACTTATGAAAAATAGAACAGGTAATATCAGTGAGAACAAGCATTTTTTCATTTTAATATCCTTATTTAATTAACCCAATCGGCAATGAATATATTGATATCACCTGGAGTTTTGGCAAATCTGTTGGAAACAAATATCAGGCGCTTACCGTCCTTTGTAAAAATTGGGAATCCGTCAAATGCAGCATTATAAGTAACTTGTTCAAGCCCCGTTCCATCAGTTTTAATAGCAAAGAGATTAAAACTCCTTCCATCCTTCGCTCCTAAATTAGAACAGAATATTACCTTCTTTGCAGAAGGGAAAAAGAAAGGAGCAAAATTTGCTTTCCCATTACTGGTAACTTGGTGCATATTCTTACCGTCTGCATCCATGGTATAAATCTCTAATGCTGTGGGACGCACATAACCATTCTGTACAAGATCATTATAATCTACCGAATCCTTTGCTGTCTTTGGTCTGCTTGCCCTGAATACTATCTTCTTTCCATCAAGCGAAAAAAATGGTCCTCCGTCATAACCCTTCATATAAGTTAATCTTTTCTGATCCGTTCCGTCTAGGTTCATTGTATAGATTTCAGGATCGCCGTCTCTCGTACTTGTAAATACAATCTTATCACCTTTAGGCGAAACAGTCCCTTCTGCATCATATCCATCGGCATCCGTTAATCTTTTTATAATCGTGCCGTCAATCCTCGCAAGAAAAATATCAAATGTATTATATAGCTTCCATACATATCCCTTTGATCTGTCAACCGGAGGAGGGCAGTCTGGATCAGCTAAATGAGTAGAAGCATAAATAATCAATGAATCTCCCGGTAAAAAATAAGAGCAGGTCGTTCTCCCTTTTCCGGTGGATACAAGTCTTACATCCGAACCATCAATGTTCATCGTAAATATCTGGTCACACTTAAAACTGTCCCTTGTTGATTGAAATATCAGTTTCTTCTCATCAAAGGAAAGATATGCCTCGGCATTCTTCCCTCCGTTAGTTAACATCCTTACATTCCTTAAATTTTTCTCCTCTGGATATCTCAAACTGTCTTTGGACTGTGCAAAAAGTACTCCGGTCAATAGCAGGATATATAGCACTTTCATATAAAACCTATCTGACATACCCATACATCCTAATCCGATCTGAGAAACCTTGAAACTTTGTCTTACTATGTTTTTAATAATCATAATCTGCCTTGTAAAATGTGATAGAAAGAATATTGTTACGGTAATATAATATGTAAAATAAACATTAGGAATAAATTCAACAAGGACTTGTGTCTCACAATAACTTTCATATGTTCTATATTGTATTTAATTTAATACATCTCAATTAAGTTTTAAATAATCTTATAACAATCAATTATATAGAAAATAATATGACTAAAAATGAAGATATAAATTCTCCTTACTATGAGTTTGCAGGAAAACTTCTGGATAAAAGAGAAATTCATTCATGCAATGCCTCCCTGAAAAAAGAATCAATCATCTTCTTTGATGAGCTTAAGGATTTCCTTTTCCCCCATTTCTCCAATAAGGTGTATTATGTCCCTGAAGAGGTAATTGCTAAAATGCGCCTTCTCGAAAGGAACCTTATTACTTTATTAAGGATAAATAATGGTAATGATAAGGACATTGATAAAAAAGCGCATACTTTTATTTCAAAAATACCGGCTATCCATGATATGCTTTGGGATGACGCTGATGCTATTTTTAAAGGCGATCCTGCTGCAGAAAGTATCGATGAAGTTATCCTCGCTTACCCGGGATTTATGGCAATATTTATCTATCGTCTTGCCCATGAGCTCTATAAGCTAAATATCTCTATTATTCCACGGATTCTTACTGAACATGCTCATGAGATCACCGGAATTGATATACACCCCGGCGCAGAAATAGATTCTCCTTTTTTTATCGATCATGGTACAGGCATCGTTATCGGGGAAACTACTATTATTGGTAAAAATGTTAAGATTTATCAGGGGGTAACTCTGGGAGCATTAAGTGTTGATAAAAATCAGGTTAATTCCAAGCGCCATCCCACTATTGAGGACGATGTTATACTTTATTCTCAAGCCGTAATTCTCGGCGGGGATACCGTTATTGGAAAAAATAGTATCGTCGGTGGAAATGCCTGGGTAACTCAGTCCGTCCCTCCTAATTCCGTTGTATATAGCAAAAGTGAAGTGAGAGTAAGATCAAATGAACAATATTTTGATACATTAGAATATATTATATAATTAAGTACCAAAACTTTCTCACAAAAGTATTTATTTATCAATTCCTTTTCTTATTTTTGAATAGCTATTTCAAATTAAGTAGTGGGAAATTGAATGAAATACTTGATTTTACTATTTATAGTCTCTTCTTATATCATTTTCGGTCAGAATAAAACCAATATACTATATTTAGCCCTGAATGATGCAAAAAAAAAGGCTTTCTATAATATATTATTAATGAAAAAACTGGTCAATGTTAGCAGGGAAGGATACCAGGTGGCTAAAGCTAACTATGAGACTGCGTCCCATCTTAATGACAACCTTTGCTATGATTTTTGGTATGGTGCCTGTTGCGCTTGGGCTGGGGGAGGGAGCCGAATTCAGGTCGCCGATGGGACAGGCAGTAATAGGAGGATTGGTTACTTCTACTTTGTTGACTCTGTTTATTGTTCCTGTAGTTTATTCTATACTTGATGATCTGGGTGAAAAAAATGTGTTCGGATTTATTGGCAGGTTGTTTTCTAAAAAGAAAAAAGAACCTGTTTTAGGAAAATAAGTATGAGGTGAAATATGAAAATTGCATTCATCATCTATCACGAAGTCCTTGAGGACAGGATATCTGAAGCTTTGAGTGGTCTGAATATTGATTATTTTACTGAATGGGAAAATGTAAAGGGCAAAGGGCATAAAACTGATGCCCACATGGGTTCCCGTCCTTTTCCTGGATATAATTGTGTCAGGATGATTGCATTCTCTGAAGAACAGATCCTTCATCAGCTAATTTATAAAATCTATGAATTGAATGAGGGAATTGAAAAAGAGGATGATAAAATTCGGTTATTCCAAATGCCTTTAGAAAGAATTGTTTAATGCTAATAATAAAAAAGCCTCAGGAAGAATCTTCTTGAGGCTTTTGATTAATCCCTATGGCAGAAGTACGTCATTTGCACCGGTATTCAATCGGTTTTTTGTTCTGATTGCCTCTTGAATTACTTCGTCAGGATTTGATTTATCATTAATAATTACATCACATGCTGATAGGATATCATTCTTTTGTAGTGAAAAACTATACCATCCTAAAGCTTCAATGGTATTAACCCTTACTATTGAATTCTCTTTTTTTATCAGTGCTAATTTTATCAGTTCAGGAATTCCATCTTTGAATCTGTAATTTCTGAATGTACGGATTTGTGATAGCTTGCTTTTAAGTTTCAATGTATCACTGAAGATCTGTGGAATCAATTCCTTGTATAGCCATTCATCACTTCTTCTAAAGGCAGCATTCATAAGGCGTTTGAGCTTTTCTTTTGAAACATTTGCCGGCATTTCATTTATTGTCTTTTCAATTGCCCTAAGCGCCGATAAAGCCCCAAGATATTCCATCGATGATTTTCCGTTAAAAGATACCCTCTCAGATTCATCTGTTAATACTGTATGGGCAAGTAACGGCAGGTAGGAGGTATCTCCTATTTCTCCCATCAATTCGGCGGATTTTCTACGGATAAATTCATAAGGATCATTTATGGATTTATTTAATATCTGTCTGAAAGCCTCATCATTAAGTTCAGCTAAACACTTAAAAGCATGCAACCTTACATTAAAGGAAGGATCGGTCGAGTAAATGCTTAGTAGCTCTTTCTCAAATTTATCTTTGGTTAAACGGAATACTTTCCTTACTGCTAAATCTCTTAACACACTTTCATCTGATGTAAGTAGTTTTTCCCAGGTATCTAGTTTATCATTCTCTAAAACTAGCATCTTGTTAAGATCATATTTTGAATGAGTTGCAAAATGAAATGTTGGATCGCCTATAAGATGACTCTCAATAAGATTTCTCTGCCTGTGCCAGTTTCCGATCCTGACTCCCTGATTCAGAAGTCCCAAATACTCATCCGGCCATTTATCCTGAAGAACGTTTACAGAATTTCCATCCGCTACAATCACATTACCTTTTCCGAATACATATTCTCCTGCCATGTATTCATCTAACTGGAATGAACCGTTGAAACACTCATCGAACATTATAAATTTTGCCTGAGGCGAAATGTTCCTGACATCTTCAATGTGGATGTCCAGTTTATAATCCAGCAGGGAATCTGCTTTAATTAATGAATCGGAAAAAATTCCTTCTAACCAGCTTGCAGGTATATTATACTCTTTTATATAATATTCTTTTGCCTTCTCTACGTCCTGTTTTCTCCTTTCGGCCGTTCTAATCTTTGAGCGCATGAACAACTTAATAGCTTCAATGTTTTCATTTGGATTTCTGGCAAGAGGATAGTTGTTTATATATTGAACGTCAGTTTCACCATGCGCATGAAAAATAGCAAAATCGAGTTCTTTATTCTGTATTTCTGTTAGAAGAATCTCTTTCATTTCATTGCTCATGGCAAAATCGAGAACTTTCATTCTTCCGCCCGGAGTGAACAATTGAGGGAATTGTTCTGCTAAAGATATTTTTTCATCGGACCAGGAGGGAAGCGACTCAGAATTATAACCATGACCGGTGAAAACAAATGCATTGTCGATATAATTCTGCTCAAGCTTTTGTTTTGATACCCTAAATAAATATTTCCTGATCAATTCATATTTATCTATACCTGTGCCAGAAGGTTTAATCCGGGCAGTATATATCTCTCTTTCAATTCTTTGGGGAGACTCTGGTAGAATTGAATAATAAAAGAGAAGTTTGCTTAATGAATCCTGTTTGAGGTATTTAAATTTCAAATTAAAGTCATCATAGAACCTGTCCGATGCAACGGAAGAACGGTTCCATGCATACCTGTCTTCATCCATTTTAAATGCCGATGCCATATGCTGGCCATTCCTGATCATTGGTATCGGTATTTCACCGATAAATACTGCTCCTTCAAGTTTTGGTTTACGATTATATAACTTGATTATTTCAGCTTTAACTTCCTCAGGATTTTTCCAGCTGCTCACTACTATATAAGTAGATAGACCGTCCAGTTCGACTGCATCTCTGTATGCAATTATAGCATCTTTAGTATTATCATAGGTTTCCTTATCAACAACAATTGCAAAGGAAGTGGGGTGTGTCTTGACAGGGTTGATAATGTCTACCTGTGCAAAACATGTTATTACTGTCACCAGTACAAGAAAGATTAGTTTTGTTTTCATGTTACCTTAAATAATTAATTAAATTCATATAACTACTTGTCTCTATTATTTTAATAATATTAATTTACGTGTTTGAATAAAATTGCCTGCTTTTAATCTGTAGAAATAAACTCCACTTGTCAGTGTCGCACCATTGAATTCAAACTTATAATTTCCGGCTATTTGATATTTGTTGACAAGTGTAGTCACTTCTTTGCCAAGAAGATTAAATACTTTAAGCTCTACTAATTGGCTGCTGGGGATGCTATATTCTATGATGGTCGATGGGTTAAATGGATTGGGATAATTTTGCTTTAGCGCAAATTTATTCGGTATATCAGTTTTGTTCTGGCTCTGGATTCCGGTCGCTGGAGTGCTCCCTAAAATATATCCATTGCTTGTTCCGAAGAACACATTTCCTGTTGCATTAATCGCGATTGCGTATGCATTATACTTTCCATTTAGAGAATCCTTATGCCAGGTTAAACCGCCGTCAAATGTCTTATAAAATACACTATCAGTACACCCTATATATCCTGTATCCGCACCGCTGAATATTATGTGGAAAAAAGAGGAATCTAAATTAGTTATATTAGGGTCGATATAATTCCAGTTTAGTCCTTTATCAGTAGTCATGCAAATAAAATTATATCCAACAGCAACTGCTTTGGTGTCGCTGATTCTGGCTACATCTTCAAAACCTTGTGTAGCAAGATAAGGAGTAAAATTAATAACTTTAGCTGTATCCCAGGTTTGTCCGCCATCTGTTGTTCTCATCTTATAATTGTTCGGACCAAGGAGAACACCTGTATTAGCATCAAAGAAAACAAGATTGCCCTGGATATAATTGGGACCAGTAGTTTGCAATACCTGATTCCAGGTCTCACCTGCATCAGTTGTTTTAAAAACATGATAATCAGTATAATCAGTAAGACTAAACCAGGCATAACCGGTAGTTTGATCACCAAAAGTGATTCCGCCTACTATACTCCTGGAACTAAAGGGTAATGGTGCAAGAACAGTTCGCCAGGTTTGTCCGCCGTCAGTTGTTTTTACAATATCTTGGTTTTGCTCTAAAACCATACCTGTTGTATTATCAAAGAAATACATTGCATAAGCTCCATTGATTCCCGTATTGGATAAATAGTCCCAGCTTCTGCCTGTTCCGTCCTTAGATAAATAAAAATCCCCTGAGCTGGTTAAAGCAAACCCTTTTCCATTATTAAAATAGATTCCTTTAATAGTTGTTGGGCTAGTTAACGGGAGTAAACTCCAATTAGCACCGAAATCAGTCGACTTTAAAACATGACTGCTGGCGCCGAGACCATATAAGGTATTATTAGAGCCGGATATAGATAAAAAACCTATGGCATAATTTGTTTGTGAAGTTGTCCATGTTTCACCTCCATCAGAAGTCTTTATTACAAAGCCTTTATAAAAACCATCGCTGCCAACCCCGACTCCGTTTATGCTGTCCTTAAAGTAAACATCCTCTACTCTATCAAAATCCGTTATTACTGATTGATTCTTTTTAACCCAGTCTTTTCCCCCGTCTGTTGACTTATATATTGGAACTGGAACTCCATTAAATGCATTGCCTTCACCTAGGGAAACCACTGAATTCGATGAAAGCCATCTTACTGCTTTTTGATTACCAAAAAAGTTATCAACTATAGCAGTTGATAGTGTCCATGTTTCACCGCCGTTTGTAGTATACTTCTGAAGATTCTTTTTTGAACTGACTATAACTCCTAAAGAATCATTATAGAAGCTCAAATCGTACCATCTTACTGTATTGTCAATTGTAATCAGTGAGTCCTTTACTGCCCAGTTTATTCCGCCGTCGGTGGTTTTAAATAAATAGAAATATTTTAGCGCTCCGGCAACAATAAAACCTGTGTTCTGGTTTATAAAATAAAGAGCGTCGCAGTAACCGAACGCCACGGAGGGGCGGAGGTTACTAAAAACGTATTCTGTCCAGGTGTTTCCGCCATCACTGGTTTTCAATACTGACCCCTGAACTGTACCCACATACCCGACATTCTCGTCAAGAAAAAAGATTTTTTGGAGATTTTTAGTTACACCGGAATTTTGTTGGATCCAGTTGTTTCCTCCATCTGTGGTTTTATATATTAATCCGGCAGAACCACACATCCATCCAGTTTGATCATTGACAAAATAAATTTTAGTCATGTAATTTTGGAAATATGGTGTTAATACTACCGAAAAATTCTGAGCATGAACTGCTGAAGCAACGAGAAATAGAAACAATAATTTGTAAATAATTTTCATAACGCAACCTCCAAAAAATATTGTAATATTATAATAAAAATAAAATATTTATGACTAATATGCTGCCACCCTGTACTCCACTGCAATACCGGAATTAGACCTGTTTAGATTTGCAAATTCCGTTAAATTTCCAGGGATAGCATTCGAATAATTTAGATTAATGAGTATTTCACCTCCAAATCCGGGGGAAAATGCAGTAATAAGATTGAATAAATATTTGTTGAAATCGGTTTGATAAAAATAAAGATCTTTAATTCTGTAATCTGTGAAATAATTGGATTGATTTGAATAATTCAAATTATTATTGCTTGTCTTATTATAATTAATACCTGCAGAAATAAATGAAGATATTTTATTGCTCCAGTCAATTTTTAAACCTAGGTTAAGCAAATAGGTAAAGGCTTTATTTTTAGCAAATATATTGCTGTAATAATCATTAAGATTGTTGGAAGTATATTTTAAGCCGCATTCTAGGCCGACAGCTGTTTGATTGCTGAGTGAATATTCAACTCCGGAGACAAGTAAATGTTCACTAAACCAGTTTTTACTATATAGAACATCATAATCTGGAAATTCAGCCCAGTTATCACTTAATTTAAGAGTATAAAGCAAACTTAAAAAAGTGGAATTGTTAAGCTTGAAAAGAGAAACTACTCCTGAATTAAAGAAATTGTTTTTCCACAACCCTTCGGGTATTGGATTATCTCCTCCATCTTTCACGTTTATCTTATTAAACCCGGCATCAGCGAATGCGGTCAATGAAAGGAATGAAGACTCCTCAAATAAAAAATTAAACCCAGCTGAATATCCATTGTTGTAAGAATATCGTGTTTCTGTTGTCATTCCGAAAACGTTAGGATAATCGAATCCCCTGAATTTGATTAATAAAATTTCCGTAAGTATAGCTCCAATATCTTGGCTGTAGTTTATATTTTCAACATTATCATATATTGATGCATGAACACCGAAAGATAAATAATTATCTATGTGATAAGCTAATCCTGTACTGAAATTGATTTCCCTGTCGTTTGAAGTAGGGCGGGGGTGTGCCAGTTTTAATCCATCATCAATATAATAATTTAAAGCAAACCCTAAATCAAATCTGTCAAATAACCTTGCCGCATATTCAGCATTCATCCTAATTCCATTATAACGGGTATTACCGCTTGTACTGTCTCCTATGAGAAATGGAGATCCGGACGAATAATCACGCGTAAAAAGCCACTGCCAGTTATTGTTCTCAGTTCTTTGAAAAGAAAAACTCCCCCGGAATATCTGAGATGAATCCATCAGTTTTTTACCGGACGCTGAAATAGTATAATTCCGAATATCTCCTGGGTCAGTAAATTTTCTGAAGTCTCCTGTCTCATCATTAACATTTGATTTCAAATAAAGAAATTCATTACTAACCTCATTTCCGAGGTAGGCTGGATTATGGTCAAAATAATAAGGGTTCACTTTCTCTTTTTTATCAAAAAGTGTGTTGAAGTTAGATTCATAATTTTCTAACACTTGAGCAAATGTAAAATATGAATAGAACAGAAAAAGTAATAATATTTTTATATAAGTATTCATTTGTCTTTAAGGATAATAACTAAGTGTAGGATGAGGAATTATACTGAAATCTACGGTTGAATTATCATCATCCTTCAGAATTCTTTGTGGTGACATGGATGTAGTTATTCTTTCCATAGCTTTGCCAGTATAAAATTGAATACCCCCGGTTGCTCCTGCATCAATTGCAGGACTTAAAATCTTCAGGTCCAATCTTGTGGGATCCTGTAGATACTCAACGCCATCTAGTACACTTTTGATTGGGATTAAAAACTGATTGTCTCCAAATGGCTTTAATGAATCGATGGGACAATTAGATAGAACGATGGCACCCTGCTCGCCTCCCATGAGCCATAGGTTACCTGATTCTTGATAAATATAAATCATATTTGGAACGTTCGGATTATCAATACCTGTACCATTAGGCTTATAAAATTCAAAATCTACGTGGGACAAATCAATACTGTTAGGGGCGATTAGTTTGTGGTTAATTGCCTCTGCAGCGCATACGATAAATTGCCCCGGGCGAATGGGAGTCTGCTTGCCATTGCCGGGAAATTGATAGATGCTATTCGTATGTACATAGTCAGGATCATTGGCATAACGGATGCCAAGATAGTAGTTAGCAAAAACTACTGCAACTATGAGACCGTCAAGGTAGACAACCGAATCGGTTTGATTATAAAACTCCACAAATTTGTCCTGGTAATATAAACCTGATCCAGGAGGTCCGCATGCATAGATTTCGCTGATTACAATTGGGGAACTGCCGACTACCATTTCCATGGGAATAATAATTTCGTTTCCAGTCTTTTGGCTGAATGTTATAATTCTGTTGTTCTTATTAGTTAACTTAATGTCGCCTTTGCTCACTCCAGAAATGACCTCCATCTCTGTTGGAAGCATCCACCTGTTTGCTGTAACAAGATAATCATCTGAAATTATACCTGAGATCTCAGCTACCCCGTTTGAATCCGTAGTCATCTGGTATTCCGTTCCTTGCATTTTTGACTTGATCATGATCTGTGCATTCCTGACATGATTATTGCCGAAAAGCTTCATCATATAACCGGAACTGTCTTGCAATATAATTTTATATTTTGTACCACGTTCCGTAACAGTCGGAATTTTATCAATATTCAAAATGTTACAGCTTAATGGAATAATTGAAATAATAAGGACCAGTAAATGAACTCTATATTTACTGATTAACCTTGATGTCATCCTTTTCATAGTGATATTCCTTTCACAAAGAAACATTAAAATCTAGACCATAAAATAAATCGGGGTTCCTCCTCTCATAATTTGGTGGGGTAGGGGAACTTTCCCGCAATTGGTATAACGGCTGATTGTCAAAGAAATTGTTTACAAAAAAAGAAATCGCTGTTCCGCTCCATAAAGATTTACTGACATTTAGATTTACTAGAAACATATTGGGCATGTTTTCTTCTAACAGTTCAAATGGTTCAACTGACCTTTGGATGGAAGCATATTTCGGATTGCTTCTTTCCGACTCAGGAATAATTACCAGTTCCCCCTTGGAAGTATAATAACCTGCTGGTAGAATATCACCATATCCTTTCCTTCCGGTTATTTCTTTGAGTTGCTGCTGAATATGAAGTGTTATCCATATGCCCAATGATTTTACTTGAGTATCAAACCTGTAATTTAAAAGGAAATTTTTATTATAGTAAGAATATTGATGATAAAATGGCATAAGATTAACACCAAGCGAACTTACAAATCTTGGCGAGTCATAATAATATCCATTATTCAAACCGTTTTCTGAATATGTATATGCAGCATTAAATTTAAAAATCGTGTTGATAATAGGAAATTTTTTTGTTGTAAATGTAAATTCAATTCCCTTGACTCTTGACCAGCCGCTATTTGAATATTGATAGTACGTTTCGAGTAAAGTGTCTTCTATAATTGCCCCGGTCAGATTTGGTGAATTAGGAAATGAATGCGAATATACTACCGCCGGCAATTCAATGTTCTCAAACATATTCTTTGAATCATTATAATAACCCGTTGCAGAGAAGCCTCCAAAATCGAACTGTTGATCAAAACTAATTTCATATTTCTTTTGAGTATACCCCTTAATCTGGCTGTTTGCTTGATCTCTTATATATGTAGATATTACCGAAAAATTACTGTCGGCATACTGGGGGTTTTTAACTGAAACAGTATCAACAATATCAAAATATTTTTTGTCAGCATAAATCATTCCCATTGGTGGAGATTTGGAAGTTACCCCGTAACCCAGCCTTATCTGCGAATCCTTTGTTAAGTTTACTGAAAAATTAATCCTGGGGTTAAGAAAACTTCCGTTATTGGATTCAATTAGATCTCCTTTGCCGATTAATCCTTTAATATCAAATCCGCTGGGGCGGTATGCTTCATAACGAACCCCTGCTTGTAAAGTAAATGGCTTAATTATATTTCCTGTCACCTTATCTTCCGCATATAAACTTAGAATATTATATGCAGGAATGGAACTATAGGTTCTTAACCTTGGCAAAGTGGATGTAGCATTTGGAGGGTACAATGGATTGAATATAATTCCGGCTCCTTCGTTAAAATCATTACGATAAGTAATCCCGCCTAACAGGCTGTGAAGCAGAGAACCGGTAAAAAGTTTTGTATCATAATTAATATCAGAATAAATATTCCATACCTGTCCTTTAATATACTCCTGCCCTAAGTATGAACCGAAAACTATTATCCCGGGTTGAGTTCCTTCAGTCGTGCGGTCTGTAATTACCATATTATCCCTTGAGACCAACTGCTGATCATAAGAATTTTGATTTGTATATGAAATAGAGAGTTTTGCGGATAACTGGGTAAATGAATTAAATATTTTTGAGTAATCGGAAGAATATTTAAAATTAATATCATGGTTATACCATGATTCCATAAGTGCATATCCCGGTTGTACACTATAATCATCAAAGGAACGGGTAACATAAAAAACATTCTTAGAATTAAAATCTTCGCTCGTATTTTCCAACGTTAGCTGTCCTGCTACTCTGGTATAACCATCACCTGTAATCCTTACATCCCTATCAGAAGATGCAATATTAAGATTTCCATTAACTATCCAGCCAGATAGATGCGTTCCGCCGCTGATATTTGCCTCAAATAACAAAGGGTTATATTTAAGCTTTATCTTCAAAGGATCGGCGGATGCTTTTGTATTAACGATCATTAATCCATCGGTCAAATCCCCATACTTAGCAGAAGGTATGCCCCTGATTATCTCAACTTCATTTATATTTTCAGCGGGGATTGAGCGCAGATCAATACCGCTGTTTGCTGTCGAATTCCCTATACCAACCTGCATATTGGCATTATTGGAAATGGGAATACCATTAAGAATGATCTGGGTTCCTAGAGGATCACCATTTCTAATGGTAGCTTGCTGAACATTGTTCAGCGTAGGATTGGTTGTTGCAACTCCTGGGGCTAATTTCATTGCATCATAAAGACTGGAAGCTAGCAGATGTTCGATTTCCCCGGACGAAACAGTAGTCTTGGTTTCAGGGGAAAGAGGAATAAAATTATTTTCAGCAGTTACGGTTATAGTGCCGATAGTAAAAGAATTACTGATAAGTTTGTAATTCTTTTCTAAAGCCTCTCCGGCTTTTATAATGATTGTTTCTGTAATCTTATCGTACCCAACAAATGTGATTTCGATATTATAAGAACCTGGCTTGGACAATATTCTGAAATTTCCATTTTTATCTGTAGTTGTACCATTGCTGGTTTCCAAAATCACAATGTTTGTAGAGGGTAAGGGAGTTCCTTTTTCATCAGTTACTTTGCCCGTAAACGTTCCATAATTTGTTTGTCCGAAAAGCAGATATGGGAGTAAGGAAAAAAAAAGTATAAAAATTTTCATTAAGTTCCAGTGAATATTTAATTCAGAAGATTCTTGTGTCTGTTGCTAAATATTGTTCAATTTTCTAAATACAATAATAGAAGCTGCCTTTAGGCAGCTCTAATATAAAAACATTTGGTAATGAATCAGCCGGTATTTAATTTCAGTACAGGTTGACTCTAAACATTGTTATTACTTAAGAAGGATCATCTTCTTAATTGAACTGAAATTATTTCCTGTTGCTTTGTCACTTGCTGCTAAACGGTAAATGTAAACACCTGAGGATAACTTAGAAGCACCGAAATCTACGGTATAGTATCCTGCTGATTGTTCCTGATTTACCA
>OBLU010002534.1_pt1 | contig 16800 bp, 8 predicted proteins | sample 1518681 | NCBI WGS metagenome assembly OBLU01 (sample SAMEA3539304, study PRJEB22396) | soil metagenome | biome: tundra; feature: field; material: soil | place: USA | collected 2010-05 | depth 0.15 m | reverse complement strand
GAGACTATGCCTCCGCCATCGATTGCTTCCGTAAAGCCTCAGCCGATCCCAACAATAAGGCGGCGAAGGAACTGCTGGACCAGGCGATGCGAGCGCGGCAGACCGAAGAAGAACTGCTCAAGAATCGGCAGTAAGAAAATTCTCAGCCACAGATCGACACCGAGTCGCACGGATAAAAAAATTTATTCTTTGATCCGTGATAATCCGTGGCTGTTTTCCCGACAGCGCGAGCGGTGCCATTCCGCAAGCGCAGCCGGGTTAGTTCACGAGCCCTGATTGAAGGCCTCCTTCACAACCTGCGCTTCGGTCTGATCGGCGGCGGCTTGCTGATCCTGCAGCGTGTTCGACGCAGTTGTATCCGGCGGAGGCGCTGGAACTTCTCCGCCAACAGTTGTGGTATCGGGGGCCTTCGGCAGACCACCGGTACCTTGTTTTGAGGCGAGGGTTTTCAGGCCGTCATCGATCTGCTCCTGGAAATGATTGTGCATTTCCTGCAGGTCGTCGACGGAAACCGCCACGGTCTTTCCCGAAGAGCAATCCGTCTTCTTGCTGCTGGTGACGATTGCGGTCACTTTTTGGTCGGAGTCGGGAGTGTTGCTGGTGCGCGTGATCACGTCGCCGCCCGACAATCCGCATTCCTGGCCATCGGCAACGACTGCGAGATCGCTGCCGACGACGAAAGTGGTGTGCGCGGGATCGAGCGCAGCAGGAACTTCGCCGGTGCTAGCGGTGGTTGCGGGGGGTTGAGCGCCGGCAGCAGGTGCTTGTCCGGCGGCAGGTGCTTGTCCGGAGGAGGCCTGTTCGGCGGCGAGTTGCGCCTTTACTTCTTCGGCGATAGCTTGCTTGACTTCAGGAGTAAGAACGACCGGGTTGGAGTTGGATGCGGGCGCAGACTGATCTCCACCACCCTGGTCAGGAGCATTCCCGGCATCTCCCCCACCGCCGGACTGGGCGGCGTTGGCTTCGGCCTGAGCCGCGTAGGCGGCCTGAAGATTTGCGGAAATGAGGTAATCCGTCAGCCAAAATGCCGCGCTGGGATACACAGGATAGGGAGCGAAATATCCGCCGTAGAAGCCATACCATGGAGCGCCACCCCACCCCCAGCCCCACGCAACTGGCGCAGCCCACGGGTTATAGGCCCAGCCATAGAATCCGGGGTGATAGTAGTAGGCAGGGTAATAGCCGTAGTAGGGGTGTCCTCCGTAGTAATAAGAGCGGTAGACATGGGCGTACGAGCGGCCGTTCACGACGTAGGTTCTGGAAACGTAGGTGTGTCCATTGCGAACGGCGTAAGGGCGCTGCACGTAGCCGCCGTGCCTGCCTGTGGTCACGACACGAGCGCCATTGTGTTCGCTGACGACGGTTCGTCCGCCGTGCATACCATGCTCGATGTGCATGCCGTTCCTGTCGACCGAGCGGATTTGGCCGTTGGGACGAATGCTGGCGTGTCCTCCACCCTTCAGGGCGACCGTTCTGCCGGGAGGGGTTCGGCCGGCAGCGGCGTGCGTCGCGGTCCCAGGCCTACCCGTTGTTCCAGGTTTCGCAGGTGATCCAGTCTTCCCTACCGTTCCCGGCTTGCCCGTCGTTCCTGTCTTGCCTGTCGTTCCCGTCTTGCCCGTGGTGCCTCTGCTGGCGGTGGTACCCGGCTTGCCGGTGGTTCCGGGCCTGGCGGCGGTTCCGGTTCTGGCTGGGGTTGTTCCGGGCTTGGTCACGCCGGGCTTTTGGCCAGTTGTTGTGGTATGGCCGGTGGTGGCTGTATGGCTCGCGGTGGCGGGGTGCGCAGGCGCGGCGGCATGAGGCGCGACTGGTTTGGGCGCAGGCGCGCTGGGCTTGTGTTGGCCCCAAGCAAGGGCCGGAACTGCCACGATTAGGAAAAGCAGCAAGGAGTTCTGCAGTCTATTCTTGGGTCTCTTATAGGAATTCATCGCGACCTCCTGACGGTCGGAAACTGTTAATTCATATAGTGACTTCGGCGGCCAAAACGTTACGAACCGAACTTCCCGATGTGTGGGGCCACCGTTATCCAACTGACCCGCATCCTGCTGGCCAACGGCTAGGAACTACGTCCGAGCTCTTTTGAAGAGGGATGCTGGGGGACCGGCGCAACCCGCACAAGGGAGCGATGGAAATCTTGCTCTCCGGAGGCGGGCAAGTCAAGAAAATTCCCCAATGCTCCGAGCAAACGATTACTTGCGGTCCACGCTCAGGTTCAAGCGGGACATGCCCGTCTTGGCAGCTTGGTTGTTGGGTTCGAGGTGCAAGATGATCTCGTATTCACGGCGGCTGGAGTCGTAGTCACCGGCCCCGGCATCCTTTTCGGCCTTCTTGAGAAGCAAGGGAATATCGTGGACGGAAAATCCAGCGTATTCGGAGACCGGCTTCGCCTCGATGGGCTTGGGCGGAGATTGAATTATCTTTGGCGTTTCCGGCTTTCGAACGGTGGATGCGGCCGCAGGCGCGATTTTCGCGGGTTCCGAGGCCGGCGGAGAGGGATTCTCCGGCAGTTGTTCCTGTTTGGGAAGCTGTTGCGAATCGTTCGCTTGGGGTCTGATTGAAGAATTGCCTGCTGGCGGGCTCTTGCGGAGAGCGGGAAGTGCATACAGAGTGGCTAAGGCGAGAACCCCCACCGCCGCAAGCGAAACGAAGAGCCGGTGGGAAGCCATCCAACTGACTTCGCTCTCGTCCGGGTCTAGCGCGGACAACTTGGCAGTAGAAAGAGCTGTCCCCCGAAGATCGAACGCCTTAGTCTTCGGTGGCTCGGTGCCTGGAACTTTTCCCGAAGCGGCATCAGGATCGGAGTCTACGGGTATGGGCTGCCTGCGAAGCGCTTGCTGAAGATGAGCCGCGAAATGCGCATAGGTTTCCGGAGAGGTCCAAAGCAACTCGTTGTCTCCGCTGGTCGCCGCATCCGCATTCAAGGGGCGAAATTGCAGTCCCGGTAAGTCACGAAGGTGCTCGTAAGTTTCCTGACTTACGAGAATCTGGCCCGGCTGCGCCTGGCGAAGCAGAGAGAAAGCAGGCGAGACCGGACCGGGATCGCCTTCGAGAAAAGGCCGCAGTTCGATGGGCCGGTGGACAACGATGGCAGCGCCAAAACAATCGTCCGGACGCCGCCTGGAAAACTCCATGATCGACCGCTCAATGGACTTGGCCGCCTTCAGGGCCTGCGCAGCGCTATTGAAGTGGGCTGACATCCCGCTGCGCAGTTCGTCCGCTGGAATACCTTGAGTGGCAGTGACAACATCGGAGATCATGAATACGAGGTTGCTGCCCGTCTTCCAGGAAACCTCCGACGGATTGGCCTGCAACTGAGCCGGGGTCCAAAGGCGGATGGAGATATCCGCGGCAGCCGAATAGGGCTGGCGGCCGGTGACTTCAGCCTTAGGTTCGCGGCCCGATCTCAGAACTTGAGGTCCCGCATTCATGTCTTTGGAGTGCATCCGCTTGCGGCCTGCGTGGTTGCTCGACATCCAACCCACGCTCCGATACCGTGTCTCGGCAAGACTGCCAGCTTACGGCAAAAGACCCCTTCGCGCAAACCCCACGAAAGTGGGGTTCTAAGAAAAATCTGAGGTCACACCGGCGGGGCAAAAGGAGGGGCCGCTGCCCTTTCCGCGGGCTGCTTCCCCACTTGACTTCAAGATATCTGTGAGTATTATGGCGTTACCTCTGGCAGCCCAGTGGCTCGGTGCTCGAGTTTCACTGCCGGCGCGAGATTCCAGGAAAACTATGGCGTCATATTTTCGTGGCTCTTGGTCGTGCGCGCTTCGCGTGGTTTTGTGTAACTTGCTCGCGGTAGTCCTGTTAGCGTCCCTTCCCCGGACCAGTGTGGGCGCGAAAGAAGCGCCGCTTAACGTTATCGAACTCTACGACGGCCCGAACGGGGCGGCGTACCTTCAAATTGCGGAGTTTCTGATCAATGGGAAGGCGGAGGTGCGGGCTTGCGGCGGCATAGAGAGAATTGACAAGTCCGCGTATTCGAAGCTGGCGAAGGTGCCGCTGTCAGGGGCGACCTCGCTGGAGCGCGGGGCCGACGGGATAATGACGATCACCCGGGATGCGGTGGCTACCTGTGTAGTGCCTTCAAACCTGAAATTGGAAAAAAACGAGGGGTCAACGCCGGCGGAACTGGCCGAGATGGCGGTGGTTCAGGGCCATGTAGTGGCGTCGTCTCCGGCAGGGGTGGACGCGCCCCAGCCACTGAAGCGTGGGGTGAAGATCCAATTCGTGGCCGCGGCGGATACAGAGTTGGCCGAGTATCTTCGGGCCGACCGCGCGCGTTCGATTCCGGGATGGCAGGATTATCTCGGCAGATACGCCACGGCTCCCCATGCCGGCCAGGCAAAACAATCGCTGGCTGCGCTGCTGGTAAAAGAGGGAGAGGATCATCTTGCCGCCTATCGCAAATCGGCCGGTACGGCGGCTCCGGCATACGCAGAGTTGAAAACCGCGAAGGTGAGGGCTGACCAGGCGCGAGATCTCGTGCCAGCGTCGGCGGCTGCGTTGAAGTTGAGAGATGACGTGCGCGGGGAATTAGGGACACTCACCGAGAAAAGCCGCGGTGAATTCCAAGCTTATAAGCTGGCCTTGAGTGGGCACACCGCGGGCTACGTTCATTTGACCCAGGCGCGGGACCTGACTTCGCAGGCGGTCGAGATCGACTCGACTTTTGATCAGCTGCAAGCCTTGCAGACGAACGTTGCCGCGGAGAGCCGTACGCTGGAATCAGCTCTGACCGCGGCCGAGGGATTGAAAGGTAAGCAGCGCTTTGATGAGGCCCTGACGGCCATCTCCGCGTACACGTCCTTTGCCGACGAAGAACCCCGCATCGCAGCGATCGTGGATTCCGCCTACAAGTTTCACCTTGAGCAGGGTGCTAAATTCGCCAGCAGCGAAAAGTGGCAGGAAGCTGTTCGCGAACTTCGAAGAGCCAACGAGATCAAGAAGACGCCGGAAGCCGCAGCCGCGCTGAAAAAGGACGAACAAAGCCTGCAAACCGCAAACACCCGCGCGGATGCGGATGCGGCACTGGCCAAGAGCGCAGCCTTCGAGGAGCAGAAACAGTACATCGACGCTTATGAGGTGCTGGCCGACCTGCCTCCTACGGCGCGGGCGCTCGTGGCAGAGCGCATGCAATCCCTGGGAGCGGTCTACATCAAAAGCGCTTCGGATCAAGCCAAGACTCTGCAGGCGGCTCATACTCCCATTCATGGCCGGAACGACGAAGTGGAAGCCGAGCGGGCCTATGACTTGCTGGAGCGAGCCTACAATGTGGGTGGAGAAGAGGACAAAAACCTCAAGCTGCGTATCGACTTGCTGGCTGAAACCATTAGCGACCACTACCTGGAGGTAGCCAAGCGTTACCTGGAAAAGCCATTAGGTTCTGGAGTTGGGCTGGCATGGCTTTATCTCGACCTGGCGCAACAGTACAAGTCGAATCGCGACGACGTTCGAGATGAGCGGACGAAGAGCACAGCAATGCATCAGATGCGCTCCAAGCTCTCCATTCGTGTCGTGTTTCGAGACCAAACGTCGCGGCGCGACAGCGCCGGCTTCGCGGAACAACTTTCGGATGCAATCGCGACGGGATTGGAGACGTCAGGGTTGCCGGTGCGCGTCGTGCGTTCTAACGACACAACGAATGCGGACGCTAATTTCCAGCTGATTGGCGACATATTGCAACGTCGGCCTACGGTGGTGCCGACGGTGGAAGCGAAAGAGTCGAAATACCGCTTCAGTTCGCGGGATGTTCCCAATGAAGAGTGGAACAAGATGAATCGGGAATACGAAACCGCGAACCTGGAATTGGAAAGCGCACAAAAGGCTTTGGAGGGCGCGCAGGCGCACGGCAAGAAAAAAGAAATATCCGAGGCCAACGACAGAGTCTCCGCGGCCGAGAAAAAGGTGCAGGAAGCGCACCAGAAGCTGGATTCCATTCCTAAAACCAATGCCGAGGATGTGATCAAGCCTTACAGTTACACCAAGAAATCGATTGACCTGAAGGCGGTGGTAGAACTGGCATTTCGAATCGTGGATTCCTCGGGCAGCGCAATCGAGGTTGTGCCGGCCTTCAAGAAAGAGAATCACAATACGGTGGTTATTCTGGAAAATGTGAAACCGGAAGATACCGAAGGGATCAAAGCTCAGGGTTCGCCGCCCGATGAAATCCAGTATCTCAATGATGTCGAAATTGAAGCGCGCGAAGCGCTCATCAAGGCGGCTCGGGAAAAAGTGGAAGGATTGCCCGCAAAGATTCTGGAGCAGGCGCATAAGCACGTGCAGGATGGGGATCTTGACGGCGCGGCGGAGGCTTACATTCTGTATCTGAATGCTACGGCTGAAGCCGAGACGAAAGAGCGCGGCGAAGCCAAGAAATTCCTGCTGGATGATTTCAACATACGCTGGGTGGCAAGCTCACCCTCTTAAACATTGTTCCTGGAAACACAATCACGGCTTGGCAGGAGAACTTGAGCACCCAACCTCTGACGCGGATCGGCAAGTACGAGGTCACCGGCCTCCTCGGTCGGGGCGGTATGGGTCTGGTCTATCGCGCCTTCGATAAACATCTGGGCCGCGAAGTGGCAATCAAAACCATTACGGAGGGCTTCGCCGGAGACCCGGAGATGCTGGAGCGCTTCTATCGCGAGGCGGCCAAGACCGGCATGCTGAAGCACCCAAACATCGTCACGGTCTACGATTTGGGCGAACAAGAAGGGTTTCCCTACATTGTGATGGAGTACGTGGCCGGAGAGGCTCTGGACCGTATGATCCAGTCTGCCCGTCCACTCCCTCTGGCTTTTAGGCTGAAGATCGTCGAGCAGGTCTGCTCCGCGCTTGCCTACGCACATCGCAATGACGTGATCCATCGTGATGTGAAACCGGCGAATGTCATTGTCCAACCGGACGGTGTGGCCAAGTTGCTGGATTTTGGGATCGCCCGCCAGGAGAAACAGGAGCGCGGCCTGACCCGTACCGGAAACGTGATTGGAACCATTCATTACATGGCTCCGGAACGGCTCCGGGACCGTGCCTTCGATGGCCGCTCCGACATTTTCTCGGTGGGAATCATGCTCTACCAGTTGCTGACCGGACAACTGCCTTTTACCGGCGAAGATTTTAGCGTGGTACAAAAACTGTTAAACGAAAAACATCCACCCCTCAGCAACTACCTGCACGACTATCCGGCAGCACTGGATGCGATCCTCGATCGTTCCCTGGCCAAGGACCCGGATCAGCGCTACAACTCCGCCGACGAAATGGCGGCGGAGATCTATGCGGTAGCGGAGGAAGTGAAAAAAAGCCAAGTTCTGGAAATGATCGAACAAGCCGAGTCGCTGGTGAAGGATCAGGAATATACCAAGGCGCGGGAGATCCTGCTGCAAGTTACCAAACTGGATGCTCAGCATACTAAGGCTCGGCAGTTGTTGGTGGTAGTGCAGCAGAATCTGGCGTTGCTCCAGCGCGCGGGCCAGATCCGGGAATTAAAGTTTCAGGCCGACGCCGCGCTCCATGAGAGGCAATACGACTTGTCAATCGGTCATCTCGAGGAGGCTCTCAGGCTGGACCCGTCCAGTTCTGAACTGGCGGAAATGCTGGGATCTGTGCGCGGGAAGAAGCTAGCCAGGGAAAGGATCGAGGGATATTTGAGGCAGGCCGACGGCGCGCGCAGCCGCGGAGATTTAGAGGCGGCCCAGGCGATTATTGCCAAGGCGCTCGATCTGGACAAGGACGATTCCCGGGTTCGTGCCGCGTATGCGGCTGTGGTCCAGCAGGTGGAGGAGGCTGCGCGGCTGGCGAAGACGCGGCAATTGCTGGATTCCGCGCGCAGCGAGATGGGGAGCCGGCGTTTCACCGCGGCGATGAAATTATTAAGCGAGGTAGAGCAGATTGATCCTTCCAATCCAGAAGTGATCTCGCTGCTCAAGCAGGCGAAGTCCGGACAGGAACAAGAGCAGCGGCGGCGGGTGGTGGAACAACTGCAGAACGAAATCTCGGTGGCCACAACCCACGAACAGCTCACCACGGCAGCGGCCCGAGTGAACGTGGCTTTGGAGAGAATGCCGAATGAACCGTCCTTACTCAAGTTCAAAGGGCAGATGTCCCGGCAGATTCGGGACTTCGAGGCGCGCCGCGAAGTGGATGAGACGGTGCAACGTTGCCGGGCATTGCTCGAAACGGCTCCGCACGATGCTCTGCAACTGGTGCGAGACAAGCTGCGCGAGTTCCCCGGCAATGAGCGGCTGCTGGTTCTGCAATCGAGCGTTGAAGAACAGTTAGAAAGCATCAAGTTGCAGGAGTCACGGGCGCACTACCTGGCGCAGGCGCATGAGGCGATCAATCAGCACCAGTATCGGCAAGCGGTGCGGCTTCTGGAAACGTGCCAGGCGGATGGGATTTTTTCCGGTGAGATTGTGGAGTTGCTGGAGTTTGCCCGGCATGAAGCCGACCAACAACAGCGAGAGTCACTGGTGGAGAAGAGTTTTGCCGAAGCTCAGGGTTTGCTGGCGAAGGGGGCTTATGTGGCCGCGATCCGCTTGCTCGAACCGGTGGTGCAGCAGACGGGTGACGTTTCGATGCGCGCCCTGCTAGATAAAGCCCGAAGCCAGGATCAGGCTTTGCAACAGAAAATTGGGAACGTGCTCAACGCGGCACAGGAGTTGGTACAGGGCGAACTCTCCGAGGAGGCGGTAACTCTTCTCCAGTCGCAGCCGGAGTTGGTTTTGCAAGCGGCGCCAGTCCAGGAGGAGATTCGGAAACTGCGGGCGGCACGAGATAGCGAGGAGGCAACATTGCGACTGGTAGGGAGCGCGTATGGCGCCTTGGATAACCTTGACGTCGCCGGAGGCTGGGCGACTCTGGAGGCGGGTCTGCAGTCCAATCCAGAATCGCCACTGCTCAACCGTGTGCGGGAGACCTTTGAGAAGCGGATGAGAGTAACGGCTGATGAAGCGCTCTCTTCCGCGCTGGAGAGAGCGCGCGCTGCTTTGGCTGCGGGCGACCCGCGCTCGGCTGTTGATGTGATCCGCTCGGTCTCGGCGCTCACTGGTCACGCGAGACTTGAATTGCAGGGCGAACGGCAGCGACTGCTTAAAGAGGCGCTGCGCGCCCGGATGCTGGCGCGGATCGGAATCCGCAGAACCCGGCCCATTTCGAGTCAAACTACGCCTGACGACTAGGCGCGATTTCGTGCTTTATACATTGTGATTCATGTTTGAGAATCTCTCTCGGGGCCGGTAAGGTAGGAAGCGTGATTTGAAGGTAGGAGATGAATCCAGTGTTCCAAGCCGCGGGGAAAACCGATATTGGTCTGGTTCGGACCAACAACGAGGACAATTTCGGCTTCGACTTGCGGCGCGGAATCTTCATCGTATGCGACGGCATGGGAGGCGCAGCCGCCGGTGAGGTGGCGAGCAAGATCGCAGTCGATACGGTCCTGGCATACTTCCGCAATGGCCCCGGCCGAGCCGAATCACCCGTGCTGGGACGAAGGTTTGAGGGCGTATCGGAACAAGCCGCCGGATTGGCGAATGCCATTCAGCTAGCGAACCAGGCCATTCAGGAAGCTGCTGCGCATAATCCGACTCGCTCCGGTATGGGTTCAACCATCGTCGCAGTCTGCGTGAACGGAAATCTTTTTTCGATCGCGAACGTAGGAGACAGCCGCATTTATCTGGTGCGTGGGGGAGGCATCCAGCAAATGACGAGCGACCATTCTCTGGTGATGGAGCAGGTGCGTCGTGGCCTGATGACCGTGGAGGAAGCGGAGAAGTCAGAAATGCAGAATGTAATCGTGCGCGCTTTGGGTTCAGAAGACAGCGTCGAACCAGATTTGGAAGACCACGAATTCGCGACGGGAGACGTGCTGATTCTCTGCAGCGACGGAATGTCACGCTACGTCAAAGAAGAAAAGATGCTTGAAGTGGTGAGCAGAGCGGGCTCGCTGAACCAAGCCTGCGACGAATTGATTGAGGCGGCGAAGAGTGGCGGCAGCGACGATAACATCACATGCTTGCTGCTGCGCGCGGCGGAGCAATCGTGGGGCGAGCGCCTGATCGGGCGCCTGGCTCCGGGCCGCGGCAATCATTCGCAGCAAAGCTCGACCTGAAAAGTCAGTGTGCCACTTGTGAAATGCAGCGCAGCCCCGTCAACTCCGGGGACTGGAATGGATTCACCCCGTTCACTTCCAGTTGATAGCTGTAGGACTTTGGCTTGCCATTCGGAAGCATGATCGTCCTTTCATTCGACTGCATAATCCATTCCAGGTTGGTGACGTGGCCGGAACCTTGGGAGTGGGCGTCGGCGACGAAGCGAAAGACGGACCACGGTCCTTTGAACGAGCCCAGAGTATCGCCGCCGGGAGTTGTCACCTGGACATCTTCAGGAGTGCCGGTCCAAGTGAATTGCCGTTGACTACCGGTGCCCAGCATAGTTTCGTTACCGATTTTCAAAACTACTTCAACATTGCTCGGCATCGTTTTCAGCGTGTAAGAAAACTTCGGGGTGGATGAGGCTCCGGAATACAGCGCGTCGCTAAGAGCGGCGGCGCGGTTGAAGAAATCGATAAAAACAGCCGATGGCTTCACGGCGCTGGTGGGGGCAACCACGTATCGCGTCCCCTGTTTAACCAATATCGGCTTAAGCTTATCGTCGTAGAAAGTCCACAAGGCGCCGGTTTTGGGCGCGAGAATGTCATTCAACTGATCGATCGGCAGATCCTGATCGGACTTGGGGTTAAACGGATACTTGGTGGTGATCTGCGCGAAACGACCGCAGAAACTTTTTCCAGCTCCATTGACAGCTGCCGCTGGGCCGAGCTTCAGCGGAGCCTCCACGTTGGTGATGGGTTGTTCGAGAAGCGCTCGAACTAGATTTTCATTATGGAATTTTTGATCGACCCGGGTTCCCATGACCTGCGTGACGGTAACCTTGGCGGCTCCTTCCGAGGTTGAAACCTGAGAGGCCAAAGCGGGATCGGCGGGATTGCCGGCAAGCGGGGCAATGTCAGCTTGGAGCTTGCTGAGGGCAAGTATGTAGTCTTTGTTCGAGGGCAGAATATATTGATCAGGGAGCTTGTCCGGCGCGCCGGGCGGCTCCAGAGCTTGTACAGGCAAGAATGGCGCAGCCACATCGGGATCACTCACCGCAGTATTGTTGGAGATAAACCAGAATAATTCCAGAAGCGGCGATGTAGCTCCAGTCAGCTTTTCCAGTTTTTTCCCGGCATCGCTGAAATCCTGGTAGCCGACCACGGACGAGGTCTGGAGAACGGTGCGCCATTCCTTCGTAAAGTCGTCATAATAGCGCTCGGTCAGTTTCTGTTGCAGGGTTGCCGGGTCTAACTCCGATGCCGTGGTTTTCCCCAGCACCCACTCTTCAACACTCATGAAAGAAGGGTTGCGGATTGCATCCTGCATAAAAGTGAATCCATTCCGCGTGAACGCGCCCCTGACTTTATGGTTGCTGACGATCACTCCGAGCGAATCGCGGAACTGCTCGTTGAAGCTGATATCAGGATTCTTAGGCGAGGCTTTCGCCAACAGCGGCAAGTAAAAACGGTCGATGCCAGCGAACTGGGAAAGGTAGATTCGTGACCGGGCAATGGCTCTGCCGTCATTCGTTGAAGAGAATGGATTCGCGGCTGCGAGTCCTGTGCTGTAGAAATCAAACTGGGTCTTGGCGAGTGCGACACGGTCGGCATCGATGTCTCTTCCCGCAGTCCAGTGACTGGTGAGCACAGGTAAGAGAAATTCCTTCGTGCTTTTGTCGTTATTGCTGGTGGTGATGAGGTAGGCTTTCAGTTCGTTGTAGGTTTTCTCATAGCTGTCGTTAGGGCCCGGCGTATCGGGAACGGCGCGGAGACCGTCCAACAACTTGCCCTGCGTGTAGGCGAACAAAAGCTGACGAAAGCGCTCAAAGTAAGCGCTCCTCGCATCGGGATACAAGCGATCCCCGACGTAGAGTCCCCAGCGCAGACGCAGCGGCACTCCATCCGTTTCGTATTCAGCTAGCGTAGCCACTTGCTGGCGCAGCCGATCGAGTTTTTGCAAGCTGGCGAGATTGGGGACATCATTCACTCCGCCCTGAGCCGTTCGCAGTTCGTTGATTGCCGCACGAACATCACTTTCCAACTGGTGATTGCCAACGAACGAAACCAGGAAGCCAACCGCGCAAACAAGGGCCACGAGAGAAACTGCGATTAAAGCCACACGCCGGAGCAGGCTGACACGGGAACTGAATCCGCTGGCGGCCAGAGCAACACGATCTTTTACGATGATGTCGTTGAAAAACTGGCTGAGGAAAACCCACTGCGGCACTTTCCGGGATCCGGAGGCCCGCGAAGAAGGTGCGGAAGGAGCGGCGCTGAATCCGGTGCTGCTGAAGATGCGAGTGGCGTCGGCGGAGGAAGACAGGTCGGCAGCTTGCACTTGCGGAGCGGCGACGGCTACGTCTTCGACGAACACGGGTCTAACTCCGGAGAAATAAAAACCGCGCAGGAATGGATTCACACTGAGCTGGCTCGGCCGGGTGAGATCGACGAGAAACTGGACCAGCAGTGTACGCAACTTTCTCAATTCGCGAGGGAACTCGTAAATGGCCGGCAGTTGGCTGCCATCGTTTTCGCGGACGAGAAGATCGAGTCTGCGTTCCGCAAGCGAATAAAACAGCTCGTCGAAAGCCTTGCCGAGGCGCCGGGTTTCTTCTTCCGCGTATACGCCGGTGGCCAGGGAGCGAACGGGCAAGGTAGCGCCCAGCACTTCGGAGGCTTCTTCTTTGTTGAGGCCGCGAACAAACTCAGGAAAGAATGAAACTCGGTCCAGCTTGGTGAACAGCACGTAGACGGGAAAGCTGATGCCCAGCAGTTGAGAAATTTCCTGCAGCCGCACGGCCAGTTTGCGAGCCGCGGAAAGAGTGGTTTCACTGGCTCCGGGCTTCAGAAAACTTTCGCTGTCATAACAGACGATGGCGGCACGCGGCGCCTGCAGGCCTTTCCCCATCGCCGTGGAAACCCGGCCGGGCTGGACCAGCTTGACCAACCTTTTCCAGCGGGGCGGTTGTGTCAACAAGTCACCGGCAGGGTCCACGAAAATAGCCTGGCGTGTGTACCAGATGTTAAGGAGACGGGTGGGCAGGACGGTAGTGTCTTGATAGACGTGTCCGGCAAGCAGTTCGGGATCAAGAGCAGAATGAATGACGGTGGTGGTTTTGGTTGCGCCCGACTCTCCGAGAACAAACACCAGAGGCAGATTTCCCAGGCTCGCCCCACGGCCCAAGGTTGACCTTTTCAGGCGGCGCACAGCTTCGCGCACAACCAGGTCGATGTCATCGGTTCCGGCAACCAGTCCGGACTCAGTCTCCGGGCCGGCTTCATCCGCTTTGGATTTGCGATAAAACCACAGGAAAGAACCTGCCGCAATCAGGCCGACAAAGGCGAGGCCACCGCGCAAGATCCAGATGTCGGAACCATGCAGATGGAGCCATCCTCCGAGGAACCAGACCAACACCAGATAAGCCAGCAAGATCGCGCCGGTTGCCAAGTAGACCATTTCGCCTTTCTATTTCGGTATTGGTACAGTTTGATAAGGAAGCGAGCCAAAACGCGCGGTTATTGCGTCGCAAAGAGCGCGACGCTTCGCGCGGCTCGCCCAGATTCCTCACGGCGCAAACAACGCTTGTTCGGAATGACAATCAAACTGCATCACTACCCCTATTTCACCAGCTGTGCCGCCAGAGCGGAGAGTTCAGACGCACCGGAAATCAAGAGAAACTTGAAAACCAGAAACAAAGAGAGTGCCAACAAGGAAGTGACGAGCGTGGCAATGGCCAGCCTGCGGACCCAGGGATCAGCCTGCACCAAGCGAACTGCGTCAGCGGGAATCGCGCCGCGCGGAGAAAGCGCAGTCAGAGGTCCACGCACGCGCCGAATTTTTTCCTGCACGGCTGACATGATGGAGCGCAAGTCGCCGCCGGCAGCATAACGTCCCTTGAAACCAAGCAGCATGCAGAGGTAGTAGACTTCGAGCAAATCCGCGGTTTCCACTGAGTCAGGACGGTTCATCGCCTTCTGCAGCTCCTGAAAGAAAACTTCTCCGGCCAGTTGGTGACCGTAGAGTTCGGCTTGCAAAGGTAGGCGTGGCCAGTCGGCAAAAACCGGATTTCTGCAACCGAGCGCGGACTCGTCCAGGAAGGCAACCACGGCAAAAATCACCTGCTTAACATCCTCGGCGTTGCAGCCGCGGCTTCGAGCCTCTTGTTCGGCCACTCGCAACGCCTGTTTCATCTGCGCGCGAAACGATTCCGCATCGGAGACCGCTTGCCGGTTGTAACGCAGGCGCACGATGGCGGTAAACACTTCCTGGAAACCGAGGGCAAGATTCCAACCACGCCGGTCGAGCGCGGGACTTGAGCCGCGGTAGCTGCCGAGCGGAGATACGTGCGACGAAGACATATTCAACTCTCCAGAATGACTACCAACTCCATCTCAGGCGCAGGCAGCTCACCAGGCACATACACGCCGACGGTACGCGTCTGCATGATGTGCTCCCAGCAGGGTCCACTGCGGCTGACCGTGAAGTACTGGCTTTCCACCTTGGCTGATACGGAGGAGGGAGGTACTTCCAAGTGCGTCAGCGGCAAGCCGGGAAGCGCCCGTTTTACCAGCTCAGGAACAAACTTCGCGGAACACATCTTGACCAGTTGTGGAACCTTTGCAATCAAGTCAGCCTCGCCTATGGGCGAGTGAACTCCCAAGATCCAGCGGGAACGCTCGAAGCAGCGTTGGTCCCTGACTTCGCCTTCGTAGAAATAACGCTCAACAGCTTTGAGGGGAATCTGAATTGCCTGCGACGGGGCCACGATCTCGAGATGGCGGCGGATGTGCTCATCCAGCAAATCAAAGCCCGGACCGGGATCGCGATGGGCGTAATGAGGCAAAGATCGGGGATGGACCTCCAGGCCAAAAGTGCAGAGAGCGCCCGCCAGCCGCGACATCTCGCGGAAAAGCTCTTCGGGATGGCCGTGCTTCGAAAGCAAGAGATGGCGAAGCGGGGTGAGGCTGGAGTTAATGGCATGGAGAAACCAAAACTGCGATACGTGGCGGGCGGACATGCCGGCCTGAAACTTGCCTGCCGATTGCTGTTGCTCCCGGGAAACCACGGCGCTTTTGTCTTCAAGAATCTCGACCAGGCGCTGGAGCATGCCGGTTAGGTGATCGCTCGCGCTCAAGCGCACTGACGGCGGCACAAACGTGGGATCGAAAACAAAATGACCTGAGCCATCGCGCATCAAACGAGCGAGCGGAAGAGTCAGAACTTCTTCCTGAGGTTCGAATTCCAGCATCAAACGAATGTTCTTATGTCCCAATTGGACCGGTTTCTCGTCGCGGCCGGTGTTTTCGTCATGCATCATCTCGACCACTCCGGTGTAGCGGGCATTCGTGCCCGGGGCAGATTGCAGATCGCAGTTCTGCCCGTCCGGCAGCCATCGAGGTATTGCTAAAGAAACGGTGAGATGATCGGCAGTGGGGGGGAAGACTCCGGCAATATTGCGAGACTGGGGCAGCGAGTCACACCCCGGAATGTCAAAGGGCAGTCCATCTTCAAAAATCCCGCGGGCATGGACCAGGGCTACCGTTCCATTGCGCAGGACGTCGGCATCGAGTTGGCAGGCAGAAAAACCGTAGGCGTTTTTCCAGAGACTCGCTGTCGCGAAATGTACCGACTCTTCGAAATAGCGATTCTGTGCCTGGAAGTGATGCGGACCGAGGTACATTCCTTCGGCCCATACGATTCTGGAAAGCGACTTCATGCTCACTCACCTGGGGAACTGCGGTGGGAATTTTCTCCCGAACCAGCCGCGCTTGAAACAAGAATCAGACAGCAAAATATGAAACGACGCCTGGCCAGCGATGCTAGGTGTTTACCTCTTTACTGTCAAGACGATGGAGTGTAAGGTGAAGGGCGCTGGGGCGTCCATGGAGGGTTGCTGGTGGTTGGGAATCACTTACAGGCAAGCTGGACGAGCGCTTCCGGCAAGCGATTTTGTAGTATATGCCCTTATATTTCGTAATATAGTGGACGTGTTTTGGACATCTTCGCGAGAGTCCATCTGAACCGATGAAGTTTGCAGACAAGTACGAGCTTTTTGACGCAGTCACCACAGGCCGGCTGGAAGCATTCCTAGGCCGCGATGTGGCCAGCGGTGAGCGCGCGCTGGTACACATTTTCGAGGCACCCGTAAAGAAAGCCGACCAACCGACGGTGCAGTGGGTATTGGAGTCGTTCCGCGCTGTCGCTCCGGAGCCGCCTGGCTTGGTGATTGCAGCCGGAAGATACGGCAGCACAAGTTATGCCTATCTGGTGACCCAGGTTCCAGATGATGCGGCCCTGCGGAAATGGACGCAAGCTTATGAATCGTCTACTGCGGAGACGCGGGAGATTCCGGTTGAGCGGACGATCTCGCCGGAGCCTCCAGCGGTCAGCACTTTAGCCCGGCCAAACGTGGGCGAAGCAGGCCCGGCGTCGATCAGTCAGTCGGCAAATCCTTTGACCGGCTTTTTCGGATTGCGGCCACCGGCCGAGACTGGCGCGAGCCCGCCTAAGGAAGCGGTGAAGTTGCCGGGTGCTTCTACGGAAGCGCCTGGTAACGATCTCGAAGGAATCAGCTTTGGGCCGCGACAAGATGCCGCACGACAGGAACCGGGCGAGTTCACGAAGCAGTTTTTCGCGGGATCAAACGAACCCCCGCGACCGCCGGCGGACAAGATTCAAGTTAGACCGGCAGCCCAAAGAATGGATCGAATTG
>OBLU010002532.1_pt1 | contig 16812 bp, 9 predicted proteins | sample 1518681 | NCBI WGS metagenome assembly OBLU01 (sample SAMEA3539304, study PRJEB22396) | soil metagenome | biome: tundra; feature: field; material: soil | place: USA | collected 2010-05 | depth 0.15 m | reverse complement strand
CTGAAACGTTACAGGAAGGCCGGCAACGAGAGGCAGCCGCCTTCGGCGGGCCGCCGCTCGACTTGGGGATCGCATAGCTGAGGCGATCGATCCGTGCGTTTCGTTACCTTCCTCAATATCCTCAATAGTTGAAGGGGAAACCGGCAACCGTCGCGCGCGGGCCCCGAATCGCCATCTACGGCCCAGCCAACCTTCGGGATTTCTGGGACTAACTTAATAATTTTCAATAGTTTACGATGATTGGCCAACCTGGGCCTGTTGCCCCCTGTGCGCCTTCGCTTCGGGGAAAGCTTTTTGCCAACCCAACATCTCCGTCAACCGCTGACGCGGAGATCCCCAGCGGCTGCATGCCAATCGTTTTTCCCCTGCAGTCAATCATTTTCACACATTTTCCCTTGACACAAAGTTGAGCGGTTAGTATACTCCCACTATAGTTAACGATACAGTCATCGTCGTTTGCAGTGGGGTTGAGTGGTCCTGGAATGAGATTTGCGCCAGCGGCGGCGATCCTCGGTCTTGCCGGCGACGTGCTTGGAACAAAAAGTCCGCATATTAAAGGAGACCATATGGCAGCGTTAGCCAGAGAACAATGGTTGAGGCGTTGCGGCCTCGCCGCGCTTCTGATGATTTTGGGCCTATGGGCGGTCGCGCCGCCGGCCGCAGCTCAGCAGGCATCCGCCGGCGTCAACGGCGTCGTTACCGACCCGACCGGAGCGGTCGTCGTCGGCGCAGAGATCGACCTGACCAATGTGGATACCAACGTGGTGCGAACCACCACCTCGAACAACGACGGCGCCTATGTTTTCATCAATGTCGTGCCGGGCAACTACGCCCTCAAGGTCAGCCGGACGGGCTTTGCAGGCGTGACCGAGTCTGGCATCCACCTGGAAGTGAACCAGACTGCCGCTTTCGACTTTCACCTCAAAGTGGGCGAGACGCAAACGAGTGTAACCGTGGAGGCAACTGCCGCCGCAGTGGAAAACTCGACTTCCGAGTTGGGCACAGTGGTCGCCAACCAGGAAGTCGTCGAGCTTCCCCTGAACGGACGCAACTTCACCGAGCTGCTGACCATCACCCCGGGTGTCGTCAACGTCAACAGAGACCAGAGCGGCGGCGGCGGTGGCGGGTTCGTAGGCAATGCCATCGGCAGTTTCTCCTTCCCCTCAATCAATGGTGCGCATGTCCGGAGCAATACGTTCCTCCTGGACGGCATCAACGACCTGAACACGTTCTTGACGACGTACAACTATGCACCGATCATAGACGACATCCAGGAGTTCAAGACCCAGGGGCATAATGACCTGCCCGAATACGGCGGCGTAACGGGCGGAATCATCAGCGTTGTCAGCAAATCCGGTACGAACCAGTACCATGGCACGCTGTGGGAGTTCCTGCGCAATGAGCAGATGGACGCCCGCGGTTTCTTCGACGCCGCCCGCACGCCGCTTCGCCAAAACCAGTTTGGACTCGCGGGTGGCGGCCCCATCTGGATTCCCAAAATCTACAACGGCAGGAATCGGACGTTCTTCTATGGCGCTTACGAAGGATACCGGCAACGCCTGTTCAACGAAGCCGGCACACTTGGGCCTACGGATGCGGAGCGAGCCGGTAATTTCAGTGCGCTGCCTGTGACCGTTTACGATCCCAGCAGCACGACCTACAACGCCAGCTCGAACACGTACTCGCGCAATCCCTTCCCCGGCAACATCATCCCGTCGACGCAGCTCAACCCGATGGCCTTGGCCTATCAGAATCTGGTTCCCCACGCCGGAGCGCTCCTCAACGGAAACAACATCTACATACCGGCCCCCTCCAGCACCAATCAGGACTCGGGATCCATCCGGGCCGATCAGTACTTTGGCAATTCAGACCAGATCATGTTCCGGTACAGTCAATTCCAGCAGGACGAGCAGACACCGAACAACGTGATTGGTCAGGGGCTGTCGAACATTTACGGGTATAATTATGCCCTGCATGAAACCCACACGTTCGGCCCAACGGCGATCCTGGACGTCTACTTTGGGCGGAATTTTGGCAACGACATCTTAACCACTTCGGTCCCGGGCGAAACTCCGTCGTTCATCAGTAATATCGACGGCCTCGGGATGAACACGTTTTTCAGCACCCTGAATGGCAAGGTCGTTGCGCCTTCCATATCGATGGGTCCCTATTTGAGCTTTCCGTATCAAGCGCTGCAGGCTACCGGCATCGCCAACGTCTGGCAGTTCGGCGGCACCTTCGCGAAGGTCATCGGCAAGCATACCATCAAATTCGGCGTGGATATGCAAACGAACAACTTCCACTCGCCGATCGGGTACGCCAACGACACGTTCAACACTACGCAAACGGCGGGTCTGGGCGGCGCCGTCCAGGGCGTCGGCGGCGATCCGTGGGCTTCGTTCCTCCTCGGAGTCCCCGGCGGCGCCGCGCTTCGGAATGTCAATGAAGTGAATCACGGTGGCTGGGACGATGCCGTCTTTGTGCAGGATCAGTGGAAAGCGACACCCAGGCTGACGGTCAACATCGGATTCCGCAATGACTTCCTAATACAGCCGATCTACGGCGCGGGCAAGGATCTCTACACGGGTAACGCCAATCCGATAACCGGAGTGTACACTTTGACGGCACTTCCGCCGAATTGCTCGGCCACCGTCGGGGCGCCCTGCATGCCCAACGGGATCTACGCGTCGAATGGACCCGATCCATACACGGGACTTCCGCCGCATGTTGTCGTAGCGCCCTCGGATCATCGGATACTGCAAAACAATTACAAGAATTGGGCCGGACGGTTGGGTCTGGCGTACCGGATCACCGACAAGATGGTGGCGCGAGGCGGATATGGGCGCTTTTACGACATGTGGGGCGCAGTAACCCAATTGGCCCAGAATTTCGGCGGAAACTGGCCGGCCGTAGCGACCATTAACAATCCGGCCCTGAATCAGAATCTCATCACATCGAGTATGGGGGATCCACTGGGGTTCGGCAGCGGCGGCGGCGTCGTCTATCCACGGATCAGCTTCGATCAGGTGAGCCAGTGGATGGTCGATCCGAATTTCAAGACGTCTTATATGGATCAATGGAACTTTGGCATCCAGCGGGAACTCCCCAGCAACACCGTTCTCGACGTGAACTACGTCGGTTCCGTGGGCCGGCATCTGGACTGGGGCCCCGTAGAGAATGTGGCGACTCCCGGCCCGGGTAACCCGGTCGATCGTTACCCGTTTCCGTACATGCTGCCGCAATGGTTCGACCAGAGCGTGGGGGGCAGCCGGTACAATGCGTTGCAGGTTTCGGTCAACAAACGCTCCACACATGATCTCTCGTTTGTGCTGGCCTACACCTTGTCGCGGTCGACCGACGATAACTGCTCGCTGGGAGCCCAATGCAACGTGACGAACCCCTACAACCGCGCGCAGAATGTGCAAGTATCCGATCTCAACCAAACGAACGTCTTTTCCGCGTCGTTTGTCGCGCAGTCGCCATTCGGGAGGCCGGGCGCCGGTGGCAGCAAAGCGTTCAAAACATTGGCTGGCGGCTGGACACTCAGCGGCATCGTGCAACTGAATTCGGGTGCGCCGTTCACGGTGACTGCGCCTATCGCGATTCTGAACAACGGAGGCTACAACACGGAGTGGGCGAACCTCGTAGGCAATCCGCATTCCGTAGGCGGAACGCCAGCGGAATGGTTCAATACGGCGGCCTATGCGGATCCGGCGCCCTACACGTACGGTAGCTCAAAGCCTAACTCTCTGGTCGCGGACTGGGGAAAGAATGTCACCCTGTCCCTTTTCCGTCAATTCCACGTTGGGCTCGGCGAAAACAGGTACTTTGAATTCCGCGCCGAAGCATTCAACCTCTTTAACAACGTTGTGTTTGGCTATCCTGACTCAAGTTTGGCGGATTCGAACTTCGGCCGGGTGACATCGCAGTCGAACCAACCGCGTCAATTACAGGGTGGCTTGAAGTTCTACTTCTGAGACCGCTCATCTGAGCTATCTCCTTGCGCCGTCAAGGCCGCGGACATCGCCGCGGCGCTGACGGCGCTTTTGTGTCGGAGGGTTTGGCGGTACGCTGGTGATACATGAGCCGCCGAGGTGTCCTCCTCACTGCCCTATGGCCGCTCCCGGCTCTCTGCGTCCTCGGCTTTGCCCTGTTTGGCGCGGCCGAGGAGCCAGCGCCCCTGCCCGTTTTCCTTGACGTGACGGCGAAAGCAGGCATCGCCTTTCAGCTTCTTTCCTCCCGCACACCGCAGAAATACCTGATTGAATCGATGCCCGGCGGGGTCGCCATGCTGGATTATGACGGAGACGGATTCGAGGACCTCTTCTTCGTCAATGGCGCGCGCCTGCAAAATCCCATGCCTCCCGGTGCGGCGCCCGACAAGTCCGACCCGAAATATTGGAATCGGTTGTATCGCAACAATGGCCATGGCGGTTTCATCGACGTGACCGAGAAGACCGGACTTCAAGGTCACTCTTACGGAATGGGGGTTGCGGTGGGAGACTATGACAACGACGGCCGCCCGGACCTGTACGTCACCAATTTCGGGCGCAATATTTTGTACCATAACAACGGCGACGGTACCTTCACGGATGTCACCGAAAAGGCTGGCGTTGGAGGGGGTGGCTGGTCGTCGAGCGCACTGTTTGTCGATTACGATCGCGATGGCTACCTCGATCTGTTTGTCGCTCGCTATCTGGACTGGGACTTCTCGAAGAATATGCCGTGTGGCGCGCCGGACCGCGGGCAACCGGCGTACTGCCATCCCGACGTTTTCAAGTCTGCCACCTACATTCTCTATCACAACAACGGAGATGGCACGTTCACGGATGTGAGTGCGAAATCCGGGATCGCTGCCGCTCCGGGAAGGGGCCTCGGCAGCGCGTTCAACGACTACGACCAGGACGGGTGGCCGGATATTCTAGTGGCCAATGACGCCATCGCGGAGCAACTGTTCCACAACAAACGCGACGGGACGTTCTCGGAAGTCGGGCTGGCGGCCGGTCTGGCCTACGACGAAGACGGGCACGCATTCTCGGGAATGGGCGTGGCATTCGAGGACTACGACAACGACGGCTGGCCGGACATCTTCATCGGCGACCTGGCGAATCAGAAGTACGCCCTCTTTCACAACGTGAAGGGATCGTTCCAATACGTGTCGGGCACGACTGGCGTGGCGCGCATGACCATGGCGCACTCCGGCTGGGGGACCGCGTTCTTCGACTACGACAACGACGGCTGGAAAGACCTCTTCGTCGCGCAGTCGCATGTCATGGACAACATCGAATACTTCCAGGGCAACGTGCGCTATCGTGAGCCGCTTTTGCTCCTGCGCAATCTGCAGGGCCGTTTCGAGGACGTGTCCGCGCAGAGCGGCGAGCCGTTCCACCCGGTGCAGGCGGCCCGCGGCGCGGCCTTCGGCGATCTCGACAACGACGGGCAGATCGACATTGTGGTGAGTTGCCTCGACGGGAAACCAATGCTGCTTCACAATCAGGGAAGCCCCAATCACTGGCTGACGATTAACACGGTTGGAACGGCGAGTAATCGCGATGGCATCGGAGCGCGTCTCCATCTGGTGAGCGAGTCCGGCGCAAGTCAGTACGCCACCGTCACCACCGGCGGCAGTTACTTCTCCGCCAACGATAAGCGCGCCCATTTCGGTTTGGGCCGGGATCGTTCGGTGCGGTCGCTGGAGATTGCATGGCCCAGCGGCGCGATCCAGACATTGCATGACCTTGCCGTGGACCGCATCCTCACCGTGCGGGAGCCGCCGAAAGGGGCGCGATAACATGTCCTGGAGGCGATGGGCGCCAATCGTGGGAGCGGTGGCGGCATGCGCGTGGGCAGCCCATGCGCTCGCTCCGGCGCCGGGACCAATCCGTTTCAAGGACATCGCGGAGCCTGCCGGGCTCCACTTCGTAACCGAGAACTGTCCGACTCCGGAGAAGCATCAACCCGAGACCATGCCGGCCGGAGTTGCCTTGTTGGATTACGACGGCGACGGCCTGCTCGACATCTACCTGGTCAACGGCGCCGAGATGCCGTCGCTCGTGAAGACCGGGCCGAAGTACTACAATCGCCTCTTCCATAACAACGGCAACGGCACCTTCACCGACGTGACGGAGCGTGCCGGCGTCGCGGGCACCGGCTACGGCATGGGCGTGGCGGTGGGCGACTACGATAACGACGGGTGGCCCGACATTTACCTCGCCAACGTCAACGGGAATCAGCTCTTCCACAACAACGGCGATGGGACGTTCACCGACGTAACGGCGAAGGCGGGCGTCGGCGGCGCCATGCTGAAGGGCCGCAAGATGTGGTCGATCTCGGCCGGCTGGTTCGATTACAATAACGACGGCCTGCTGGATCTCTTCGTCTCCAACTACTGCCAGTGGGACCCCCAGCATGAGCCCGCTTGCATGGGGACCAACGGCCGGGGCTACTGCCATCCTAAGAGTTTCGCGCCGCTTCCGAATACGCTCTATCGCAACAACGGAGACGGCACCTTCACCGACGTTTCGAGCGAGACTGGGATCGCCACCGTCGAGGGGAAGGGCATGGGCGTAGTTTTTGCCGACTATGACGGCGACGGGTTCATGGACGTCTTCGTGGCAAACGATAACAGCCCGAATCTGCTGTTTCACAACCTGGGCGGCAAGAAGTTCGAGGAGGTCGCGTTCACGGCGGGTGTGGCGTACAACGAGGACGGCAACCAGCTCGCGGGCATGGGCGCGGATTTTCGCGATGTGGACAACGACGGACTGCCGGACATCTGGCACACCGCCATCGAAAACGAAACGTTTCCGCTGTTCCGGAACCTCGGGAGGGGACAGTTCGGCAACGTCACGCAAAGGAGCCGGCTCGCCCAGTTGACGCGGGAGATGTCAGGTTGGTCGAATGGAGCCGCCGATCTGGATAACGACGGCTGGAAGGACCTGTTCGTGGCCCGCGGCAACGTGATGGACGACATCGACGCCGTTTCGAAACATTTTCACTACGCGGAACCGAACGCGGTCTTCCGCAATCTTGGCAACGGGCAGTTCGAAGACGTAAGCGCCGCCGCCGGTGCGGATTTCACGCGTGCGGCGCCCCATCGCGGGCTGGCGTATGGCGATCTCGATAACGATGGCCGCATCGATTTGGTCGTGACCCAGTTGCGCGGCCCCGTTCAGTTGTTTCACAACGTTTCGGAAAACCAGAACCACTGGCTGTTGCTCAAACTTATTGGCACCAAGAGCAACCGGATGGGGATCGGAGCGCAGATCCGGGTCACCACCGGCGACGGTCAGAGCCAATACAACGAGGTGACCACCAGCACCGGTTATGCGGCGTCCAGCGACCCTCGGGTACACTTCGGGCTTGGCCGCTTTCCGGCCGCCCGCGAGATCGAGATCCGCTGGCCTTCCGGGGTACGGCAGTCGCTGCGGGATGTGAAAGGCGATCGGATCGTCGCCGTGACGGAGCCAGAGACCCGTGGCGCACGCTTTAGCGTGCCGCTGTCGGCTTTAGCCGACGGTCCGGCGAACTGAAGTTCGCCGCTTGCACGCTGAAGCGTGCGCCACTAGAGACCTATACTGGTACCAAGCGGCCATGAAAATCGAGCTGGGTTTTGGGTTGGTTCTAGCCTGTACTTTCGCCTCCGCCGCACAACTGCCGGAGGAGTGCAAGCCCTCGGCGTCCGGCGTTAAAGCGATCCGCGACAACCCTTCCGCCGAAGTGTACGATGCAGTCGGCGCCTGGTTCGCAGAGCAGGGCAATCTGAAGTGCGCGTTTGCTGCCTTCGAAGAGGCGGTGCGGCTGGAGCCGCACTCCGCCGAAGCGCATTACAACCTGGGAGTGGCGCGCGTGCGTGCACAACAGCTTCCGGCCGCGGCCGGCGAATTTCGTCTGGCGTTGCGCTACAAACCCGACATGATAGCGGCGCACAACTCGCTTGGCTCCGTTTTCATGGATATGGGGCGGGCAGCCGAGGCTGAAACCGAGTTCCGGGAAGCGCTGAAATTGGACCCGAACTCGGTGTTTGCATTGGATCACCTGGCGCAGCAACTCGCATCGGAGCGCCGTTATGCGGCCGCGATTCGATACTGGAAACAAGCGCTGGCGCTCCAACCCAATTCACCCGAACTTGTGCTGTCCATGGCCATCGCCGTTTATCAGAGTGGCGACCCGAACGAGTCCATCCGTATCCTCGTTGAGTTGCTCAAAGCCCACCCGAACATGAAATCGGCGCACTTCAGTCTGGGGAACATCTATGCTCACGAGGGGCGGTTTCGCGAGGCCGCCGACGAGTACGCAGAAGTATTGCGCCTGGACCCGCAGGATTATGTCGCGCTGCTAGCGAAGGTGAAAGCTCTGGTCACCGTATCTGCGTTTCAGGATGCCCTGGCGGACGCACGAGAATACGTACGGCGGAAACCGGCCGACCCTGAAGGCCATTTGCTGCTGGGCTCAGTCCACCGAGGCCTGGGCGAGTATGAACCGGCGGAGGTGGAACTCAAACGCGCCGCGGCGGAGCTCCCGAATGACGCACAGGCGCACTATGAGCTCGGGTTCGTACTGGCGCGCAACGAAAAACCGAAGGAGGCGCTCCCGCATCTGCAAAAGGCGGTCGCCATCAATCCATCCGATTCGTCCGCCCAGTTTCAGCTTGCGGCCGTTCTGCGCGCGCTGGGCGACGATGCCAGGTCGCGCGAGGCCACGAATCGATTCAAGGCGAGCAAATCGGACGAATTCAAGGTCAACCAGTTGGCAGCCAAGGGCAACCAGGCCAACGAATTGCTTCAGGCCGGCCAACCGGCGCGGGCGGCGGAGGTCTACCGCGAGATGCTGGAGATCGAGCCCGGCAATGCACGCACCGAGTACAACCTGGCGCTGGCGCTCGAAGCGGCGCACGATCCCAAAGGCGAGCGTGAGGCCCTCGAACGCGCGGCCCGTATCGATCCGAAGCTGGCAGTCGTCGAGGGCGAACTGGGCCGGCTCGACCTGGCCGCCGGCAATACCGCACCGGCCGAAAAGCGGCTCGAAGCGGCAATTGCCGACGACCCGCAGCTTGTCTCGGCGCTCGGGAACCTCGGCGTCATTCGCGCCATGAAGGGCGACAACGAAGGCGCCGAAAAGCTGTTTCGCCAGGCGATTGAAGATGACCCGAATTACGCCCAGGGGCATCTCAATCTCGGGCTGATTCTCGCTCAGCAGCAGAAGTTTACCGATGCCGAACCGGAACTCGACAATGCCATTAAGCTGGTGCCCGAGGATGTGGCGGCACTCGCGGCGGCCGGCAAGGTCAAAGCTCGCCTAGGAAAGAGCGGCGAGGGCGTTGCTCTGCTGCGCAAGGTTGTGGCGCTCCGGCCGCAATCCGCCGCCGCGCATCTCGATCTGGCTATTGCCTTGGCCGATAGCTACGATCTGCCGGGGGCCTTGGCCGAAACCGGTGAAGCGGTCAGGCTGGCGCCTGAGTCCGCTGCGGCCCACTTCAACCATGGCCGCGTGCTCTTCGATCTCGGCCGCAACGCCGAGGCGCAATCCGACTTCGAATCCGCATGCCGGCTATCTCCCCAGATGGCGGAGCCTCCCTATTATCTGGCTGTAGTTGAGAAGCAAGCCGGCCACTACCAGCAGGCCGCCGCTCTGCTCCGGACCGTCGTCAAACTGCAACCGCGCAATGTGATGGCGTGGCATTTGCTCGGGCAAAGTCTCGAACACGAGTCGCAGACTCAGGCAGCCATCGCGGCCTGGAGGCAGGCGGTGGCCATCGACCCCGATTACAGCCAGGCGCTGTGGAGCCTGGCGCGCGCCATGAAGCCGTCGGATCCGGACGAGGCCGCGCGCCTCATGGCCCGCTATGGCGAGGTGCAAAAGAAGCGCCGCATCGTCGACCAGGCCGGTACCCTCGCCAACGACGCTCTGGCGGCCAGCGAGGCGCATGACTGGCCCGAAGCCATCCGCCAACTCAAACAGGCGATTGAAGTCTGCGGCGGCTGCGTCATGAAGGCGGATCTGCACAAGAATCTGGGCCTCATCGATTGCCAGATGGGCGATATAGACAGTGGAGAAAAGGAGCTTCGCCTGGCCCAGGCGTCTAAGTCCGCGGACCCCGATATCGCGCGGGCTCTCACACTGATCGCGCAGGCCCGCGCGCAACGGCAGGGCGTCGCGTCTCACCCCGAGAAGGCGCGTTGATGCGCCGCCCGTCGCACCGCTCCACTTTGTTCATCACCGCGGCAACCGCCGCACTGGTCTTGGGTCTGTCGCTGGAGCGTCATGCCCTGTCGCAGATGATTTCATCGGGCGCCACGGATCAGCCCCACCGCCCGCTCCCGCCGGGCATGAAGGCTCCGGCTGTCGATTTTCGGGATGTGGCCGCCCAGGCCGGGCTCAGCGCTGTAGTCGTCTCCGGCGACCTGGACCAGACCTTCGTGGTCGAAAACACCGGCACGGGCGTGGCCATCTTCGATTACGACAACGACGGCTTGCCGGATATATTCCTGGTCCAGGGCGACCGGCTGAAGCCAGGTCCGGTGCCCCTTACGCCGCACCTTTATCACAATCTCGGCGGGCTTCGCTTTGAGGACGTCACTCAGAAAGCCGGCATCGGCCACCTCGGATGGGGGCAGGGTGTGTGCGCCGGCGACCCGGACAACGACGGAAATGTGGACCTGTTCATCGGCCAGTGGGGTCACAACGTGTTCCTCCACAACATGGGAAACGGCACTTTTCGCGACGAGACCCGCGAGCGCGGCCTGGACCGTCCCGGCTCCCGTTGGAGCACCGGCTGCGCCTTTATCGACTACGACCGGGATGGGTGGCTCGACCTCGTGGTGGCCAACTACATCGATTTCAATGCCCAGGAGACGCCCCGGCCGCGCGACCGCAGCGGCTGTAACTGGAAGGGCATCCCCGTGCCCTGCGGCCCGCGGGGTCTCAAGGGCGAAACTATGACTCTGTACCACAACGACGGTCACGGCCATTTCACCGACGTGACCAAACAGGCCGGCGTCGAGACCCCGCGCGAATATTACGGCTTCACCGTCTTGACCGGGGACTTCGACAACGATGGATGGCCCGACTTTTATGTGACCTGCGACTCAACGCCAAGCCTCTACTTCCACAACAAGCGAAACGGGACGTTCGAGGAGATCGGCCTCACCACGGGCCTGGCTGTCAATGAGGACGGCCGGGAACAGGCGGGCATGGGCGCGACTGCCGCGGATTACGACGGCGATGGTTACCTCGACATCTTCAAGACCAACTTCTCGAGTGATACCAACACCCTCTACCGCAACCTGGGCGATGGCACGTTCAGCGACGTCACCAGCCGCGCCGGTCTGGCCGTTCACACCCAGTACGTAAAATGGGGCACCGCCTTTGTGGACATCGACAACGACGGCTGGAAGGACTTGTTCATAGCGGACGGGCACGTTTATCCCTTCATTGAAAAGTATAACCTCGGCGAAGAGTTTCACCAGCCGCGCCAGTTGTTCTGGAATCGGGGAGACGGGCAGTTCTTCGATATGTCCTTCACCGCGGGACCGGGCATCACCGCGAAGCACTCTTCGCGCGGCATCGCGGTCGGAGACCTGGATAACGATGGATCCGAGGAAATTGTGGTCGTCAACCTTTTTGAGCCTCCTTCGCTGCTGAAGAACTTCGGCCAGCGGGGCAACGCTCTGTTGGTACGGGCCGTGACCGCATCCGGCCGCGATGCCGTCGGTGCCCGCATCACCGTGACCGCGGGACATCGCAAACAGATCGATGAAGTGCGCAGCGGCGGCTATCACATTTCCCAGGGCGACTTTCGGGTGCACTTCGGCCTGGGCGACGCGGTCAAGGCCGACGTCGGCATCCGTTGGCCACAGGGCGCCGTCGAAACTCTCAAGGACGTGGACGCCAACCAATGGATTGTCGTGCGCGAGGGCAAGGGAATCGTCGAGCGGCACCCCTTCAGCACGGCTTCCCGCAAGCCCCTTCAACGATAACTGTTGCGTTTTTATTGGGTGGATGTTATAGTTCTGTCGGTAGATCATGCGATTCCACGCAATACTCCTTCTGAGCCTTGGCGCCACTGCATCGGCGCAGAGTCCCAACGCGGACGATGTCGTCTGGGAGAACGCCGTCCACAAGTTCGACGCCGCGCGCGCCGCGCTTCTCCGCCAGGTCGATACGGGGGGACAGACCGGGCCGTTCCGCCCCAACTGGGACTCCCTCAAGCACTACCAGGTTCCCGCCTGGTATCTGGACGGCAAGTTCGGCATCTTCCTCCATTGGGGGGTTTACTCCGTACCGGCGTTCGGCAACGAATGGTACCCGCGGAATATGTACAACCAGGGGACCCCGGAGTTCAAACACCAAGTCGCCACCTATGGCCCGCAGTCGAAATTCGGATACAAAGACTTCATTCCCATGTTCAAGGCGGAGAAGTTCGACGCGAAAGCTTGGGCGGATCTGTTCCGCAAAGCCGGCGCGAAATACGTTGTTCCCGTCGCGGAGCACCACGACGGGTTCGCGATGTATAACTCGGACCTCAGCGACTGGAGCGCCGCTAAAATGGGCCCACACCGCGACACCACCGGCGAGTTGGCGCAGGCCGTGCGAGCCGCCGGCCTCCACTTCGGCGTTTCCAGCCACCGTGCCGAGCACTACTTCTTCCTCAATACCGGCAGGGAGATCGATTCCGACGTCCGCGACCCGAAATTCGCGGCCTTTTACGGCCCCGCCCACGCCGGCGTCACGGACAAGAACAAGGCGCATTGGGCAGCTCATCCCGACCCGGCATACCTGGACGATTGGCTGGCCCGCGTAGCCGAAATGGTGACCAAGTATCAACCGGAGATTCTCTGGTTCGACTGGTGGATCGAGACCAAAGAGTTCGAGCCGTACCGGCAACGTCTGGCGGCGTTCTATTACAACGATGCCGCGCGCCGCGGCTCTACCGCCGCGATCAATTACAAGGACGATGCCTTTCCGCCAAGCGCCGCCGTTTTGGACATCGAGCGCGGCCAGTCGGACCAGATCCTGCCGCGGTTTTGGCAGACGGACACCTCAGTGAGCGTCAAGTCCTGGGGGTACATCGACCACGACACTTTCCGCTCCCCGGAGTCGCTGGTCCAGGAATTAGTGGATATCGTCAGCAAGAATGGCGCTCTGCTCCTGAACGTGGGGCCCAAATCCGACGGCACCATTCCCGAGCAGGCGGCGAATGTGTTGCTTGCCATGGGCCGATGGCTCTCCGTCAATGGCGAAGCGATTTATGGCACGCGGCCCTGGAAGATCTCCGGCGAAGGTCCCACCAAGGTCGTCGGCGGTTCGTTCAACGACACGGCTACGAAGCCCTATACCAGCCGCGATATCCGGTTCACTACGCGCGACGGTCTGCTGTACGCCATCGCGCTCGCCTGGCCGCAGGATGGCAAAATCAAGATCCAGTCCCTGGCCCGTGGATCCAAGGTCATGGAATCGGAAGTCGCCGGCGTTCAACTGCTCGGCTCCGGTGACAAGCTGAAATGGACGCGCGACAATAGCGGCTTGGAGATCGAGATGCCTGCCGCGCGAACCGGAGAATTTGCCTGGGTGTTCAAGATAACCCCAGCCGGCCTAAAACAGAGTACCAACGGCCCGGCGGATTGACAGGAGCGAGTTCTCCGGGCTACAATTGTTAACGATTACTTTAGCGCTAATTATATACTCCTGTGATCCGGCGCTCACCCAGAGCCACAGGATCGCAGGCCCGCTCCGCCGTTGCACAAGAACCGCCCATGAAAGAGAACTCCGAAGTAAGAATCGACCGCCGTATCGGCCGTGACGATCTGATCGTCATTGCGGGCGCGGGCGGCTTCATCGCGGGCGCGCTCGCCCGGTATTTTCACGATCTGGGCTACACCCGCATCCGCGCCATCGACCGCAAGCCCTTGCCGGAATGGTACCAGCGGGTGCCCGGTGTGGAATGCCTCTCCTTGGACCTGAGCGAGAAGCACAACGCCATCCGGGCCGTTGAAGGCGCCGTGGAGGTCTACAACCTGGCCGCCGACATGGGCGGTATGGGTTTCATCGAGCACTTTCGCGTCGAGTGCCTGCGTAGCATTCTAGTCAACACCCACCTGATTGAAGGCGCCTGGCGTGCCGGCGCCCAACGCTATTTCTTTTCCTCGTCGGCCTGCGCCTACAACACCGACCTGCAACGGGATCCAAACGTGCGCGCTCTTAAGGAATCGGACGCGTACCCAGCCATGGCTGAGAGAGGTTACGGTTGGGAGAAACTCCTCTCGGAGATGTTCTGCCAGGAGTATTGGGCGGAACGCGGTCTGGAAACCCACATTGCCCGCTTCCACAACATCTACGGCCCCCACGGCACCTGGTTCGGAGGCCGTGAGAAAGCGCCGGCCGCGCTCAGCCGTAAGGTAATCGAAGCCCTCGACCTCGGCCACACCACCATCGACATTTGGGGCGACGGATCGCAAACCCGCAGCTTCTGCTTCATCGACGATTGCGTGCTCGGTGTCGACCAGATTATGCACTGCGACCGGCTGATTGCCACGCCCATCAACCTCGGTTCGAGCGAACTGATCGCGATCGACGATCTGGCAACCATGGTGGAAGAAATCGCCGGCGTGAAGCTTCAGCACACTTACGATCTGGATGCCCCTCGAGGCGTCGCCGGACGCAACAGCGATAATACGTTCATGAAAAGCGTGCTCGATTGGGAACCCCGTACACCGCTCCGTACAGGCATGGAAAAGACCTATGCGTGGATCGCTGAACAATACGCGGACCGCAAGGCGGGAAAGCGTGTGGTGAAGGACTAGCCGTGCAGCCGCCCACCACCATCGCGACGCCTTTACCTGAGACGCTCCCGGATGGTCGGGGTAACGGAAGCCACAGCGCGGATGTCGCCTTCATCGCCAGTCGAATCCCTAATCGCATGGCGTTGGCGGGCGGGTGGATTGATCAGCCCTTCGTCTCCAGGCACAATCCGGATCCTCCCGGATCCATGGTGGTGGTGGCGTTGGAACCGGCTTTCTGGTTCATGGATCGCTGCGGCATGGCCAGCAGCACGCGCCGGATTGCTACCAGCTTGTGGAACGGCGTGCTCCCGAACCGGCCTCGCGCGGATTTGGTCCGCGAGTTGTACTGGGCGGAGAATGCCGGAAAGGCCGAGCCATCCGGCTCGCAGGACATGATTGGCCTGCTCTATCCAGGCGTGAGCAGGCTCGATTACGATGCCGGCGTCGAGGGGGGAAGGTTTCCCGCACATGTCGAATCCAACTGCGAGCCGGAGATTGCACGTTGGGTGGAAGAAGTCTTCCATCTCGTCCCCATCAACCAACGTCCCGCTGGCTACAGTCCCCTGGGCATCAGAAACCTGGATTCCGAGTGGATCGCGCAACTGGGCCAGACCGGCAAGGACTGTTTTGACGCGATCATGAACACAGACATCCGTTGTCTGGGCGCCGCTTTGAACCATTGCATGCGGTGTTGGGAAGCGATTCTGCCTCACACCGTGCAGCATCCGGCGATTAGCCTGGATTTGAAAGGGATACTTGCCTGGTTTCAATCCCGGTACGCGGGCGCCATGTACTCAGGGTGCGGCGGCGGATACATGATTGTAGTTTCCGAAGAACCGGTGCCGGGCTCGTTGACCGTAAGAGTCAGGATCGGGTAGCTCGCCTTTATGCTGAAAACCGGCATCCTGAACCCGGCGATAAACTCGCTCATCAGCCGCGTCCGCCATACGAATACCTTGGTGATCGCCGATCGCGGTTTTCCGTTCTGGCCGCCGATAGAAACCATTGACATCTCCCTGGTCGACGATATCCCCAGAGTGCTCGATGTGGTTCGGGCGATTCGCTCTAACTTCGTAGCCGGCCAGGTCTTCATGGCCGAGGAATTCCTCGCCGCGAATGGCAACGATGTACGACTGGAATTCGAGCAGGCGCTTTCTGGCGTCCCGCTCATCTTTGAACCGCACGTTCAGTTCAAGAAGCGTGTCCCCCAGGCAGTCGGGCTGATCCGAACGGGAGATACCATTCCATACGCGAATTTGATCATCGAGTCCGGATGAGCGCAGGCGGCGGGAACTACCGGTTTTCTTCGGCTGAGTTAGTATCGGACGAGTAGGAGTGTCTTTACCACCGCAAGCTCCGATGTTGCCTGCGCTCCCGACGGCACCGAGCCGACGGCTAACACGACGGCGACGGCGTGCGCTTCGTCGCTATGCTGGTGCACTTTGATCTGCCAGCCGGCGGGCACGCTGCAGCATCCCAGCACGGGGAACCCACGACAATCAGCGCCAGGGCAGAAGTGCGGGCGCAACTACAAGGGCGGCAACGGCGAACGGGAGTTTCTTCAAACATCCGCTCAAGGGAAAAGGCCCCAGGCTTCTTCTCATATCAACCAACGTTGCAGCCTGCTGCCACTTGAAGTGGGATGCCTCATGCGACCCTGGACCGGCCTCCGACGCTTGCGGCGTGTATGCCGCCGCGGTCAAAATGCGCGGCGACATCTTGCCCACAAGGGTCCCAGGCCGCATCTGAACGAAACGGACGCATAGCCGGTTCACCGGCCTTCTGCGCGTTGCTGCATTACCGCGATCTGCGCGCCTAACCCACGCCTAACTCACACATAGACAGTACAAAACAAAAACCACCGAAGTTGTTTCAGTTATTTCCTGACGGTCCCTTAAGGACACAACGATCTCGGGAGCGAGGCCTGGTACACCGCCTGTTCCCCGGCCTGCTCGATACCGACGCCCAGAGGAGGTTCCAACTGCCTTGGGTGGGCCGAAGCTACAAATAACATCAATGAAATCAATAACTT